>Ga0302324_100018933_pt1 | contig 13546 bp, 14 predicted proteins | sample Palsa_T0_1_FD_201949 | JGI IMG/M metagenome (GOLD analysis project Ga0302324, IMG submission 201949) | Peat permafrost microbial communities from Stordalen Mire near Abisko, Sweden - Palsa_T0_1 | ecosystem: Environmental > Terrestrial > Soil > Palsa > Peat permafrost | place: Sweden: Abisko...
ACGACCTCACGTTGCGCGAGGAGCTTTTTCACGGCGTTCGCGCCATTCGCCTCAACCCCGTCGATGACGGCAAGATGTTTGGCCGCGACGGCATGCTCGCGCACACTTACATGCTTGGTCCCAACGGCCAGTCGAACGGATGCGTGTCCTTCAGCGACTACCAAGCCTTCCTGAACGCCTTCTTGAACGGCGAGGTCAACCGCCTCGTGGTCGTCGACCATCTTGCATCCCCGCCGGCCAACGCCGAAACGGCCTCGGGATGGTTTCCAGACGTCATCAAGAACCTCTTCGGGCGCTCCTGATCGTGCTGCCCCGTGGCCCGGGTTTCGCCTGCAGCGACATCCGGGCCGCGCTGCCGCCCCCCTATCACGCCTTCTCCGCTTGCGCCGCCCGCGCCCCGATATCGCGGCGGCAGAAGCCTTCGGGCCACACGATCTTGTCGACGGCGGCATAAGCTCGCGCCTGCGCCTGCGCCATCGTCTTTCCCAACGCGGTGACGTCGAGGACGCGGCCGCCATTGGCGAGGATGCGGCCGTCTTCCTTGCGGGTGCCGGCATGGAAAATCTCGACGCCGTCGATCTTCTCGGCCTCGCTTAGGCCGGCGATGACCGAGCCCTTGGCGTAGTCGCCGGGATAGCCGTTCGCCGCCATCACCACGGTGAGCGCGACCTCGGGGTACCAGCGCAGCGCGAAGTTGCCGAGCATGCCGTCGCGTGCCGCGATCAGCGCCGGCACCAGGTCCGACATCAGGCGCACCATCAGCACCTGGCATTCGGGATCGCCGAACCGCACATTGTATTCGATCAGCTTCGGCCCCGCGTCGGTGATCATCAATCCCGCATAGAGCACGCCCTTGTAAGGCGCCCCCATCGCCTTCATGGCGGCGAGCGTCGGCAGCACGATCTCCTCGAGCGCGCGCCGCTCCAGCGCCGGCGTCATCACCGGCGCCGGCGAAACGGCGCCCATGCCGCCGGTATTGGGGCCGAGGTCGCCGTCGAAGGCGCGCTTGTGGTCCTGGGCGGTGGCGAGCGGCACCGCGTGTTCGCCGTCGCTGAGGACGAAGAACGAGGCTTCCTCGCCGGCGAGGAACTCCTCGATGACGACGGCGCCGCCGGCTTCTCCGAGCGCGCCGCCGAACATCATGTCGACCGCCGCCTCGGCCTCTGCCGTGGTCGCCGCCACAACGACGCCCTTGCCGGCGGCGAGACCGTCGGCCTTGACCACGATCGGCGCGGCCATCCGCCGCAGGTATTCTTTTGCCGGCGCCGCCGCATCGAAGCGCTCATAGGCGGCGGTCGGGATGTTGTTCGCCCGGCACAGGTCCTTGGTGAAACCCTTGGAGCCTTCGAGCCGCGCCGCCGCCTTGGTCGGACCGAACGTCTTGATGCCGGCGGATTCGAGATCGTCGACGAGCCCCGCGGCCAGCGGCGCTTCCGGACCGACCACCACGAAGTCGATGGCCTTGCTCCGGCAGAAGCCGATAACCGCGCCGTGATCGGCGCAATCGAGCGCCATGCATTCGGCCTCACGGGCGATGCCCGCATTGCCTGGCGCGCAATAGACGCGGTCCACCAGCGGGCTCGCCGCGATCTTCCAGGCGAGCGCGTGTTCGCGTCCGCCGCCGCCGATGAGAAGGATGTTCATGAACCCCTGCCGCGGGAGGAAATGAGCGGCAGGTGGTGTAGCATGGTACCGATTCGCCGCAATATGGCGCGCCGCCGCGTGTCCACAGGCGGGCCGGCCGCCGGCCGGTAGTCATCAGACTGGACCGGGCCCGCCGCGGCGGCTAGTGGTGCGACCCAAACAGATGGTTCCCATCTGTTTGGATAAGTCGCCCCACTGCTTCAATAAGTTGTGGGCTGACTTGTCCTGACATTCGGGAAGCAAATGTTGGGGTCAGACCACTGGTCCGAACCCGAACAGATGGTTCACTGGGAGAACTATGGACGAACCGCGCGTCAACATTCCGGAATGGACGGTGTCCGAGCTGTCGGCCGCGCTCAAGCGCACCGTCGAGGACGCCTATGGCCAGGTACGGGTGCGCGGTGAAATCTCCGGCTACCGCGGGCCGCATTCGTCGGGTCATGCCTATTTTGCCCTGAAGGACGAGACCGCCCGCATCGACGCGGTGGTGTGGAAGGGCGTGTTCGGCCGCATGCGGATCAAGCCGGAGGAGGGGCTCGAGGTCGTCGCCACCGGCCGGCTCACCACGTTTCCCGGCCGCTCCACCTACCAGATCGTGATCGAGACGCTGGAGCCGGCCGGCCTCGGCGCGCTGATGGCGCTGCTCGAGCAGCGCAAGCAGAAGTTCGCCGCGGAAGGCCTGTTCGACGAGGCGCGCAAGCAGCTTCTGCCTTACCTGCCGGCCGTGATCGGGGTGGTGACGTCGCCGACCGGCGCCGTCATCCGCGACATCCTCCACCGCCTGTCCGACCGCTTTCCGCGCCACGTGCTGGTGTGGCCAGTGCGGGTGCAGGGCGACGGCGCGTCCGAGGAGATCGCGGCAGCGATCCGCGGCTTCAACGAACTCGATCACCGCGCCATTCCGCGGCCCGACCTCCTCATCATCGCGCGTGGCGGCGGCTCCATCGAGGACCTCTGGGCCTTCAACGAGGAGGTCGTGGTCCGCGCCGCCGCCGACAGCCTGATCCCGCTGATCTCCGCGGTCGGCCATGAGACCGACGTGACGCTGATCGATTTCGTCGCCGACCGCCGCGCTCCGACGCCGACCGCCGCGGCGGAAATGGCGGTGCCGGTCCGCATCGAGCTGATCGACCGCGTCAACGGCCTGGCGCGCCGGTCGCTGTCGTCGTGGGCGCGCGGCCACGACCATCGCCGCACCGAGCTGCGCGCCGCGGCCCGCGCGCTGCCGACCGCCGATATGCTGCTGGCGCTGCCGCGCCAGCGCCTCGATTCCGCCGCCGACCGTCTGCCGCGTGCGCTCATCGCCAACGCCCAGGCGCATCATGCCGCCTATACCCGGGTCGCCTCGCGGCTGACCCCTCACTCGCTGCGGATCCCGATCCTGCGCAATCGCGAGCGGGTGCAGGGCCTCGCCGGCCGCGCCGGCCAATGCATGCGGGTGCATGGCGAGCGCCGTCGCGACCGCTTCGCCGCGGTGGCGGCCCGGCTCGCCGCCGGCCTGCGGGCCAATGCGGAGGCCCAGGGCGTGCGCATCGCCCGCAGCCGCGAGCGGATCGATACGCTGAGCGCGCGTGCCGCGCGCGCGGCGGCGACCCTGATCGACCGGCGCCAGGCGCGGCTCGAACGCGCCGGCCAGCTCCTCGCCGCGCTGTCCTATCACGGGGTGCTGGCGCGGGGCTTTGCGCTGGTGCGCGTCGAGGCCGGCCAGCCCCTGCGCGCCGCCGCGGCGGTCAACCCGGGAATGCGGCTCGACATCGAATTCGCCGACGGCCATGTCGGCGCGACGGCGGATGGTGCAATGACTGGCAGTGCAATGACTGTCGGCGCAACGACCGGCGGCACCGCGGCCGGCGGGATGCGCCCGCCGGTTCCACACAGCCCCGCCGTAGAGCCGGCGAAGCCGAAGCTCCGGCGCGGCGCCGATCCGGGGCAGGGTTCCCTGTTCTGACGATACGCGAGCCGTTTTACCGTTCCAGCCATTGCGTCACCCGCTTCTGGGCATCGGCCCGCGCGGTGGCATTGGTGCCGGAATGGATGCGGCCGGAGCCGTCGGCCGAGAAGGCATAGCCGCCCCGGATCTGCGGCGGCCGGGACGGATGGTCGAAATCGTGAAAGGCGCCGGGATAGACGATGATGGAGGCACGTGCACTGCGGCCCTTGGCGCCGGCCACCATCCGCTCGCATTCCTGCGCCGAGGTCCAGTCGTCCAGCGCGCCGACCAGGATCAGCGTGGGCACGCGGGCGCTCCAGGCGGTGGTGTCGAGACGCCGGCAGCCGGGATAGAACACCACGGCGGAGCGGAAATCCGGCCGGTCTTCGTGGCCGGGACGCGGGCGCACCGCCCACAGCACGCCGGTGGCGCCATTCGACCATCCCAGCAACGAAATCCGATCGGGCTTCACCTCCGGCTGCTGCTGCAGCCAGCGCCGGGCAGCTGTCGCGTCGGCGACGCGTTCGCGATCGGCGCGGACCGTCTGGGTGCGGTCGGCGCATTGATTGCCGAGCCCGCGCGAGCCGTAGCTGTCCGGGAACAGCACCACGAACCCGGCCTTGACGAGCTGCTGGCCCCAGTCCCGGTAGCGCGTGGCGACGGTTCCCGACGCATTGACGAGCCCGCCGCAATTATGCATCGCGACCACCGCGGGGAACGGCCCGTTGCCCTCGGGGCGATACAGCATGGCCTTGAGGGTGAGATCGCCGTCGCGGAACTCGACCGGCTCCGGGCCGGCGGCCGCGGCGCCTCGTCCCGCAAGCAGGAGTGCCAGCAGGGCGGCCGAGGCAAGCAAAGCAAGGCCACGCATTCGGGACGTACCCTGATTGGTCGTGAGGCTGTATAACACGATCGCCGAAGCCGGAATGATGCCCGGTATAAACTTTCGGCCCTGGGCGGATTTGTGGTCCCGGGCTGCGACGGATGGCCCGGCATGGACCCGAAAAGCCGCGGATTTTTCGGGCCGGGACCATGCCGTTCGGCTCGAAACGACAGCGCTCCGGCACGGTCACGAAATGGGAGGAAACAATGAAACGTGTTGCGCAACTGATCGTAGCGGCGGCCTTGTGTCTCGCCGCCCCGCTATCGGCCCATGCCCAGAACGCCGGCGGCGGCCTGCCCCAGTTCCAGGTCGACCCGTTCTGGCCGAAGCATTTGCCGAACAACTGGATCCTCGGGCAGGTCTCGGGCATCACCGTCGACCGGTTCGATCGCATCTGGGTGGTGCAGCGGCCGGGCTCGCTGACGAAGCGCGAACGCGCCGCCGAGCAGAATCCCCCCGTGTCCAAGTGCTGCGCCGCCGCGCCGCCGGTCCTGGTGTTCGACCAGTCCGGCAACCTGGTGAAGACCTGGGGCGGCCCCGGTCCGGGCTACCAGTGGCCGGAGAGCGAGCACGGCATCTATATCGACGACAATGATTTCGTCTGGCTCGCCGGCAACGGCAAGAAGGACGGCCAACTCCTCAAGTTCACCATGGATGGCAAGTTCGTGCTGCAGATCGGCAAGTCCGGGGAGGGCCACGACAGCAATTCCACCGAGCGGCTGGGATCGCCGGCGGATATCGCCGTCGATGTCCCAGCCAAGGAGGTCTATGCCGCCGACGGATATGAAAATCACCGCATCGTGGTGTTCGATTCCGAAACCGGCGCCTACAAGCGCCACTGGGGCGCCTACGGCAAGCCGCCGAGCGACGAGAAGATGCCGCCCTACGATCCCGCAAAGCCGGCGTCGGCCCAGTTCGGCAACCCCGTGCATTGCGTCCGCATCGACAAGGACGGGCTCGTCCATGTCTGCGACCGCACCAACGACCGCGTCCAGGTGTTCCACAAGGACGGGACGTTCGTCGCCGAATATTTCTTCGAGAAGAACACCCGCGCCACCGGCTCGGTCTACGAACTCGTGTTCTCGCCGGACAAGGCGCAGAAGTACATCTACATGGTCGATGGGGCCAACGGCGAGGTGCGGATCGTCGACCACGCCAGCAAGGACGTGCTGGGACGGTTCGGCCGGGTCGGCCGTCAAGCCGGCGAGTTCACCGCGGTCCACAACATCGCCGTCGACCACCAGGGCAACATCTACACCGCCGAGGTGGCGACCGGCGAACGCATTCAGCGGTTCCGGCGGCTCGACCCGCAGGATTGACCATTTTCTCCCTCCCCGTTTTCGGGGAGGGCCGGGGTGGGGACTGCTGGCGCCGCGTGTGACGTAAGAACCCCACCCTACCCCTCCCCGAAGGCGCGGAGGGAAAGCGATAGACGCGCTCGGTGGATCAGGGAAATCGAGCTTTGACCCGGCGGCCGGAAACATTATCTTGAAGGCGCTTCGCCACGCTGGCGAAGCGCAGGGCAATGGTACCGGGAGGTCTTCGTGCTCAATCGCTTCGATCCACATTCGCCGTCAGCCGGCGAAGCGGAGGTGAAGTATCTCGATGGCGACTTCCGGGTGCTGCGGCCGGGGGCGTTCGTGCGCTGTGCCGTCACCGGTACGCTGATCCCCCTCGAAGAGCTGAAATATTGGAGCGTGGAGCGCCAGGAGGCCTATGCCGGCCCCGAAGCCGTGCTCCGGCGGCTGCATCCGGTGCGGGCGGGGTAAGCGCTTTGATTGCGTGATCTTGCCCGAACCTGCCTTGAACCAAGTGCAAGAGGGTGACGAACCAATAGCCGCGAAGGCGCTGAAAGGATTCGGCGGCCGTACTGTCGTGGAACTGGTCGATGATCTTGACGGCGACACCTACCGGGCGCTCTACACCGTGCGCTTTGCCGGGGCGGTGTACGTCCTGCACGCTTTCCAAAAGAAGGCAAAAAAGGCATCGCCACGCCCCAGCACGAGATCGTGCTGATTAAATCGCGCCTGCGCGATGCAGAGATGCATCACCGCGCACGCACCGAAAAAAGAGGGCGCAAGTCATGACAAAACGTAAAATTGAAGCTTACGAAGGTAGCGGCAACGTCTTTGCTGACCTTGGCCTGCCCAATTCAGAAGAACGGCTGTTGAAGGCGGGCATCGTCACGCAATTGCATCGGCTCATCAAGCAACGTGGTCTGACCCAGGTCAAAGCGGCCAAGCTGTTGGGCATCGGCCAACCTGACCTGTCCCATCTCCTGCGCGGCGACTTCGAGGACTATTCGGCGGAGCGCTTGATGAAAATGCTCACCGTGTTCGAGCAGGACATCGAGATCGTGATGAAGCCGCACCGCAGAGCCGGCGAGCCGGGCCGCATCACGTTCAAGCCGGCGGCTGCGTAGGGCGCGCCCGGCGGGGCCATGCGCTACCGGCGCGCGTCGAAACGGCCCGCCGCCTGCGGCGGCCCGACCGCTCCGAGCACCATCCGTTCGAACCCCGCCGCGTCCCGGACCTGCAACGTCACCGGCAGCGCAGTCGCGCGGGCCACGAGTTCGCCCGCATGCGGATCGCCGGCGAGGCGCACCAGGTCTTTCTCCGTGGTGACCAGCACGAGTTGCTCGCGGTCTGCATGGGCGAGCAGGCCCGCGATTTCCGCCACCGTAAAGCGATGATGGTCGGGGAAGCTCCGGCGTGCCGCCACCGTGATGCCGCCGGCTTCGAGCGTGGCGAAGAACTTGCTGGGATCGGCGATGCCTGCGAATGCGAGCGCCGGCGCGCCGGCGAGCCTCGCCATGGCAGCGGGGTCGGGGACGAGGTCGCCCTCGAAGCGGGGCAGGCTGCGCCGCCGCCCCGCCGCGATCGCCGGAGCGGCGCCGGCGGCCGGGTGGCCGATCACCAGCAGGGCGTCGGCGCGATCGAGTTGGCATTCGAGCGGCGCCCGCAGCGGGCCGGCCGGGAACACCCGGCCATTGCCGATGCCGCGGCGGCCGTCGAGCACCGCGATGACGAGGTCCTTGGCAAGCGAAGGATTCTGCCAGCCGTCGTCCATGACGATGGCGTCGGCACCGGCCTGCGCCGCGGCGTCGGCGCCGGCGGGGCGGTCGCGGGCGACGATGGTGGGCGCGACGCGGGCGAGCAGCAACGGCTCGTCGCCGACGGCATCGGCAGGCTGCTTGTCGACCCGCACCGGACCGGCGAGCCGTCCGCCATAGCCGCGCGAGAGAAAGAACGGACGGCGGCCCGCCTTGATGAGAAGCCGCGCGGCGGCGATGGCGGTCGGCGTCTTGCCGCTGCCGCCCACGGTGAAATTGCCGACGCACAGGACCGGCACGGCGGCCCGCCGGCCCGCCTGTGCCATCCGCCGCGCCGCGACGAAGCCATAGGCGGCGCCGGCCGGGGCGAGGAGCCGCGCCGCGGCGCCATCGCCCCGCCACCAGAATTCGGGCTCACGCATCGCCGGCGCGGTCCTGGATGCGCAATTGCATGAAATAGGGTTCGAGCGCGCCGACCGTGCGCTCGAGCGCGCCGCCGAGCCGGTCGACGCAACGCTTGGCGGCGGCGGCGGCGCGGTTGCGCGCCGGGCTGTCCTTGATCCAGCCGGCGATCCGCACCGTCAGTGTTCCGGCGTCGGTGACGAAGTCCGCGCCGCCGCAGCCGTCGAGCTCGTCGTAGATCTCGGCGAAATTCGCCACGTGCGGCCCGTGCAGGATCGCCGCTCCGAGCTTGACCGCCTCGATCGGATTCTGGCCGCCGTGCCGGACCAGCGAGCCCCCCATGAAGACGATCGGCGCGAGCTGGTAGACGAGGCCGAGCTCGCCGAGGGTGTCGAACAGGTAAATGTCGATCTCGCCGTCCGGCAACTCGCCGCGCGAACGCAGTGCACAGCGCAGCCGTGCCGCCGTGGCGATGTCGGCGATGGCGGGGCCGCGTTGGGGATGGCGGGGCGCAATGACGGTCAGCAAACCGGGGAAATTGATGGTGAGGCGGCGATGCGCGTCGATGATCGCGCTCTCCTCGCCGGGATGGGTCGAAGCGGCGACTACGACGGTACGGCCCCTGGTCGCCGCCGAAAGGATCGCGATCTTGGCGGTGTCGACGGGCAGGGCCGGGACATCGAGCTTGAGGTTGCCGGTGGTGGTGATGCGGGGCGCGCCCAGCGCGCCGAACCGCTCGGCATCGTCGGTCGAACGCACGAGGCAGAGGTCGAAGCGGGTGAGCAGCGCCTCGATCGTCTTTGGAAAATGGCGCCAGCGGCGGAACGAACGTTCCGACATCCGCCCGTTGACGAGGATCATCGGGATGTCGCGCTCGGCCGCCGACATGATGATGTTCGGCCACAGATCGGATTCGACGAACAGCGCGAGGTCGGGCCGCCAGTAGTCGAGGAATCGGGCGACGAAGGGCGGCAGATCGAGCGGGATGAACTGGTGGACGGCGCCCGGCGGCAGCCGTTTTCCCGCGAGCGCCGCCGACGTCACGGTGCCAGTGGTGGCGAGCACGTTGAAGCCGCGGGCGCGGATGCGCTCGATCAGCGGCATCACGGCGGTGAATTCGCCGACGCTGGCGCCATGGATCCAGACCAGCGCTCCGGGCAGCCGCGGCGCGCTCGGTTCGCCGCGCCGTTCGCCGATGCGGGCCTCGTGTTCTTTGCCGCGCCGGAGCCGATAGTCGAGGAGACGCGGCGCCAGCGAAGTCGCGGCCGCGGCGACCGTCCGGTAGGCGGAAAGGGTCAGCGGCATCCGCTCAGCCCTGGTCGGCATGACGGTCCTTGCGGTCGACGATCGCGTAGGCGCGGGCGGTGACTTGCTTGAGCTGCTGCTCGACTGCGATGCGGCACTTTTCCAGCATAGCCTCATCCGCGTCGCCCGGCACCCTCACGGGCTCGCCGACGACGATCGCGACCGTTCCGAACGGGAGATTGACCGCGGAGTGGTCCCAGTTCTCGAGGGTAATGCGCCGGCTGGTGGCGACCGCGACCGGATAGATCGGCCGCCCGGAGAGCCGGCCGAGCAGGACGATGCCGGGACCTGCGACCTGGGAGACCTTCGGGACATCGGCGGTGAGCGCCACGTTGTAGCCGTCCTGCAGGGCAGTCAGCATCGTCTTGAACGCCGCGACCCCGCCTTTGAGGTCGAAGCGGCGGCCATGGTCGCCAGATCCGCGTATCGGTTCGACGCCGAGCCGCCTCGCGGCCGCGGCATTGATCTCGCCGTCCCGGTGGCGGGAGATCAGGACCTTGACGCGATGCCCGCGGCTGAAGAACGGCGTCATGAAATGCTGCCCGTGCCACATGCCGACGATGACGGGCAAGTCGGGCTCGACGGCCTCGTAGAAATCCGCCGGCTCGAGCACGAGGCGGTTCGTCCACCACACCAGCCGCAGAAATTCGGCCGCGGCGATGCCGATCGCCTTCTGGACGGCCGGCGTCTGTGCAAGGCGCCTGGAGGAAAACATGCGAAGCGGTCCGCTCCCCTTTAGATCGCTGCCGTCTCAGGTTCTTCTGAACATGACCCTGGGCGAAGGGTCTGCAACTTTCGATGTATCCCAGACATTACAGCATTTTCCGATCACGGGACCCTAACGATGTCATTGCCCGGCTTGACCGGGCGATGGCGGCGACGTGGGTCTAATGCCCGCTCTCGCCGGTCGCGTCGGGATCGAGCAGCCGGTGCAGATGGACGATGAAATACCGCATCTGCGCATTATCGACGGTTTGCTGTGCCTTGCCCCTCCAGGCCGAATAGGCGGTGGCATAGTTCGGATAGACGCCGACGATGTCGAGCTTGTCGAGGTCCTTGAATTCGGTTGCGTCGAGGTGGCTCAGCTCGCCGCCGAACACGAGATGGAGCAATTGCTTGGGTTTCGAGTCGCCGGTCATCGATGGTTTTCCTCAGGCGGCCGGGTAAACGCCGGCCTTCAGCGCAGTGGGGCGTCCGTCGGGCACAGCAGGGTGTTGAGCGCCCGATGTCGCGGGCGCCCTGCTGCAACGAGCATGCCATGTGTCGGGATCGCGCCGTTGTAGGAGAGTGTGGCTCCCTCGAAGGTCGTCAGAGCGCCGCCGGCTTCGTGCACCAAAAGATCGGCGGCCGCAAGGTCCCAGTCATGGCTGTTGCCGCCTGCGAAAGCCACGTCGAGCGTGCTGTCGGCCACCCGCGCCAGACGCAGCGCCAGCGAATGCACCCGGGTTGCGATCACGACGTCCGGCACCGCCGCGGCGACCTGCTCGAGCAGCCGTTTCGGGCCGGAAATCCGGGCGCCCGAAAGCCCTTCCCCGGCGCTGGCGCGGATCGAGACCCCATTGCGGGTGACGCCCGCTCCGGCGATGGCCAGGAAGAACTCCTCGCTCGCCGGCGCATAAAGCGCGGCGACGATGGGCCGGCCGCCTTCCACCAGGGCGACCGATACCGTCCAGTCCGCCCTTCCGGCGAGGAAGGCGCGGGTGCCGTCGATCGGATCGACGATCCACACCCTGCGGGCCGAAAGCCGGACCGGATCGTCCTCGGTTTCCTCCGACAACCAGGCTGCATCGGGCGCGATTTCGGCCAGGCGCGCTTTGAGCAGGTTGTCCACCGCGATGTCGACTTCGGACACCGGCGAATCGTGTGCCTTGACCCAGCTCTTCACCGGCTTCCTGGAGGCCTCCAGGGCCAGCACCCCGGCGCTTCGCACCGCATCGGTAAGCCGCCGCGCCACCGCAGCCAGGTTCGCCTCGGATTCAGACGCCGGCAACGGTCATATCCTCCACCCGCACCGTGGGCGCGTTGATGCCGTGGCGGAAGGCCAGGTCGTTGGCGGGCACCAGGGTGCGGAACACGTCGCGGAGATGGCCGGCGATCGTCACCTCGCTGACGGCATAGGTGAGTTCGCCGTGCTCGATCCAGAAGCCGGCGGCGCCGCGGCTGTAGTCGCCGGTGACGATATTGGCGCCCATTCCGATCAGGTCGGTCACGTAGAGCCCGTCTTCGATGTCCGCGATAAGCTCCTGCGGGGAGGCGCGGCCGGGCTCCAAATGCAGATTGGTGGCGCCCGGCGACGGCACCGACGACACGCCGCGCTGGGCGTGGCCGGTGGTCTCCAGGCCGAGTTCGCGGGCGCTGGCGCAGTCGAGGATCCAGGATTTCAGCACGCCGTTCTCGACCAGGGCGCGCCGCGATGTCGCCACGCCCTCGGCGTCGAAGGGTTGCGAGCGCAGCCCGCGCGGCCGCAGCGGATCGTCGATGATGGTGATGCCGGCGGCGAAGATCTGCTCACCCAGGCGGTTCTGCAGGAAGCTCGTCTTGCGCGCCAGTGCGCTGCCATTGATCGCCGAGGACAGGTGCCCGACCAGCGAGGAGGCGACCCTGCGGTCGTAGACCACCGGGACGCGCCGCGTCGATACCTTGCGCGGATTGAGGCGCTTGACGGCGCGTTCCCCTGCGGAGCGTCCGATCGTCTCCGCGGCTTCGAGGTCGACACCGTGTCGCGCCGAGGAGAAATCGTAGTCGCGCTCCATCCCGGTGCCTTCGCCGGCGATCGCCTCGATCGATATGCCGTGCCGGGAGCCGAGATAGGCGCCGCAAAAACCCTCGCTGGTCACCAGTACCATGCCGCCGATGCCCGCCGAGGCGGAGGCGCCGCCGGATTTGGTGACGCCGTTGACGGCGGTCGCGGCGCGCTCGGCGGTGCGGGCCAGTTGCTCGAGCTCGCGCACCGACGGCAGCGCGGCATCGAGCAGGTCGAGATCGGGCAGGTCGCGCGCGAGCCGTTTCGGATCGGCGAGCCCGGCGAAGCGGTCCTCCGGCGCGAGCCGCGCCATCGCGACCACGCGCTCGGCGATCACGTCGGCGAGACCATTGGCGCCGTCGCCGGACAGGTCGTTGGTGGAGACCACCGCCTGGCGGCGGCCGATGAAGGCGCGCAGGCCGACATTGTCGCCTTCGGAGCGCTGGGATTCCTCGACGCTGCCGTCGCGCACGTCGATCGATTGGGAGATGCCGCGCACGGCGACCGCGTCGGCGGCGTCGGCACCGTGACGCAGCGCGGCCTCGACGAGGCGCTCGGCGATTTTCGTCAGGCGGGATTGGTCGAACAGGCTGGTCATTGGCAGGGGCGCTCGCGCTTTCTGATGCAACGAAGGAATAACAATAGCGTGCGCTTGAGATGGGCACGGCGTCGCCCCAGACAAGCCGAATCGAACAAGTTCGGCAACACCTTATCAAGCATCATTCGCAAAGGGCCGCGGCAACGCCGGATTAACCAGGCTTTTTAAGCGGATCGGGACGTCCGCGGACTAATGTCGGTGGCAACGAGGGGCCTTGAGAGCCCCCGGGCGACAGGGTTTAGTGAGGCGTTGAATGAGTTCCGGCGGGCCCGAGCCTGCGGGGTCGAGTCGCACATTGCGGCTCGACCCGCTTGCATTGCCGGTTTGTTTTCGTGCCGCCGATGCAGGTGCCGACGAGCAGGTCCGGCTCGTCGAGATTCACCACGAGGGCGTGGTCGTGCGCCGTTCTGTGCGCGGCATCCCGATCGCGGTGTCGTTGCCGGTCTCGGCGTTTCTCGGTGTCGCGATCCGGCTGTTCCCGCCCGATCAGACCGGCGGCGCCAGGGTTGCCGTCATCCTGGAACATCACGATCCCGCATTGTCGGTTCCCCTGTTCACCGCGACCGACAGCTTGGAAGTGCTGGCCGAGTGGCAATTATGGGCCCGCATCTTCGCGATGCCGATGCTCGTCGCAGATGATGACGGCGTGCTGCGCGAGCCGTTCGCCCGCCTCGGCGCGGTGCGGGTCGAGAAGCCCTGCACCCGCAAGCGCCGCCGCGGTCCGATCGCGGCACGGCGTCCGCGCATCCTGATGCGCCGCAAGCCGGGGCGCCCGCGAGCCGACGCAACCGTCCACCGCGAACGCGAGATCATCGGCCGGGATTAGCCTGCCTCTCCCTCCCCGTTTTCGGGAAGGGTCGGGGTTAGGGCCGGAGTGGGGACCGTGCCACGGCACGGCGTCTGATTAACAAGAAAGACCCCGCCCTACCTTCCCCGAAATCGGGGAGGGAAAGCAGTGCGCTACGCCGCAGCCTGCGAGTAAGCGTCCA
>Ga0302324_100018934_pt1 | contig 13546 bp, 11 predicted proteins | sample Palsa_T0_1_FD_201949 | JGI IMG/M metagenome (GOLD analysis project Ga0302324, IMG submission 201949) | Peat permafrost microbial communities from Stordalen Mire near Abisko, Sweden - Palsa_T0_1 | ecosystem: Environmental > Terrestrial > Soil > Palsa > Peat permafrost | place: Sweden: Abisko...
CGCATCGCGGCCTCAATCGCCTGCCACGCCGCCATCAAGGTGAACATGCCGCTGGAGCAAAATAAAATGGAGTGGCTGCTGGCGGAGTTGGCCAAGACCGACCACCCTTACTCCTGCCCGCACGGGCGCCCAGTCGTGCTACGGTACTCTATGAAGGATATTCAGAAGGCGTTTAAGAGGATCTAGCATTCGGCATTCAGCAGTCGGCATTCAGCCCTTCGGAGTGTCGCGTCGGTAATGTTTTCCGGCTGAATGCTGAGTGCCGAATGTTGAGTGCTTGCCGCACACATGACGGATCTCGAACTGCAGCAACTGCGCCGCGAAAAGTGGCGTCTCGATGGCAAGCCCATCCGGACGATTGAGCAGGCGCGCGCGTTCCTGGAAGAGGTGGGATTTTGCCTGATGTATCCCAAGCGTCCGGCGTTGCTCGCGCCTACGTTTATTGGAGCGTTTGTCGGTTCGGACGATCGGTTGCCGGAGTGGCAGCACGCGTTCAAAGATCCGCGGGCGGCTGAAGCGACGGAGTTGATGGTGCGGTTGCTGCGCGAGCGGGCGGCGTTTGAAGCCAATCTGTTCGATGAGAACAATGGATTTTTAGTGGCCGCGTCGGTGTTCCCTTATTTTTATGCGCTGGTGGGTGAGCGCAATCCCAGGCTGGCGCCGAAGGCAGGATCGCGCTCCCCTTATTCCGCGCTGGCTTGCGATGCGTTTGAGCTGATCACGCGTGAGGGACCGATCTCGAAACAGAAAATGCAGGAAGTGCTGGGCGGGAGCGTGTCTTTTCCGGCGCTCGACGGCGCGCTCGGCGAATTGTGGTCGAAGCTGCGCATCACACGCGTGGATTACAACGCCAGCGAAGGGTCGGTGTGGGACGTTCTCTATCGCTGGGCACCGGATGCAGTGAAAGAGGGGGTGGGATTGTCGGTGCAGGAGGCATTAACGGCGCTGCTGTCGAAATATCTGGATTGCGTGATCGCGGTGGAGCAGGCGGACCTGGAAGTATTTTTTGGAAATTTTATTGCGCGTTCAAAAGTGAGGGATGCGGTCAACGCGCTGCTGGCGGCGCGAGAGCTGAGCTTCGTTCATGTAAGCGGGCGGTCGATGCTGCAGATCACGCCAGAGAAAGTTGTAGTTGTTCCGACACCGCGGCCTGCGGTCGTCCCGCGGCCGAGTCCTGCGCGAGCAGAAAGACGGCCGCGGGGGCTGAAGCCCCGCAGCAACCCGCGCTTCACGCGGCGCTAAAGCGCCGCTCCTCCACGGTCGTGCCGGCGGTTGTGGTTTTTCCGGTGCGAATTCTTGAGATACGGTGGCATAAGGGTGGGTTTGCGCGCGGCAATCGATCAAGAGGGATTTGCGATTCTGCCCGGAGTGTTCTCGCACGGATTTCTGGATTGCCTCCTCCAAGAGATCGACGATTTAACTCCTCGACGGAGCAGGGCTGGCGTGCGCCATGCGATGGGTCTTGCTCCGGTCGCCAATTTGGCCCAGCGTTCGGAGATGACTGAGATTGCGCAGGAGGTTCTGGGGCCCGGTGCGTTCGCCTTTCGCGCGACCCTCTTCGACAAGTCTCGTAAAGCGAATTGGCTCGTCGTGTGGCACCAGGACAAAGCTTTGCCGTTGCGATCACGACTCGAAGTAAATGGCTGGGGTCCATGGTCGTTGAAAGAAGGGATCCACTACGGGCATGCACCAACAAGCGCTCTGAGCCAGGTGGTTGCGCTGCGCGTGAGCATCGATGATTCGACGGTTGAGAACGGTCCCTTGCGGGTACTGCCGGGGACTCACAGGCAGGGTGTGCTGAGCGACGACCGCGTCCACGAAATCGCGACTCAATCTGTTCCGGTCGATTGCGCTATACCGAAGGGTGGCGTTTTGATTATGAGACCCCTTCTTATCCATGCCTCGTCGAAGTCACATTCAGAAAAGCCGCGACGGGTCTTGCATCTCGAATACGCCGCGTCCGATTCCATTTCAAAACCTCTGCTGTTGGCGATTGCCTAGATCGTGACGGCATCCATCTATCGCGGTCGCGTCGCGCCCTCTCCGACCGGCCTGCTGCATCTGGGTCACGCGCGCACTTTCTGGATCGCGGCGGAACGGGCGCGCGAAAATGACGGTCAGTTGATTTTACGGAATGAAGACTTGGATTCGCAGCGTTGCCGGGCGGAGTTCGTGTCGGCGATGTTGGAGGATTTGCGCTGGCTGGGCATTGATTGGAGCGAGGGGCCGGATTGCGGCGGGTCCCGTGGGCCCTATGCGCAGAGTGAGCGGCGCGATTTCTATTTGAACGCTTGGAAGAGTTTGCGTGACCGGGGATTCATCTATCCGTGTTCGTGTTCGCGCAAGGATGTGGCACAGGCTGCGGGGGCGCCGAATGAGGGGGATGATGAGCCAATGTATCCGGGAACGTGCCGACCTCTCGTCTTCGGGGCCGCTCCGCTTCGCGATCGCGGGACGGCCGAGGCGGCCGTCTCCAGATGGGGCTCTACATGTTTACCGCCGCAGCACGACGCGCCCGCGGGGATGAATTGGCGGTTTCGCGTGCCCGATGGAGAAGAGATTTGTTTTAACGACCTGCATCTTGGTCCGCAGCGCTTTGTGGCAGGGCAAGACTTTGGGGATTTCATTGTCTGGCGGCGTGATGATGTGCCGGCTTATCAGTTGGCAGCTGTCGTCGACGACGCCGCGATGGGTATCACTGAAGTTGTGCGCGGAGCGGACTTGTTGAAGTCGACCGCTCGTCAGATTTTATTATTTCGGGCGTTAGGGCTGTCGGCGCCGGATTACTATCACTGCGACCTGGTACGCGATGAGGCGGGAGTGCGGTTGGCCAAGCGGCACGATGCGCTGAGCATTCACAGCTTGCGGGAAGCGGGTTGGACGGCGGAGCGGGTACGGCAGCAGAGTCGTGCGAAATGACGTTGCAGCGCAAGCCGCTCGGCTTCGCTACCGCGAGACAGCCGAGGCGCCTGTCTCCACATGAGCCGGAGCTGATTCGTCAGCGTGTACAATCGTTAGCTTCGCATGACTGATGACGCTAAGAACGCACCGACTTCACGCAAACTGATCATCGCTATCGACGGGCCCGCCGGGGCAGGGAAGAGCACCATCGCATCGCGGCTGGCGCGGAAGCTGGGCTACGTGAATCTGGAGAGTGGGGCCATGTATCGCGCGCTCGCGCTGAAGGCGATTGAGCGTGACACTTCGTTTGACGATGAGCCCGCGCTGGTGGCTCTGGCGCAGAAGTTGCGGATTGAACTGGAGCCTACGATCGGCGGAAATCGCACCCTCATGGATGGTCGCGATGTGTCCTCGCGCATTCGCGAGCGCGACGTGAGTGAGGGAGCTTCGCGGGTCTCGGTGCATCCGCTGGTGCGGGAGTGGATGGTCGCTCATCAGCGCGAGATGGGCGCTGGTGGCGGCGTGGTGATGGAGGGGCGAGATATCGGGACGAAAGTTTTTCCTGACGCCGAGCTGAAGATTTTTCTGGATGCTGACCCGGTGGTCCGCGAACAGCGGCGCATGCAGCAGCAGAAGATCAAGGGCGAAGTGGCCGCGAATGTTGCTGCCGAACTGCGCGAACGCGACCGGCGGGATCGCACGCGGGCGGTGTCTCCGCTAGCCGCCGCCGCGGATGCGGTAATTATCGATTCCAGCGGGCTGAGCGAGGATGAAGTGCTGGCGCGGGTCGAGGAGTTGGTCAGACTGAAACAGAAATAAAATCACGTAGCGGCGGACGCCTTCGTCCGCCCGTATCTAGATTAGACCCGTATCTAGATTAGACCCGTATCTAGATTAGACCCGTATCTAGATTAGACCCGTATCTACATTAGAAAGGTGCGTCGCATTCATGAGAGCGCCCCAAGCAAATGCGCCCCGGGGCTACTTGACGCGCGCAACACAGAAACCCCCACTTCTCGCAAAAACGTGAGAAATGGGGCCGCGCGGGGTTTCTCTCTGAAGTGGCCGCGCAGCCTGGAGCCGCCGGGCTGCGCCCTGGCGGGACAGCCGAGGCGGCTGTCCCCACAGGTGCACCGCTAAAACCCGATTCTTAGTTCTCCGTGGGCTCTACTTTTTCCTTCGGTGCGGGCAGGGCCTTGCCGGCCTTGGGGCTGGGCGGTTCCGGCGGTCTGGGCGGCGTCGCCATGCTGGCCTTGCGGATCTCAATGCCATCGTGCTCGTTGTTGAGCACGATGTGCGACGCGGCGTTTCCCACGCTGCCGCTGGCTTTAGCTTCGTGTTCGTCGTTGTGAACCTGCAATTCGGGGAAATCCGATTGAATTTCGCCGTCATGCGTTCGTGCATCCAGGCGGAAGCCGGCCTTCTCGGGCAAGCTCAACTGAATATCGCCGTTGTGATTATCAATCTGCACGTTGCCAACTGTCCGCATACCCAGTTCCACGCTGCCATCGTCATCCTGCAGGCGCACGTCGCCGGAAACGCTTTCCAGCCGGATGTTCTTCGAGCGCGTGGTCAGGTGGAGCGGGCCCGTAATCTCTTCGGCGTGCAGATCGTCGGAATCCAGGTCAAGTGACCCGTCGATGCGCGAGAACTCCATGTCGGTGCGCGAGGACTTGAAGGTCACGGATTTGTCGATGCGAGCGAGCTTCACGCTCTCCTGAAATTCGCCGTCAAGTTGCACCGAGCCCTTTACGTCGGAGACCGAGACTTCGTTGACCCGGCCCTCGACATGCACGTCGCCGCTTACTTGTTCGATTTTCACCGAGCCTTTTTCCTGACTGACTTTCACGTTGCCGGTCACGTCCTCAATGGAAGTGTCGGAGTGCTGCGCGGAAATCTCCAGCGAACCATCGCGGCCCACCACATTCACATCTCCGCGGCGGGATGTGATCGCGACTGCAACTTTTCGCGGGAGCGAAATGTCGAGATCGGTTTCGACAGCGTGATCGCCAGACGCCTCGGCATTCGCGTCAAGCGTGACCAGTCCGCCAATGGTGGTGATGGTGGGTTTGGTCTCTTTGTTGTACTTGTCGGCGTCGTCTTGGTTGTCCGCGCCAACGCGCTTGCGGACGACTACAGTGATCTTGTTGTCATCCGCAGCGTGCACGCTGATTGCTCCGCGTGCGTTGATGACTTTCAGGTTGGCTCCGGCGGGAAAATTCTGTTCGAGATGATCATCAAAGCTGTAGTTCTGCCCGAAGATGTTCGGGAAGTCGGCGTCGTCGAGGTTGACCTGTTCACGCAGGCCGGACCAGTTGACGCGATCCAGCTGGCTAGCCACCAGGCCGAAGACAACGATCATGATGGCGAGAAAAACTCCACCGGCGCCGATGCCGGGCGAACGCGTACCCTCGCGCTGGGCCCGTTGATGCTCGAGCAGTTTGATCACGCCCCACAGAATGAGCAGCACCGGCCAATAGCTGGCGAACAGGTGGGCCAGTCGGCTGATGGACAGCACACGCATGGTGGCCATCAGAAAGACCACGCCCAGAATGATCAGGACGAACGGACCGGCCAGCGAACGGCGCGGACGCGGCGGCAGGGCCGGCACCGGCGGTACCGGCGTGAACCCAGGAGTAGGTATAGAGCTAGACATGGTTCACCTCGCCGGATGAAGGTGGTTGCGAAGTCTGAGGATCCGTCGGGGGCGTTGGCACGATTGGCGGAGTGCCGGGTGGCGGACCGGGCGGAATATTAGGATATACACCCGGCGGCAGCGTGCCGGCATGTCCCGCCGCCGACGCATTGCTTTGCATCAGCTTGACCACTCCAATCACCAGCAGAATCGCCGGCCAGGTCTTGCTGAAGTTCACGTTGGATACGTTGTCCAGCAAGAACAATACCCCCAGGGTCACCAGTATGGCCGGGCCCATGAGTTTGCGGGTGCGGCAACGCTCGCATACGCACGCCGGTTGGTAGGTCCCGAGCAATCCCCAATGTTTGGCGAAGAGCCATGCGCCGAGAGCGATCAGAATGATTGGCCAGTATCGGTGCAGGCTGAAGTCGAAGGCGGTGTTGATGAGAAAGAGCACACCCAAGCCGATCAGCACAGCCGCGCCAACTGGAACTTTGGTGCTTTCGAACCTCTCGTTAGTACCGGCTCCGGTGCCGCTGCCGAACATCTGCGCCAGGCCAAACGGATCGGGAACGGGCTCGCCAGTTTGTATCGCCTTGGCGGTGCGTATCGAATCGATGATCTGGTAGACGTAAAAGAAGCCCATCGCAATGGCTAAGACCAGATGCACGTACCACGGTGCGTCGGAGCTCTGGACCACGATCATGAGCACCGCGATCACCAGGTGGGAGAGCCCTTTGGCATATTGCCCGGTATATACGGCGCCCACACCGATGGGAAAGAATCCTGCGAGAATGCCCGCAACGGCGGGATTGGGCCCGGAGTTGGGAGGCGGCAGGGGCGCAGTGGAACCCGACCCCATGGACGGATAAACAGTCTGCACCGGCGTAAATCCTGGCGCTGGCGGAGTAAATCCGGCGGCCGGGACTGTGCCTTCCATGCGCGCGGCCAGGCAGGATTCACAATAGATCACGCCGCGAACGTCGCGGGTGCATTGGTTGCAGAGTGGCTTGCCGCAAGTGCGGCAGAAGGCCACTGCAGCAGTATCGCTGTGTGTGGCGCAGTTCATACGAACCTCCTGTCAGTGGTCACCGACACTACAGGCAGATCGCTAGGGTGAGAGGGCGATGGACCCACAGGCGCGCAGGCCAGGATGAGATGGTCATCGACCTGGCTGTAATTGCGCTCCTGCTTCTGCTCGGGCTGTTGTGTTGTGTCGTTCTTGTGGTCTTTCGGTTTATCCGGTCCGGGCTCGGCAGGCGCAAGGTTGCGCTTGACGCTGCGGACAGCGGCCTGCACTTCGTAAACGAAGCGCATGTTGTCGTAATAGCGCACTACCCGGGCCTGGGTGTTGTAGTACGTGTGCCGGATCGTCGCCGGCCGCAGGCTGATCTGGGTCAGATCCGCGGGTTTTACTCCGGCAACGGTCAGGCCCACCGACAGCGCGAAGAACGCCATGCCAAATGACATGGCGAAGCGCGGTTGCCGGACGGTAGCCCAGATCGGCTCCAGGAACGAAGCCTGTACGTGCTCCAGCCACGAGATTCGCCGCTGGGGTGCGCGTACTGTAGTGTGCAGACGTTGGGAGTCAACGCCCGTCGTGGATGCCAGAATGTTTGTGACCAGACTGACTGGAGGCTCCACCTCCGTGAGACCCTTCAGCCAGTTGCGGCCCGCCTCAGCTTCGGCGAACAGCGGCCCACACCCCTTGCATACCCGGGCGTGAGCCTGGAATCGGTCGAGTCCGGTCCCGGTCAGGACGCCATCGAGGGCGTCCGTGAGCAGGAGCTCGAACTCGTTACACTGCATTCCTTTGCTGGTTAGGTCTGGCATCACATCACCTGCCTATAGGTACGTTGTAAGAGGCGTGCAAGTTCCGCCCGGCCTCTATTTATTCGTGATTTCACGGTACCCTCCGGAACCTTCAAAACAGCGGCAATCTCGCGGTAGTCCATATCCTGTAAGTCTCTTAGAATCACTGCTTCCCGCAGCTCTGGCGATAGTTTTCCCAGGGCCGCGTGAACCGTCTCGCCGACCTCCCGGCTGCGTACGCGGGCGTCGGGCGGAGCGGATTGGTCCTGAATCTGCTCACTGAGCGGCATTGCGTCCTCGTGCTCGCTCGCGGACGTATCAATGGAGTCGGTCAGACGGTCCTGTTTGGTCTTGCGGAAGTGGTCGACCAGTAGGTTTCGGGTAATGGTCGTGACCCAGGTCACGAACGCGCCCTTGGTATGGTCATAGCTCGGCAAGGTGCGGTACATCTTGATGAAGACCTCCTGGGTGAGGTCCTCGGCGTCATCGCCCGATCCGGCGAAACGGTAGCAGATGTTGTAGATGCGCCGGTTATAGGTCTGCACGATTTCCTCCCAGGCGGCAGAGTCGCCGGCGATACAGCGCCGAACCAGCATCGCGACGACCTGGACGTCTTCCACTAGCACTCCCCGGAAAGTAACCTGCTCACTGAGACGAAGGGCCTGGCCCAGGATGATTGCGACGCTTGAGACTCATCCAAAAGCCCTACCCACAAGACGATACGCGCTTGCGAGCCGCGAAGTTCGCGGGCATTCGTAACCGTGAGCGTGAAACAGGGCATTGTAGCAGCGGCAGGAACTGGCGGCTCATACCTTGGCGAATCCTACTTGCGAGGCTACCGCAGCCTGTTATATGCTGTTTCCCCTTCCCCGAAAATCCACGTTTGCCCATGTAAAAAATCGAGGTTTGTCATGCCGCGTAATCAAATTTCCAGAGTTCTCTGCCTCCTCGCATCAACCGTTTTCAGCTGTCTGATTTTTTGTGAAACGGGCGTTACTCAGACCAGCATTCCCCAGCCACTCCTTTTCAGCGGCAATGCTACGGTGGTGGCCCCGCCCGTAGCCAATACCGGATACGGATTCGGCCCCAATCAATTCGCTTCGCTGGCTCGCCAGAAAGACTGCTCGATGACCGCGGTCTTGGCGGAACTCGTTCCTCCCGGTGTTCAATTGCTGAAAGATGATTATCAGGACACTTTGCACAAGCTGGCAGGGCTTACGACCAAGGGAGATCAATGGACAGATGGCTGCCCGAATCCCGTCCAAAATAACCCGGCCTACCTGGAAGATGTCTACGCTGGAAAGACTGCCGGCGGCGTGCAGATTTTTGCGATCGTGGATAACAGCAACGGCCAACTCATTGATATTTACAACATCACGGTTTCAGTGATGTCCCAGAAGTTCAAGCAGGTTCAGCAGCTTGTCTACAATTTCGCCTATCCTCAAGCCTTTGCCGCAGCCGATGTGGATGGAGACGGCAATACCGATTTGATAATTTCCAGCACCGCAAGTAGTGCTACAACCGGCGGCGGCTTCGCCGTCTTCCTCGGCAAGGGAGATGGAACATTCCAGGCCAAGCCCGCTTACGTCGTCAGTACGGCGGACAATACCGGTCTTGATTTCTTCACGCTGTACGACATCAACGGAGATGGCAAGTTGGATGTAGTGGGCGTGGTCAGCGGCATTGGTGGAGTACACTCGACGCTCAACGTCTACTTCGGCAATGGCAACGGCACCTTTAAGCCTGGACCCAAGACCACCCTCAGCTCAACTACGGCGTTCGGAATCAATCTCGTGGCTGGGGACTTCGACGGCGATAGTTATCCCGATATCATCCTCGCCGATGGTGAGGTACGGCTGGGAAACGGAGACGGCACATTCAGGGTCGGCAAAACACTGACTTTTCCTACTACTGCGACCTCGTTCACCAGCGCGGACTTCAACAAGGACGATAAGCTTGATTTCGCAGCCGTGTTCGGAGTTGCCGGCGGCGAGGTCGGCGTTTACCTGGGGAATGGCGACGGCACTTTTCTGAGTCCGACCTTGTACTCTTCGGTGGACTCGCCGAACAGCATCAGTGCCACCGATGTGGACGGCGACGACAATATTGACTTGGTTCTGGGCGAGAATGGAGGTGGTCTGTTCGCGCCCGGTCCGGGCACAATCTTCGGATCTGGTGGCTTGCAGGTGCTGTTCGGCAACGGGAACGGCAAATTTCGTGGGGCGATTAACTACAACGCCGGTTCCGGCACCTACGCCATCGGTGATATCTCGGGGAAGGGCTTTGCCGACATCATCACTCCGGCGGCTCTGCTTCAGGGAAATGGCACCGGAAGTTTCACGGTGCATTCGGCTGCTCAATTTCCCGGCTTGCCTGCTTCGCAGGCGGGCACTGTTTTGCGGCTCGCCGACCTTAACGGCGACAAGATTCTTGATGCGGTTTTAACCACTACTTCCTCCGCCCACGCGAGCGCTCCGTTCGTAGCGCTGGGTAAAAGCGGCGGCACTTTTGCGGCCGGCACTTTCCTTACGTCGGTGCCCCACGCCATTGATATCAACATCGCCGATGTGAATGGCGACAAGATTCCCGATCTCATCGTCCTGTCGAGTCCCACCGGAACCGGAATTCAGTTGCATGTTTTGTTGGGCAATGGCAAAGGCGCCTTCGGTTCACCGCAAAAAGTTGTCTTGCCCGCGTCGGCGGCGGAGTCGATGGGCGGCCGCATTTATAGCGCCGCTCTGGTTAAGGGCGGCCATATCGATCTCGTAGTTGTGGATGAGGGCAACTTGACCTCGAATCCGGTCGCGAAGGGCGGCGTGTACATTCTGCCCGGCAAGGGCAATGGGACCTTCGGAGCCGCAACCTCCATTACCTCCATCGCCAACCCTTTTGACGTCGCCATCGGTGATGTCAATAAAGACGGGAATTTGGATCTGGTGGTTTCTCCCAGCACGAGCATGGGAAACAGCAAGGGATTCTCGCCCGCAGTTTTTCTCGGAAAGGGCGACGGTACTTTTCCTGCTCAAGCGAACTCATTTATCTCATCCCCGGTGACCGATGGCGTGCTCCTTGCGATCGCCGACTTCAACCAGGATGGAAATCAGGACGTTGCTATGGGAGATTGCTGCGGCCTGGCCTTTATTAACATCGCGCTGGGCAAGGGCAATGGGACGTTCCAGCCGTCGCAGATCATTCACGTCGCAGGCTCGCCTTCTGGAATGCAAGTGTCAGATTTAAGGGGAGACAACCGGCCCGACATCATTACATCCGACTACCCAGCCGGCAACCATACTCTGACTGTCTTGCTCAACCAGTACAAAGCCGCGAGCGCGAGTGCGAGCGGTGGTTTCCACCACTAGCAGCGTCTCCAACGTCAGTTCCGGTCCCTGGAAAAAAGTATTCGCAGAATTATTGACACGAAATATCGAGAACGGATAATCTGCAATTACACCGGAAAGGAGGTGGTCGAATGACAAGTTCTGAAGGCAGTAGTTGGGTTATTCAAAGACCAGGTGAGGTGGCTGAGACTTAGAGCTGGTTGCTCTAAGCGGGGCTTCAAGCGAACCGGTGCTTGAGGCTACAGCCCGCACACTACCGGTGATTAAGGATTGATTCCGCCTGACGCAGGTCGGTCAGGAGCCCGGAGTTGCCGCGAGACGGCCACGTAGAGTGACCACCTCTTGGTCAATCCCAACCAGACCACCGAGCGGCCCATGAGCTTCCAGCTTGTGGGCCGTTTCTTTTTTATCTTGGTTTTGAAAGATCGTTTTGCAAGATTGTTTTGCAAGGTCGTTTTGAAAGGTCGCGGCTTTTCAGCCGCGCCGTAAGCCTGGCGGAATGGATGGCGGCTTCAGCCACACGCCGGAATTTTTCCCAGCCTGTTTGCGGTGGCGCCGTGGCGGCTAAAGCCGAGATTGATTTTGTGGGACTTGCGGTGCGGCTGGAAGCCGCACCCCTTCAAAACAGAGGCGGCTGGCCGGATCTCGAGCCGTCAAGTATGCTTACCCAGTGACGCATCGGGACGATTCTTATCGTGACGAACAGCAGGAGCGGCGCCGTTTGGCGGACAACTATGCCGGCATGGCAGACGGCGAGTTGCAGCGGCTGGCGCAGAATCCGGAGGCGCTGACCGATCTGGCCTGGGACGCCCTGGAGGAAGAATTGGATCGCCGGGATCTGAAATCTCCCGCCCCGGCGGACTTCCAGGAATTGGTGGTGCAGGAACTGTCGACGATCCGGAAGTTTCGCGATTTGCCTGAGGCGCTGCTGGCCAAGGGTTGTCTGGAGTCGGCGGGCATCGAATGTTTTCTGGCGGATGAGAATCTGGTCCGCATGGACTGGTTCATTTCAAATTTTATTGGCGGCATCAAACTCAACGTAAGAGTTGCGGACGCCGAAAACGCGCGCAAGATTCTGGACGAGCCCATTCTCGAGGGCCTCTACGTGCAGGGCGTCGGGCTTTACGAGCAGCCGCGCTGTCCCAAGTGCCAGTCGCTGGATGTTAATTTTCAGGAATTAGATCGCCCTATTGCTTACATCAGCGCATTCCTGCGCGTGCCTATGCCCGTCCAACTCCCGGCCTGGCACTGCCATGATTGCGATGCGGAGTGGGAAGATAGTGGAAATCCCAGCGCCGCTGGCTCCGCTTAAAACTCTCAGTCTAGCTTTGCGAAGGCTTTGCGGATCACATCCTGCGTATCTTCCGCCAGATTCAGCGCGTGCAGGGCTCTTCTCTTAAACCAGCGCACCTCGGCCGCATCATCGGCAGCTTGCAGTTCTCCACCAACCCGGCGGCACAGAAAATCAATCAATACATAGTGATATTGCACGCGCTGTTCCGGGTTGCGCAGAACGCGGTCATAGACGCCGAGCAGTTCGCCGGGTTCGACGATCAATCCGGTTTCTTCGCGAGCCTCGCGCACCGCAGCTTCGCGCATGAGTTCGCCAACTTCCAGCACGCCGCCAGGAATCGACCACTGGTCTTGCAACGGCGGCCGCGCACGCCTTACCAATAAAACGCGGTCCTCTTCGATAATGACCGCCCCTATGCCGACCAGGGGGAGTTCGGGAAACTCACGTTGCATAGTGCGAGGATTTTAAAGCATCGTATATCTGCCATGGCTTTCCCTCTGTCCTCTGTGTCCTCTGTGGTTAAATGGTGATCTTTATGGCCCTAGAAGAATACAAACGAAAACGCCGATTTGAAGAAACGCCAGAGCCTCCGCCGAAGGTAGAGAAGAAGGCAGGGAACCGTTTCGTGGTCCAGAAGCACGACGCTACCCGCCTGCACTACGATTTTCGGCTCGAGATGGAAGGCGTATTGAAGTCATGGGCCGTGCCCAAGGGACCGTCGCTCGATCCTGCCGACAAGCGGCTGGCGATGCAGGTCGAGGATCATCCCGTTTCTTACTTCGATTTCGAGGGAAACATTCCGGTGAACAACTACGGCGCCGGCACCGTGATTGTTTGGGATGTGGGTACCTGGCAGCCGCTTTCGCCGGTCGCCGTCGATGGAAAATATGTTCCTGGCACGGAAGCCGAGGCGGTCGCGATGCTGGCCCAAGGCGACCTGAAATATCGTCTGAACGGGAAACGGCTGAAAGGAGATTTCGCGCTGGTCAAGATGCGCGGCCGCCGTCCCGGCAGCAAGGGCAATGAGTGGTTGATGATCAAGAAACATGACGACTATGTGGAAGAGGGCTACGACATTGAGTCGATTGATGATTCGGTGCTCACCGGACGGACTCTCGAGGATGTGGCTGGGGATTTGGGATCGCGCGAGTGGAAGAGCCGTCCTACCGGCCGCGGCAAGCTGAAGGCAGCATGGCTAGCGGATGCGGTGGCGCGAGTGGAGAAGAAGAAGCAGGCCACAGGGGACACGGAGAAGCAAAACAGAGGAAAGCAAAAAAAAAATGAACAAATCGCGGCGCAACCGCCCTCGGTCACTTCGCAGAAGTCCGGAGCAAAATCCCTAAAGAACTCTGTGTCCTCCTTGTCCCCTGTAGTTGCAACCCCTTTGAAGAGGCCAATGCCCGCCGCGATCCATCCCATGCTGGCTGAGACGATCGACAAGCCTTTTGACGGCGCGGAATGGCTGTTTGAAATAAAGTGGGATGGATATCGTGCGGTGGCGTTTATCGAGAACGGCCAGACCAGGCTGGTTTCGCGCAATCAAAACGATCTGACGGCGCGCTATCC
>Ga0302324_100018935_pt1 | contig 13545 bp, 5 predicted proteins | sample Palsa_T0_1_FD_201949 | JGI IMG/M metagenome (GOLD analysis project Ga0302324, IMG submission 201949) | Peat permafrost microbial communities from Stordalen Mire near Abisko, Sweden - Palsa_T0_1 | ecosystem: Environmental > Terrestrial > Soil > Palsa > Peat permafrost | place: Sweden: Abisko...
GTCAACGTCCGTCTAGCCAAGCTTGACACGGGTGAGCTTGACATCAGTGACTTCACTCTAAAGGGGGCGGTGCCCTTTTTGCGCGCCCTGCAACATGCAGGAGTACGGTTATATCTCGCCAGTGGAACCGACGAAAATGACGTCAAGCGGGAGGCTGAGTGCCTGGGTTATGCGGATGTTTTCGACGGCGGGATTTATGGTTCTATCGGCGAAGTTGCCAAAGATGCCAAGAAGGTCGTTATTGAACGCATCATGAACGAGGTCAATGGGGCTTTTGACCAACTGATTACTTTTGGCGATGGACCGGTCGAAATGCGCGAAACCAAGCGGCATGGCGCGGTTGCGATTGGTGTCGCCAGCGATGAATTACGGCGCTTTGGAATCAATCTTGAAAAACGGAGGCGCCTTATTCGTGCGGGGGCAGATGCACTGGTTCCTGATTTTTCGCAGTGGCAAGAACTATGGAGGCTGCTTCGCCTGTCTTCCCGCCAAGCCAGTCGCATTACTTCCCGGCAAGAACTAAAAAATAATCATGTCGTCACACCTGGAAAATCTGATTGAACGCTATTCGGTCTTGGAAGTATGCCGGCCAGGTATTCAACAGGCATTTGATTTGTTGGCCGCAACATTCCATAAAAACGGAAAACTTTTACTTTGTGGTAATGGTGGCAGTGCTGCGGATTCAGAACATTGGGCTGGCGGATGTTTGCATTTGCGTGCCAGCCACGCAGACACCGCATGTTCAGGAATTTCATCTTCCTATTTACAATTGCCTGTCACTGATGCTGGAAGAAACTTTTGTTTCGCATTGGCAATGAAGCATACGATTGAACCCACTATTTATTATGAAAAATGCAAAACTGCAAAGCCCGTTATTCTTCGAGCGGAACCGTGTCTTTCGGGTTTACGAAGGCGGCAAACTTTTTCACGATTTCTTTGGAGATGAGGCTGTGGATGGCAATCTCCCGGAGGAGTGGATTGCCTCGAAGGTGAAAGCCTTGAACAAGGAGATGAGACACCCGGATGAAGGACTTTCAAAAATCCAGGGAGGAGAAGAAACCTTCGTCTCGTTGCTCGCCAATCACCCCGAAGAAATGACGGGCGGCAAGCGGTTCGACATCCTGGTTAAGATTCTCGACAGTGCTGTCCGGTTGCCGGCGCAAACTCATCCTGATCCGGCGTTCTCCAGAAAACATTTTGCCAGCGATCACGGGAAGACCGAGTGCTGGATCATTCTTGCAACGAGACCCGGTGCGAAACTTTTCTTTGGTTTCAAAGAAGGAATAACCGAAAACGATTTGCGGCAAGCGGTGAGCAAAAGTGAAGAACCCGGCGATGCCTTTTCCGGTCTCCTACAAGAGGTGGAAGCAAAAGCGGGTGATGTCTGGCTGATTCCCGCTCGTGTTGCTCACGCCATCGGAGCTGGCTGTCTGATCTTGGAAGTTCAGGAACCAACCGATTTCACAATTCAGCCCGAACGCTGGTGCGATCGTTATCGTCTTTCCGATCAGGAGATGTATCTCGGCCTCGACAAGGAGGTTGCTCTGAGCTGTTTTGATCTGCAGCAGGCTGGCCCTTCGGTTCTTGCCAGGGGAAAGAAGCTGCCTCAAGCCGCCGGGGCAAACAATGGCTGCAAAAAGGAGGTTCTCATCTCGTTTAAAGATACCCCGTGTTTCGCTGTGAATCGCTACACAGTGAACACCTCATGTGGCTTACGGAATCTCGCGGTCTATGTTGTCACGAGAGGCGAGGGTGAATTAGTGAGCCCGGCGGGGAGAAGTATCTTGAAAAAAGGCATGTATTTTTTTGTTCCTTTTGCCGCCACAGAGGTAACAGTCAGCACTAAATCAGGGTTGGAGATGGTCGAGTGCCTTCCTCCCGCCGCCGAGTGAGAATGGCGCTAAAACTTCGGTGTTATTCCAGTTCAACGAGAATGCTGCACCCATGCCGGACGCCTGTTACCGGCTGATATGTGGCGCGGTGACTAATAATCTGCGCCAGCCAACAACACCGCCACACAGCCGGTGCGGACCCCTCACAAAGAGACGGGTGGATGAATTGCCTGCGGCGCATCCAAGAGCGCATTTCATGGCGTGAATCAAAAGCCTGTAAGTAGTCATATCAGGTTCTTTGGTTGAGGTGCATATAATCGCTGATAATTATATTCATTAGAAAAAAACTGTTAAAAATGTCTTATAAAATAGGTTGTATTTACACTTTATAGGTTGTTAAAGCGGTTGCTTACAGTGTTTATAGCTGTCATGTCAGGAATTTAATAGATCACAGTGAATCTGTTTGTAGCATATGGCTGTCATGTGATAGCTTTGGGGTGCCCCCGATGTGTTCAAGTATGAAATTCACTGTATGCAGTAAGTCGTTTGCTGCCGTTTCGAGATGCGAAACCCATACGACTGGAAATGATTTTCAGAGTGCTGGATTTATCTCACGGCAGGCATCCTTCCGATCAAGCCGGGCATTTACTTTGATCGAACTGCTCGTGGTCATCGCCATCATTGCCATTTTGGCGGCCATGTTGCTGCCGGCGCTGGCATCGGCCAAAAACAAGGCTGTCAGAATCTCTTGCCTTAATAACTTAAGGCAGGTGGGGATACTTACGCAACTCTACACCGATTCAAATAGCGACACATTTCCGACGGCAAACATTGATTATTACAATGTCTGGTGGGGAACCGAGATTTGTGACGGCAACACCAATTATTACCAGGTGTTTCATGATCCAGCGCTGCGAGGGCAGGTTTCGTATAATGGTACGACTTGGACGTGGGCCTTTAATTTCAATCTCGTAAGTTTGGGGTATAATTGTTATTTTCTTGATTGTTCGCTTAATGCTCCCGGCTCGGAAACATTTACCACTGGCGGGCATACTTACAGCGATGTCCGGAACTTCAAGCGCACCGGCATTGTTCATCCAACTGACTGCCTGGTGTTTGGCGACAAGCAGCCCAAGCCAAACAACCAAGGCTCGGCGGCTTTGACGTCAAGCGGCAGTCTGTGGTGGGACAAAGCCTGCATGAATCCCGCCAGCAGCAGTTCGCAACAGTTCGAAGGCGTAGATACCCGCCGTCACAATGGCGGGAAATGGCCAGGGGGCTTGGGCAACATCTCTTTTGCCGACGGCCATGCGGAATCGCGCAAGGACTCACAAATCAATCCGCCGCGTGATCCGAAGGATGCCAACAATGCGCAATGCCTCGTGAACTCACAATTCTGGGATCCGCTCCAGCGCGCGGGCAACCAATGAATCGCGCAGTTGAGCTATTTTATGAAAATCTCCGTGTCAGAAATTAACCCGCGAAAACCAGACAGCAAACGCAATGAAAGCCCGAAACATATGAAAGCGCAACGCAAGCTCACTTCACCAAACCATGAAACTCGACTCATTAACCCTATGAATGCCATAACCACCATCCCTGCCGTTCTTCGCGGTTCCGCCCGAAAAATCGTTTCCTCACTCGCCTTGGCCTTGCTGGCCGGCGTTGCCATGCTGGTGCCGTCTGCGAGCGCCCAGACCGTGGCTTATACCGCAAATGTTAACACCACTGCTGACTACTTTAATAATGACAGCCTGAACATGGGGCATATTTTTACCGTCAGCGGTGCTGGCATTGAGGTTATTCAGCTTGGTTATTTTGACTTTCAAAATCACCCACTGACCTATTCACATGCGGTTACGCTTTTCTCCAATGAAACCGCCATAGCCACGGTGACGATTCCTGCTGGATCGGTGGCACCATTGCTTGACGGCTTTGCTTTTGAGCCGCTGTCCACGCCGATCTATTTGCCGCCCGGTCAATATACGGTTCTCGCTTATGGGATGTGTAACAATAACAATGATCCTAATGGTGAAGGTGGTAACATTGGTTTTAATGGTTCAGCCAACTTGAGCGTCGTGAACGCTTGTTACGACTGGACCGACCAAGGAAGCCCGGATTACCCTGGTGGTCCTGGTGACGCGCCTTATAATGGTTATAGTCTCAGCTGGGACAATAATACAGCCACCGCCTCGTTCACTTATACTAACATCCCTGCGGCGACTGGCATCTGGACCGGTGGCGGTGCGGATAATAATTGGAGCACAGCCGGCAACTGGAATGGGCTTCCCATCTTCCCCACCGCGTTGACCTTCGCCGGCTCCACGGGGCTGGTGAACACCAACGACAATACGGGCATCACGGTGGACGGCATCGCGTTCGATTCCGCCGCCGGAGCCTTCGTGCTGGACGGCAATGACATCACGCTGGCTGGCAACATTGGTTTCAGTGCGGATGGTTTTAGTGCGAATCCTGCTACGCCTGTGACCCAGACCATTAATCTCAATATGGCTTGGAGCACCGACGTAACCATTGACACTCCGACCAATGGTACTCTCAGCCTTGGAGGCAACATCACCTCCTCCGTGGACACCAGTTTGATCAAGCTTGACGCCGGCACACTGAACCTGGTGGGCACCAACGCGATCCTGAGCTGGGATCTGAACGGTGGCACCACGACGCTCACGGGAAACACCACCATCAACGGGGATGGAGGCCGCATTTACGTGGCCGATGGCGATGCTGTCGCCGACTGTAACGCCACGCTGGACATCGAGCCAGGGGCGGTGCTCAACATCACCGGCAGCTACGGTGACACCTTCGTGATTGGCCGCGACAGCGGGAGCGGGACGGTGAATCAGAATGGCGGCACGTTTACCTTCAATCCGGGCAACAGTGGGACTATCTGGCTAGGCGCGACGGGCAACAGCGCCACGCGGTCGGTCTATAACATGAACGGCGGCCTGTTGGACATGAGTGGCAATACTTTGGGGATCGGCCTTGGCAACGGGGTGTTGATTACCGGGTTGGTGAACCAGGTCAGTGGTGTCATTACCAATGTTTACAACCTGTGGGTTGGTTGGGGGAATGGCCAGGGCGTTTACAATCTTACCGGCGGTAGCATCTATATTGGCGCGAACGGTGTCACCACCACCAGCGGCAACTATGTCATCAACCTGGGCGGCGGGACGGTGGGGGCAGAAGTGAGCTGGTCCTCGTCGTTGAACATGACCCTGACGGGTTCCAACGGTCCCGTGACGTTCAACCCGGCGGGCAATACCATCACGCTTTCGGGCGTGCTTTCCGGCAATGGCGGCTTGACCGTGGCCGGTTCCGGCACGCTGGAACTCTCCGGGGCCAACACCTACACGGGTGACACGACCGTCAATGCCGGCACCTTGCAGTTGGACCAGACCGGCAGCAGCCTGGGTGCGTTTCGCGTGGCCAACGGCGCGTTCCTGAACTTGAACTTTAGCGGCAACTACGCCGTTGCCCATTTCTACACCAACGGCGTTGCCCTTCCTGTCGGAACTTACAATGCCGGCAACCTCCCCGGATTTATCTCCGGCCCTGGTAATTTGGTGGTGTCGAGCAGTATCAGCACTGGCCTCTGGACCGGTGGCGGTGTGGATAATAATTGGAGCACGGCCGGCAACTGGAATCAGAATGCGGAGCCCATCTTCCCCATAGGCTTGACCTTTGCCGGTTCCACGCGGCTGGTGAACACCAACGACCTCTCAAGCATCACGGCGAGCAGCATCACGTTTGATGCCGCCGCCGGAGCCTTCGTGCTCAACGGTAACGACATTACACTGGCGGGCAACATTGGTTTCAACGGGAATCCGGCCGCGCCCGTGACCCAGACGGCCAATCTCAATATGGCCTGGAGTGCCAGTGAAACCATTGATACACCGGCCAATGGCAATATGATCCTTGGGGGCGACGTCACCTCCTCCGTGGACACCAGTTTGGTTAAGCTTGATGCCGGCACCCTGACGCTGGGCGGCACCAACGCGATCCTGAGCTGGGATCTGAACGGTGGCACCACGACGCTCACGGGAAACACCACCATCAACGGGGATGGAGGCCGCATTTACGTGGCCGATGGCGATGCTGTCGCCGACTGTAACGCCACGCTGGACATCCAGACCGGGGCGGTGCTCAACATCACCGGCAGCTACGGTGACACCTTCGTGATTGGCCGCGACAGCGGGAGCGGGACGGTGAATCAGAATGGCGGCACGTTTACCTTCAACGACGGGACTATGTGGCTTGTCGCGTCAGGCAACAGCGCCTCGCGGTCGGTCTATAACATGAACGGCGGCCTGCTGGACATGCAGGGCAATACTTTGGGGATGGGCCTTGGTGTCAACGGCGGGGTATTGGTTACCGGGTTGGTGAACCAGGTCAGTGGTGTGATTACCAACGTGGGTAACCTGTTTGTTGGTTTTAGTATCAATGGCGGCACCGGCCACGGCATTTACAATCTTACCGGCGGTAGCATCTATATAGGCGCGAACGGCATCACCACGAGCGGCGGTAGTTATGAGGTTAATCTCGGGGGCGGGACGGTCGGGGCTGAAACGAGCTGGGCGTCATCGTTGAACATGACCCTGACGGGCGTCAATGGTCCCGTCACGTTCAACCCGGCGGGCAATACCATCACGCTTTCGGGCGTGCTTTCCGGCAATGGCGGCTTGACCGTGGCCGGCTCCGGCATACTGGATATCTCCGGGACAGCCAGCTACACGGGCAACACGACCGTCAATAATGGCAGCACCTTGGAGTTGGATCAGACCGGCAGCAGCCCGGGTTCGTTTCACCTGGCCAACGGCGCGGTGCTGAATTTGACCTTTGGCGGCACCTATGTTGTTGGCGGCTGTAACACCAACGGGGTTGCCCTTGCCGCCGGGGTTTACACTGCCAGCAACCTCCCCGGATTTATTACCGGCACGGGTTCGTTGACCGTTCCCGCAGCAACGCCGCCGGTCGTCAATCACCCGGTCGTTTCAGGTGGCAACCTGATTTTGACGGGCAGCGGTGGCACCGCAGGAGCCGGCTACACTTGGTTGACTACAACGAATGTGGCGACCCCGATTGCGTCTTGGACAACAAACACGGTCGGGAACTTTGACGGCAGCGGGGATTTCTCCAATGCCATCCCGATCATCAGGTCCACACCGGCGCAGTTCTTCCAATTGCGGACACCGTAAATTTAACGACAAGACCCGTCGTTTAGTTAGCAGGATGATGAAAAAACCATGCAATTTGAAAATCTCGAAAATTGGCCATTGATATTCAACGACTTGCATGAGCAAAAAGTGGCCATTTCGAGTTTTTCAGCAGCCTGTTAGGCCTTTTGCCAAACTGTCACGCTTGGGGGAGTGATTGGAGTCACTCGTTGGGTCTGGGCTAAGGACAGTATGGTGGAACATGGAAGTTGCCGGAGCAATTGCTCCGGCAACTTTTTGTTAGGTTGGCAGGAATTTTTATATGTATCAACACGCATTAACAAGAAACACGCTGCTGCTGGCAATCAGTTTGAGTCTTTTGGGGCACCCATCGGCCAGTTCCCAGGCGCAGTCCACTTGGACCGGTGGCGGTGCGGATAATAATTGGAGCGCAAGCGCCAACTGGAATACGGCTCCCACCTCTCCCGCCGGATTGACTTTCGCCGGCAGCACGCGGCTGGCGAACAACAACGACCTTGCGAGTTTCGTGGCACACAGCATCACGTTTGATGCCGCCGCCGGAGCCTTTGTGCTGAATGGCAATGCCATCACGCTGGTCGGCAACATTGGTTTCAACGCGAATCCGGCCGCGCCCGTCACCCAGACCATCAATCTCAATATGGCCTGGAGTCCCGCTGCACTAGGCATCGATACCCCAACCAATGGCAATCTTGTCCTTGGCGGCGGCATTACCTCATCTGCGGACTACAGTTTGAACAAGACTGACGCTGGCACGTTGACTTTGGGTGGCATCAACGCAATCGCGGGCATGGGTGTTAATGGCGGCACCAACATAATCACGGGAAACACCACGATCAACGGGAATGGGGATGGTAATGATCGCCTCTATGTGGGCGATGGCGATTTTCTGAATGGCTGCAACGGCACGCTCGTCATTCAGCCCGGGGCGGTGCTCACCGTCACCGGCAGCTTTGGTGACACTTTTGTGATTGGCCGTGATAGCGGGAGCGGGACGGTGATCCAGAATGGCGGCACGTTTACCTTCAATCCGGCCAATAATCAGACCATGGTTGTCTCTGCGACGGGCGACACCCGCACGCGGGCGGAATATGACATGAATGGCGGCCTGTTGGACATGAGCGGCAACACCCTGACGGTTGGCTGGGGAGCCACATTGGTTACCGGCGTGGTGAACCAGGTCAGTGGCGTCATTACTAACCTTGGCAGCTTCGTTATCCCGCTGACCAGCGGGGCGAATGGCTTGGGCGTCTACACGCTCAGCGGCGGGAGCCTCTACATTGGCGCGGGTGGCATCACCACCGCCGGCGGTAGCAGCAGATATGCCATGAACTTGGGCGGCGGGACTGTGGGGGCTTACCAGAGTTGGGCGTCGTCGTTGAACATGAACCTGACGGGATCAAACGGTCCCGTCACGTTCAACACGGCGGCCAATACCATCACGCTCTCGGGCGCACTTTCTGGCAGCGGCGGCTTGACCAAGGTTGGTTCCGGCACGCTGGTTCTTTCCGGGGGAAGCAGCTACGTGGGCGACACGACCGTCAATGGCGGCACCTTGGAGTTGGATGTGTCCAGCACGAGTCCCGGCGCGTTTCGTCTTGCCAACGGCTCGCTGCTGAATTTGAACTTTACCGGCACATCATATCTTGTTGCCGGCTTCTACACCAACAATGTTGCCCTTCCCAACGGGGTTTACACTTCCAGCAACCTCCCCGGATTTATTACCGGCACCGGTTCGTTGCAGGTGATGGGCGCGACCAGCACTGGCCTCTGGACCGGTGGCGGTGTGAATGATAATTGGAGCGCGGGCGGCAACTGGGATCACAATGTTGTGCCCGTCTTCCCCATTGGCTTGACCTTTGCCGGCAGCACTCGACTTCTTAACAACAACAACCTATCAAGCATCACGGCGAGCAGCATCACGTTTGATGCCGCCGCCGGAGCCTTCGTGCTGGGTGGCAATGGCATCACGCTGGGCGGCAACATTGGTTTCAACGGAAATCCGGACGCGCCCGTCACCCAGACCATCAATCTTAATATGGCTTTGAGCGCCAGCCAAACCATTGACACCCCAACCAATGGAAATCTCATCCTTGGGGGGGCCATGACCTCCGCGAACGATTTGACCAAACTTGACGCCGGCACGTTGGTATTGGGCGGCATCAATATGATCGAGAGCCTGGATGTCGATGGCGGCACCAATACGATCACGGGAAATACCACGATCAATGGGAATAGCGGGGGTGGAAATTATGATCGCCTCTATGTGGGCGATGGCGATTACCTCAGCGGTTGCAACGGCACACTCGTCATCCAGCCCGGGGCGGTATTCACCATCACCGGTAACTTTAATGACACTTTCGTGATTGGCCGTGATAGCGGGAGCGGGACGGTGATTCAGAATGGCGGCACTTTTACGTTCAATCCGAGCAATAACCAGCGTATGCTTTTCGGCGCGACGGGCGACCCCCGCACACGGGCGGAATATGACATGAACGGTGGCCTGTTGAATATGAGCGGCTGGAATCTGTCGGTCGGTTGGGGCAACGAGACGGGCACCACCGGCGTGGTGAATCAGGTCGCTGGTGTCATTACCAACCTGAACGAGATCCGAATCCCGACTACGGGAGGGGGAAGTGGCTTGGGCGTTTACACGCTCAGCGGCGGGAGCGTCTATATTCTCGGAGGCGGCATCGTCAACGACGGTCCGAGTTATGCAATCAACCTGAGCGGTGGAACGGTCGGGGCTGAAGCAAGCTGGTCGTCGTCGTTGAACATGAACCTGACGGGTTCAAACGGTCCGGTCACGTTTGACACGGGAGGTAACACCATCACGCTCTCGGGCGTGTTATTTGGCACCGGGGGGATGACCAAGGTCGGCTCCGGCACTTTGATTCTCTCGGGCGCAAATACATATACTGGCAGTACGACAGTAAACGACGGAATCTTGGAGCTTAATATGGTCGGAACCAGTCCGGGCGCCTTCTATGTTAAAAATGGAGCATCACTGAATGTGAATTCTCCCGGAACGTGTGTCGTGGGTGCCCTTTATACAAATAATGTCTCCCTACCAAACGGAATGTATACTTCTGTTAACCTGCCTGGATTTATCACCGGAACAAATGCCCTGCAGGTGGTGAACATCGCAATTACTTGCAGTTTAAACGGCGATAATTTGACATTAAGCTGGCCGACAAATTACTTGGGATGGATATTGCAACAGGTAAGCAACGTTAATGTTGGGCTAAATGCCAATTGGGTGGATCTTGCCGGTTCGGCAAATGTGACTTCCACCAATATGCCGATCAACCCGGCGGACCCGACAGTCTTCTATCGCCTGAGTCCGCCACCTGCCCCTTCGATCCCGCCATTAACGAATCAGATGTTCATTACAAACAATCTGCTCAATCTGCCGGTGAACAATAGTGGCCCGTCGCGGCATGTGACCGTTATGGTGGGCGGAATCCCCGTGCGCGATTTTGATATTAATTTGGCTGACGGCGCTCCGGATTGGTGGGCGTTTGTCGACGTGTCCGCATTTCAGGGCCAGACCGCCACTATCACAGTGGATAATCTGTCAGCGGGATCTACTGGCTTGAGTTCCATTGTCCAAAGCAATGGAATCGTAGGAGCAACCAATCTTTACAGTGAGAGTTTACGCCCCCAGGTTCACTACTCAAGCAAGCGGGGGCTCATTAATGATGTGAATGGAATGATTTATTACAACGGCCAATATAATTTGTATTATCAGCATAATCCTTACAGTCTAAACTTCGGTGCCAACGGAGCGGAGCGAAATTGGGGGCACGCGGTTAGCACGGACATGGTGCATTGGCAGGAATTGCCGGAGGCAATTTATCCTCATTCTTATAATGATTGGGTTTGGTCAGGCAGTGCAGTCATTGATTCGGCCAACACCGGCGGGTTCAAAACTGGCACGAATGACGTAATTGTTGCCTCCTTCTATAGCACCGCCCGCGGTCAATGCATAGCTTACAGCAATGACGGTGGTCTGACGTTCACCGATTACACCAACAATCCAGTGGTCAACGTCACCGGCCGCGACCCACATATGCTGTGGTATGCGCCGTCGAATTATTGGGTGATGGCCGTTTATGATTCAAACCTGGGTGGAATTGACTTCTTCTCAACTCCAGACTTCCATACTTGGACCTATCGTAGTGGTATCACCGGTTTTGCTGAATGTCCCGATATTTTTCAACTTCCGGTGGACGGTAACACTAACAACACGCTGTGGGAAATCAACGGTGGCAGCGCCTCCTACATGCTGGGAAACTTTAATGGGGCAGTATTTACGCCAACCACCGGTATGCTGCCCGGCGATTTCGGAACAGGCTTCTACGCCTCGCAAACCTTTACGGTGATGCCGGCAGGGGACACGCGCCGCGTCCGGATGGGGTGGGCGCAAGTCAATATGCCCGGCATGCCATTTACAGGGATGCATTTCTTTCCGACGGTGCTTACCTTGCAAACCCTGCCGGCCGGGATCCGGCTTTGCTCGACACCGATTGCAGAAATCACCAATGCGGTGCAAAATACCTATTCATGGACGAGCCTGACATTGAATCCGGGATCTAACCCACTTTCCGGAATTAGTGGCCAGCTCTTTGACGTGCAAGCGCAGTTTACACCTGGTTCCGCATCGACGATCACTTTCAACCTGTGCGGAGTTTCCATAATCTATACGCCAGCAACCCAACAAATTTCTTGTAATGGCGTTACGAATCCATTGCCGCCGGTGAATGGGACCGTCACGCTTGAGGTGATTACGGACTGTCAGTCAGTGGAAATATTTGGCAACTCCGGGCAGCTTTACATGCCGATAGTGACAACACCTTACTCGCCATCAAACAATGTGTTGTCGCTGACGAGTCAGGGAACTTCCACTTTGTTTAATTCACTGACAGTTAAACAGCTTCAATCAATATGGCCCAGTGCCGGTAATTAAATATAGGCACTTTCAATACAAAACCACGGAGACTAAATGCTGGCAGTTAAGGAATTTTATTTATGCCTTACATCTGAAGGCTTTCTCATTGTTTCAACGCAAATTACTAAATTAATTCATTCCGCATCCGTTTTATGAATAGTCCTACCGCAAAAATCATGAATACGACCGAGGCCCGCGCGTTTCGCGACCGCCTTCAGGCCGAGGGTAAACGCCTGGCATTCACCAACGGCTGCTTTGACATCCTGCACTGCGGCCATGTGACCTACTTGCAGTTCGCCCGCAATCAGGCCGACGCCCTTTGCGTGGGCCTCAATAGCGACGCCTCCGTCAAACGCAACAAGGGTGAAAACCGACCGATCAATTCCGAGGAAGATCGCGCCTATGTCATGGCTTCGCTCGCCGCCGTCGATTGTGTCGTGATCTTCGACGAAAATGAACCTCGGGATCTCATTGGAAAGATTTTGCCGCAGGTACTCATCAAGGGCCGCGACTGGGCTCATTACGTTAGCGGCCGGGATGTCGTCGAGGCCAACGGTGGCACCGTCATCCTCGCTGACATGGTCGAGGGCAAATCTACTACCGGCACTATCGAAAAGGTTCTCAATGTCTATGGAAAAAAGATTAAATCATGAGCACTCCCATCATTGTCACAGGCGCCGCCGGCTTTATCGGACGCAACATTGTCACGGAACTCAACCGCCGAGGACACAAAAACCTTCTCCTCGTGGATCAGCTTGGGACTGATGAGAAATGGGCCAATCTTGTTGGCCTGCGTTTCGATGAAGTTATATCACCAACGAAGTTCATCGAAAGCGTGAAGACCAACACCGCACCACAGGCGTCCATCTGTATCCATCTCGGTGCATGCAGTGCCACCACTGAAAAGGATGCTGACTATCTTCTGGAAAATAATTATCGCTACACCCGCACGCTCTGCGAATGGAGCCTGCGCCAAAAAATACGGTTCGTCTATGCCTCCAGTGCCGCCACCTATGGCGACGGCACGCTCGGCTATAGCGACGAGGACAGCGCCACACCGGCGCTTCAGCCGCTCAATATGTATGGCTACTCTAAGCACCTCTTCGATCTCTGGGCACTCCAAACCGGCGCAATTGACCGCATTGTCGGGCTTAAATATTTCAACGTCTACGGTCCCTACGAAGACCACAAGGGCGGCATGCGCTCGCTGGTTCAAAAGGCCTACCACCAGATCATCGAGCGCGGTTACCTCGAACTGTTCAAGTCACACCGGCCCGACTGTCGCGATGGTGAGCAAAAACGGGATTTCATATATGTGCGCGACGCCGTGGGCGTCACTTTGCACTTTGCCCTAGAGTCGCGAACCGGCGGGCTTCTCAACTGCGGCACGGGCGTGGCCCGCACTTGGCTGGATCTCGCACACGCGCTCTTCTCCGCGATGGGGCGCACGCCCGATATCCATTTTATTGAGATGCCCGAAATTTTACGCGGCAAATACCAATACTTTACTCAGGCCGACGACGCGAAATTGCGTCGAGCCGGTTATGCCAAG
>Ga0302324_100018939_pt1 | contig 13543 bp, 8 predicted proteins | sample Palsa_T0_1_FD_201949 | JGI IMG/M metagenome (GOLD analysis project Ga0302324, IMG submission 201949) | Peat permafrost microbial communities from Stordalen Mire near Abisko, Sweden - Palsa_T0_1 | ecosystem: Environmental > Terrestrial > Soil > Palsa > Peat permafrost | place: Sweden: Abisko...
TTCGCGTTGTCGTGTGCCTGCCAATATTCCGCCGCTGCCACGTGTGCCGGCCAGTAGCTTCGATCGATGGCGTCGTACGCGCGGACAAAGAGGTTGAGCAGCGCATCGTTCAGTTGCGGCGAATCCTTATACGCACTGGTCATGGCCGCCCACCGATCGACCGCCCGGCCGATTGTGACGACATCAGCCGCATCGTCGAATCCCTTCTCCTGTTGCGTTTCCCATCGATCAAACAGGTTTTTGGGTCCGCTCACGAACCATGCATAAGCGGCCGTGGCCGATTGCACGTCGCCGATCTTTTCATAGAGCTGGCCCAGCGCGTAATGCCCGCCGAGGGAGTCGGGGAAATCTTTCAGATGTTGCTGCAACAGCACGAGTGCTTCATCAGTTCTCCCAAGGTTCATCAAGGCGTTGGCGTGGAGAATTTGGGCGTTTTGGTCACCGGCCATCCAAGGGGCGGAAAGCACGGCAACCGCTTGATCGTTTCGGCCCAGGGCTATCAGATCGGTCACTGCGATGATGGCGATTTGTCTTGGATCAGCCTTGCTGTCGGCCGTGGAAAGGGTCATCAGCGAGAGGCGGTATCGTCCGGCGAAGGATTCGATGCGGGCGCGATCGACCGCCCGATCCTTGGCATAATCCGGATAATAAAGCGGCGGGAGATGTTCAGGGAGCACGGCGTTGAGCCAGCGCTGCGGAGCCACATCGTTCTCCGCGGGATAATCCGAAGCCTGGACAAAGCGGACCAAAAGCAGCAACGCCGCGACAAACGCAAAAGATATTCGGGATGCCCTGAGTTTCATCCAACCGGATTATAGCGGTGCCGCAGGCGGCCCGCCCGTGTTCTGGCTATACGAAAATCTCCGACAGATCATTTGGTACGGCGCGGCTGTATCATGATCGCGTGAAAGGCCGCCTATCAGCAGCATTGACCGGGACATCGCTTTTAATGACCGCGGTTTTTGTCTTCCTATGGATATGGAGTTATCGCGGCGCGGAAATCACATGGGAACGGCGTCTGCCGACTCCGAGCCTCGCGAACATTTTTTCGGTTCCGGGTCGAATTTGTTGCAATGGTTACCGGGAATGGAAGCACCCAGTTCGATTTCAGTTTCTTGATTTCCACGTCAACACGCGAATCAGGGGCACCACGTCGCCGTGGTTCATCGGAATTCCCTACTGGTCACTCGTGCTTCTTTCGCTGCTGTCTCCAGCATGCATCATGATTGCGCGCGGTTGCGGTCGCTTGCGCGATTCTCGCGCCGGCTGCTCGATTTGTGGCTATGATCTGCGTGCCACACCGGAACGATGTCCAGAGTGCGGAACGTTGCAAAAACGTCGAGCGTCTGGCGGCGTGAAACCACCACTCTCGTCCCATCCGAGAGTTCCGAATTAGGCCCAACGGGGTTAGTACGATTGGTGATCACAATTCGGGTGCTTTACACGGAAGCCCTCCCGACGCTTTACTGTCTCCATGGATCTCGCCAGTTGCATTGGCAACGCCGAACTGTTTCCCGTGCTCAAACGGTGGAACTTCTTCAACCACGCCGGCGTTTCGCCGCTGGCTGGGCCGGCAGCGGATGCGATGCGGACGTATGCGGCTCAGGCCGAAGCGGATGTCTATCTGGGGACCAACTGGTACAGCGATCTCGAGAAGCTCCGTCAATCCACCGCCGCATTGATCAATGCTCACCGCGATGAAATCGCATTCATCAAAAATACCAGTGAGGGAATCAGCATTGTTTCCCATGGATTGGATTGGCAATGGGGCGATGTGATCGTGACCACGGCGGTGGAATATCCGGCAAATGTCTATCCGTGGATGGAAGCGGTGCGGAGCCATGGGTGCAAGCTCCTGATGATCCCGGAAGAAACCGATGTGAACGGCAGGCGTGCTGTGCCGGCGGAGAAGATTCTACATGCGATCGACGAGTCGCAATGCCGGCTGGTGTCCCTTTCACATGTGGAATTTGCCAGTGGGCAGCGGCATGAGCTGGCGCGCATCGGGAAGAAATGCCGTGAACGGAACGTGCGTTTCTGCGTCGATGCCATCCAGACGTTGGGCGTCATGCCGATCGATGTCGGGGCGATGCAGATTGATTATCTCGCGGCCGATGGGCACAAATGGCTGATGGGACCCGAAGGTGCGGGGGTGTTTTACTGCAGGCGGGAATTGATCGAGCGCACCCGCCCGCTCATGGTGGGGTGGATGAATGTGGTCGATCCGCAGAATTATGGAAATTACAACTACACGCTCAAATCCGACGCCGGGCGGTTTGAATGCGGGACGTACAACATTCCCGGATTGCTCGGGCTCAAAGCATCGATGGATTTGCTGATCAGTATTGGGACGACCAATGTCTTCGAGCGGTTGAAAGTGCTGACCGATCGCCTGATAGCGGGGCTTGAGGCCAAGGGTTATGTAATTGTGAGTCCGCGTGGGCTAGGGCAGTGGAGCGGGATCGTCAGCTTCACTTCGCCGGGACACCATCACCACCAGATCGTCAAGATGCTGCGCGCGGAGCACAAGACGGAGATCGCCCTGAGAGAAGGGCGGCTGCGTGTGTCGGCGCATTTCTATAACACTGAAGCGCAAATCGATAATCTGCTATCACTGTTGCCGGAAAATTAGCTACTCGATCCGGCTCTTCATAGATCTCGTGGAGAATCTTGTTTTCTTGGCAAGGTTTTTTTCCTCATCCGATCGGGCCCAAATGCGGATGACCGCGAAGGTGCGAAGGGCGCGAAGGAAATACAAAGCGGTTGCACGCAGTGCGTCGCGTCCGACCAGATTATTTGTTTGGCATTCCGATTCTCTGTTTCTTCGCGCCCTTGGCGCCTTCGCGGTTAATCTCCCTACGTGGCAGCACTTTGGGTTGCGGGCGCGGCCCGCACTGAGGAATACCTCAGAGGCCGGCGTCGGGAACGTCAAGAGTTTTCTAGGCTACCGCAGTATCGGCCGCAGTGGCCGCGACGATTCTCAATGTGATCACGTCCGTCGGACACACCTCGACGCATTCGCCGTCGAGATCGCATTTGTTGAGCATGCGCAAGTCGATCAATGCCTTGCCATCTACCGCTTTCAAAACGCCCTTGTCGCAATGGGCGATGCATATTTCGCAGCCGATGCAATCGCGCGTGTCGATCGCCAGTGTCGCTTTGAGCAATTGCTTGGTGCGCGGATCTTCATGCACGAACTTGCCGACGGCGCTGGCAGTTTCGCGGTTTGATGCGCGATGGAACTCGGCTTCGAACTTGTCGAAGTTCGCATGGCTCTTCACTTCCACCGGACCGGGCCGGCGGAGGCGAAAGATGGGTTGGTGACACTCGCCGCAGAGTTGCAGGCTTTCCAGCTTCTCCAGGTATTTGATGGCGGTGCTGACGACCGTCGCGTGGCTCCAGGTGAGGGGCGAAACGCTGATCGGCTCATTCGTGTATGGGTTCACCTGCTCGGCCAGCACCCCGCTCTCGAGCGCGTGCCCGGCGGTCCATTCGAAGATGGGAAGCGCCATCTTCAGTTCGCCGCTGGTCTGTGCCCGCGTGATGTAATAATCCGCCAGCCACAGCGTGCAGATGAACCACGGATTCCCCGGCACGGCCGCGATGTCGTTGCTGATCCGATGGTAATAATCATTCTCGTACCGCGCCACCCCGCCCACGCGCGTCTTGACCCACAGCTTGTCCTCGACGGTCTGCATGGTCGAAACCACGCGAGGATCATCCGCTTCGAACAAATGGAATTTGTAGATGGAATAGAGCGAGGCATCCAGCACTTCATCCACTTCATAGATATCCGAGATGTCCGCGCTGAGCGGCGTCACTTCCTTATACTCGCGACTATCGGGCGGGGTGGGGTTATCCTTGGGAACCAGTCGCCGGACAAACCGTTTAAGTTTTTCGCTGTACAGATATTTGGCGGCGCCGGCTCGCACTTCCTCGGCGGCCTTGTTGTAGACCTCCGCCTTGGCGCGATCGCCAAAGCAGACGGCGAAGTTCCGCGCTGCCTTCAATCCACCGTAGACGGTTGCGACTGTGAACGCGTGCACGCCCCAGCGCTCTTCCCACAAATCGTAACTGGCTAGGGGAAGGCCTGTGCGCGGATCGCGGTATTTCACCATGAAATCCGCGGCCTTCTGCACCACATCCACCCACAGCGGCCGAACAAATTCGATATCACGATAGCGGTAGTAATGCCGCCACAGCGCCCAGACGACGAGCGCTGTTTCATCCTCCTGAATCGGCATCGCGCGGTCGCCGTTCATCACCCACGGATGCCAGCTCGAAGCTGGCGAGCCATCCGGGTTGTATTTGTGATGGAAATATCCCTCATCGGTGATCACGCGCTGACAAAAACTGTAGAACCCGCGCGCGACGTCCGGGAAACCCGCCAGATCCAATGAATCCGCAACCAGTGCTCCATCGCGCGGCCACATATATGAATAGGTGTCCCGCGAGAACTGCATAATGTCGCTGTCATTGGCCGCGACGATCGCGCCGTCATTGTCGATCTGCGTTCGCACCACGAGCAAACTGCGTTTGAAGAGATCGACGACTTTTGCGGGGAGATTGCCGAAGTTGATATTCGTGCCGCCCACCCACAGCCGCCAGTAACTGGTCGTACGATCCAGAACGCCCTGCGGTCCCATCTTCATGATCCATTTGTGCAATTCGAGGAGCTCTTCCCGGCTCTGGGCCGCGATCATCACCATGTAAACAACGCGCTCTCCATCGGCCGGCACCTGTACGTTCAGCGCCACGGTCGAATCCACCGCGCCCTGCGCGATCGGATTCCCTTGCAAATGTCCATCCTCGGCGTCTCGCCAGGTTCCTTCGGCGCCGTGGAATCCGCTGGTGCCCGTGGCGAATTCATCGATGCGCTGCTCGCCCATGCTGAAGAACGTGACCATCAGATAGCGCTTGCCGCGGTAGTGCACGATCGATCGCAAATCCGGATCGTAATAGGCGGTGTCGCCCACCTTTTGCCCGAACATATTGAAATCCTGATTGTGCATCAGGTTCACATCGCGGTCGTAGCTGGCGAGATTCTTGATTTTTACTTTGCGAACATAGATTGGCCTGTGAAAATCGACGGCATCGTTGCAGTAAAGGCTGAGGCGCAGTTTTGGATGATCGAGGCTGACGCTGGTTGTCAGGCAGTCGCGCAGATAACGCTGATGGATCACCCAGGCCGGATCGCTCGTCCAGGCGATTTGGCCCTGCCCGCGCAGGGCGTTGCTGTTTAGCGAGGCCGAAACATTCCCCTTGACCGTCGATTCCAGCCCCGGCACATCCGTGTAAACTCCAAACCGGCACGGCCCCGCACCGGCATGGTTTTCCTGCCCCACATGCGGAAAATAGACGTCGCGGATCTGGTAGCGGTTGTCGAATGTGACAAGCAGACGCCCGTTCCCAACCGGAATGTCGCGTGGCATGCAACCTCTTTCAACGAAACGAATAGACGAACCGATACCCCTGTTGACCTAATCGGAATAAACAGAACCAGCAGTTAGCGGCAAGGCTCGCCCATCATCGGCTATCGGCGGGAGCGGGATTATCGGTCCAATCGATTATTGGCCTGTGGCGGGCGGGATCAACCTGAGATTCGAATTCGTCGAACTATTCTTTTTTAACACGAAGAGACGAAGGGGCGAAGGGCACGAAGAAGGCTCGGAATATCGCGTTTCCTGATGGCCGGAGCGTAACACGCTCCAGTTCCGGCGAATACTTGACCACCCCAGCGCATCGGAAGATACTCTGACAACCGAAGAGGTCAGTGCCATGGCGCATGCAATCGTAGAGCAGATTGTCGATTTGGCTCGCGAATTATCCCGTGCGGAGCGGCTTGAGGTCATTCAACGCCTGGCTCCGGATCCAGCCAACGACCAGCAACTCGACGATCAATATCAGCGAGGATATGAGCAAACGCCCGAAAGTGTTGAGGATATCGAAGCGCTGCTTCCGCACCTTCCGCTACCAACCGAGAATTGGGAATGAAACGTGGGGAAGTTTGGTGGGCTGATCTGCCGGCTCCGATCGGTCGCCGTCCGGTGCTCCTGCTGTCGCGCGACCGCGCGTATGCTGTTCGTACGGCGATCACTGTCGCCTTCATTACGACGACAATTCGGAATATTCCTGTCGAGGTAAAACTAACCATGGCCGATGGAATGCCGCGCGACTGCGTCGTGAACCTGGACGTGGTGAATACGGTTCCCAAGGCATCCCTTTCAGGGCGTATTTGTGCGCTTTCGGGTGTTAAACTGGCCGAAGTGTCCAAAGCGATTCATTTCGCATTGGATCTATAAAACGAACTTCGGGTAGTGGGTCAGTCTGAATCCTGAGGCCCGTTTTCTGATTGAACGATCGTCCTCGCGGCACTTCGGATGCAAATAAACTGACATAAGACCCCGATGGCGAACATTGCGATTCCAGACAGGGGTTGCCCTGACTGTAGAGTGGGTACTCCCACGCAACCGCAAGCAGCAGGAATAATAACGCCGACCCAGAACTCCCAGCGGGTCCAGAGCCGTCTGATTACGACCGCCCGCTGTTGCTGAGAGAGTCGCCGTTTCATGCGGCGAATCCTACCTCGCCGAGTTTTTCAGGGCCATCATTTCTTCCGATATGTTCCTCGCTTCGTCGCGCCATTTTCGATTGCCTTCGCTTCATCCGCTTCCAGCAGTGCGGCCAGCCCTTCAATTTCACACGCACAGTCGGTCAATCCCGCCTGCGTTGCAGGCGTTCGACGAAGTCTAAACCTTCAACGCCTGCCCCGCCGCGTGTGCATGCGGATACCGCTTCCGAATCGGCTCCACCACCTCCCGCACAAATGCATCCACTTGCTGCGGCGCGCGGCCGATGAAAGCCGAGGGATTCAGCACATGCGCCAGATCCACCGAATCAAACGCGGCATCTTCGCTGAGACGCGAGATTAGATCATTCGGCATCCCGTGCGTTTTCACCTGCTCCGCCGCTGCCATCGAATGCTTTCGAACCGCTTCGTGCAATTCCTGCCGATCGCCGCCGGCGCGGACGCCGGCCATTAGAATTTCCTCCGTCGCCATGAACGGCAGCTCGGCCATCACGGCGGATTCGATGATCTTCGGATAGACCACCAGCCCGCGTGCGACGTTGCTCACGATCAGCAGGCAACCATCGATTGCCAGAAACGATTCCGCAATCGACAGCCGCTTGTTGCTCGAATCATCCAGCGTTCGCTCGAACCACTGCTCGGCCGCTGTTTGCAGTGGACTGCTCGACAGGCTGATCACGAATCTCGCAAGGCCTGTCGCCCGCTCGCAGCGCATGGGATTGCGTTTGTACGCCATCGCGCTCGATCCCACCTGCTCGGCTTCAAAGGGTTCCTCGATCTGCTTCATCCCGGCCAGCAGGCGGATGTCGTTGCAGAACTTGTGCACGCTGGCCGCGATCCCCGCAAGACTGCTGACAATATGCGCATCCACTTTTCGCGGATACGTTTGGCCCGTCACGTTGAATGATTGCTTGAATCCGAATCGCTCGGTCACCATGCGATCAAGCGCATCGACCTTCGCGTGATCGCCATCGAAGAGTGAAAGAAACGATGCCTGCGTGCCGGTGGTTCCCTTCACGCCGCGAAATCTCAAATTTGAAATCCGGTATTCCAGCTCCTCCAGATCGATCGCTAGGTCCTGCGCCCACAGCGTCGCTCGCTTGCCGACGGTTGTGAGTTGTGCCGGTTGAAAGTGCGTATAGCCCAGCGTGGGCAGATCCTTCCATTTCATGGCGAACGCGCTCAGCGCGTCGATCGCATCCGCAAGGCGAGTTGCCAGCAGCTGCATCGCTTCGCGCATGATGATGAGGTCCGCGTTGTCCGCCACGTATTGGCTGGTAGCCCCCAGATGGATGATGCCTTTGGCGGCCGGCGCGGCTTCTTCGAACGTGTGCACGTGGGCCATCACGTCGTGGCGGAGGCGGATCTCCCAACTGGCGGCCCCCGCGAAATCGATGTCGTCGAGTGTCGCTTCCATCTGGGCGATAGCCTCGGTCGAGATGCGGTCAAGGCCCAGTTCCCGTTCGCAGCGCGCCAGCTCCAGCCACAACCGCCGCCAAAGGCCAAATTTCTTCGCCGGGGAAAACAGCCGCAGCATCTGTGTGCTGGCGTTGCGCGTGGCCAGCGGTGATTGATATGTGTTGTTGGGCATCGACGGCAGTTTACAGAAGGCGACTGTGAATCTCGAACCTCGGAAATGCTAGTGGCAGTGAGTGGCGGCGCGCGGCTTGCCTGCGCTCATGGAGGCTGGCAGCGCGTGGGTTTGACGTCGAGCGGTAATACAGTGCCGCGCATCGGCGCTAACTGAAATTGCTCTCTGTTCTCAAGAAGAGTCCCATAAAGCCGACAGCACGCGCCAGCACACCTGCGCCGGCCCATGTTCTCGGCCGCGCCAGATCGACTCACGCGTTCTTGCCGTTTGGTTAGCTGTGATGATTGGATCACCGATAACGCTTGGGAGGGCGAAATGCGCCACTTCCTTCCACTGGTGCGGCCGCGCTGGTCGCCATGAAGGGACGGCCTGCTCATTTATGAAAATGAGGCCTGTATGCAAGCGCCCGCGACCAAGCCACCCGTTCCTCTGCATCCATTTGCGATGAGTGCCGATCGACAGCCCGTCGCACACGAGCCATCCATGATCGAGCCGGCGTCGCCGCGCGAGCTAGCGCTTCAGAGGCAACCGGGCGTGTGCGGGCGTTTGATTCGAATGATCGCTCGCCGGTTTCCCACAATCTTGATCCTCACGCTTCTGTGTGTCACCGGGGCATCGGTAAAGCTTGAGTCAATGACGCCGCTCTACACGACCTCAGCTAAAATCATGATTCAGCGGGTCACGGGAAGCAGCGCCTGGCAATCGTCCGACGACAGGCAGCGCGTCATTCGAAATGAACAAGAGCTGATTGTCTCCACGCCGGTCCTCGCGTCGGCGTTGGCGATGCCCAATATTCATGACATCTCTTCATTGCGTGGCCGTCCAGACGCACTGAAGCTCATCAAACAACAACTCCGAGTCGAATCGGGCAATGGCGATGATCTGCTGGACATCTCCTATGACGCCGCCGATCCGCGCGAAGGCACGCGATTGCTGGCGGCGGTGCTGGATTCCTACATTCGCTTCCGTTCGGGACTCCATGAGACAACCATCGATGGATCGGCCGCAACCGTGCTGGCGGAAAAGCGCAAGGCGCTGGATACCTTGAGCCAGAAGCGCGCCGATCTACAGCAGTTCAGCGCTGAGCATGGGCTGGCTGAGGGAAACGAACAAGTTGATGCGGCCGACGCGGTGATGCACGAATTGGGCGTGAAGCTTGCCCAGGCCCACGTAGAGACGGTGGCATCGCAGGCGGCATACGACCAGATGCAGCACGAACTGGCAGATGATCCGCGCATGAAGCAGCAGTTGGCGCAGTACAACGACAATGATTCGTCCCTTGCCAGCGGCGACCCCGACGCGATCGCAAAACAAATATGCACGTTGCAAACACAACTTGCCGGCTACGGAACAAAGTTCATGGCGAACTACGCGCCGGTGCAGTTGATTCATCGCAAGATCGATGATTTAAAGCTGACCCGCGACGCGATCATCCAACAACGTTGGCAGGCGGCAGTGCGAAGCGAGTCGGAACTCCGGGCGTCGTTCGTTCTCGAGCAGGCCGCTGCCGCACTCAGTGAAGCTGACAAGCAGACCTTTGGCCAGCGCAAGGCCGACGTGCAGGAAGCCGAGAAGCAAGTAGCGATGCTGGATAGGCAAATAAAGGACCTGGAATCGGCCAATAAGCAGATTACCACCATGGTAACCGTTATCGAGCCGCCGGCCGCTTCGGATCAGCCGACCAAGCCCAGATCGGTTCTTATCCTGCTCGCTAGCGCGGTAACGGGATTGCTGCTGGGTTGCTGCCTTGCGGGCGTTCGCGATCTGAAAACGCGAAGCCAGCCTGTTGGCAAACTCACGATGCTCGGAGATGGCCTTCCGGTGCTGGCGCGATTGCCCGCCGTGCCGCGCAGGCAACTGGCAATGAATTCCTGGCGGGATCGCATGGTCGATTCCGCCGCGGAATTTGCCGAGGCATGCCGGAAAGTTCATGCGGCGATCGAATTGGTCGCATCATTTTCTGGCGCAAGAACGGTTCTTATTACTTCCACGAGCCCCCAGGAGGGAAAGAGCACATTGGCCAGTCTCCTGGCGCTCACGCTTGCTCAGAGTGGCAAACGAGTCCTGCTGGTGGATGCCAACCTGCATACGCCGGTGCAGGGCGAGATCTTCGGCATCGAAGGAAACTACGGACTGGGCGAACTCCTTGAAGAAGAAATCGAATCCAGCTTCGTCAGCTATGTGCACCCCGGCACTGATCCGCGAATGGACATTCTGCTGAGCGGTTTGGTCACAACGAGCATCCCGGATCTGCTCAACAGTCAGCGCTTCACCAATCTCATGGCGGCGATGGCGACGGAGTATGACCTGGTGCTGATCGATTCCCCGGCGCTGGCCGTTGGATCCGATGCGAGAATCATCGCCAGTGCCTGCGATGCAACCATCGTTCTATCCAGGGAGACAAGCATCAGCCGAAAGGCATTGAACAAAACGCGCGACAGCATTACCAGCGTGGGCGGGAATGTGATCGGCGTCGTTCTGAACGGCGGCATGTCGGCGATCGCGCCGCAGGAAGCGCTGGTAAATGTCGATATCTCCAGGCTCGCGCCGCCGCGGGCTCCCATTCAGGTGAGCACTGTTGGGTTCAGCCCCGCTGTCGAGCCAGTGCAATCCGTGATCGCAGCGCAGGTTCGTCGGGCCGTCGATCCGGAGCCGCAACTGACCGAGCCACGCGGAGATGATGAGGGCGCTCATTGGATATGGGCATATTTGTTGGGATTAATCCTATTGCTGGGTGGATGGATGATGTTTCACGGAATGTGGGGCACGTTAGCAACGGCTAGCATCCCTAGAATGAATCTGAGTGGGCACCCCTTGGTCACTGAGCCGGCGATTTCCCTTCGGGAAGAACCCGTATCGATTCTGATGGCCGGTGCCGGGCTGCTTGTTGTTAGCCTAATAGCGGGTCTCCACGCCCGGCCGCCGCGGCAGGACGTTGTCTTGATGCTGCTCAGCGCCGCTTTGGCGGTTTGGTCGTTCCATGATGGATCGAGCAATTCGCTGTCGGGGATGCGGCAGCCCGTCATCCTCTTTTCCGCGGCGCAGGTCGTATTGCTTTTCGCGAGCCTCATGTTCGGTTGGATGCTCCTGCGCCGAATAAGTGCCGTGGGCGAAACCGGGAAGACGGAAGGAAATTCCGCGGGGGATATAGCGCTTGCGCTTTTTGCCGGTGCAAGCGTGATGTCGGCGCTGATGATCCTCCTGAGCCACTGGCAGACTAAGGGCGAATGCCTCGCGGTCATCGCCTTCTCTTCCTGTTTATCCGCAATGGCGGCCTACTGGCTTGCGTCACCGCGTTCCAGTTGGTGTTTGTGGTTGAGTCCATTGGCGGTGGCACTGTTTGGTTACACATGTGCGGTACTCAACGCGCACGGAATTCACGTTGGCATGCTCGTGTCGCTGGCGCGCCCCTTGCCGATGGACTATGTGAGCATGGGTCCGGTTGGGGCGGTGCTTGGCTTCTGGATCGCCCGAAGCACCGGCCCAATCGCGTGGCCGTCGCAAGTCGCCGTCGAGTAGCGCATATTACAAATCCGAATGAAGACATAGATACAAATCGCGATTTGGCTTGAAATTTGCGATTTGGGATTTGTTTCGGCTCTCGGCTTTCGGGCTTCTAGTTTTTCCGCCCGCACCAGGGCGCCCCGTTCCCACACGCGCCCATTCCCGCTAAGACTGTCGCCAATGGCCGCCAAGACTCCATCCAATGAAATCATCTATTCGATGACCGGCGTCGGGAAGACGTACGACAAGAAAGTCATCCTCAAGGACATTTACCTCTCCTATTTCTATGGCGCCAAGATCGGCGTGCTGGGGCTCAATGGATCGGGCAAAAGCAGCTTGCTCAAAATCCTCGCCGGGGTGGACAAGCAGTTTGACGGGCAGATCAGCCTCTCGGCCGGGTACACGGCCGGGTTTCTCCCGCAGGAGCCGCATCTCGAAGCGGGCAAGACGGTCCGGCAAATCGTTGAGCAGGGTGTGCAGACAACGCTCGATTTGCTTGCGGAGTACGAGCGCATCAACGAACAGTTCGCCGAGCCGATGAGCGATGATGCGATGACCAGGCTTCTGGAAAAGCAGGGGAACGTGCAGGAGAAGCTCGATGCCGCCGGGGCGTGGGACCTGGATTCGCAATTGAACATGGCGATGGACGCGCTGCGTTGCCCGCCGGCGGATGCCATCGTTGATACGCTCAGCGGTGGCGAGCGCCGGCGTGCGGCGATCTGCCGGTTGCTATTGCAAAAGCCTGACGTGCTGATTCTCGACGAGCCCACCAATCATCTTGATGCCGAGAGTGTCGGCTGGCTGGAGCAGCACCTGCGGCGCTATGAAGGCACCGTGATCGCGGTAACGCATGACCGCTATTTTCTCGACAACGTCGCGGGCTGGATTCTCGAACTGGATCGTGGGCAGGGAATCCCTTGGAAAGGCAACTACACCAACTGGCTCGAACAAAAAGGGGCGCGCCTGGCAGTGGAAGAGAAACAGGAATCAGCCCGGCAAAAGGCACTCGCTCGCGAGCTGGCATGGGTTCGCAAATCCGCAAAGGCACGGCAAGCCAAGAGCAAAGCGCGCCTCGCGGCCTATGACCAGATGGTCGCCCAGGACCAGCGCGAAAAGGAAAAGGAGATCGAAATCTTCATCCCGCCCGGCCCGCGGTTGGGGGAGCGCGTCATCGATCTCAAAAACGTCAGCAAGGGTTACGGCGACAACCTGCTGATGTCGAACATCAGTCTTTCGATTCCCCCCAACGCGATCGTCGGAATCATCGGTCCCAACGGCGCGGGCAAGACCACACTTTTTCGCATGATTACCGGCTCCGAAAAGCCCGATGCCGGCGAAGTTCATCTCGGCGAAAGCGTGAAGCTGGCGTACGTGGAGCAGAGCCGCGACACGCTGCTGCCCGATGACAACGTGTGGCAAGCGATCACCGATGGGCAGGAGTTTTTGAAACTTGGCAATGTGACGGTCAACAGCCGCAGCTACGTCACGCGTTTTGGTTTTTCCGGCACGGACCAGTCCCGCAAGGTCGGCACGCTCAGCGGCGGCGAACGCAATCGCGTGCATCTGGCGAGAATGCTCAAGGCTGGCGCAAACGTGTTGCTATTGGATGAGCCCACCAACGATCTAGACGTGAACGCGATCCGCGCTTTGGAAGAGGCGCTGGAAAACTTCGCCGGCTGCGCCATCATCATCAGCCACGACCGCTGGTTTCTCGATCGGCTGGCCACGCATATCGTCGCCTTCGAGGGGGACAGCCAGGTCGTCTCCTTTGCTGGAAATTACACGGAATACGAAGCGGATCGAAGAAAGCGCCTGGGCATCGCCGCGGATCAACCGCATCGGATTAAGTATCGCAAATT
>Ga0302324_100018940_pt1 | contig 13542 bp, 5 predicted proteins | sample Palsa_T0_1_FD_201949 | JGI IMG/M metagenome (GOLD analysis project Ga0302324, IMG submission 201949) | Peat permafrost microbial communities from Stordalen Mire near Abisko, Sweden - Palsa_T0_1 | ecosystem: Environmental > Terrestrial > Soil > Palsa > Peat permafrost | place: Sweden: Abisko...
AGATGGTTGATCCAGTGCCACTCGCAAACCAGGTAATTGGGAATGGTCGCGCACACATGGGCTGACGCCATGGTGCCGATCGGTGAGACGACGCAGTGAGGAGCAAACGGAACGTAATAGGCCTGGGCCATGTTGGCGATCTTGCGCGCCTCCGAGAGTCCACCTACCTTTTGAATATCCGGCATGATGATGTCTGCCGCGCGCTTTTGCAACAATTCGGTGTAGCCCCAACGCATATACAGATTCTCGCCGCAGCAAATCGGTGTGGTGGTCGAGTGGCGGATATCGGCCATGGCGTCGATGTCTTCCGGCGGTACCGGCTCTTCCAGCCAAAGCAGCCGGAAGGGCTCCAACGCTACCGCGACTCGTTTGCCCGTGGTCGCGTCATAACGGCCATGCATGTCGCAGGCGAGGTCCATCTCCTTGGGTATCGACTCGCGCACATGCTTTACCCAGCCGACCATGCGATCAATTTCGCCATTGCTCGCGGTCCAGTTCACCTTGTCGAAGCGAGCCGGGTCGGCAGCGTCATCCAAATCGATCTTCATCGCCGTAAAACCCTGCTCCTTGATCCAGGGAAGCTTGCGGTCCGACTCTTCGCCCACCGGATTATCCATATCGGAGTCACAGTACATGCGAACCTTGTCGCGGAATTTTCCTCCCAGCAGTTGATAGACGGGCAGGCCTAAAATTTTGCCGGTCAGATCCCACAGCGCAATTTCAACCCCGGTCATTGCGGTCACGTATTGGCCGCCCTGGGCGCCGGCGAAGATTCCCGAGACCCGCATTCTCTCCCACAAGGCATCTACGTTAAGAGGGTCCTGGCCGACAAGCATGCGGCGAAAGCCGTGCACCAGGGATGCCGTTCCGACGGCTGCATCCGTTGATTCGCCCTGCCCGTAGAGACCGGAGTCGGTATAAACGCGCACATGAGTTTGTGGACCGTGAACCAGCACCTGGGCGGTTCGGATATCCGTGATCTTGACCTTAGGCCTCTGCCACGGCGTACTGTTGTCTTGAATCGCCCGCGCCAGGGAGGGAAGAGCGAGGATTCCGGCGCTGGGCAGAGCTGTGGCTGCGCCCTTCAACATAGATCTTCGCGTGAACAGATTCATGGCGTGTCCCTTTCGTCGAGCGATGGCATGAGTGATCGTGATAGTGGCGCCGCCGATTTCAGCTCCGGTGGGGTCGTGCACGTCGCCCAGGCTGGCCGCCGGTCTGCGCCAACAGCGCGCAAGCTGCCAGCAACGAGAAACCCAGAACTATGCCCATGCGGTTGAACATCTGGTATCGCCACCAAAAAATTTGGTTCGTTTGGCTAGAACGTGTACCTGGCGCCTAGCTCCAGTTCCCGCGCACCTCCATTTGCACTTCCCGGAGGTGCATTTGAGGTCGTGATTTTGCCCGCGTTGGACCCATTCACATATTTGTTGTTCGTAGGATTGCCGAGATTGGTGTGGTTGAGGGCGTTGAACGCGTCAAACCGAATTTGTAACTGGTGGTGTTCGTTGTAGGGCATCTTGAAACTCTTACCGAGGGACATATCGAACTCTTGATAGCCCGGGCTGTATAGCATGTTGCGACTCGTGTCTCCGAGAAAACCCGGGGCCGGCTCCTGGAAGGCCGCGAGATTCACCCATTGGCCGCTGGATCCGGCCCTTTTGTTGGCCGCGAAATAGCTCTGTCCGGGGACGTAATTCGGCCGGGTCGCCGGTGTGCCGCCGGAAATGGTATTGGTACTGGCATTGTTGTCGTTGAACCCCATGTTGAAGGGTTGGCCGGTCTGGAGGGTGCCGAGGACGGTGAGTTGCCAGCCGCCGATCACCGCATCCACTATCTTCGACGAAGGCGCGTACAGCAAGCCTGGGCCGATGGGCAGGTTGTAAATGACCGAGCCCACCACGCGATGCTTCACATCGAAGTCCGAAGGCCCGTATTCGCAGCTGATGCAGAGGTCGTTCTGCGGAAAGAGCTCCGACGACTGGGTGCGGATCCCGCTGGTATCGTCCAGCGATTTCGCATAGGTGTAGGAACTGATGATGTTGAAGCCGTTGCTGAAGCGCTTGTTCACCTGGAAGGTGAGAGCGTTGTAATTCGCGTTGCCCAGGTCGTGCACTAACTGAATCACGCCATTGTTCGGGTAGGGCGTACGCTGCGTGATGCTCAAAGGCGAACCGTTCGCATTGTAACCAGCGGCGCCGAGCAACCCGTACGGTACCGAATAATTGGCATTGCGAAAGCCATAGAGATGATCGGTTTTCGAACCCAGGTATCCGGCCTGGAGCTGCCAGTTCTGGCCGAGCTGCTTCTGGACATCGAGCAGCCAGACCTCGCTGTACGTACTTTTGTGCCTGTACGCATTGGCGTAGGTGTAGGGCGGCGGTATCTTGGCGGTGGAGCCGCTGGCCACAGCGTTGCCCCAGTTGATGGTATTCAGGCCAGGAGTCCCAGCCCCTGAGGTTGTCGTGACACGCCCGGCCAGGTTGCGGGCCACATCAAAGCGGGCGTTGGCGGTGTCATTGTCGTAATACAAGCCAAAGCCCGAGCGGATGACCCATGTGCTGGTCGGCGTGAAGGCAATGCCCAAACGCGGCGCAAAGTTGTTGTAGGCGGTCTGCATGAGCGAATTGGGGAATTGGCCGTTGGCGCACTGCGGCCCCGGATTGACAGGGGCGCCGGTGGAGTTGACCCAGCGGATGTTAACTCCCTGATACGGGTTAGTGCAGGTGCCCTGGCGTCTAAAGAAGGGCCACAGGCTCTCAGGCTCCGGCCCGGAGACAAAGGGGCTAATGGGCGAGTTGTTAGTTTGCAAATCCACGATGAACTCATTGCCCAGGGTGTCGTGCCAGGGCGGAGTCAGCTCATAGCGGAGGCCGGCGGACACGGTGAGTTTGGGCGAGAACTTATAGTTATCGTCGACGTAGGCGGCCTCGACGTTGCGCTTGTAATCGGCCTGCGCGATCTGCACCGCATACACCGAAGTGTAAAGCTGGCCAAGCAGGAAGTCGGCAAATGCGGAGCCGGTTTTCGGAACCAGTTTCCCAGGGGCGCTGGCCTCGGCGGTGGCGTTGGCCTCGAAGGTGAATGAGCCGCGGGAGAACTGGTTGCCCAGCTCATTAAAGGTCTGCCGTTCGTACGTGAAACCGAAGTCGAGGGAATGCTTGCCACGCACCCAGGTGATGTTGTCGCTGATCGAGATATTGGGGTCTTTGGTCACATATGGACCGTCGGTGCTGTCGCCAAGCGCTTGGAAGATATCCCCCGTAAAGCTTACCGAGGGAATACCCCAGGTTGCAGGAATCCCGGGTTGAAGGCCAGGAATCCCGACCTTGGACACGGCGTCATTGACGCCCTGCGAGAACAGGCCGAGCGAATTGTAGAAGTTGGTCCAGCCAAACGTGGCCACGTTGACGACCGTGGGAGAGATGGTCCAGGTGTGGGAGCCCATGTACTGCCAGTAGCTGGTGATGATATTGCTGCCGGTTGTCCCGCCCGCCGTCTGGAATATCGCGGTGGGGTTCGTTTCCAGGCCATTGCTGAAGCGGAAGCCGAACTGCTGCTTCGATGACAAGTAGTAATCGCCGCGCACGTTGAAGCCGTCGTGAGTGTCCCTTACGGATTGGAGGAAGGTGTAATTGTTCTGAAATAGGTTGTTCTGAGCCGGGGCGTAGAACAACTGGATGAACTTCAGTGAGATAGGATCGATGCGGCTCGCCGGAATGACATTGCCCGGGAACTGTGTCCTGCCCGTGCCGTTAGGGTTCCCGGTGGCGGGGTCATAGATGGGAATGACAGGTCCGTTTGCGGTGGTGGTGTACTGGCTGAAATTGCCGCCCAGGACGGCCTGCGTCGGCAAGGTGTACCCGGTATTCGAGAGACTGATTCGGGAATACCATTCGTCGTTGACCATAAAGAAGAAGCGGTTCTTGCCATTGAAGACGTGGGGAATCGAGATCGGTCCGGTGAGCACGAATCCGTAGTCGTTATATTTATAGGGGAGCGCGGCGGGTTGAGGAGTGGGATAGAAATAGTTATACCCGAGAGCATCCGCGTAGTTGTTGCGAAGGAAGTAGAAGCCGGCGCCGTGATAATTGTTGCTGCCGCTCTTGGTGACCACGTTGACCTGGGTCGCGTTATACCCGTATTGGGCGGGATAGACGCCGACTTGCACCTTCATTTCCTGGATGGCGTCGATGGAGGGCTGGACCACATAGGTGTTGAAGTCGGGGTCGGAATTGTTGATGCCATCGATCGTGTAGTGGTTGAACATGATGCGCGAGCCGCCCACCGAGATGGTTTCATTGGCGCGGGCGCCGCCCTCCCGCGCGCCGGCCTGGCCTTGGGTCGGTGAAACCACGTTCGCGTTTGACGAGAGCGCCGTCAGGTTCAGGTAGTTTCTATTGTTCACCGGCGCCTGGGCGAGGGTCTCGGTAGGAACCACGGTGCCAAGGGAGGAGTTCTGCGTCTGGAGAAGGGCGGCTGTGGCCGAAACGGATACCGTTTGCGTCACCTCACCGACCTGGAGCGTGAAATTCTGGGTCAACGATTGCTCCACCTGCAGTTCCACGTTCCGAGCGGATTCAACCTTGAAGCCCGGATGGGTGGCTTCAACGTCATAGGTTCCTGGTGGAACGTCCGGGAAAGTATAGTCGCCGGCGCTGGTCGAAATGGTGGTGCGGGTGGTGTTCGTGGCCGTGTCGGTCAGGGTGATGGTGACGGCGGGAACCACCGCCCCCGTCGTGTCGTTGACATGTCCTGAGATGGTGCCGCTGGTCTGCGCCAGCGCGGCCGAAGCCGGCAAGAACACAAGAACGAAAAACAACCAAATGCGCCTCAACATAGAAAGTCCTCCCAAATAGTGTGTTTCTGCTGCCACTGCTCGAATCTTTTAACTTCGTGCCGTTGAGCGCTGCAGAAACGGTTAAGCAAGGCTTGATCCTGCTTTTGCTTCGCGCATCACGCAATGGCCATTTCAAATACGGCGGACAAGCTATCACGCTGAAAAAACCCTAGTCAAGCGAATGTTGCGAAATCAGTGAATCGCGCATCCAACCCGCAAATTCTGCTCGCCTTTAAAGGAGGCTTGGAATTGGCTGATCCTTTAGCCCGCGCCCGGGCGCGCCGCCGCCGTTCCATATTTCGGCAGCCAACCTATCATCGGTTTTCCGTGTCCGTGAACCAATGTTCCGGCCAGCGCAGTCCATCATCCCCGACAAAGCTCTCCGGGGACCCCGCGATTGGATCATCCTTTGTGCAGTTTCGCGCTGTGCCTGGAGCCCCCGCACCGCCCATGCCGGTCTGCTATCTTGTGCACTGGTATGAACTTCACTCCCTTCAGTGCACTCCTGTTGCTGCCTTTAATGATCCTGCTCCTGCAGCTTGGGCACGGGCTTCGGCGGCGGCGAGAATCTGCCCCGCAAAGCAGTGCGATTGAGGGCGCGGTCTTTGCGCTTTTCGGATTGCTGCTGGCTTTCACCTTCTCCGGCGCCGTGGCCCGCTACGACGCGCACCGCGCATTGGTGCTGCAGGAGAGCAACGATATTGGAACCGCCTATCTCCGTCTCGACCTGCTAGCGCCCCAGGATCAGCCTCCGCTACGCCAACTCTTCCGCGACTACGTCAGCTCGCGGCTGCACCTTTACGACACAGTTTCGAACGAGATCTCGGACACCACCAAGCAGCTGCAGCAACAGATCTGGAAGAAATCTGTTGCCGCGGCCGCCGCGCCCGGCGCCAATCCCGACGCCACCAAGCTGCTCCTCCCCGCACTCAATGACATGATCGACATCACGTCCACACGGCAAAACGCCTTCCATATGCATCCCCCGGCGGTTATCTTCCTGCTTCTCTTTGTCCTGAGCGGATGCTGCGCGTTTGTCGCCGGGTACGGCATGACTGCTACCGCGCGCAGCTGGTTCTATAGCATCGCGCTTGCGGTAACGGTCACACTTACCGTCTATGCCACGCTGGAAGTCGAATACCCGCGCCAGGGCCTCATCCGTCTCACCCAGACCGACGACACCTTTCTCCAACTCCGCGACTCTATCCAGTAAGGCGGTTGGAATTTACCTGCCAGAGATACGACGGGTGTAGCGTGGATATTACGGGCAAGCTGGCTGGGTGGTGGATTGCACATCCTCGTTATCAATAGTGGTTCTTCGTCGATAAAGTTTTCCATCTTTGAAGCTGGGCGCGACTCTGGCTCAACCGGCAGGCCGGCGTGGCCGCGCGCCCTCTTCAACGGTGAGATCAGCGGAGTGGGTGGAGCGCGGTTGGAGTTTACCTTTCACGACGCCGAGGGGCGCGAGGTGAGCCAGCGCTCTCCATCCGATCAGGCGACCGAACCAATGGACCTGTTAGAGGAAGCGGTGTGCGGGCCGGGTATGCCGGCGATCGACGCTGTGGGCTACCGCGTGGTGCACCCCGGAGCCCGGCTCGACCAGCACCAGAAAATCACCGATGAGGTACTTCGAGATCTCGAGCAAGCGGTGGTTTTTGCCCCGCTGCATGATCCTGCGGCCATCGCCCTGATCCGCGAGACCATGAAGAGATTTCCCCAGGCGCGGCACTACGCCTGCTTCGACACGATCTTTCACCAGACCATGCCGGTTGAGGCTTCGACCTACGCGATACCCAGCAAATATCGCGAGCAGGGAGTGCGCCGATATGGTTTTCATGGTCTTTCTTGTGAGGGAGTGGTCGATGACCTGCGGGCTGCATCAGACAAAGGACAGGCTAATTTTCCGCGACGGATGGTGATCGCGCACCTGGGGAGCGGGTGCAGCGTGACCGCATTGGTGGATGGGCAGTCGGTCGATACGACCATGGGACTGACACCGACCGGTGGGGTGGTGATGGGCACCCGCCCGGGAGATCTTGATCCAGGATTGGTCCTCTATCTGTTGCGCCAGGCAGAAGGTGACCGCGTAGCAGCCCTTAGCGCGGTAGAAACGATCGTCAATCACCAGGCAGGGATGGTGGCGCTCTCCGGCCAACCCAACGATATGCGCGCCACACGCAAGGCGGCAGAGGCTGGAAGCGCCGATGCCCGCCTGGCCCTCCAGGTTTTTACTCGCAGTGTGCGCAAAGCAATCGGCGCCTTTGCCTGGCTCATGGGCGGCCTGGATGCGGTGGTTTTCACCGGAGGCATCGGAGAGCACGATGGGAAGTCCCGGGCAGAGATTTTGAGCGGATTGGAAAGCAGCGGGGTGGTGCTCGATAAGGCAGCTAATGAGGCCGGCGGCGATGAACTGCGGCGGGTGAGCAGCGCGGATTCTCCGGTCGCGGTCTGGGTGGTGACCGCCCAGGAAGATCGCATGATCGCAGTGCACGTGAGGCAATTGGAATCAAAGGAGAAATCATGAGCAACGTTGAGACCCTTCCGGTAGCGGCTCATTTCGAGCCGCTGACCACCGATGAGATCAGAAAAATGAATGCCTACTGGCGGGCGTGTAATTATCTCTCCGCCGGCATGCTGTATCTATGCCACAACCCCCTCTTGCGCGAGCCGCTCAAGCCCGAGCACATCAAGAACCGGCTGCTTGGCCATTGGGGATCGGACCCGGGCCAGAGCTTTACCTGGGTGCATTTGAACCGGCTGATCAAGAAGTACGACCTGAATATGATCTACGTCTCCGGTCCCGGTCATGGAGCCCCAGCCACACTCTCCAACTGCTACCTGGAAGGCGTGTATTCGGAGGTGTACCCAGACAAGAGCCAGGACATCGTGGGTCTGCAAAAGTTTCTCAAGCAGTTCTCCTTCCCCGGGGGAATCGGCAGCCACTGCACTCCGGAGACTCCAGGATCGATCCACGAGGGCGGCGAATTGGGATACAGCATCTCCCATGGATTTGGCGCCGCGTTCGATAATCCCGACCTGATCGTGACCGTGGTGGTCGGCGATGGAGAATCGGAGACTGGGCCGCTGGCCACCAGCTGGCACTCCAACAAATTTCTTGACCCGGTGCGCGATGGAGCCGTGCTCCCCGTCCTGCATTTGAACGGATACAAGATTGCGAATCCCACCATCCTGGCGCGTATACCGCCTGAGGAGCTGGATATGCTCTTCAAGGGTTTGGGTTGGACGCCGCACGTAGTGGAAGGTGACGACCCGGATACGATGCACGCCAAGATGGCCGAGGTTCTGGAAGGCTGCGTGCTTGATATCCGTGCCATCCAGGAGAAGGCTCGCACGGCCCCGGCTGGGCAGACGGTGGAGCGGCCGAAGTGGCCGATGATCATCTTGCGGACACCCAAGGGCTGGACGGGTCCCAAAGAAGTGGATGGGCACAAGGTCGAAGGCTTTTGGCGGGCGCACCAGATTCCTATCCTCGACCCGCAGACCAACCCGAAGAGCCTGGCGCAAGTGGAAGCGTGGCTACGGAGCTATCGGCCGGAGGAGCTCTTTGACGAGTCGGGACGGTTGATTGAGGAGCTGCGTGAAATGGCGCCGGTGGGGACACGGCGTATGACCGCCAACCCGCATGCCAACGGGGGCCTGTTGCGCCGTCCACTGCAAATGCCTGACTTTCGTGATTACGCGGTCAAAGTGGACAAGCCGGGACAGGTGGAAGTTTCTTCGACCGATGTGACGGCCCATTTTTTGCGCGATGTGATGCGGCGCAACATGACCAGCTTCCGCGTCTTTGGGCCGGACGAAACCGCCTCCAACAAACTGCAGGCGATCTACGAGGCCACGGGCAAGACTTGGCTAGAAGAGATGTTGCCTGAAGATAAGGATGGGGGCTTTCTGGCCAACGACGGGCGGGTGATGGAGATGCTGAGCGAGCACACCCTCGAGGGTTGGTTCGAAGGCTATGTCCTGACCGGGAGGCACGGCTTCTTTTCTTCCTATGAGGCGTTTGTGCACATCATCGACTCCATGTTCAACCAGCATTCCAAGTGGCTGGAGAAGAGCAAGCTGGAGACCCGCTGGCGGGCGCCGGTCTCTTCCATCAACCTGCTGATCACGTCGCTGGTGTGGCGGCAGGACCACAACGGCTTCACCCATCAGGATCCTGGATTTCTGGATGTGGTGACCAACAAGAGCCCGGAGGTGACCCGGATCTATCTTCCCCCGGATGCCAACTGCCTGCTGAGCGTGACTGACCATTGCCTGCGCAGCGTCAACTACGTGAATGTAATCGTCGCTGATAAAGCGCCGCATCTGCAATATCTGACCATGGAAGCAGCGGTGGAGCACTGCACCAAGGGGATCGGCATCTGGGACTGGGCGAGCACCGATGCCGGCGAGGAGCCGGATGCGGTGATTGCCTGCGCTGGAGATATACCGACGTCCGAGGCGCTGGCAGCGGTGGCCATTCTACGCGAGCGCTGCACGGGGTTGAAGATCCGGTTCATCAACGTGGTCGATCTCTTCCGGCTGATGCCGGACAAAGAGCACCCCCATGGCATGACCGATCGCGAGTTCGATGGGTTGTTTACCAAGAACAAGCCGGTGATCTTCAACTTCCATGCATATGCTTCGTTGATCCATAAGCTGACCTATCGGCGCACCAACCACGAAAACTTTCACGTGCGTGGATATAAGGAGAAGGGCAACATCAACACTCCATTGGAACTGGCGATTTTGAACCAGGTGGATCGCTTCAACCTGGCGATCGACGTGATCGAGCGCGTGCCCAAGCAGGCGGAGAAAGGCGCGCACACCGTGGAGTGGTTGAGGGGGCAGATTATCCAGGCCGTCAATTACGCGCATGAAAACGGGATCGATCAGAAAGAGATCCGCGAGTGGAAGTGGCCAGTTTAGAGGAAGAAGAAACACCTCGGTGTTGGAGCGGCGGGTGTAGGGGAAAACTGCAGGGCCCTCGGCTTCGCTTCTAATGACAAAGGTGCGAGCGGGCCCAGTTTTAGTGCCGCGCCTACGGCGCTCAGATCATCTTTGGATTGATCCCCAGCCCTTCCGGGCTGGGCTCACGTTTGGCGGCCCGGCCCTCCGGGCCTCGCATCCATGACGATTTTGCAGCGTCATTTTCGTTCTCAACTTGCCATAGGCAAGCCGATTGCTCGGGACGATGAAGTTAAGGTTGGTCTATGACCTGGAAATTTGCTATGCAGGATGGCGATCTCCGATACTCATGACCACCCTTTGCTTTTTCTCTCCATCCGGCAGAGGCAAGGCAACGCCGGACGAACTTACACTTCATCAGCCCGAAAGAAATAACACTGCAAAATCGCCATGGATGCGAGGCCCAGAGGGCCGGCCCGCCAAACTGTGAGCCCAGCCCGGAAGGGCTGGGGGTCAATCCAAAGATGATCTGAGCGCCGTAGGCGCGGCACTAAAACTGGGCCCGCTCGCACCTTTGTCATTAGCAGCGAAGCCGAGGGATCCGCAGTTCTCTTCCCTGCCCGCGGAACAATTTCAAAGCATTTCGTTGACTTGCCCAGCGGCCTACCCTAGGCTAACGCTGGACCATGATCGGCGAAACCGTTTCCCATTATCGAGTGATCGAAAAGCTTGGCGGCGGGGGAATGGGTGTGGTCTACAAGGCTGAGGACACCCGCCTGGGGCGTTTCGTGGCCCTCAAGTTTCTGCCCGACGAGGTCGGCCGCCAGCTTCCCGTCCTCGACCGCTTCCGCCGCGAAGCCCGCGCCGCCTCGGCCCTGAACCATCCCAACATCTGCACGATCTACGACGTCGGCGAAGAAGACGGCCGGGCGTATCTGGCGATGGAATATCTCGAAGGCCAGACGCTCAAACACCGCATCGACGGAAGACCCCTACCCACTGACTTCGTGCTCGATCTCGGCATCCAGATCGCTGACGCACTCGACGCCGCCCACGGCAAAGGGATCGTGCACCGCGACATCAAGCCGGCCAACATCTTCATTACTAAGTCGCGCCAGGCAAAGCTGCTCGATTTCGGGCTGGCCAAGATCGACCCCCGGCGTGACTTGAACGCCACCACCGCAGAAGAAACCTTGAAAGACCTGACCAGTCCCGGGAGCGCCCTGGGAACTGTCGCCTATATGTCACCCGAGCAGGCTCGGGGAGAAGAACTTGATGGGCGCACCGATCTGTTTTCCCTGGGCGCGACGCTCTACGAGATGACGACCGGCAAGCAAGCCTTCGATGGGAATACTTCAGCCGTCATCTTCGAGAGCATTCTTAACCGCAACCCGGCTCCCCCACATCAGCTGAATCCAGACCTGCCGCAGCAATTCGAGCGCATCCTCGACCGCTCACTGGAAAAGGACCGCGATCTGCGCTATCAGTCAGCCGCCGAAATGCGCGCGGAGATGAAGATCCTCAAGCGCACGCTGGATTCTCAGCGAAGCGCAGCCGCGCAGACTCTGTCGAGTTCCAGCAGCGGAGCCTCGGTGGCCACCCCGCCTCCGTTTCCGCCGAGCACCGCGAAGACTCCCGGGCGCGGAGGCCTTCGCCCCTACGCCGTGGTGGCAGCCGGATCAGCGCTGCTCGCCGGATTGGCGATCGGTTGGTTTCTCCACGCTGCGCAAAGCCACACCGATCCGCCGATCAACCGCCAGTTGACCTTCCGCCGGGGAATGGTGCGCTCTGCACGCTTCACGCCCAATGGACAGTCGGTGATTTACGGTGCGGCCTGGGAAGGCAAGCCAACGGAACTGTTTATCACCAGTCCCGAAAGCCCGCAGTCTCGCTCCCTGGAACGGCCCGGCGATGAGCTGATGAGCATCTCCTCGAGCGGCGAAATAGCGCTGCTCACCAAAGTGAACGTCACCGGAACCTGGACCCAGGCTGGCACGCTGGCCCGGATGCCCATCAACGGAGGCGATCCGCGTGACATTCTCGACGGCGTGCAGTGGGCGGACTGGTCCCCTGACGGCAAACAATTGGCCATCGTTCGCGATATGGGCGGCAGGAACCGTCTGGAATACCCCATTGGCAAGGTGATCCACGAGACCCCGGGCTGGATCGGTCATCCGCGAATTTCCCCCGACGGGGAACGAGTCGCTTTCCTCGAACATCCGCAAATGGGCGACGATGCCGGCTCAGTCCACGTGATTGACCGGCAAGGCACAGATAAGACGCTGGGCGACACTTTCTTGAGTGTGCAGGGAGTGGCCTGGGCGCCGGGCGGCAAGGAGATATGGTTCACCGGAAGCGTCAATGAGGGCAGCGGCCACTCGCTCGATGCCGTGACCCTCAGCGGGCGCACGCGGATTGTCGCCCGAGTACCGGCCACGCTGCAACTCGAAGACATCTGGCAGGATGGCAAGGTGCTTCTTGCCCGCCAGGGCTGGCGGCGGGAGTTGAGCGGCCAGATCGCCGGCATGACCAAGGAGCAGGATTTCTCCTGGCTCGACTATTCGTTTCCAGCCGAGTTATCCGGAGACGGCAAGCGCCTGCTCTTCGACGAGGAGGGCGTGGGTGGCGGCGCCAATTACTCCGTCTACTTGCGCAAGACGGCCGAAGATTCCGCAGTCCGGTTAGGGGACGGCGAGGCGGTCACCTTATCACCCGACGGCAAATGGGTCCTGGCCCTCACCATGTCTTCGCCGGCACAGCTCCTCCTGCTACCCAGCGGTGCGGGCGACGCACAGCAGATCACTCACGATAACCTCTACCATAATTGGGCGCGCTGGCTCCCCGACAGCCAGGGCATCGTCTTCACTGCCAAGCAAGAGGGCCACGGGGCGCGCATCTATCTGCAAAAGTCGATTACCGGCCAGGCAACGCCAGTCTCTCCCGAGGGCATTGATCCTTTGGTGATCGCCCTTGCCCCGGATGGGACCCAGGTAGCTGGTGTGGGGCCAGATGGACTGGGCTACCTGTATTCGCTTACCGGTGGCGCGACGAAAACCGTCCCCGGCTTCCTGGCGGGCGAACAGCCGATCGAGTGGTCAGCAAATGGCAAGTTCCTTTACGTATACCGCCCTGGCGAGTTTCCCGCCAATGTGTATGAACTCGACCTGACCACGGGCAAGCGCACGCTGTGGCGGAGCCTGGCGCCCGCCGACCCCGCCGGAGTAAGCCAGATCGGGCCCATCGTGATGACCCCCGATGGTTCCTCCTTTATCTACGGCTATCACCGCACCCTTTCCGAACTCTACCTGGTGGAAGGATTGAAGTAGCCAGGACCGACACCCAACTAAAGGACATCGAGTGGAATCCAATCAAACCTTGAGCGCAAGGGATCTGGTGCCGGCTGTCGAACGGGCACTGGGACTTGCCACAGAGAAGACGCTGCGCCTTGACCGGCGCTGGAAGTCGAGCGATGGCGCCCCAGTCATTACCGTCGCCGGCCGCTATACCGCCCGCAGTTGGACCCAGTGGACACAGGGATTTCAATACGGCAATGCCCTGCTCTGCTTCGACATGACCGGCGATCAGGATCAGCTGACCGCGGCCCGGCGGCACGTGGTCACGGACATGGCCGAGCACTTAACCCATATCGGGGTGCACGATCACGGCTTCAACAACATCTCCACCTATGGCAACCTGCGCCGCCTGATGCTCGCAGGCAGTATTCCCACCAACGAGTGGGAGCTCAACTTTTATGAACTGGCGTTGAAGGTGAGCGGAGCGGTGCAGGCCGCGCG
>Ga0302324_100018941_pt1 | contig 13541 bp, 14 predicted proteins | sample Palsa_T0_1_FD_201949 | JGI IMG/M metagenome (GOLD analysis project Ga0302324, IMG submission 201949) | Peat permafrost microbial communities from Stordalen Mire near Abisko, Sweden - Palsa_T0_1 | ecosystem: Environmental > Terrestrial > Soil > Palsa > Peat permafrost | place: Sweden: Abisko...
TTTCGTCAATAACGGGCGGCTACCTGGCACCCCGGGCACAACGCCAGCTGGCCGTAAGGACACCCAAGGCAGTCATCAGGCCCAGGACCCTGGGCAGGCCGGTCAGGGGCAGGCCGGTCAGGGGCAGACGGCCATCCCGGGCACCTCGGCCGCCGGGACGGCTGACGCGGCAGCAGCGCGACCTGCCGGCGGCGCAGCTGCCGGAGGTGCGGCCGCCGGCGGTGCGGCCGCCGGAGGTGCGGCCGCCGGCGGTGCGGCCGCCGGAGGTGCGGCCGCCGGCGGTGCGGCCATCCCCGGAATGCCGGCGCCAGCGTACAGCCCCGGCAAGGATCAGCAGGCAGCTCAGCGCCCACCCAGCATCGGACACCGCAGTCCGGCACCGGGCAGCCAGCGGGCCGATCAGGATCGTCATGGCGGGGATCGTCCCGGCCTGGCGGACGACGCGGCCGTGCCGGGGGCGGGCCTTGCGGGGGCAGGCCTTGCAGGGGCAGGCCTTGCAGGGCCTACTGCGGTATCGCCAGCGACCGCTGCGGGTGCAGCCGCCATTCCCGGCATCTCGCCAGCTGCGCACCGGCTAGCTGCTGCCCCACCAGCAGCCGCCCCGCCAGCTACGCCCTATAGCAGGCACCATCCGGCGCCCGCTACCACCCCGGTGTCGGACGCCCACGACCAGCTAGCGTTCATCGCCGAGGTCGCGCCCGGAGCGGTTGCCAGCCAGCACAGATACGGCGTTCCCGCCGCGGTGACGATTGCGCAGGCCATCGACGAATCCGGCTGGGGCCACAGCAGCCTGGCAAGCAGAGACCACAACCTGTTCGGAATCAAGGGCACCGGCCCTGCGGGCAGCGATGCATTGCCGACGCAGGAGTACGAGAATGGCCAATGGATCACGCACACCGCGCCATTCCGGGTCTACAACACCATCGCCGAGAGCATCGACGACCACGGCAAGCTGCTCGCGACCAGCGGGTATTACCAGGAGTCTATGGCGGACCGTAACAATCCAGATGCGTTCGCGGCTGCGCTGACCGGAACCTACGCAACCGATCCGCATTACGGATCGACGCTCATCAAACTCATGCGGCAGTACGACCTGTATCGGTACGACGCGGTCGCGCCACCCGCCGCAGTACATGCAGTTGCGCCCGGTGGTGCGACCATCCCCGGCGTTCCCCGTACCGTGCCTTCCCCGGCCGTCAAGCCCGCCCCGTCTGTGCCGGTAACTCGCGCTCCGTCCGCGCCCGCAACTCCGACACCGACACCCAGCGGGACACCGGCACCCGTGCCAACTCCGACACCCAGCGGGACACCGGCACCGGCGCCAACTCCGACACCCAGCGGGACACCGTCCGAGAGGGATATGCCGTCAATGCAGGCCGAGTCTGCCACGCGGCTTCGAGTGCCGGCCGGCGGCCAGCGGCAGCGGTCCGCAGCTCGCAATGCTCGCGCGGTCCCGAACCAGTACCAGCCCCATATCCCGCCGTCGGTGCAGAACGCCATCGTCGCGACAGCCATGGTGCCGCTGCGACGTGAGGAGCAGCTGTACCGGGACGTGGCCGGTCACCGTGGTATCGGCTGGGAGCTGCTGGCAGCGTGCGACTGGATGCAATGCGAGGCTCAGCCGCGCCACTCCCCCGTTCACGGTGAGAAGCTCGGCACCGCTAATCCTGACGGCACGATCTACCGGACGAAATCGGCGGCGCTGGAACAGTGCGCCGACGATCTGGCCGAGCTGGCCTGGGCGGTTTACCGGATCGAGCTCACCTCGCGGGCGAATCTTCCCGTTCGTGACCTGGCTAACGTCTTCGCCGCGTTCCGCTGGGGCGGACTGCTGAGGCTGCACCACACATCCGCGATGGAATTCCCATACTCGGTAGCGGGCCTGACTGACCGGCACGTCAAGATGCGCTGGCCGAGCATAGCGGCGCAGAATTTGCCCGACAAGCCGGGCAGCAGATTCCGGATGCCGTTTGGCGCGGTGCCTCTGGTACTGAGCCTGAATTATCCGGCCACCGTCTAGCCAGTCGTGCCAAGCGCAGAAAAAGGTGGGCCGCATGTTTCGCTTGTACGGAGCGCCAGAACTCTACAAACCAGGAAAACCAGAAGCCCGGCCAGCGTACTCGGACACGCCTGCCGATGGCGCTGCCCGGCCAGGTGCGCCCGGCCCGCCGCGTCGCCGCGGCTGGTCCTGGGTCAAGAGGACTGCCGTCGTGCTGGCCATCGGCCTGATATTCCGGCGGGCCATCGCAGCTGTGGTCCTGACCGCGCTTTCGGCGGTGCTGCACTTTGTGGGCCTTAACGTCCAGCTGCCGAAAATCAGCTTCGCCTGGCCCTGGCAGACAATCAGCGCCGGAACCACTACCAACACTGACCTGGGTCCGTGGGTCCTGCAGAAGATCGAGGGAATCTCCCGGCCAGCTCTCGGCGAGGCGAATTTCAGTTTCCTGTTCACCCGCAAGGTCTCCAAGAGCATTGGCCCGTGGCCGTGCTGGTACGCCAGCACCTTCTACGCCGTAGGCCACGCCTCCGCCACCGTCGACCTGAATCCTGGCCCGGCCTGGTGGACGCCCGGATCGGGCCATTACCGGCTGCGGGTCCTGAGCCGGCCGAAGGACGGCAAGCCCGGCCACGTGACGGTCATGATGGTTCTGCCGCGACCGCAGCTCCCGCAGTCCGTGCATGACGTCACGATCGACAACCTGCCGTCGAAACCGATCAGCACCCAGCACAGCTGGACGTATCCCGGATTCGGCTGCGGTGTGCTGCTGCGGCCTCAGTTTGCCGAGTCGGCACTCTACTCCCAGGCCCAGCGGATCGCCTTTTACCGGTCTCAGCGTGCCCCGCAGGTTACCCGCCCGCTGATAAATACCGCCGAGAGCGAAGCGGTAGAGACTATCCGCGACAATTTCGTTCAGCCGACGGTGAATGCGCTGGGCTACATGCTGGACCGCTTCACCATTCGCTGGGCCGCCGGACCGGGATAGCCTGCTGCCGGACCGGGGTAGCCTGCCGGTGTCATGAATGCCACGCTGGTCGCCAAGGGCCTTGAGGCCGCGCACGGTGACCGGCTGTTGTTTTCCGGTCTCGATCTTGTCGTCGGCCCCGGTGACGTGATCGGCCTAGTCGGCGCGAACGGTGCTGGCAAGTCGACGCTGCTGCGGGTGCTGGCGGGGGTGAGCGCGGCGGATGCCGGGACGGTAACCGTCAGCCCGCCGGGTGCCTGGGTCGGCTACCTGCCGCAGGAACCCGACCGCCGTCCGGGCGAGACGGTGCGGCAGTTCCTTGCCCGGCGCACCGGCGTCACCGCGGCGGACAGCGCACTGCAGGCAGCCGCCGACGCCCTCGCCGCGGGGACGCCGGGCGCGGACGACAGCTACTCCCGCGCGCTGGAGCGGTGGCTCGCGCTGGGTGGCGCGGACCTGGACGACCGCGCCGAGACCGTGGTCTCCGGGCTGGGCCTGACCGTCGATCTCGATCATGTGATGAGCGGGCTGTCCGGCGGGCAGGCCGCGCGGGCTGGCCTGGCATCGCTCGTTTTGAGCAGGTATGAATTTTTTCTCCTCGACGAGCCCACTAACGACCTTGACCTCGACGGGCTGGCCCGGTTGGAGGCCTTCGTGACCGGCCTGCGGGCAGGGACGGTGCTGGTCAGCCATGACCGGGAGTTCCTCACCCGGACCGTCACCGCGGTCGTGGAGCTTGACCTGGCCCAGCAGCAGGTTACCGAGTATGGCGGCGGCTACGCTGCCTACCTGGCCGAGCGCGAGGTAGCCCAGCGGCACGCCCGCGCGGACTATGACCAGTACGCCGATACCCGCGCGGGCCTGCAGGAACGGGCCCGGTCACAGCGTGCCTGGATGGAAAAAGGCGTCAGGAACGCGCGCCGCAAGCAGCCGGACGGCGACAAGATCGGCCGCAAGTTCCGCACCGAGGCGACGGAGAAGCAGGCCGCCAAGGCACGCCAGACTGAGCGGCTGATCGAACGGCTCGACGTCGTCGAGGAACCCCGAAAGGAATGGGATCTGCGGCTGGAGATCGCCGCGGCACCCAGGGCCGGCGCGGTCGTCGCCACGCTGCGCGGCGCCGTGGTCCGGCGCGGCGCGTTCACCCTCGGCCCGGTCGACCTGCAGATCGACTGGGCCGACCGGGTCGCGATCACCGGTCCCAACGGATCCGGCAAGACCACGCTGCTGGGCGCGCTGCTCGGCCGGATTCCCCTCACCGAGGGTCATGCCGCGCTGGGCCCGGGCGTCATTATCGGCGAGATCGACCAGGCCCGCGGCCTGTTCCTGGGCGGCGAGCCGCTGATCGACGCCTTCGGGGCCGCGGCACCGCAGATGACGCCGGCCGACGTCCGGACGCTGCTCGCCAAGTTCGGCCTGCGCGCCGCGCATGTTCTGCGGCCGGCCGGCACGCTCTCCCCCGGCGAGCGCACCCGCGCCGCGCTGGCGCTGCTGCAGGCGCGCGGCGTCAACCTGCTCGTGCTCGACGAGCCCACCAACCATCTCGACCTGCCCGCCATCGAGCAGCTCGAATCGGCGCTGGCCTCCTATCCCGGCACCCTGCTGCTGGTTACCCACGACCGCCGGATGCTCCAGGCAGTCACCACCAACCGGCAGATCGAGGTGGCAGATGGCCAGGTCACCAGCCGCTAACGCCGGGCCGGCACGTGTGCCAGGATTGGCGGCATGGTACCCGCTGATCAGCTGAAGCTGCCCGATGGACGCCGTCTGGATATCCGCGTCAGCGGACCGGCTGACGGCCTGCCCCTGGTGTTCCATCACGGCACGCCGGGGGCTGGCACGCCGATCCGGGCGCTGGAACGCGCGGCGCACGCACGAGGTCTGCGGCTGGTCACGACGTCTCGGCCCGGGTACGAGGGCTCTACCCGGCACGCGGGCCGAAGCGTCGCCGACGCAGCGGACGATACCTCGGCGGTCCTGGCGCAGATCGGCGCTGACCGCTGCCTGGTAGCCGGCTGGTCAGGCGGCGGCCCGCACGCGCTGGCCTGCGCCGCCCACCTCGGCCCGGCGGCTGCCGTGTTGGTCATCGCCGGAGTCGCCCCCTACCCCGCGCAAGGCCTGGACTGGATGGCGGGCATGGGCGAGGGCAACGTCACCGAGTTCAACGCCGCGCTTGCCGGGGAAGAGAAGCTGCGCGGCTTCCTCGACCCGCAGCAAGCGGAGCTGAAGGACGCCACCGCGGCCGACATCGTCACCTCGCTCGCAACCCTGCTGCCCGACATCGACCGGGCTGTCCTGACCGACGAGTTCGGCGAGGACATGGCCGAGCAGTTCCGCCAGGCACTGCGGACAGGAGTGGACGGGTGGGTTGACGACGACCTCGCCTTCATCCGGCCCTGGGGCTTCACCCTGGACGAGATATCCATCCCGGTAATGATCTGGCAGGGCAGCGCCGACCTCATGGTGCCATTCGCGCACGGCCGGTGGCTGGCCGCGCAGCTTCCCGGCTCCTCCGCCCATCTCCTGCAGGGAGAAGGTCACCTGTCCCTTGGCCTGGGCGCACTCGGCCCGATGCTGGATGAACTGGTCGCTGCAGCGGCCTGACCGGCCGGTCCGCACAAGCTACTCGCTACTTGCCGATGGCGTTCAGCTCCGCGATCGCGTCCTCGGGCAGCTGGAGAGAGGCTGCGGCCACGTTCTCGCGCAGGTGCTCGACCGACGAGGTACCAGGGATGAGCAGGATGGCCGGCGAGCGCTGCAGCAGCCATGCCAGTGCCACCTGCTGAGCGGAGGTGTTCAGGCGACTGGCTACGCCGTCCAGCGCTTCGGACTGCAGCGGCGTAAATCCGCCGAGCGGGAAGAATGGCGCATACCCGATACCGTCGCGGGCACAGCGATCTACCAGCTCGTCATCGTGGCGATTGGCGAGGTTGTAGAGGTTCTGCACGGTCACGACCGGGGCGATCTGCTGAGCCTCGGTGAGCTGCGCGGAGGTGACGCCGCTGACCCCCAGGTGCCTTATGAGGCCCTGCTTTTGCAGCTCGGCGAGTGCGCTGAAGGGCTCGGCCACCGGGTCGCCGACCGAGACTTCGTGACCCTCGACGCGCAGGTTGACGATGTCCAGGGCCTCCAGACCCAGGTGGCTCAGGTTCTCGTGCACCTGCTGAACCAGGCTCTGGGGGGTCAGCGACGGGATCCATGAGCCGTCGTCACCACGGCGGGCGCCAACCTTGGTGACCAGGTGCAGGCCGTCCGGGTACGGGTAAAGGGCTTCCTTGATGATCTCGTTGACGACGTACGGGCCGTAGAAGTCGCTGGTGTCGATGTGGCTGATGCCGAGTTCGACGGCTTCGCGCAGCACGGCGATGGCTGCGTCACGATCCTTCGGCGGGCCGAAGACACCCGGACCGGCGAGCTGCATCGCGCCGTAGCCCATCCGGGTGACGATGAGGCCCGGCGCCAGCGTCCACGTTTCGAGTGATGGTGATGTTGCCATGGCGACTACCGTACCGAACGCACTAGGACCGCGGCCGCTGCTCAGGCGCGGCGGCCCAGTGAGCGGATCCGGAAGGCAAGCGTGACCTCCATGACTCCGAAGACCAGGAGCCAGACGCTGAGCACGACCGCCAGCACGAGCAGTGAGATCCCGGGATAAGACAAGACAACCAGGCCGGCCAGCACGCTGAGGATGCCCATCACCGCGTTCCAGCCGCGGCCGCGCATCTCGCGGTGTGACACCGACGTGAACAGCTCGATTACCCCGCTGATGACCCAGAAAATACCCAGCAGCAATGCCAGCGCAATCAGGGTGATCAGGATGTGCCGCACCGCGTACAAGCCGATGATCAGCGAGAACACGCCGAGCACCGCCAGCAGCGCCCGAGTTCCGCCGGTGAGGTCCTGTGACCCGAAGGCCGACGCGAACCGGAAGATGCCCATCACGATCAGCTGGATGCCGAACAGCACCGCGACGACCACTAGCGTGCGGCCGGGCCAGGCAAGGGCGGCAACGCCGGTGACCAGCGTGATGATTCCGAACGTCAGGACCCAGCCCCAGTGCCTGCCGATACGGGCCATCAAGTCAGCGGGGTCGCCCCTCATGCCTGCCGCCATTTTTGCGCCTTCCTCCTGAGCGCCGCCTGCCGGCGCCGAGCCTCATGGCCAGCTTGGCATAAAGGAGCGAGGGGCTCGCTGCTGAGCCAATCGTTGCGAGCCGCAGTCGGAACCATGGGCGTGCCGACTGCGGCTCGCATCATCGATCGAGCTGAAGCTCAGTCACCTCTGGTACCAGGGGCGAGGGCGAGGGCAACGGGCAGCTTCTCGGCCTGGGTGTAGGGAGTGGCCTTGTTCTCCGCGATCCAGCGCTTCTCGGCCACCGACTCGAACGGCGGCGGGATCTGGCCCTGCAGCGACCACAGGTCAGCTGGTGGCTCTGTGATGGTGAACTCCCAGTCGTATCCGCGGTCCCCCACCCAGGGAGCGATGACCTGGTCGATGTGCCTGGTCCACCACTCCCGGATGATCGGGCCGGGCATGGTCCGCGCCATCTGGTCGATCTGGATCCGGACAAACTTGTCGTGGGACTCGCCGCCCACGAAGAACGAGTCCGCCTCGACCTCTTCGAAGATGACGACGACGTAGAACCTGGGGATCGGGACGGCCTCGTACACCCGCGTGATCTGCTCGGAGAACTCCTTCTTGTCCTCGGGCGTGTAGGCGCCGACGGGGTGGTGGATCTTCCATAGCGGCATTTTCGGTCCCTCTCATCTCGATGATGCGTTGGTGAACGGCGCAGTCTGGCGGGAGCGCGGACCGCCCAGCCGACAGTTCGCCGCGAGCGGTTCCGCCGATGAATCGTGTGACGCCGATCACATTGGCGTATGACTCAATCAATCACAGATTGAGTATCAAGACAAGACTGAGTCTAATAAAAGTATCGACACTTCACCTGAGAGACCCGGCAACGGCAGGCGGACCGGTGTCATGAGCCCCGGCCCGGCCCGGCCCATCCGGCGGCCCGGTCAGCTACGTCGGTGTACCCGTGCTACTGAGTTGCTAGACTGGACTAATGAGGCGAGGTTTCTCGAACTGGCCATGCTCAGTGGCCCGCGTGGTGGAGCTATTCGGCGACGCGTGGACGCCGTTGATCATGCGCGACGTGTTCCAGGGTGTGAGCCGTTTCGATGAGTTCCAGAGGTCGCTCGGCGTTGCGCGCAACACCCTGTCCGATCGGCTGAACCGGCTCGTCGACGCCGGCCTGCTCACCAAGCGGCTCTATCAGGACAACCCGCCCCGCAATGAGTACCTGCTCACCGAGCAGGGCCGAGACTTCTTCCCGGTCCTGGCCGCGATGGTCAACTGGGGCGACCGCTGGCTCGATGGCGGCGAAGGGGCCCCGGTGACACTGCACCACCTCGCCTGCGGCCACGATCTCGGATTCGAGGCGGTCTGCGCGACGTGCGGCGCGCCGGTGAGCGCGATCGACACCGAGTTCCGGGTCGGGCCCGGCTACCCCGACGAGGTGCCGGCCGCGCTCGACCTGCGCCCCCGGCTGGCTCCGGCCACGGTCATCAAGCCCGCCGCCCGGAAGCGAGCCCGCGCCAAGCCACCCGCGAAGGCGAGCTGACCCGGTCTTTCCGCCTGTCCAAGGACCGCCTGTCCCGGGACCGCTCTCCCCCGCCTGCTCGGTGCCGTCGACTTCAGAGCGGTAGGCGGCCAAACGCATCAGAGTTCCGCGAACGTTGCTGCGGCGCGTCCTGCTGCCCCCTGCTGCGGCGCGTCCTGCGTTGCGTGATCACTCTCGCCGGGCTGCACCATAGCCCCTCGCTGGGTGAGATCGAGGATCTCGGCTGCGGTGTAACCGAGTTCGCTCAGTACCTCGCGGTTGTGCTCGCCTTGCTTGGAGACGAACTGCTGCTCGCCGTCGGCGGGTGGGTCCTGGCTGAAGTGCCACGGGCGGCCGGGAATGGTGATCTGTCCGCCGCTGCGATCGGAGACGGTTCGCACGGCTCCCCACTGGGAGGCCCACTCGCTCGCGGCAATCTCCTTGATGTGCCGGACTTGGCCGGTCGCGATCTTCGCCTCGTCCAGCTGCGCGTCCAGGGACTCCATGTCAGCAAATGTCCAGATCCACTCCTGCACGATCTGATGGAGTTCGGCGAGGTTCTTCAACCGAAGCTCAGGAGTCAGGAACCGTGGATCGTCACCGAGGTCGGGGCGGCGCATCGCCGCGAGGTAGAACGGGAACGACATGCTGCCGACCAGGCTCATCGGGCTGGCGAATATCTCCCCGCCCGGGCCGCGGAAGAACGGTCCGTCTGTCGCGCCGAGGACCGGGACCTCCGCACCGAGGTCGTGATCGGACAGATCGACGTGGACCCGCTCGTTGATCGACAGCATGACGGCCGCCATCGCGACATCGATGTACTGTCCGCGGCCGGTCTGCGCCCGATCGTGCAGGGCGGCCAGGATAGCGATCACGGCATGCAGCCCAGAGTAGACGTCGGCGTGTGAGAGGGCATCGCTGCGCAGCCCGAGGTCGTGCCGGCCGAAGTGCTGCGAGGTGTTAGCGGTGATGCCGGTTTCGGCCTGCACAGTAGGCGCGTAGGCCATCCGCGAGCGCCACGGCCCGTGCTGGCCGTAGCCGCTAATCGAGGCGTAGATGACACCGGGGTTGCGTTCGGCAACCGAGGCGTAGTCCAGCCCGAACGATTCGAGTGTGCCCGGGCGGAAGTTCTCGACGATGATGTCGGCGGTGTCGCACAGCCGCAGCGCGACCTCGCGGGCTCCGTCTTTGTTGAGGTCGATGCTCAGATTCCGTTTGCCGGCGTTCTGCTGCGCGTAGTAGCCGGAGATCTCTCCGGTGCTGGGAAACGCCCGGCGTGCGAGGTCACCGCCCGGTGGTTCCAGCTTGACCACGTCCGCACCGAGATCGAGCAGAGTTTTGGCGCAGTGCGGACCGGCCAGGACCCGGGAGAAGTCGACGACGCGCAGGCCCGACAGTGGCAGCGGCATTGTTACCGCCCCTCGAAACGGGCCATGCCGAGACCTCGCTCGCGGTAAGAGGTGACACCTTCCCGGAAGTCGCGGGAGCTGAAGATCGCCCGCTGGATATCCGGCATGGCCGCGTCCGCTGCTGCCAGTCCTTGGTCGAGCGCGATCGACACGAGCTTCTTGGTGGCGGCGTGACAGGCCGTCGGGCCGTGGGCGAGTTCCTGGGCGAGGGTGACAGTGGCACTGGCAAGCTGTTCGTCGGGCACGACGCGGTTGATGATGCCCCACCGCTCCAGTGTCTGCGCGTCGTAGCGGCGCCCGAGCATCGCCATCTCCTTCGCGCGGGCCGCACCGGCTCGCTGGGCGATGCGCTGGATTCCGCCCATCAGCGGATGCAGGCCGACAGTCGATTCAACCGAGCCGATCTTGGCCGACGCGCCCGCGACAACGATGTCGGATGCGAGCGCCAGCTCGAAGCCGCCGCCGACACAGACGCCGTGCACGCTGGCCACGATCGGTGCGGGATGGGAGTCGAAGGCTTTCAGCACCTCGAGCAGTCCCCAGTCCAGCACATCAGTGCCCTCAACGGCAGCAAGCATCTGGTCCAGGTCAGCTCCAGCCGAGAAATGGCGCAGCGAACTGTTCAGGATGACCGCCCGCGCTCCCTGCGCCTGAGCCCACGCCAGGGCCTCGATGAGTACCCTGCACAGCGAGGCGTCCAGCAGGTTGTAAGGCGCATGGCCCATCGACAAGGTGGCGACCGCACCGTCCATGGAACACGCGATGATCTCGCCGCCATCCCGGGGTGTGCTGTGCTCCGACTGACCGCCAGTCGCGACCACTTGAGTTGGGGACACATCGACCTTTCGGTTCGCGCCCTGCCGCCGCTCGCCGAGACACGGCAGGAGACGCGGCCTATTGCGAACACGCTAACCCCATGAGTCCTTTTTTTCAACTAAGTCTTTTTGTTGGACTCAAGCGGAGCGCGTGTGGGTCTTCAGGCGGCGGGATCAGGCAGGTCGGCGGGGTAGATGATGCGAACCTCCGCGATGTCTGTGGGAAATCCCGCTGGTTATCGGTAATGAACCGGTCGGCGCCCAGAGCCACGGCAGTGGCCCGGAAGCAGGTCGTCCGGAACTGGCCCTAGCGTGATGCTTATGACCGAGACCGGCCTGACCGCACTGGAGAAAGAGAACTGATCATGGACATCGTGCTCCTGGCCGGCCTATGGCTCGACGGATCCGCATGGGACGAGGTCGTGCCCGCGCTGGAGGCACTGGGCCACCGCCCCGTGCCGCTCACCCTTCCGGGTCAGGGCGACGGATCAGGGTCCGCCACGCTCGACGACCAGGTGGCCGCGGTGCTCGCCGCCGTAGACGCATCGTCTGGAAAGCCCATGGTGGTAGGGCATTCCGCCGCCTGCACCCTGGCTTGGCTGGCCGCCGATGCGCGACCGGAGAAGGTGGCTAAAGTCGCCCTCATCGGCGGCTTCCCATGCTCCGACGGGGATTCCTACGCCGACTTCTTCGAACCGCAAGACGGCGCCATGCCCTTTCCCGGCTGGGGCGCATTCGAGGGGCCAGACTCTGCTGACCTTGATGAGGAGGCCAGGCGCAGCTTCGCGGCTGCCGCGATCCCCGTCCCCGAAGGGGTGACCAGGGGCGTGGTGCGGCTGGCGGACGAGCGACGGTTCGATATACCGGTCGTGCTCGTGTGCCCAGAATTCACCCCCGCCCAGGCTCAGGCGTGGATCGGCGCTGGTGACGTGGCCGAGCTCGGCAAGGCCAGGCACCTGGACTTCGCCGACATCGACTCGGGCCACTGGCCGATGCTCAGCAAGCCGATCGAACTCGCCCGGCTCCTTGCCGCGGCGGCTGCCGAGGACTGAAAGGTCCAGAGGATGGTGTACACGATCCGGCCGTTGGACGCCTCGACGTGGGCTGCCTTGGCAGAGCGTGCCGAGCGCAACAACGGGATCTTCGGCGGGTGCTGGCGCATCGGCTACCACCCGGAAAGCCGCCAGAAGGGGATCAGCCATCGCGCGGTCAAGGAGGACCGGGTCCGTCCGCCGGCTCGACAAAGCCGGCTTCGGCGGCGTGCTCGTTGGCCCATTCGATGATGCCCCGCAGCGGGTCGACGAGTGTCTGGCCGAGATCGGTCAGTGAGTACTCGACGGCGATCGGCGCGTCCGGGATGACGGTCCGCTGCACGCAATTTGCGCGCTCGAGGTCGCGCAGGGTCTGAGTGAGCATCTTGTGCGAGACACCTTCGATGCGGCGAAGGAGCTCGTTGAAGCGGTGGGTGCCGCCGCTGAGTACGAAGACGACGAGAGGTGTCCACTTGTCGGAGATCAAGACGAGCGCCTGGCGGGCAGCGCACCTGTGGATCGTCTCCCCCGGGCGGAGCTCGATCATCAGTCTCCTTTCGTTACCGGAGCACTAACAGGTGCCTTCTTGTAAGAAGTGCCTAGGTCGTCTATGGTGCCTCACGTCGGCGAACAGCGCCATCCCCAGTCCGGCTGGGCCATCGACGGGCCACTCGCCGACGGTCGGGTAAGTGCTCCGATGCCAGCTCCGCAGAGAAAGTCCGTCTATGACTGCCGTGCTCCAGATCGTCCGCTTCAAACCGCGAGCCGATGTCGACTCCGAGGAGTTCGCCGCGCTCAACGAGCGCTTCCAGCGCGAGGTAGCGCCGATCCTTCCCGACCTCGAGCGGCGGGAGTCCGCCGTCAACGCCGAGGGCGTATGGACCCTCGTCCTTCGCTACTCCGACATGGAAGCGGCTACCCGTCCGCCTAGCGGACATGGACCGGAGGTCGCCGGCAGGTTCCTCTCGATGATCGACAAGTCCACCATGGATGTGTCGTTCTGGACCATCGCCAGCGAGTGACGCCTCTGGTGGCCTCGGGTCCCCGGCGGAGCACGCAAGCTCCGAGCCGCCCGCCCGGTTCCGCCAGCAACCAAGAAGGAACTTCGTGCCCGCCTCCCTCAGCGCTGCGATGAACGCCATATTCTCCGCAGAGCGCGTCAGCCTCGAACGCGCCGTCGAGACGCATTACACGCCCGACTTCCGGATAAAGACCAACGGCGTCTGGTCCGACCGGGCAACGTGGATGGAGCACGCCGGATTCCTGCGCTCCGTCATCGCTGACATCCATATCGAGGTGCTCGATGAGCTGGAAGCCGACGGACGCCACGCGGAGCGTCACGTCGTCGCCATCGAGAAGCGTGATGGCGGCGCGGATCGGACGGAGATTTACGCTTCGCGGCGCTCGACGATCGCGGGCGGTTCCGGACGATGGAGGAGACCACGCTCGCGCTCGGCACCGTCGAGGACGGATCATCCCTGCTCGGCTCCGTAGAGCCGGCCCAGCGTCGCGAAAGGACCTTCCCTGTGTCGGCATCGACAGTTGTCCCGGCCTGGCTCAACAGAGAGCTGTACCCCTTCGACAATCACTTCCGCGACATCGATGGCAACCGGATCCACTACGTGGACGAAGGCTCCGGGCCGACGTTGCTTCTGGTGCACGGCAACCCGGTGTGGTCGTTTGTATACAGCAACGCCATAAAGGCCCTGAGTAACTTC
>Ga0302324_100018942_pt1 | contig 13540 bp, 9 predicted proteins | sample Palsa_T0_1_FD_201949 | JGI IMG/M metagenome (GOLD analysis project Ga0302324, IMG submission 201949) | Peat permafrost microbial communities from Stordalen Mire near Abisko, Sweden - Palsa_T0_1 | ecosystem: Environmental > Terrestrial > Soil > Palsa > Peat permafrost | place: Sweden: Abisko...
CGGTAGAGGGGCAGAGAGCGGGTCTGGCCAACTCCCAGATAGCTGGCCGGAGAAAAGATGGGCAGGTTTTGTTCCCGGGGAGTGACATTGGAATTGGGAACGCCGAGCTCATTGCCGAGGCCCGCTCCGTTGGCGAAATTGATGGGCACATAATCAAGGCGGTAACGGTTGAAGCCCACACGAAAGTCGTTGACCAACGATGGCGAAAACACGCGCACATAACTCGTCGCCACATGCTGCGTGGGCTGGAACGAGGTTCCGGCAAAGGACGCCTCATCGCTGAGGCTCACCGGCGTAGAGATGCCTGGAATGTTGGACTGCGGGTAGGTGCTGGGGGAAATGGTGGTGGTATTTTGAATCGACCAGCGGGCGAAAATCGAATCCTTGGCCGTGATCTGTTCGTCGATCCTTGCATCGCCCTGGTCGTAGTCCTGGATCTGTATCCGAGGCATGGAATAATTGTTGAGCCTGGCGGTGCTGGTCGGCGTTGGGTAGGCGTTGATCATCCTCAAGGCAATGGGATCGAACCTGGACGCCGGAATCACGTTGTTGGGGAACGCCGTACGAATAAAATTTCCCGGAACGGCGGGGTTGGAAGCGGTGGTCATCGGATCATAAATGAGCGTGCTCGGCAACAGCTCGCCGAAGTCGCCGGTCCGCATGCGCGGGGTGGGGATATTCCCCAACTCGAAGATCTGCACCGTGTTGCGGAAGCCCTCGTAGTCCACAAAAAAGAACGTCTTATCTTTGCCGTGGTAGACCCTCGGTATGACCACGGGCCCGCCCAAAGAACCGCCAAATTGATTCAGGCGAAAGGAGGGGAAGCTGGTGCCTACTTTATTGAAATAGGTACGAGCATCCACATCCGAGTTGCGCAGGAACTCGAACAGACTGCCGTGCAAACTGTTGGTCCCCGACTTGCTGATAACGTCGATCACCGCACCCGAGTTGCGGCCCACGTCGGCACTGTACAGGTTGGTCTGGATCTTGAACTCCCGCACCGAATCGACGGCCGGGCGCAGGGTGATTGACAGGGTAAGCCGTTCGTTGTTATCCACGCCGTCAAAAAGAAAGTTATTGTCGCCTTCGCGGTTACCGTTGGAGAAAATCTCCGAGCCGGGGCGGCGATCGTCCGGGCGTCCTCCGCCCATGATGGTTCCGGTGGTAGACTCGCCCACGCCATTCACGCCCGGGCTAAGGGTGGCCAATTGAACGAAGTTGCGGCCATTGAGCGGCAGTTCGTTCACCAACTGTTGGTTGATCACCGTTCCTACGGAAGAAGACTCGGATTCAAGCAGTGGTGGATGACCGGTCACACTCACCGTTTCCGCTGCCTGCCCCACCTGCAAATTCAAGTCCACGCGAGCCTGCTGGTTAATCTGCAGGCTCACACCGGTTTGCTCGAGCTTGCGGAAACCTGCGGCCTCCACGGTGAGGGTATAGTCGCCAGGCGGCAGATCGGTGAGCACATAGTCTCCGCCCTTCTCGCTCACGGTGCTGTGCGCGATCCCGGTGCCGATGTTAGTGGCAGTCACGGCGGCGTTGGGAACGGCCGCTCCGGTGGAATCCAGAACATTGCCGCTCAATTCGGCGCTCGCCATTTGCGCCCGGCCCTGCGAGCACGCTAACAGGATTGCCGCCACACAAGAAAGCGTCTTTAACCAAGCAAGCACACTTTGCATTCTTTGTTTTTTGACCACGATCCAGCCTCCAAAAATTGTGCGGAGAAATCTATATCACCGCGGAGGAACGATAGGCAATCTTTTTTGAATAAAGTTTCGAAATCCTGGAAAGCGTTCGACAATCGGACAGTTGTTCCGCTATTATCGGCCCACCGCGCGGATACGCGTGTACCCACCTCGCGGGCTCGGTTCCGTTATTATTGGGTTCATTGAGCTTCTATGCTGAAGACCAAGACCGCTCGCCCGGCAGAGTCTGCGACCCCCAACCTGGCCAAGGCTGACAACACTGCGGAGTCGCGCACGGGAGACCAATACTTCTCACGCGCCGTGGGTAAGGCACTGGAGGTTCTGGAATACCTTCAGTCTGAGCTTAAGCCGCTGTCGATGAACGAGATAGGCCGGCAAATCCAACTTTCAAAAACCTCGGCGTTCCGGATTCTGCGTACCCTTGAAACCCTCGGCTGCGTGGTGGTCGATGGGCGGGGCCAATACATGCTGGCTCCGGGGATCCATGCCGTAACCCCGACACAATGGTTAGGCAAGCTGCACCGGGTCGGCTTGCCTTATCTGGAGGCGCTCAGCCGTGAACTCACCGAGACCTCTACCCTGGCGGCCTTGTTCGAGAACCGGGTCGAAGTGATCGCGGTAGTGGAAAGCCCCCACGTGATCCGGATGAGCAACGTTGTCGGTCACATCCTTCCCCCGAACGCCAGTTCCCTCGGCAAGGCGATCACCGCATTCCAGGCGGAGGAGCAGCGGGAACGGCTGCTCCGGAGTTTTGGAATCTACCGCTTCACCAAGCACACCATCACCGACCGCAAGCTACTGAGCCGGGAGTACGACGGTATACGGTTGCAAAAGTACGCCATCGATCGCGAAGAGTGCGCCTATGACGGCATCTGCTTCTGCGCGCCGATTTTTGGACCGAACGGGCAAGTCTCCGCCGCCATGAGCAGCTCGATGCCCAAGACGCGGCTGCGGGACAGCGCGCATGAGGAGGCCATCATCGCCGCAGTGCTGGCCACAGCCGATCAGCTTTCCCTGGACCTGCGGAAGGCTTAGCAGTTTCTGGAACAAACCCCGCAAAACCGGATCTACGGTTTACTTTCCTTGCGTTGAATGCGGTTTTGCCTTGACGGTGCCATCCTCGAACTTTATTCTTGGGCGGCTTACGTCAGGACTGACAAGCATGCGAGGAAACGATTATGATGCGACCCGTGTACGTGCTTCGGATTTCTTGTGCCCTTGTGCTTCTTCCCTGGGGTTGGCTGTGGGCGCAAACTCCCCTGGCGGCCAGGATCGGTCACACCGATCCCAGCAAGTACACCCGCAGCCGCTCCCACAATAGCGCCGGAGATATGGCGTGCGAGCTTCTGGTCCCTCCCTCCGCCATGGACGTCAACCTCAACTTCATGCACCGCTGCCAGATCATGCCCGGCGGCGGCGTGGGACACCATTTCCATAACACCACCGAAGAAATGTTCATCGTGTTCGACGGCCAGGCGGAGTTCACCATCGACGGACGAACCTCGGTTCTGCAGGGGACCGTGGGCGCGCCCTGCCGGATGGGCCACTCCCATGCCATCTACAACCCCTCCGATAAGCCGGTCGAATTCATGAATATCAACGTGGCCCAGATCAAGGGTCACTACGACGCCTTCAATCTGGATGATGCCCGGGTCGGCGCTCCTAAAGATGCCATTCCGACCTTCATGACCATGCACCTGGATAAGAAACTGCTTCACCCCATGGCGAACTATCTTGGCGGCCAAGGCGCCGTGCAGTATCGCCGGGCACTGGATTCGGATGTATTCCTGACCAACTGGGCGTACGTGGATCATCTCCTGATTCCCCCCGGAGCGTCCGTCGGCCGGCACTACCACAAGGGCGTGGAAGAGATTTTCTACGTGCTCAACGGTGATGGCCAGGTGGAAGTGAATGCCGAGACCGCTCCTATCCACAAAGGGGATGGGATTCCGATTCGCTTCAATGAAGCGCATTCCCTGGTAAACAACGGATCCGCCGACCTGGAGCTCATGGTGGTCGGCATCTCGACCGAAAAGAACGCACTCGATACCGAGCTGGGCGACCTGCCGCACGCCCACTGAACCTTATGATGGAGAGGATTGATGACCAAGAAGATTGACACCCATGCCCACCTGGGCGAATGTTGCGTTTTCGGCTTGCTTGCTACCGAGGAAGATATCCTCCGCCGCATGGACGAATGCGGAGTGGATGCCACCATCGTGCAGCCCTATCCGGGTGCGACCATCGCTTCGAAAACGCACGACCGCATTGCGGATATGTGCGCCCGGCACCCAGGCCGCATCTTCGGCATAGCCAGCGCAACTCCGCACGGGACCGGTGATGGGTACGAACGAGAAATGGAGAGGTGCATCAAGGACCTCAAGTTTGTCGGGATCAAGCTGCATACCATTGGGCATGGGGTCAATCCGCTATCGCCGGATGGAGACCGCGTGTTCGCCACCGCCCATTCGCTTGGGGTTCCGGCGATGGTCCACACGGGCCCGGGCATCCCGTTCGCGCTGCCGGCGCTTTGTATTCCCGCAGCGCGCAAATATCCCGACCTCAAGATCATTCTCGCCCATGCCGGGTTCGCCGTTTTCACCGCCGAGGCCCAGGTCGCGGCCTCGGTATGCGGCAACCTGTATCTTGAAACCTCCTGGTGCATTGGCGAAGACATTCGCTGGATGATCGATACCATCGGTGCGGACCGGGTGATGCTGGGGGCAGACCTACCCAGCAATGTTCCCGTGGAGTTCGCGAAATACAAGGCGCTGGAGTTGGCGCCTGAAGTGTACGAGAAGGTTCTGGGCGGTACGGCTATCGATGTATTCAAACTGACGTGGTGAGGTGACGATGTTTGTTTTGTTCGTGGATATGAAGATCAAACCAGGCTCACAACAGAGCCTGGAAAAGACTTACACCGAGACTTTCCGGCCCGCCATCTCCGTCCAGGAGGGATTTAACGGCGTGGAGCTGCTGCGCCCGAACCATGACGGCGACGAATACCGGCTCAGCATCGCCTTTGCGTCGCATCCCTTGCAGCAAAAGTGGGTGGCCACTGACCTGCATCAGCAGGTGTGGCCGCAAATCGAAAGTCATTGTGCCGACTATTCTGTGAGAGACTACACCTCGGTTTAAGGAGCTCCATGGAACCCAACGTTCCTGAATACGTCAGCCGCTCGGTTCCCGTACCCACCACCGCCCGGGTGCCGTGGTACAAGAGCACCTTCCCCAGCTACTTCGGCATTTTCCTTTTTGTCGGTTATTACCTCAAGCTATCCGGGCCGACGCTTGGCTATGCAAATGTCAGCGTCGTCCTATGGGGGCTGCTGGTAGCCGGACTGCTTTGTTTTGGGCTCTACTATTATGTCCCCGCCATGTTAGGCATGGAGACGGGCCGCACGCTCTACGTGGTGGGCACCTCCACGTTTGGGACCACCGGCGGATTTCTGATTCCGGGCATACTGATGGGCCTGTTGCAGGTGGGCTGGGTGGCCGTGGACGCGGCGATCTCCACTGGCTTCATCATGAAGGGCCTGGGGCAGACCTCGAGAGTGCTCTACAGCATCATCGCGCTGGTGTGGCTTTACAGCCTGGGGTGGGTGGCGGTCAAGGGAATCCATTACGTGGGCCAACTGGCCAAGTACCTGAATTGGATTCCGTTCGTCATGATTTTGGTGGTGTTGTGGGCCAACCGCAGCGGAATTCCCCAGTACCAGCCTCCGCAGCATGAACCGGTGACCGGCTTCCTAAATGCGCTTCTGATTACCATCGGCTTCTTCGCCACCGCGGGCGCGGCGGGCACCGACTTCGGCATGAATAACCGTGATAGGAAGGACATTGTTCTGGGAGGGCTTACCGGGATCACCGCTGGCGCCGTTATCGCCGGCGGAATTTCGGTTCTCTCCGTGGCCGGATACCTGGGGCGGAGTGCAGGCCCAGTCAGCTACGATTACACGTCAGCCATTGCCAGCGTAGGCGGCTTGGCGCCGGTGATGTTCTTTCTCTTTGCCGCCGCCTGCCTGGTGCCCACTTGTTTTTCTTCGTTTATCGCGGCCAACAGCTTCAGCACCATGCTGCCCAAGATTTCGCGGCCAGTCTCGACGATGGCTGCAGTGACTCTGAGCGCCATTCTGGCCATCACCGGCGTGGCCGATAACCTGGTTGGCTTCTTTAGCATCGTGGCCGCATCGTTTGGGCCTATCTGCGGCGCCATGGTGGCGGATTACCTGCTGGCGGGCCGACGCTGGTCGGGGCCGCGGCGGGGCATCAACTGGGCCGGTTATATCGCCTGGCTAGTGGGCTTCCTGGTCGGCTTTCCGGAACATATTCCAGGGCTTCCTGCGGCTTGGGTCAAAGCGGATAATCCGTCGGAGCTTTATGCCTTCGCCACCGGCTTGGTGCTCTACGTCATTCTTGCGAAACTGGGATTGCGGCCGCCGCTGGTCGAGATTAGAGAACATGCATGATCAGGAGCATGGTACTTTTCGGGCTGATGGCGCCGGCTGGACTGCTGGCTCAGCAGGCGCCGCTCGTAGCGCAGGTGCCGCTGGGTCAACGCATCGCCCACGCGGATCCGTCGAAGTATCGCAACATGAAGGCGGTGCACAATGGCCCGGGAGCGCTGGACTACCACCCGCTGTTCGACGCGCAGACGCTCGAGACCAATTTATTTTTTATGCACCGCGGGGTGATTGAACCCAAGAGCGGCATCGGCGCCCACTTTCACAATCAATGCGAAGAGATGTTCATCATCCTCGATGGCGAAGCCCAGTTTACGATCGATGGACGCACGTCTCTGCTGAAAGGGCCGGCAGGTGCGCCTTCCCGCATGGGCCACTCGCACGCCATCTATAACGCCAGCGATAAGCCGGTGGAGTGGATCAATTTCAATGTCGGCGCGATGAAGGGGGTTTACGACGCCTTCAACCTCGACGACGGGCGGGTGGGTGTTCCGCTGGACCCGATCCCCGCGTTCATGACCATGCACCTGGATCGATCGCTGCTGAAACCGGTCGATCATATGGATGGCGGGACGGGTACGGTGCAGTATCGGCGGGCGCTCGACCCGACTGTGTTTTTGACCACGTGGTCGTATGTTGATCATCTGCTTCTGCCCCCAGGAGCCACCATTGGTCCGGTTTCGAAGCCGGACATGAGCGAGATTTACTATGTGCTGGCCGGCGATGGCAGCGTGACCATCGGCTCCGAGACGGCCCAGATCCATAGCGGAGACGCTATCCCGGTGCGGCTGGCGGAGACGCAATCGTTCGCGAGTTCCGGCGGCGGGCCGCTGGAATTGATGCGCTTCGGCATCGCCAGCGATATGGGCGCCAAGCAAGCCCTGATGCAAAAGAACCGCAGACTGCGCTAGCGGGCCGCTGGACCAGGGCTGGTGTTTCCACCAGAGTTCCGTTGAACTGCAGGTCCCTCGTGGAAACACGCTTTTTGCGAGATGTGGGACGTTTGCAGGTTATTCTGCCAGTTTGGGGTTCAATCCTTTTTGCCCGGTCTGCATAATGCCCAATCGCACTTATAACCGCCTTCTGCTGCTGGTCGCAGGATTCGGCGGATTGCTCTACGGAATCGATGTTGGCATCATTGGCGGCGCACTGCCTTACCTCGAGGCCACCTCCGGCCTCAACGCCAGCCAGCTCTCCATCATCGTCGCGGCAGTGTTGCTGGGCAGCGTCATTTCTACACTCTTTGCCGGGCTGATCGCCGACTGGTTGGGACGAAAACCCCTGATGTTGATCAGCGGAACGATCTTCGTCCTGAGTATTCCGGTCATCGCACTCTCGCATGGATTCACCCCGCTCTTCCTGGGACGGCTGCTGCAAGGCATCAGCGGAGGATTCGTGGGCATCGTTGTCCCCCTCTACCTGGCGGAGTGCTTGTCCGCCCAGGATCGGGGAAAAGGAACAGGAGCTTTCCAGTGGCTCCTGACCCTGGGCATATTCTTAGCCGCGGTCATCGGGATCTACTACAGCTATCGGGTGGCTGGGCTCGCCAGTTCCAGCTCGCCGGCGACCCTGCTGGCCGTCAAAGACCAGGCATGGCGGCGCATCTTCTGGATGTCGATGCCACCCGGCCTTCTGTTCCTGGCGGGGGGCCTGTTCGTTGCCGAGTCGCCCCGCTGGCTGTTCAAGCGAGGGCGCACACAACAGGCCCTGAACGCGCTGCTGCGATCGCGAAGCAGCGAGCAGGCCGCCCTGGAGCTCAAGGAGATGGAACAGGTCTCAGCCGCTGCTAAGACAACCACCATCAAAGACTCGTTGCTGCGACGGAAGTATGTTCTCCCTTTCCTGCTGGCCTGCGTCATTCTCTTTTGCAACACAGCGACCGGCATCAACTCCATCATTGGATACAACACAGACATATTGCTGCAAAGCGGCTTGTCGGACCTGCCTGCGCATTGGGGCTATGTGATGTTTACGCTTGTGAACTTCCTGATGACTATCGTCGGCATGACGCTGGTCGACCGCAAGGGGCGCAAGTTCCTGCTCGTATTGGGAACGTCCGGCATCATCGTGAGCCTGCTATTTGTGGGCGCATTGTTCCGGCTTACGGAGAAGAACCGTTACGACGCGCACGATGCGATCCAGGCCAGGGTGGGGCCGGAGCAAAATCTTCTGCTGCACTTCGATCAAGCCGACGCCCAGCGGCTTGTGCCGGACAATCGTTTCGGCTCCGACCGGTTGTCGCTTACCGTGATTTACTCCTATGGAGGTTTTTCGGCGGCAACCAGCGCCCTGCGATCCGGCGATGCGGGGGAAGCCTCGGTGCCCATCGACCGTCAAAGCAGCCTCCCTTCGAGCAAGGTCGAGGCGTTCTTTCGCAATCCTTTCGTCGACCTTAATTCCGCACGCACAGCTCCGCTCGAAATCGAGCATGCCTATATTGCCCCGCTGCCAGACCCGGCACATGGCTGGCTGGTGGCTTTGGGCCTGTACGTCTTTGTTGCGTTCTATGCACTCGGTCCCGGGGTTTGTGTCTGGCTGGCCCTGTCTGAGTTGATGCCCACACGCATCCGGTCCAATGGCATGAGTATCGCGCTGGTCCTGAACCAGATGGTCTCGACCACGCTGGCCGGCATCTTTCTGCCGGTGGTGGGCAAGTACGGATATTCCATGATGTTTTTCCTATTCTGCGGCTTCACCGTGATCTACCTGGTGACCGCGGCCTTCTTCCTTCCCGAAACGAAGGGTAAAACGCTGGAGGAGATCGAGGCCTATTTTGAAGCCGCGTAGTCTCTTCCTCGCTGTGGATGCGGGGGGCACGAAAACCGACTACGTTCTTGCCGATGAGACCACTGAGCTGGCCAGGGTGCGCACGGGGTCGATCAAGCGCCTGCGGGTGGACGCGGCCACCGCATGCCAGAACCTCGAGGCAGCGCTGAGCGAACTATCTCGACAGACGGACATCTCCATGGCCAGCATCACGCGCACCTGCGTGGGGACGGCCGGGGAGACGGTTCCGCTGGTGACCGACTGGTTGCGCGAGTCGATTACCACCCGAGTCGGAGGCGGACTGCTCATCCTCGGTGACGTAGAGATTGCCCTCGACGCCGCATTTCCCGGCCGCCCCGGAGTATTGGTGCTGGCAGGCACGGGATCGAATGTGGTTGGCCGCACCCCGGAGGGGAAGCTCATTTCCGCGGGAGGTTGGGGACCGGTGCTGGCAGACCAGGGATCCGGGCACATGATCGGGGTCGACGCCCTGCGCTCTATTTTTCTGGCCAAGGACGAGGAGCGGCATACGCGGCTATTGCACGCAGTGCTGGATTTTTGGCAATTGTCTTCACTGGAACACCTGGTCGAATATGCGAATAGTCTGCCCGCCCCGGATTTTTCTACTTTGACTGGCTCTGTCTTGCAGTGCGCGGAGTTAGGGGATGAGATCGCGTTATCCGTATTGCATGGCCAAGGCAAGCAGCTGGGATACCTGGTGCGGCTGGTCATCCGGCGACTGCGCCACACCTCAACCGAGGAAGACTGGACGCCGCCCACTGCCTTCGCCGGCAGCATCCTGGAAAATGTGCCTCCCGTTCGGCAGGCCCTGATCGCCGAAGTCCAGAGTGAGTTTCCCGCCGCCCAGGCTCCGCTTAAAGTTGTAGACCCTATCGACGGAGCCTTGTGGCGGGCACGGACTGGAAGTTTTTCCTAGTAGATTATCTTCAGGCCGAACTGGATAACGCGGGGCGTGAAGGTGCTGGTGATCTGGCCCGTGTTTGCGCTCAGAGCTCCACCGTTGATGCTGTTCAGGGGCACGCTGCCGCCGGTGCCATATACGCCGTTGGTCGTGCCTTGAGTTCCGCTGATGACCCCCCCGACGTTTCCTGTGCCATTCCCGGGAAGGTACAGGTTAGTGTGATTCAAGACGTTGTAGAACTCAGTGCGGAACTGCACCTTCAGGCTCTCGATGGGAGTGTTGAAGTTTTTGTTGAGCGCAATGTCAGTCTGGTACAAGGCTGGGGTGCGGCCCGGGTTGCGGCTGGCGTTGCCGAAAGGGCTAAGTGTATTACCGGCAGCATCCTTGATGGGAGGCAGTACGAAAGCATTCAGGTTGACGTAGTTGACGTAACCGGTGTTGGCGGCGCGGTTGGAACGTCCCTGGGTTACAGGCTGCCCGGGAACTTTGTTGGGTCGATACTCGTTGGCGCCGCGATAGGTCGAGCCCACCGGGATCTGGGGCGAGAGGGCCTGGGCGGAGTTTGGATTATAGGTCAGATTGAAGGGCGTGCCGGACTGCATGGTGTTGATGGCGCTTACCTGCCAACCGCCAACGATACTGTTGGTGATGGCGTTGGTCCCGGACATAAGGCTGTGGCCGCGTCCGAATGGCAGCTCGTAAACCAGGCTGGTGATATTCGCGATGGGCAGGTTGTAGTCCGACTGGCCGTAATCGGCTCTCAGGTTGTTAGCATCTTGCGGCGAGGGTGTGTTGGCTTCGAGGGAGGCACTGGCATTGTCGAGCGCGTGTTCCCAGGCAAAGCTGTTGAGCAGCGTGAGGCCGGCGACAACCTGCTGCTCGTACTTGACCTGGAGCGAGTTGAAGTTCGACCAGAACTGATTCAGGGCTGTGGTGATATCGGAGGGCCAATTGGCATAAGGGCGAGCGAAGCCAAGAGATGGGTTCTTCTGGTTGGCGTTGAGGATGCCCTGCAGCTTGACGCCATGGTTGCCAACGTAGGCGATGTCGAGCACTGAGTTTTTGAACAAGGTGCGCTGGATACTGAGGAAGTAGCTCTCGACGTAGCTGTCCCTGGTGTTCTTGGGCACGTAGGTGATGTTGTCGGTCGCTTTATTGAAGCTGGTGGTGAGACCGGTCGGGAAGCCCTGGTCCGCGGTGGCGAAGCATGAGGGTGTGGTCGAGCCATTCGCGATAATTTGCGCGGGCAGCGGAGTGGAGCAGTGGTTGGCCGTGCTCGGAGTGATCTGGGTGACGGAGGCAAATTGCGCCTGCGGCGCGTTGATGCCAAGAATATCGCCGGACCCGGCGCGGGTGTAGTGCGCATAGCTCATGCCGAATCCACCCCGGAACACGGTCTTGGGATCGACCGAGTAAGCGAAGCCGACCCGCGGCCCGAAGTCGGCATAGTCCGGATTGACCAGGGTCTTGCCGTAGGTTCCACCGAACGAAACCGGGGTAATGCCGTTGCCGGCAACGGCGCCCGGCGTGGTGGTCAGAACGGTCTGCGATACAGGATCGAAGTTCGAGATGTTGTTATGGAGTTCGGCGTAGGGTGAACCGTACTCCCAGCGTAGCCCAACGTTGAGGGTCAGCTTGGGCATCACCTTCCAGTCGTCCTGGGCATAGATGTTGTGGATGTTTTGGGTGAGGTGCGCCTCGTAGAAGTTCGCCAGCGAGTAGGCATTCGTGGCGCCGAAGAGGAAGTCCGCCCAGTAGGTGTCGGTGACCGTGGATCCACCGGCGTTCGCGTAGCCGCCACCAAAGGTGAAGGAGCCGTAGAGCGGATTGTTGTCGTTCACGGCCATCCAGATGTGCTCGTACTCGTACCCGAACTTCATGGAGTGCTTGCCTTTTACCCAAGTGAAGTTGAACTTAGGTTCGAGCAGGGCTGGGTCCTGCCACTGGGGATTCGTGCTCTGACGGCCAAAGCCACTGAAGCCCGTAATGCCTATAGACGGCAGGCCGCCGGCGACGACAGGGTTAGTGGTCGGCAGGCCGGGGATGTTGTTGAACTCAGTGTTTCCGATGGAGAGGTTATATTTGCCGGCCTTGGTGCGATCGAGGCCGAGGCGGACATCCAGGACCTTGTTGGCGCCGACGAGCCGGGTGTAGCCAACCGCTATCTGTTGATCGAGAATGCGGATGTTGCCATTGCCCTGGCCGTCGAGCGGGATGGGAATGGTCGCATGATTCACACCGGTTTCTTTGCGGTCGCTGATGCGCAGGAAGGCGGAGTTGAGCGGATTGATCTGCCAATCTAGCCGGAGATCTCCCTTGTCCGACTTATCTGTAAAAGGCGCCTGAACGGCATAGTCGTTGGATGCCAGACCGGTGGTGGAAACGCCATTGAGGGGGAGCGAACAGGTGGCGCTGGTACTGCCGGGCAGAAGTTTCGGGCAGAGCAGCGTTTCGAACTGGGTCACAATTTGCTGCGAGAGCGGATTGAACTGGGAGAATGGAATCGCCGTGAGCTTGGTCTGGGGGTTGACCGGGTACGTGGTGCCGGTGAGGGGATTTTTCACGGGTACGACGAGATTGCCGGTCAGTTCTTCCTGGGTGGGGAGGGTGAGCACAGTGAGCGGCTTGAGGACCTGGCGGAAACCCTCGTAGTCGAGAAAGGCAAACAGCTTATCTCTAATAATGGGGCCGCCGGCGTTGCCGCCGAATTGGTTGCGGTTAAAGACGGGCTTGCGAAAGGGGACGGTGGCGCCGGTGCCGCTGACAATGAGGGGCTTGAAGAAACCTGCCGCATTGAGGTCGGTGTTGCGGATGAATTCATAGATTGACGCATGGATGCGGTTGGTTCCGCTCTGCGAGGCCACGTTGACAGTGGCGCCGGAGGAGCGGCCATACTCGGCGCTCTCATTATCGGTGACCACCTGGAACTGGGCGACGGAGTCCGGCGGGACGGCGATTATCTGGTTGTCGAAGCCCTGGTTGCTCTCGCCATACGCGTTATTGTCAAGACCGTCGAGCAGGAAGTTGTTGAACATGCTGCGCTGGCCGTTGACGTTGTAGGCGCCGGCGCGCACCAGCGAACTCAGGGAACTGGTGGTCGCGGCGCTAGGCGCCTGGCGGGAACCGGGGACCAGGGCCAGCAGATCGGAGTAGTTGCGGCTGACCAGCGGGAGCGCCTCGCTCTGGTAATTGGTGATGACCTGGCCGCGTTCGCTGGTCTCGGTTTCAAGCTGCAGGGCGACGTCGGAGACCTCGACAGTGGCTTGGGTTGCGCCCGTCTTCAGAGATAGGTCGATGCGCGGGCGGCCGCCGACTGATACGGTGATGTTGTTGGCGACTGCCTGGGTAAAGCCGGTTGCGGACGCGGAGATGGTGTAAACGCCGACGTGTACGGATGGGACTTCATAATCCCCTTCTCCGTTGGTTGTGGTCTTCGTGGCTAGTCCGGTTGCGTTGTTGGTAATGGTAACGACTGCACCGGTAACAACTGCGCCGCTCGAGTCGTGAATGGTTCCAACCACGCTTCCATTCTCGTACTGAGCATGGACGCTCGAAGTTATAGCGAAAAACAGGAAGGCCGCCAGAAGTCGAAGTGCAAATGGAAATCTCATGTGGATCATCCCATGAAGCTAATGCGCCGTTGATTGCGACACGGTGAACGGGAGATGAATGTGGCGTTA
>Ga0302324_100018943_pt1 | contig 13540 bp, 12 predicted proteins | sample Palsa_T0_1_FD_201949 | JGI IMG/M metagenome (GOLD analysis project Ga0302324, IMG submission 201949) | Peat permafrost microbial communities from Stordalen Mire near Abisko, Sweden - Palsa_T0_1 | ecosystem: Environmental > Terrestrial > Soil > Palsa > Peat permafrost | place: Sweden: Abisko...
CGTCGGCCCCGGCCCAAATGGCCATGGCGTGCCCGTCGCCCACCGACTCCCACGAGTTGGAGGTGTAGGTCCACGACTTTCCGATCGATCCGGTGGCCAGAATGAAGGCCTTGGCGGTGAAGAGCACCATCTCGCCGGTGGGGCGCATGTAGCCCACCGCGCCGGAGATGCGGCCCTCGGCGTCGGGCAGGAGCTTGAGGATTTTGCACTCCATGAAGACGTCGGTCCCCATGGAGACCACCTTCTGCTGCAGGGTGCGGATGAGCTCGAGTCCGGTGCGGTCGCCCACGTGGGCCAAGCGGGCGTAGCGGTGGCCGCCGAAGTCGCGCTGGGTGATGCGGCCGTCGTCGGTGCGATCGAAGAGTGCTCCCCAGCGCTCGAGCTCGAAGACCCGGTCGGGTGCCTCCATGGCGTGGATCTGCGCCATGCGCCAGTTGTTCAGCATTTTGCCGCCGCGCATGGTGTCGCGGAAGTGGACCTGCCAGTTGTCCTCGGGCCAGACGTGACCCATGGCGGCGGCCATGCCGCCTTCGGCCATGACGGTGTGCGCCTTGCCGAGCAGCGACTTGCAGACCAGCGCCACCCGCAGGCCGCGCTCCTTGGCCTCAATGGCGGCGCGCAGGCCGGAGCCACCTGCCCCGATGATGATGACGTCGTAGTCGTGGGTCTCGTAGTCAGCCATGAGGCAGGGTCCTTTAGAAGTGGAAGCCGTAGTCGTGAATGGTCCCGCTGGCCACGAGGCGAACATAGAGGTCGCACAATGCGACTCCAAAAAGGCTCAGCCAGGCGAAGCGCATGTGCATGGCGTTCAGCGGAGAAACGATCTTCCACATTTTGTGGCGGATGGGGTGCTTGGCGAAGGACTTGACCTGGCCGCCGCAGAAGTGGCGGCAGGCGTGGCAGCTCAAGCTGTAAAGCCAGAGGAAGCTGGCGTTGAGCGTGAGTACGGCCGCGCCCACGCTGATGCCCCAGCCGCTGGGCTCGCCGGGCTGACGGAAGGCCTCGACAGCGTCAATGGTCAAGATGGTGTTGAAGATGAGCAGGATCCAAAAGAAGTAGCGGTGGATGTTCTGGAGGATGAGCGGGATTTTGGTCTCGCCGCTGTAGCTGCCATGGGCATCGGCCACGGCACAGGCCGGCGGTGACCACCAAAAGGAGCGGTAATAGGCCTTGCGGTAGTAGTAGCAGGTGAGGCGAAAGCCCAGGGGGAAGATGAGGATGAGCAGCGCCGGCGAAATATGCCAGGCCTCGAGCAAGACGCCGAAGGGGTGGCTTCCCGTGACGCAGCTGCCGGTCAGGCAGGGGGAGTAGAAGGGCGAGATCTCATTGCGGTGCACCAGCGCGCCGGCGTAGTAGTCCTTGTTGATGAAGGCGGCCCAGGTCGAGTAGATGACGAAGCAGGTGAGGATGGTGACGGTGACCACCGGCTCCAACCACCAGCGGTCCTGGCGCAGGGTTGGCTTGTCCGGACCGCCCCGGGTGCCCCCGATGACGACGGGTACGGATGGCGGTGGCGGCGAAGGTGTTCCCGGCGCCGATTCGACCGTCGTAGTCACGCAGACCTCCTCAGTGCCCGCGGCGGGCGTGTCGTGGCGGGCTCATCCTTCCAGATAGCGGGCCGGTGCAGACGTTAGACAGTCTGAGTCCTCACTTCCAAGACATAGTTAGCATCGGATTGATAGCTATAGGCTCTGTATAGTGCAACTGCACCAGCTGTCCTATGTGCTGGCGGTGGCCGAGGAGCGCCACTTCACCAGAGCTGCGGCGCGTCTCCACCTGGCCCAGCCCTCCCTGAGCCGGCAGGTCCGACTGCTCGAGCGTGAACTGGGGGTCCTCCTTTTCAACCGGGGTCCCGGGCAGGGAGGAGTGACGCTCACCGCAGACGGCGAGGCGCTTCTCCCCTTCATGCGGAGGGTCCTGGCCGACGTGGAGGCCACCGGTGCCGAGGCGAGGGCACTGACCGGGATGACCCGGGGCAGCCTTTCAATCGGGGCCACCCCCAGCTTGATCACTCAGGTGCTGGCGCCGGCGCTCGTCGAGTTTCACACCAGTCACCCTGGAATTGAGTTGCAGGTGGTTGAAGCCGGATCGCGCCAGTTGGTGCGTCAACTGGCCAACGGTGAGGTCGATCTGGCCCTTGTTGTGCTGCCGATCACCGAGCCCCAAGTGGCCACCACGCCCTTGTTCGACGATCCTCTCGTTCTCGCCGTGGCACCTGACCACCCGCTGGCGGCGCGGCACCGGGTGCGTCTGGCCGATCTGGACGGGCTCCCTCTCGTCATGTTCCGCGAGGGGTACGACCTGCGAGCCGTGACGTTGGCGGCCTGCCGGGATGCCGGAGCCGAACCTCGCCTGGTCAGTCAGGGTGGCGAAATGGACGGGGTGTTGGCCTTCGTGGCGGCTGGTCTCGGTGCCGCTGTCGTGCCAGCCATCGCCATGCCGGCCGAGAGCGCCCTGGTCGCCATCCCCTTCACGCACCCCGGGCTGAGCCGGACGGTGGCACTGGCCCACCGGGAAGACCGGCCGGTGCCCCGGACAGCACAGGCCTTGGCCGATCAGCTGACGCTGTTACGTCGAGAGGATGTGTCGCAGTAGGGCTGCGGGCTGGTATCGGGGCTGGCATGTCCGCCGGCCCAAACACCGGATATTTACGCCCAGTGGACGATTGAACCCGACCCATTACACTCCCCCCATGGACGGCTCTTCACACACAGACCCGACTGCTGCTGCGGGACACGGAACGCTTCAGTCTCCCGCCGATCTGGCCGCCACCTTGGGCGAACTGCGGGCCTCAGGGTGGATCTCGGTGCCGGTGGCCGATGAGATGCGGCGCAACACGGCGGCCCTCATCGCCTCGGGTGCGTCATTGGTTCCTGGTGTGCTCGGCTTCGAGGACACCGTGGTGCCGCAACTCGAGAATGCCATTTTGGCCGGTCACGACATCATCCTTCTGGGCGAGCGGGGTCAAGCCAAGACCAGGGTCATCCGTTCCATGGTCGGCTTGCTGGACGAGTGGCTCCCGATTGTCGCCGGGTCGGAAATCAACGACGACCCGTACGCCCCCGTCTCCCGCGGTGCCATCAACCTGGTGCAGGAGCTCGGCGACAAGACCCCGATCACCTGGGTGCACCGCTCCGCCCGTTACGGCGAGAAGCTGGCCACGCCGGACACCTCCATTGCCGACCTGATCGGTGAAGTCGACCCGATCAAAATCGCCGAGGGTCGTTATCTCAGTGACGAGCTGGCCCTGCACTACGGATTGATTCCGCGCGTCAACCGAGGCATCTTCGCCATCAATGAGTTGCCGGACCTTTCCGAACGAATTCAGGTGGGACTGCTCAATGTGCTCGAAGAGCGCGACGTGCAGATCCGCGGTCACCGCATCAGGTTGCCGCTGGACATCACCCTGGTCGCCACGGCCAACCCGGAGGACTACACCAACCGTGGTCGCATCATCACGCCATTGAAGGACCGGTTCGGGGCGCAGATCCGCACCCATTACCCCTTCGAGACGATGACCGAGGTCAAAATTATGGAGGCCGAGGCCGAGTTGCCGACGGCCGGTATCCCCGTGACGGTACCGATGTACCTGAAGGAAGTGATCGCCGAAATCTCCCAGTTGGCCCGGCGCAGCTCACACCTCAATCAGCGCAGCGGGGTCTCGGTTCGCCTCTCCATCGCCAACTACGAAACCCTGGTGGCCAACTCGGTGCGCCGTGCGTTGCGCACGGGCGAGCCGGTGGCGGTGCCGCGCATCAGCGACCTCTCTTCTCTGGTCCCTTCCACCCAGGGGAAGATAGAAGTCGAGGCAATGGAAGAGGGTCACGAAGAAGAGGTGGTGGCCGCGCTCGTGGCCGCCGCCACACTGGCTGTCTTCCGGCGCCGGGTCACACTGGAGAATCCCAGTGAGATTGTGGCCGCCTTCACCGAGCAGGTGGTGGTGCACGCCGGTGACGATCTGCCCTCGGCCGCCTATCTGGCTGTGCTGGCCGACATTCCCGAACTCGAGCCACCGACCCGGGCCCTGGCGGGACCCGAAGCCGCCGAGTCGCCGGCGCTCATGGCCAGCGCGCTGGAGTTCCTTTTGGAGGGACTGCATCTCACCAAGCGGTTGAACAAGGACGCATCGGGCGCACGGGCCCTGTACCGGGGGCGCAAGTAGGGCTCGTGTGACCGCCCGTTACGACTACTCCGAGTGGGACGGCACTCAGGAGTTCACCGATCTGGATCCGGACGACCTGCTGGCCGCCCTGACCGACGACCTGCTGGCCGGGGGCAAACTCGACGATGCCCTGAAGCAGCTGATGCGCTCGGGCATGCGCACGGCGGACGGCGAGCAGATCGCCGGCCTGCGTGATTTGTTGGAGCAACTGCGCCGGCGCCGGGCCGAAATGCTGGCTGAAGGCGATCCCGATGGCCGTATGGCCGAACTGACGGCGCAACTCGACGAGATTGAGTCTGACGAGCGGGCGGCCATCGACGATCTGGTTGAGGATGCGGCGTCCTCGGGTGATGAGCGGCGGGCCGAAGTGACCGGCGACGTCGCCACCGAGCGGCGCATGGCGCTCGACCTGCAGCCCGACGACCCGGCGGGCCGGATCCAATCGCTGCAGCACTACGACTTCGTCTCCTCCGAGGCGCGCGAGCGCTTCGAGGAACTGGTCGACGAACTCCGGCGAGAGATGGCCGAGACTTTCTTTGAGGGTGCGTCGGACGCGCTGTCGACCATGGGCCCCGAGCAGATGGCCCGCATGCGCGATGCCTATGACGCGCTGAACCAAATGTTGGAGCAACGTGAGCGCGGCGACGATCTCGACCCCAGCTTTGAAGAGTTCATGGGGGAGTTCGGCGACATGTTCCCGGGGAACCCACAGAATCTTGATGAGTTACTGGCGCAGCTGGCTGAACGGATGGCGGCGGCCCAAGCCGTGTGGAACTCACTTTCGCCTGAACAACAGCAACAGCTGCGTTCCCTGATGGAGTCCGTACTTGAGGACATGGATTTACGGTGGCAGGTGGAGCGGTTGGCTGGAAACTTGCAGCGGGCCGTGCCGGACGCCGGCTGGCAGCGCTCGTACGACTTCGAGGGCGAAGGACCCATGAGCCTGTCGCGGGCCACCGATCTCGCTTCCCAGCTGGGGCAGCTTGACCGCATGGAGGATCTGCTGCAGTCGGCGACGACGCCCGCGGCACTGAGTGAGATTGACCTCGATCAGGTCAAGGCGCACATGGGCGAGGATGCGGCCCGAGCGCTGGACCGGCTGGCCAAGCTCACGAAGTCCCTGGCCGATGCCGGACTCATTGAACAGCACGGTGGCCGCACCGAACTGACGCCCCAGGGCGTGCGCCGGTTGGGCCAAAAGGCCCTCAGTGACCTGTTCGGCCAGATCAACCGCGACCGCATCGGCGATCACACCTCGGTCTGGGCCGGTGCGGGCCACGACCGCGAGGAAACGACCAAGGCGTACGAATACGGCGATCCGCTCAACCTCCACTTGTCGTCCACTGTGCACAATGCCGTGCGGCGGGGCGGCTCGGGTGTGCCAGTCCAGTTGACTCCCGACGATTTCGAAGTGGTCGAAATGGAGGCGCTGGCCCGCTCGGCCACTGTGCTGTTGCTGGACCTGTCCATGTCCATGCCGATGCGGGACAACTTCGTCCCGGCCAAGCGCATGGCGATGGCCCTGCAGACGCTCATCAGCAGCAAGTTCCCTCGGGACTATCTGGGCATCGTCGGCTTCTCCGAAGTAGCGCGCGAAATACGCGCCGACGAGGTGCCGACCGCAATGTGGGACTACGTCTACGGCACCAACCTGCAGCACGCGCTGGCACTGGCCCGCCGCATGCTGTCCCACGAGCACGGGACCAAGCAGATCATTGTGGTGACCGACGGCGAGCCGACGGCGCACATCGACGACTACGGCGAGCCCGTCTTCCGTTACCCGCCAGAGCCCGAAACACTGCGGCGCACCATGGCCGAAGTCATCCGTTGCACCAGAGGTGGCATCGTCATCAACACGTTCGCCCTGGACCTGCAGCGCACGCACTACCCGTTTGTCGAGCAGATCGCCCGGGTCAACGGGGGCCGGACCTTCTACACCACGCCCGACGCGTTGGGTGGGTACGTGCTGGTCGACTTCCTGCAGCACCGCCGGGTCATGCGCCCCGCCGGCTGACGAAACCAACCAACCGGGGTAGTTCAGGCACAAAACCGGGTCCGCTCAGGCACAAATCCGGACTCCCTCATGACCTGTTTTGCCAGGTCAGGCACGGATCCGGTTCCCGCCAGGCACGATCGCGCCAAATTTCCCCTTGCGTTTCGTGACGGTCTGGTGAAGGATGACACCGTTGTAACTACACGAATGCCACCTCGGTGGCGAAGGGGGCGAACCCAGTGGACATAGTCACCACGATGTACGGTCGCCAGGAACGTAGCTGGCAGGTGCAGGCGAACTGCATGGGCGTCGACCCTGACCTGTTCTTTCCGGAACGGGGAGCGTCGACCCGCGAGGCCAAAGAAGTGTGTCGGGGCTGCGTCGTGCGCGAGGACTGCCTGGAGTATGCGTTGGCGAACGGCGAGAAGTTCGGAATTTGGGGCGGGATGAGCGAGCGTGAGCGGCGTCGCCTGCGCCGGGCCCGGGCCCTGCAGCGACGGGACATCGTCACCGCCTCTTAGGACTTTGTGCCGCCGTCTCTGGCGGTTATGCGGTCAGCCCTTCGAGGCGCGCTTCAAGAGTTGCCTCTTCTGAGAGTCCGAGTTCGGCCCATCTCCCTGGCGCAATGCCGTGGAGCACGGCCCGAGGGATGAGTCCGACCAACTCAGCGCCGATCACGGTGCCTCCGGCCGCCTCCATGTGGGTCGCTACGGCGTCGTACAGCTGAGCCGGCCCGAAACGGTCGGGGTCGACCAGATTGCATGACACCTGGGCCCGTTCCCCGACAGCCAGTCCCAGCGCGCGCACCGCGGGGCTGCGGACCAGTGGAGCCACCGTGCGAGCCAGCTCGGCCGAGGAGACCCACACGTTGTAGGCCACCAGCACGCCCCGCGCGCCCACGGCGGTGGCGCCGGCACTTGGATGCGGGAGGCCGGGGCCATGGTCGGGGAACAGATCGACGAAGGCCCGGCGCCGAATGTCGGGCAGGGAGCGGTCCGGTCCGCCGGGAAGGGGTCCGTAGAGGAAACTCGGTACCCCCAAGGTTCCCAGCCATGTGGCGAACGCATCGCGGAGTGGCACGGTCACACTCCGGTCGGAGGACTGGGTCGAGAGTTGGTCGGACCGGTAGGCAATGAACGGGACGACGTCGACCACGCCGAGGCGGGGATGGACACCGGTGTGCGTGGAGAGGTCGAGACGGGCCACGGCGGCGGTGGTGAGGTCCCGCGCCGCCCGCGTCACGAGGTCGACCGGGCCGGCCAGGGTGAAGACAGAGCGATGGTGATGGGGGTCGCGGTGGACGTCCAGCAGGGCGGGTGCCGCGGTGGCGGCCAACTCGGCCAGGACGCGTTCGTCACGGCCCTCACTGATGTTGACGACGCACTCCAGAATCATCGGGCCGCCCGCACGGGGCCAGCTTCACATGGGCCGGGGGCCCGGTGGTTCAGCCGACGGGAACGGAATGCGAGATGCGGCGGCGGCGCAGGATGCGGCGGCGCTCCCGCTCGGAGGTGCCACCCCATACGCCGTGATCGATGTGGTTCTCCAGCGCGTACTCAAGGCAGGCCTCGGCCACCGGGCATTCGGCACAGATGCGCTGGGCCACCAGCACGCCCATCCCGTCATTGGGAAAGAAGATGTCCGGTGCAACTTCTTTGCACTTCCCCCGGGGCATCCATTCGGTATTCATTGTGCAACTCCCTTTTCACGCACCATTCTAAGGAAGATGGTCTCCGAGAAGAAGATCTGGAGCATAGGAAGATCGTAAGAATCTAGACTCCTGGGCACGGAGAAATTGAAGGACCACCTCTCCGGTACGCTGACGGCCGTTCGCCCACAGAAGTAAGGCCGGAGGTGCCATGTCCCCTGATACAGAGGACGAAGTCATTGAAACAGCAGAGCCGGTGGAGCCCATCGGACACGTGCGCGTGGTCTACCTGGGTCCGGTCGCCCCCCACTGGGATGTGCAATCCGATTTCGGATCGTCCGACGTGATCGACCAATTCCGCGAGCGGGTGCTGGCTCGTCTGGTGCTGCTCCCTCCCCATGACCCGCAATTCCGCCGCAACCGCGAGCGTGTCGTGCGCGACGCCGAGCGGGAGAACCTGGCGCTGGACTGGGATCTCGGATTCCTCGAAGAGGCTGCCGAATAGGGCTCAGTCGAGTAGCCCGATGCGGGCCAGCCACAGACCCGGTGCATCGACTTCGGCTGTGGTGGGCAGGTCCATCTCATCGGTCCACAGGCGAGCCAGGGCGTCCTCACCGGCCCGCTCAACCACCCCGTCAATAAACGCAGCCCCCCGCTCGACCTCGGTCTGCCCGACGTCAAGCCCGAAGAGGCCGGCGAAGGCCTGCTCTCCCTTGCCCTCCTCGACGCGGTGCCGGTACCAGGCTTCGCGCAACGCCGCCGGAGACGAGGTCAGCGTGGAGGCGATCCCTGCCGTGACGTGATCGACATAGGCGCCTATGGCGGTGGTCACCGCCGTCAGGGCGTTCGAGATGTTGCGTTGCTCGGGACTGATGAGGTCGGCCAGCATCGCTTCGGGATCACTGAGCACACCTTCTAGGGTGGCGTCGTCTCCCAGGCCGTCCCCCAGGCGTTCGACCAGCGAGCGCTGCGAGGCGGCCGCGTGCGCCGTGGCGTCCCCCAGCAACCTCGTCAGAGCCGACCGCACACCGGGTCGGGTGACCACGGCGTGCATGGTGAGCTCGCGCAGGCAGACCCACAGCTGGACCTCCTGCAGGGGCAGGCTCCAGTCCTCGGCGAACTGCGCCACGTTGCCCGGCACCAGCAGAAGGGTGTTCGACTCCGGCCACGGCAAGGGGAGTGCGTACTGTCCGAAAGCCCGGCGGGCCAGGTGTCCGGCCGCCGAACCGAACTGCATACCGAGGAGCACCGGTCCTAATGTCCGGGCGAATTGGGAGAGCAGGCCGCCGATGCCCGCCGATGGATCGTCGATGGCGTCGAGATCGAGCGTTGACGGCATGGTGGCCGCGCCCACCTGTTGTGCTTCGACCATCATTTGCAGCGTCGGGCGGTAGGCATCCAAGACGCGGAACGACCATTGCCCGGGCCCGACGACATCAAAGGAGATGTTGGCGCCACCCGTGCTGAGCGAAATGCCGGTGGCATTGGCCACATGGAGCTCGGCCACCCGGGCCAGTTCCTCGAAGGCGATGCGGACCAGCGGATCGGCGTTGTCATCGGCGGCGCCGTCGGTGGCGACACCATGGGCCAGCGTGCGAGCGGCATCGAACCAGGAGTCACCGCCACCCGGGCCGGAGCCGATCACCTTGAGAAGATCGCCGAGCAACCCGCCCATCGGATTGTTGGGATCGTCAGAACCGAACATGCTCACGATTGCATGTTATGGGGAGGCGCTCAGGGTGACATCGAGCACCCGGGTCACCCCGTCGTCGAGCACGGACAGGGCGACTGTCGTCGCCGGGGGCAGGACATAGAGGCGGGCCCGCAATTCGGCCATGGTGCGGACGGGGATGGACTCCACCCCGACGATGACCTCACCGGGTGACAAGCGTCCGACGGCCGGACTACCGGCCATCACCGACCCCACTTCGGCTCCCCCGGCGGCGGGTGCGTTGGTTCCCTTGACACCCAACCAGCCGTGGGACACCCGGCCGGTGGAGCGGAGGTCATCGGACACGCCGAGCACCAACTGGGTGGGCAGGAACGTGGGAGTGCCGCCGGAGGTGTAGAGGATCCCGATGACGTCGCCGGTCGAGTTCAACAGGGGATCGCCTTCCTCCTGGTCGACTCCCGGGCCCGACGAGGTGATCACCGGCATGCCATCAGCCGGTCCGCTGAGCACGGCGCTGCCGACAGTGGCCACCGCACCGGGTGTGCAGTGCAGGGTCAGTGTCGTGCTGCTCGGGGCCGTCATGGTCAAGGTCAGATCGTTGGCCCCCGGGGTGAGCGTTCCATCATCGGCGAAAGGGGCGACCGGTACATCGTCCGGCACATTGACCAGGGCCAGGTCCGAGTTGTGGTCGATGGCGATCACCGACGCGCGCAGCAGGTGGCCGCCGGGGCCGACCATGTCCACGCTCTTCAGTCCAGCCAATCCGGTTGCCGTGGTGGCCACCAGCCCGCCTTCGGCCACGGCCACCCCGACCATGGTGGCTGTGCCGTGACTGGTGACGGCCCGCAGTTGCACCATGGAGCGACTGGCCGCTTCCGCAGCCTCGGGGATGGCGCCGGCCGTGCCGGTCAAGGTTGACATGGGGGCGTCGGATGTCACGCCGCCTTCCGCGGAAGACGACGGGTGGTCGGAGGCGGGGGAGAGAAGGACAATGACCCAGACACCGGCGGCCACGAGAGCGGCGGCGCCAATCATTATCATGAGGCGCGAGTGGTGGGCCCGCACCGGGCGGCCACCCGGTCCATGTCCCAATCCTGCCACGGCGGCCAGCTCGCTCGGATGGCGCCAGAGACGGTCATCAGGGTCGATCCAACCGCGCAGCGACTGGTCGGTGCCCTCGCCGGAACCCTCGGGTTGTTCGTTACCCGGCTCCCGCATTGGTGGCTCCTCGGGTGTGGGGGTCACGGGGTGAGGCTACCGACGGCGCAGTCCAAAATGCGGTCGCGGTCCCGTGCGGCCGTACCATGAGGCCCGATGGGACGCGACCTGGCCATAGACCTCGGCACGGCCAACACTCTGGTCTACGCCAAGGGCAAGGGCCTGGTGCTGAACGAACCGACCGTGGTGGCACTGGACTCGCGCACCCGTGAAGTGCTGGCGATCGGGACGGACGCCTGGCAGATGATCGGCCGCACCCCGGGCTACATCGTGGCCGAGCGACCGCTGCGCGGCGGGGCCATCACCGATTTCGAGGTCACCGAACGCATGCTCAGCGTGCTGCTGCACCGGGTGGGGGTCAGCCGGTTGAACCGGCCCAAGGTGCTGATCTGCGTGCCTTCGGCCATCACGGCGGTGGAGCGCCGCGCCGTCAAGGAAGCGGCGCGACGGGCCGGGGCCTCGGCCAGTTTCCTGATTGAGCAGCCCATGGCCGCGGCCATCGGGGCCGGATTGGCCATTCACGAACCGGTGGGCAACATGGTGGTCGACATCGGCGGCGGCACGGCGGAGATGGCGGTCATCAGCCTGGGTGGCGTCGTGGCGGTGCGGGCTATCCGATGTGGCGGGTTCGACTTCGACGCCTCCATACAGGCGTACGTGCGCCATGAGCACGGCGTGGCCATCGGTGAACGCACGGCGGAGGCGATCAAGCACGCCATCGGTTCGGCGTTCTCGTTCGCCGGCGAACAACAGGCTGAGATAAGAGGACGGGAAGTGGCCACCGGCCGACCGCTGACGGTCGTGCTCACCCCGTCCGAGGTCCGTCGAGCCTTGGAAGAGAACGTCACGCAGGTGATCACCGCCGCCGCCAACTGCCTGGGCGACGCGCCGCCCGAGCTGGCTCAGGACATCATGTTCCAGGGCATCCATCTGACCGGCGGCGGGGCCTTGCTCCGTGGAGTGACGCAGCGCTTGGCCGACGCCACGGCGGTTCCTGTCCATCTGGTGGACACACCGCTGGAGTGCGTGGTGCAAGGTGCCGGTCTCTGCCTCGAATCGTTCGACCGCCTGAAGCGCCTCTTCACTGAGCTGGACTGATCCCGTCGCCGGCCAGGAGTTCATCGGCCGCCTGGCGGACCTGCCAGTCGCGGTCCTGGGCCGCCCGGCGGAGAGCGATGTCGACCCGGGGGTCGTCGAATCCGGCCAGGGCCACCGTGGCCCTCCGGCGGATGGTGGGCTTGTCATTGAGTGCGAGCAGCACGGCTGGCAGACCGAGCGCATCGCCGATGGCGCCCAACGCTGCCACCGCAGCCTCCCGGCACCGTGCATCGGCATGGTCCCCGGCCATCGATGCCAGGGCCGGAACGGCCGGCCGCACCCGGCGTTCGGCCAGGAACCAGGCGGCTCCGACAGCGACCAGGGGATCGGAGTCACCGAGGGCTTCGGTCATGATGCCGAACAGTTCAGATCGAGACCCTTTGCCCCTGACGGCGAGTGCGGCGTCCCCCGCCCGCCGGCGTACGGGAAGCGATCCGCCGCCAAGAGCCAGTGCGATGTCGGCCACGGTGACCACGCCGGCGCGTGCCAGGGCCGTGAGTGCGGCGGCCTGCACCTCGGGGTCAGGGTCGCAGAGCGCGCCACGGACCTTCCCGATCTCACCGGAGTGACCAGCCACGATCACCCGACGCCGCCGCAATGCGGCGCGCCGTCGGGCGCCGGGTTCCGTGGCAGGATCGTCGCTCACCGATCCGAGTATGGCTGACTTCGACACCACCACCGCCGGGGAGGCAGGCGTCATCCCCCCACCGAGCGGTTTCGACGCGCCCAGGCGCCGCCGCCGGTGGCCCCTGTTCGCCGTGGCATTCATTGTGCTGATCACCGCTGCCTATGTGTTCCTCGGGCGGTGGAATGTCAACTACTACGCCATCACTCCGGGCGACGCCACGCCGGTGGCACCGTTCATTGAGGTTCCGGCCAGCCTCGACCATCGGCTCACCGGCCAGATACTGCTGACCGACGTCTACGTGCAGCAGCTCACCGCGCTGACCTACCTGCAGGAGCGCTATTTCTCCTCCGTCAGCCAGGTCATCTCCACCGATGACCTCCTCGGACCGTCAACTCCCCAAGATCAATTCGTCGACCAGGGCTACCTGCAGATGTCCCAGGCCCAATCGGCCGCCACTGCGGCGGCGCTTACCCACCTCGGGTATACCGTCGGGGCGCAGAATGCCGGTGCCCTCATCTACGGCATCGCCCCGGGATCGGCCGCCGACAAGGTGCTGCACGTGGCCCAGGTGATCACCGGGGTCAACTTCACCAAAACGCCGACGGCCTGTTCGCTGATTGCCGCCCTGCACGGCATGACACCCGGGACCACGGCCCACCTGCAAGTGGAGCAGTCGACGATCAACCAGATCGGCACCTTCGTCCCGGGGGCCACCGTTGAGAAGGCGATTGTGCTGGGGGCGCCGCCGAAGGGGCTGCGCGAGTACGGGTGCGGCGCAGTGACGACACCGACGGTGTATGTGGGCATTGAGCCCCAGACCCAGTTGAACTGGAGCTTCCCGGTCAAGGTGCAGGTCCACACGGCCAACATCGGCGGACCATCGGCCGGCCTCTCCATGACCCTGGGCATCATCGACAAGCTCTCCGGGGGACACCTGACCGGAAACCACATTGTGGCTGCCACCGGGACCATCGATCCGCAAGGTGATGTGGGAGACGTCGGGGGTGTGGCGGAGAAGACCATCGCCGTGGAGCGGGCCGGAGCCACCGTGTTCTTCGTGCCGCCACAGGAATACAAGGCGGCAGAATCCAAAGCCACGGCTCAGCTGCACGTCTACGCCG
>Ga0302324_100018945_pt1 | contig 13540 bp, 10 predicted proteins | sample Palsa_T0_1_FD_201949 | JGI IMG/M metagenome (GOLD analysis project Ga0302324, IMG submission 201949) | Peat permafrost microbial communities from Stordalen Mire near Abisko, Sweden - Palsa_T0_1 | ecosystem: Environmental > Terrestrial > Soil > Palsa > Peat permafrost | place: Sweden: Abisko...
AGCCGTCCGTAGTCGCCGCCACCGGGACGTGCGACCAGGCGCTCGACGACTTCGCGCTGCAGCATCACGTGCAGGTCCGTGATCACGGCGGCGCTTGCGAGCAGGCGAAACAGGAGGGGTGTCGAAATGTTGTAGGGCAGGTTGCCGACGATGCGCAACGGCGCCGCGCGTGTGCGCGCCAGCGCCGCGAAGTCGAACTCCAGCGCGTCGCCTTCATGCAATACCAGGGCGCCGTCGTGCGGGAACTTCTCGCGCAACAGCGCGGCGAGGTCGCGGTCGATCTCAATCGCATCGAGCGCGCCGAACGACTCGAGCAGAAGGCGTGTGAGGGCGCCGCGGCCCGGACCGATCTCCACCAAGCGGCCCGCGCCGCGCGGCCCGAGCGCCTGCACGATGCGGCGCAGGATCGCCGGGTCGTGGAGGAAATGTTGCCCGAAGCGCTTTCTGGGGCGCATGCAATCCTCAGCCGCTGGGCGCGCGCGGTGCCGCCAGTTGCAGTGCGAGGTGCACCGCGGCGCTGAAGCTGCCGGGGTCCGCGCGCCCGGAGCCTGCGAGCTCAAGCGCGGTGCCGTGATCGACCGAGGTGCGCACGATGGGAAGCCCCAAAGTCACGTTGACGGCACTTTCGAATCCCACATGTTTGACGACCGGCAGTCCCTGGTCGTGGTACATCGTCAGCACTGCGTCGTAGTTCGCCAGAATGTGCGGCACGAAGATCGTATCCGCCGGCACCGGACCGCTGACCCTGATGCCGTGGGCGCGTGCGCGCTCGATGGCGGGCGCAATGATACGGATCTCCTCGACACCCAGATGGCCGCCTTCGCCGGCGTGCGGATTCAAACCGCACACCGCGATATGCGGCGCGGCGAGACCCCAGCGGCGCGTGAGATCGCGTTCGAGGATCTCCAGGACTTCACAAATGAGCTCGATGCTGAGCGCGGCGCTCACTTCTCGCAGCGGCAGATGGGTCGTCGCCAGGGCGACCCGCAGCGTGCCGGTCGTCAGCAGCATGACGGCGCGGGCCGTATGCGTGCGCTGCGCCAGATACTCGGTATGGCCGGTGAAGGCGGTGCCCGCGTCATTGATGATGCCCTTGTGCACCGGCGCAGTCGCGATGGCATCGAATTCGTGCGCGAGCGCGCCGTCGACCGCGCGCTCGAGCACCTGCAGCACGTACGGCACGTTGCGCACGTTAAGGACGCCGGCGACGCTCGGCGCCACGAGGGCGTGGTGGCAGACCGCTAGGGTACCGGGCGTGTGACGCGTACGCCGCGTGGGGTCATAGCGCCGCAGTACGATGTTCGAGCCGACGCGCCGCGCCCGCTCCTGCAGCAGCTCGATGTCGCCGACGCAGACGAGATCGCAGCACAAGGATTCTTGCGCGACCGCCAGACACAGCTCCGGACCAACGCCGGCAGGCTCGCCGCAGGTGAGCGCAATTCGCGGGAGTTCAGACTCTAAGTTCGACGTAGGCTTCATCGCGCAGACGTCGCAGCCACAGCTCCGTTTCTTCGTCCGCTTTGCTCGCGCGGATGGCATCCGCCGCGTGCTTGCGCTTCAACTCGTCGGTGTTGTCGAATTCGCGCTTGCCGAGAAGCTGCACGATGTGCCAGCCGTATTGCGTCTTGAAGGGCTCGCTGACCTCTTTTTCCTTGAGTCCCGCCACGACCTGCTCGAACTCCGGCACGAAGGTGTTCGGACCCGTCCAGCCGAGGTCGCCGCCTTCGGACGCCGAGCCGGGATCCTCCGACGTCGCATGGGCAAGCCCGGCGAAGTCCTCGCCCTTCAGAATGCGGCCGCGCAGCTCAGTGAGTTTCTGGCGCACCGTCGCATCGTCGGCGAGCTCGTTGGTCTTCATCAGAATGTGGCGCACGTGCACCTGATTGACGATGACCTGTTGATTGGCGCCGCGCATCTCGTTGAGCTTGACGATGTGGAAACCGGTCGGCGTTCGCAGCGGCTCGGCGACTTCGCCCGGCTTCAACTTCAATACGACATCGGTGAGAAAGGTCGGAAGCTCGGTGCCTTTGCGCCAGTTGAGCGCGCCGCCGTCGAGAGCGTCCTGGCTGTTTGAGTAGGCGACCGCAAGCTTGGCGAAGTCCTCGCCCGCCTTCGCGCGCTGGAACACCTCATCCGCGCGCTTGCCGGCGGTGTCGAGCTCATTGGCAGTGGCCGCCTGCGGTACGGCAATGAGGATGTGCGAGACGTTGTACTCGTTGGCTTCCGAGGGCGCGCTCTTCTGCTTCTCGAGGTACTTGTCGATCTCGTGCGGCGTGATACTGATGCGCTGCAGGACGTCGCGCTGCCGCAGGAGACTCAGCGTCAGCTCCTTGCGCATCTGGTTGCGGTACGAGGGGTAGTCGACGCCCTGCGAGGCAAGCGCTTCGGGCAGTTTCGAAAGCTCGATGTGGTTTTGCGCCGCCACCTCCTGCAGGGCGTTGTTGAGGGCCTCGTCGGGGACCTTCATGCCGGCCTTTTCGGCCCGCTGCAGCTGGATCTGCTCGAGCACCAGACGCTCGAGGATCTGCTGGCGCAGCACGTTCTGCGGGGGCAGCTCGAGCTTCTGCTGGCGCAACCGCTCGGAGATGGCCACGACCTGCTCGTCAAGCTCGCTCGAGAGCACCACGCCGTCATTGACCACCGCCGCCACACGATCGAGGAGTTCGCCCTTGGTTGCGAGCTCGCGGGTCTGGGCGAGGGCCGCGCCCTGCAACAAAAAAGCGGCGCCGAGGACGGCGAGAATGCGCTGCATGAACATGTATCCCTTGTAAATCAATGTGTTAGCTGCGGAGGCCGGTACCCGGGAATGGCTTCCATCAGCAGAGCATCCGCCGCAGATCCGACACTGGCAAGGCCCGTGAGTTCCAGCTGCACGTAGACGCCCGTTTCCTGGCTGCCGTTGGGGGCATTGAGGAATCGGCGGCCGACGAGCCGCAGCTTAAAGCAGCAGGAGCCGTATTCGAACCCGGCGAAGCGGTCGAGCATCTTGTCGTCATCGAGCGAATACACGATGCGACTGTACAGGTTCCAGTTCCTCGCGACCGGCCAGGCTGCGGAGCCCTCGATCTGCTTCAGCTGGTTGCCTTCGCGCTGCACGCGATAGGTGAGGTTCAGCACCTGCATGGGCGCCGGGTGGTACTGCACGCTGATCTCGGTGCGCTCACCGGCAAAGTTATGCGGATCCCATTCGAGGTCCAGGTTCGCGCTCCAGTGCTTGTAGGCCGTCAGCGCCAGCTGCGCCACCATGTCCGAAGTGCCGCTCGTCACGGGCAGTTGGTCCTCGAGCAGCACCCGCGGCGGCTTGATGTAGTAGATCTCTCCCAGCGTTGCCGCGAGAAACTGCGTGCCATCCTGCGCATCCAGCAGACGGCTCGTCGCGCCGACGCTCACCTGGTCGGCATCTCCGACGCGGTCCGCACCGACAAAGCGGTTGGTGCGAAACAGCTCCACCAGATTCAAGTCCGGCAGCGCGGTGTCAAATACCGGCAACTCGTTCTGCGACCGGTAGGGCGTGTACACGTAAAGGACTCGCGGCTCGAGCGTCAGGAGACGCGAGCCGCCGGCGTCGCGCTCGAACAGCAGACCCGTGTCGAAGCTCGCCGTCGGCACGGCACGCGAGGGGGACGTTGGCAGTCCCGGCGCGGTGTCGGAGAGCGCGTACTGCGTGAAGCGAAAGGCGACTCCGGGACGCACGAAGTAGCCGGGCGCGCTGAAATCGAGCGCCACCGCCGGCAACAGGTCAAAGCGCCAGCCCTTCTCGCCCGTGGCGCGCGTGAAGTCGACGAGCTCGGAGTGAAACCCGTACTGCAGCTGCTCCGCCTGTCCCAGGGCGAAGTTGCCGTCGGCGACCAGTCGCGGCACCTGCGCGTACGGCTTGTCGGAGGCGGCCAGGAGTTCGTCGATGGTCTGGAACTCCTGCACCTCTCCCGACAAACGCCAGTTCTCATCGCGGTAGCTGACGAGCGCCGTGCGCTCGAGGAAGGCGGTGCTGGTGCCGGCCGTGCCCTGCGAGAAGTCCTGGAAATACGCCCGATCGCTGACGTTTTCCGCGTTGATCGTCAGCCGGAAGTCATCGGGCAGCTGCGCTACTTCCTGCAGCTTGACGTGGCTGCGATCCTGGCCGTTGTCGAGCCGGTCATTGGGCAGAAAGTCGAATGCGAAGTCGCCGTGCTGCGCGCTCGTCAGGTAGCGCAGCTCGCCGCCGAGATCCAGACCGCGCTTTTGATACTCATTGGGCTCGATGGTGGCGTCGACGTTGGGCGCGATGTTCCAGTAGTACGGTATGGCGATCTGCAACCCGCTGGTCGACGAATTTCCGAGCGTCGGGAAGAGGAAGCCGCTCTTGCGGTCGTTGCTGAGCGGAAACGACAGCCACGGCAGATACAGGACCGGCACGTCCTTGAAGTCGACCTTGGTACCGTGCGCAGTGCCGATACGCGCGCGGGTGTCGAGAACGATTTCGTTCGCGCGCAGCTGCCACACGGGATCCTGTTTCGGGCAGGTCGTGAAGCGCACATGCTCGAGGCGTATCTTCCCGTCGGGCGTCAGATGCATGATGTCGGCCGCGCCGTGCGCTGCGGGCTGACGCAGCTCAAACTCCGCGGCGGTGAAATCCGCTCCTTCATTCTGCGTGTAGTTGCCACCGCTGCCCGTCACGTGGACGAGCGAGTCGGTGTACTCGACTCCACCTTCGAGCTCGAACGCCGTGTGCGTCGGGTCGTAGCGCGCATGGTTCGCGCGCACTTCGCGATCCCCCTGCAGTATCTGCACGTTGCCCTGCAGGATCGAGAGGCCGCTGCCCACGCTCAGATCCGCCGCGTCGCTGGTGATGTCGAAGGGCGCATCCGCACCGATGCGCGCTGCGGCGCCGACCGGTTTCGCCGTGCGCGTTTGCGCATTCGCGGAGGAAGGACAGATGACCGGCTCATCGGCGCGTGCCACCGGGGCGCGTACGAGGGCGAGGCCCGCGATGAGGCCGCAGGCGCTTGCGACCCGCCAGCGCCTTGCGCCACCTGAAAGGAGCAGGAGCCCCAGCGAGCGTGAGCGCTTCATCTAGGCGCCATCTCGGTCTCGCGGCTGCGCCGCGGGTGCGGCGCCGCAGTGCCAAGCGATTCGGTGCGCAAGCGCAAGCTGTCGACGGCGTAGATGGCGCCAAGACGCGGCCGTTCATGCGCGTGGCGGCGCGCTAATGCGCTAACGCGCCCAGCGCGCACGCAGATGACGCAGTCGCCGCTGTTCACGCAGCGCCACGCGCTCGTGGAGCGTACGAGCCTCTCTCCCGCCTCTTTTTGGTCACGCGCACTCTGCAGATTACGGTGCAGAGCGGATCCTATCCTTGGCGTGCCATGGCAGCCAGCGAAGTCAGCATCGCATGCAAAGGCGAAACTTGCGGCGCGCGCGCCGCGTCGGCTGTGCACGGCGTGTGAGTGTGCACCTTATAATCGCTCATGACCGAAACCGACGCGCGCTTCGCGCTTATTCACGACTGGCTGTCACGCGAGCTGCGGTTGCCGCTCGAGCGGCTGCTGCCCGCGTCGAGCGACGCCAGTTTCCGCCGCTATTTTCGCGTCTTCAGCGCACGCGGCAGCTACGTCGTCATGGATGCGCCGCCGGGTAAGGAGGACGTGCGTCCCTACCTTAAAGTGAGCGCGCTCCTGGCTGCGATCGGCGCTCACGTGCCGCACGTGTACGAGAGCGACGTGGCGCGCGGTCTGCTGTTGCTCGAGGATCTGGGCACGACGGCGTATCTGCAGCGCCTCGCATCCTGCGATCCGGAGCCTCTCTATGCGGATGCTCTGCGGGTGCTTGCCGACATACAGGTAGACGGGCGCGCTGCGGCGCAGGAGCTTGCGCCCTATGACCGCGAGGCGCTCGCGCGCGAGATGGCATTGATGCCGGAGTGGTTCTGCGTCAGACACCTCGGCTTTGAGCCGTCGGCTGCGGAGCAGGAGAGCCTCGCGACGGCGTTCGAGTTCCTGATCAGCGCGGCGCGCGCACAACCGCAGGTGTTCGTGCATCGCGATTATCATTCGCGCAATCTCATGGTGGTGGCCGAGCGCAATCCCGGCATCATCGATTTTCAGGACGCGCTGCGCGGTCCCATCGGCTATGACCTGGTGTCGCTGCTGAAGGATTGTTACATCAGCTGGCCACGCACGCGGGTGGAGGGCTGGGTGAGCGGTTATCGATCGCTCCTCGTGGCGCGCGGTGTCGCGGTGGCGGACGCCAAGCAGTTCCTGCGCGACTTTGACCTCATCGGCGTACAGCGCCACCTGAAGGTGCTCGGTATCTTTGCGCGCTTGTGGCACCGCGACGGCAAGCCGGGCTACCTGCTGGATCTGCCCCTGACTCTCAACTATGTGCTGGATACGTGCGCGCGCTATGCCGAGCTTGCCGCGCTCGGAGCCTTTCTCGAGCGGCGCGCCGTCGCGCAGTTGCCGCAGGCCAATGCGCGGGTCGCCGCGAGTGCGGCACGCGCATGAAGGCGCTCGTCCTTGCGGCCGGCCGTGGCGAGCGCATGCGGCCGCTCACCGACAACGTGCCCAAACCGCTCCTGCCGGTCGCGGGCCGGCCGCTCATCGCCTATCACCTGGAAGCGCTCGCGCGCGCCGGGATCCGCGATGTCGTCATCAACCTCGCCTGGCTCGGTGAGCGGCTGCGCTCGGCCTTGGGGGACGGCGCCCGGTACGGCGTGCGCCTTGTCTACTCCGATGAAGGCGCAGAGGCGCTCGAGACGGGCGGCGGAATTTTCAAGGCGCTGCCGCAGCTCGGGCCCGGGGCGTTCATCGTGGTGAATGGCGATACCTGGACCGACTTTGACTTCCGGCAACTCACTCTCGACCCCGAAGTGGATGGCCGAGCGCTGGCGCGCCTCGTGCTCGTCAGGAACCCCGTGCATCATCCGCAGGGCGACTTTGGCTTGGAGGGCGACGTGGTCGTCGAGCGCGCGACCGAACGCCTCACGTATTCAGGCATCGGCATCTATCGGCCGGAGTTCTTCGCGGGCGCAACGCCGGGCAAGTTTCCGCTGCTGCCGCTGCTGCAGCGGGCGATCGCCGCGGGAACCCTGCGCGGCGAGCTGTATCGCGGCGAGTGGTGGGACGTGGGCTCCCCCGAGCGTCTACATGCCCTGGATATGCGCCTGCGCACGCGTGCCGCGACGCGCCGATAGCGCGCCATTGCGGCGCGCCCGCAGTTTCGCCGTACAATGCGGCCATGCCGGACAGCAAGAAGATCCCCGTCGTTCGCGAACTGGCGCACGTCAGGAGCGGCGAGAAATACCTGACCCCGCAGGGCTTTGTCGCCATTCGCGACGGCGTCAAGGCGCACGCGCTCCCCGGACGCGCTAGTCCTGCGGCCAAGCCTGCCTGGCTGCGTGCGCGCGCTCCTGCGGGCGCGGGCTTCAGCGCCGTGCAGGCGATTGTGCGCGAGCATTCTCTCGCGACGGTCTGCGAGGAGGCCAAGTGCCCGAACCTGGGCGAGTGCTGGAACGCCGGCACTGCCACGATCATGCTGATGGGCGCCGTGTGCACGCGCGCCTGCCGCTTCTGCGCCGTGGACACGGGCAACCCCAAGGGCTGGCTCGATCCGCAGGAGCCGCGCAACGTTGCGCGCAGTGTCGCGCTCATGAAGCTGCGCTACGTGGTGCTGACCTCCGTCAACCGCGATGATTTGGCGGACGGAGGCGCGGGACACTACGCCGCCTGCATTCGCGCCATCAAAGAGAACAATGCGGCGACCGCAGTCGAGGCACTGACGCCCGACTTCCAGGGCAAGCTTGCGGATGTGCAGACGGTGCTCGATGCGGGGCTCGACGTGTTTGCGCAGAATATTGAGACTGTGCGGCGCCTCACCCATCCGGTGCGCGACCCACGCGCCGGCTACGCGCAGACGCTACGTGTCCTCGAATATGCGAAGCGGCAGCGGGCGCACGTGCTGACCAAGACCAGCGTGATGCTGGGCCTCGGCGAGACGGAGGCTGAGATCATCGAGACGCTTGACGACCTGCGCGCGGTCGGCGTCGACCTCGTCACTCTGGGTCAATATCTGCGCCCGACGCTGCATCATCTGCCCGTCGAGCGCTTTGTTACGCCCGCCGAGTTCGATACCTATCGGCAATGGGCCCTCGCGCGCGGCTTTCTCGAGTGCGTCGCGGGACCTCTCGTGCGCTCAAGCTACCGGGCGGAGCAGGCGCTCAATCGCAACAACGCGGGTCTTAATAATCAGGGCGCGACTGCGCTACCGTGAGCACCGCGGCCGCCAGTACTGCGCACACCTGCGAGCGCCGGGGCGCGCGCCCAGAGCGCCTTGAGCACGCACCCGCGCCGCTTATCCGTCATCTCGGCCGTGTCGACTACGCCTCCACCTGGCAAGCAATGCAACGCTTCACCGCCGAACGTGACGGCGCGAGCGCCGATGAGATCTGGTTTCTCGAGCACGATCCGATCTTCACGCTCGGCATGAATGCGAGCCGCGCGCATCTCATCGCACCCGGCGACATCCCGGTGCTGCAGATCGATCGCGGCGGGCAGGTGACCTATCACGGTCCCGGCCAGCTCGTGGTCTATGCGCTCGTCGATCTGAAGCGTGCCGCATTGAGCGTGCGCGCTCTCGTGAGCGCGCTGGAAACGTCCATCATCAACTACGCGGCGCAGCTCGGCATCCGTGCGCACTGCAGGCAGGGCGCTCCGGGCGTCTATGTTGAGGAGCGCAAGCTTGCAAGCTTGGGGATTCGCATCCGCCGCGGCTCGTCCTACCATGGGCTTGCGCTCAACGTCGCTATGGATCTCGAGCCCTTCGGCCGCATCGACCCCTGCGGCTTTCCCGGCCTCAGGATGACGCAGCTCGCGGAGCTCGACGGACCACAAAGCGTCGCCAGCGCCGCACAAGGTCTTGAGCCGCATCTCATGCGCGCTCTATTTGCCAAGGCGTAGCAGCGCCGGTGCGCGCGTTTAATATCGCCGACCTGCGCCGCCGCGCGCGCACCCGGCTGCCGCGCATGGTGTTCGACTACCTGGACGGTGGCGCGGACGATGAATGCACACTGCGCGCCAATGAGCAGCGCTTCAAAGACTATGAGTTGACCTGGGACGTGCTGTGCAACATCGCCGCACTCTCAACGGCAACCACCGTGCTCGGCAGCGTCACGCAGCTGCCGTTCGTCATCTGCCCGACGGCGGCGTCGCGCCTCTTCGATCCGCGCGGCGGCGAGCGTGCCGTCGCGCGTGCCGCCCACGCGGCGGGCGTCATCTATTCCTGCTCGGCGCTGGCGACCACGAGCTTCGAGGACATTGCCGCCGTCAATCCGGGACCCAAGTGGTTTCAACTCTATGCCTGGAAGGATCGCGGGATCCTGCGCGAAATGCTGACCCGCGCCCGGGCCGCGGGCTTCACCGCGGCCATTCTTACGGTGGACGTGCCGGTGGCCGGAAATCGCGAGCGCGATCTGTACAACGATTTCACCATACCGCCGCGCGTGACGCTGCGCACCGCACTGCAGGCGCTCGCCCGTCCCGGTTACCTGTGCAGACTCTGGAGCAGCCGCAAGCTGCGCCCGGAAATCGTGCACGGCGTGATGCCGGCCATCGATGGCACGCTCATTGAGTTTCTCAACCGCCAGCTCGATCACTCGTTTTCCTGGCAGGACATCGTCTGGATGATTGATGCCTGGGGGGGCGAATTTGCCATCAAGGGCGTGAGCACGGCTGCCGATGCACGGCGCTGCGTCGATGTCGGGGCCACGGGCGTGTGGGTGTCGAACCATGGCGGCCGGCAGCTCGATACCGCGCCTGCGACTATCGATGTGCTGGAGCCCATCGTGGAGGCCGTGGCCGGTCGCGCGCAGGTGCTACTCGACGGCGGCATTCGCCGCGGCACCGATATTGTAAAGGCGCTGGCCTTGGGCGCCCGGGCGGTGGGTATTGGCCGCGCCTATCTTTACGGGCTGGCGGCAGCCGGGGAGGCTGGGGTCGCGCGCGCGCTCGCGCTTCTGAGCGAGGAGTTGCGGCGGGACTTGGCACTCATGGGGTACACTGATATCAAGTCGATCCGTCGGGATAGCGTGATAGGGCCGCACTAGGCGCGCCGTAAGAAATAAGAAGACCGCAGAGGGGGGGAGACGATGTTCCAGCAGCTTTTGACACCGGTCGGGGCGAGTCTCGGCCTGTCTTTTCTCGTAGCGACGCTCCCGGTCGTCACCGTGCTGGTACTGCTCGGCATCGTACGGCGCCCGGCCTGGCAGGCGGCTTTGGCGGGCCTCATCGTCGGTCTCATCATCGCGGTGTCCGTGTGGCAGCTGCCCGCCAGCCTGGCGTTCGATTCGGTGCTGAACGGCATGGTGTTCGCGGTCTGGCCGGTGATGTGGATCGTGTTCAATGCGCTCGTGCTCTACAACGTTTCCGTGCGCTCGGGCCGCTTCGATGCCTTTCGCAACTGGCTCCTGACGCACCTGCCGAATGATCGGCGCGTGGTGCTGGTCGTCATCGGCTTCTGCTTCGGTTGCCTGCTCGAGGGCATCGCGGGCTTCGGCACGCCGGTCGCCATCACCGCTTCGCTGCTGATCCTGATTGGCTTTCCGCCGCTCGAGGCGCTCGTCTTCGTGCTGATTTTCAACACCGCGCCGGTGGCGTTCGGCGCGCTCGGCGTACCGATCACCGTGCTCGGCGCGGTGACGAGCCTACCGCCCGTCACGCTGGCCGCGATGGTCGGACGGCAGCTGCCGCTGATGGCGCTCATCCTGCCGTTCTATGTCATCTGTCTCTACGGCGGGATGCGTTCGCTGCGCGCACTCTGGCCGCTGTTGCTCGTGGCAGGCGGCAGCTTCGGTCTGTGCCAGTTCCTCGCCTCCAACTATATTGACTACACGCTTACCGACGTGCTCGCCTCGCTGGGCTCTCTAGCTGCAACCTTCATCCTGCTGCGCTTCTGGAAGCCGGCGCCCGATCCGCAGTTCGCGATCAAGCAGACCGTGATCGTCGGCGCTCCCAACGGGGTATCGGTGCCGCGCTGGCAGGGGTGGCTGCCCTGGATCATCGTGTCGGTGGTGGTCATTATCTGGAACTCCTCGAAGACGTTCCTCATCGGCCAGCAGGCCATCCACTGGCCCGGGCTGCACAATGCCATTTCAATCACGCTCTACAACGACAAGCCGTACGCCGCGGTCTGGACGTTCCAGCCGCTCGCCACGGGCACGGCGATCCTGCTCGCGACACTGCTGACTGTGCTCGCGGTGCGCATGCGACCGGCGGACTACTTTGCCTGCGTGGCGCAGACCTTCCGGCAGGCGTGGCTGGCGATCGTGACGGTGATGTTCATCGTGGGCCTCGCCTACCTCATGAACTACTCGGGCGTTGCCTACACGCTCGGCAAGGGCGTCGCCTCGGCCGGACATCTGTTCGTGCTGTTGTCGCCTTTTCTCGGCTGGGTCGCCGTGTTCCTCTCCGGCAGCGATACGTCAGGCAACGCGCTCTTCGGCAATCTGCAGGTGGTCGCCGCGAATCAGCTGAACCTGAGTCCGGTGCTGTTCGCAGCGACCAACTCCTCCGGCGGCGTCATGGGAAAAATGATCTCACCGCAGAACATCGCAACCGGCGTCGCCGTCACCGATCTTCGCGGCCGCGAAGGCGCGGTGCTCGCGCGCACCTTCATTCACAGCGTCGTACTTACCGTTTTGCTCGCGGTGCTGGTCGTCATTCAGCAATATGTCATCCCCCAAATCATTCCCAGCGTGCCCGCCGCGTCGGCCGTGCACGCGCCATGACATGATTCTGATAGCAGCGCCAGTACTAACCGGTCTATAACTGTGCGGCCACTGACTTCATGACCGTCTCCTTCCTAGCATGCAGTAGGATGCGCTTGAGCCTGCGCGCGTCTCGATAAGAATGTTTAGGGGAAAAGTATGCGTTTGCGCAACGCCCTCGCGGGCTTGCTCGTCATCTTCGTAGGAGACGCGGCCAATGGCGGCAACCGACGAGGGGCGCTCCCGAGGCGCTGCTTCTTGGCGTTCTAACCCGAGGCATCGCATGAATCCGCAGAATCGCCTGACGAGACGCGCTCTGACCGTTGCGGCCGCGGCATGGGCAGCGCTCGCGCTCGGGGGCTGTGGCTCGCGCGAGAGCTCGGGCGGGATCGTTGCGCCGAATGCGGCGCACGTGACGATCCTGAACGTCTCCTACGATCCGACACGCGAGCTGTACGTCGACTACAACGCGGCCTTTGCGAAGTATTGGAAGACGAAGTCGGGGCAGAGCGTGGCGATCAACCAATCCCACGGCGGCTCCAGCAAGCAGGCGCGCTCGGTCATCGATGGCCTGGCCGCGGACGTGGTCACGCTCGGCCTTGCCGGGGACGTCGATGCGATCGCCACCCAAGGGAAGCTCCTGCCGCTCAACTGGCAGAGCCGGCTGCCCAACAACAGTGCGCCCTATACGTCGACGATTGTATTTCTCGTGCGCAAGGGCAATCCCAAGAGCATTCACGACTGGCCGGATCTCATCAAGCCGGGCGTCGGCGTCATTACGCCCAACCCCAAGACCTCGGGCGGGGCGCGCTGGAATTACCTCGCCGCCTGGGGCTGGGCGCGGCAGCAGCCGGGCGGCAGCGACGACAGTGCGAAGGAGTACCTGCGCAAGCTCTTCAAGAATGTGCCGGTCCTCGATACCGGCGCGCGCGGCGCGACGACGACCTTCGTGCAGCGCGGCATCGGCGATGTGCTCATCGCCTGGGAAAACGAGGCGCACCTCGCCGTCAAGGAAATGGGCGGCGACAAGATCGAGATCATCATGCCCTCGGCGAGCATTCTGGCCGAGCCGTCGGTCGCCGTCGTCGACACGGTCGTGCTGCGGCGCGGGACACGCGAGGTGGCCCAGGCGTATCTGGAGTATCTCTATAGCGCCGAGGGTCAGGAGATCATCGCGCGCAACTATTACCGTCCGCGCGATCCGACGGTCGCCGCTAAATACGCCCATGAGTATCCCGAGCTCAAGCTCGTGACCATCGCCGATTTTGGCGGCTGGTCCAAGGTGCAGACAGAGCACTTTGCGGACGGCGGGATCTTCGATCAGATCTACGCCCACTGACCCAAGCGTCAGTCGACGATCAACTTATAGCCCGAACCCGCGGCCGTCAGCAGCAGTACCGGGTTCGCAGGATCCGCCTCGATCTTCTGCCGCAGACGATGCACGAGCTGCTTCAGCAGCTGACGGTCCCCGGAATTGCGATGTCCCCACACCTGCACGAGGAGCCGGTCCGAGTGCACGGTGCGGCCGGCATTGGCGAGCAGCATCTGCAGCAGCCGCAGTTCCAGTTTGGTCAGGCGCACGGGCTCACCGTCGCGGATTCTGACGGTATGCTCGTCCACGTCGAGCGCGATCTGGCCGATCGCGAGCGGCGCAGAGCTTTCCCCGCCGGCACGGCGCAGCAGCGCCTTGATGCGGGCGAGGAGCGTGCGCGGACTAAAGGGCTTGTTGAGGTAGTCGTCGGCGCCGAGTTCGAGCGCGCGCACCAGATCCTCCTCCTCGCCGCGTACGGTGAGCATCATGAT
>Ga0302324_100018947_pt1 | contig 13539 bp, 10 predicted proteins | sample Palsa_T0_1_FD_201949 | JGI IMG/M metagenome (GOLD analysis project Ga0302324, IMG submission 201949) | Peat permafrost microbial communities from Stordalen Mire near Abisko, Sweden - Palsa_T0_1 | ecosystem: Environmental > Terrestrial > Soil > Palsa > Peat permafrost | place: Sweden: Abisko...
CTTGGGGTGCGATAGGCCCTGGGAGTGGCGGCCGCCCCTCCTGCGCGCAGTCGTGCGGCCCAGCAGACGAATTTGCGGAGGGTTCTTTCGCGTCCGCCTCGCGCGCGCTTGTACTTGCTAAGAGACCGACCATCAACGCGGCACCGACTGTGCGCCTCGCGGTTTTCTTGACTATTGACATATTCATGAGTGCCTAGAGTGTGCGCTCCACCAAGCATAATTCAGGCAACCCATCGATGGCCGTCAATATGTGTAAACATTGGTAAAGGGGGTTTCTCTCATTTCGCGGAGGTCAATGAACCTCGCCCTACGTCGATTCTGCGCGGTACAGTCGGCTCAACCTCCGCAGAATTTAAATCCGTGCGAGCCTTTTCAAGCTGCGCAGCGGATTTCGTGCTGACCGCATCCATGTACGTCCCAAGTGCCTGATCAAGGTCTGCCTGGCCGAGCTCGCGTTGGGTTTTGCTGCCGACGATCTTCTCGCGCGGAACCACGGTGCCGTCGGCACGATGAGCAGTTGACGGTACATCCACCGCACGACTATCGCGCTTTGATTGAACGAGTTGCGCTACCTGCAGCATGTGTCCGAGGCGTTTGTTCTCAATAATCGTTCCCTGATCGATCGAACCGAGCTTGTTGTAGATGGAGTAGGGGAGTGATCGCCCCGCTACGCGGATCTCGACCTTGCCGTCCGGGAACTGGAAGATCTCGAGGTACTTTCCGATCAGCCGGCGGTTCTCGGGGATATCTTCGAGCAGGAGGAGCTTGCGCTCATAGTGCAGCGTCAAATCCTTGGTCACCTTGCGCAGCTCCCGCCAGGCAAAGACGAAATCCAACTCCTCATCCGCCCGCAGCGCTCGGTGCGCATCATGTTTGTCCCGTGGCTCTTTGCCGAAACGCTCGTTGTAGGCGTTGATAAAGCGCGGCATCAAGCCGTTCGCGGCCTCGATGGTCGAGATGCCCTCGAGCCGCAGCTCCTTCACCAGACGGTCCTGAAGCGTTAAGTGCGCTCGCTCGACGCGACCTTTGGCCGCTGCCGTGTTTGCGCAGATCCCATCGATGTTGAGCTCGTAGAGCGCCCGCCCGAACTGGGTGTACCCCGGACCGCTGACGGCGTCCGCTCTGTTGACCCGGAAGATGCTCGCCTTGTCGCTATAGAATGCCAACGGCTTCCCGTAGCGCTCGATGTACGCTCGGGTCGCTTCAAAATACGCAAACGTCGACTCCGAGCCCGTGAAGTGCACCACCATGAGTCGACTGGTCGCATCATCGACATACACGAGTACGGTACAGGCCGGCGCCCGATCCTCAAACCAACGATGCTCGGATCCATCGATCTGCACGAGCTCGCCCAGGCAAGCTCGTCGATCCCGCGGCTGATGCACCTTCGGCGGCCTGAGCTTCCTCGGAATCCATAACCCCGAGGCAATCTGTAGCTGGCGCACCGTCTCCTTGGCGATCACGATGTCGTGCCGGCTGCTGAGCTTCTCGGTCGCCAACGTCGGACCAAAGTCTGGGTAATGCTCGCGCAGAATCCCAACGATGCGCTCGGCAAGCGTGGCCTTCAGCGCCCGGTTGCCGGTTCGATTACGGTGCCTCGAGATCAGGCCCACAGGACCCTCAGCTCGGTACCGAATCACCAACCGCTCGATCTGTCGCACGCTCAATCCGAGCCGCTCAGCAGCCCGTCCGGGCTTGAGCTCTCGGTCGATCACCGCTTGGATCGTCTTCAACCGGTCGAGATCTCTCATCTGTCGTGTTATCCCAGGGTTGCGCATCGCCAAGCTCCCAAGTCACTGACCGACTTGAGAAAGCTTGGGCCATCGGCCCCAAAACACGACATTTGTATCTAGCTGGAACCCGACATCTCTAAATGGCCCCTACACGCACAGTTCGTATAATGCACTGTGAGTAAAGTGGATAGGTTACATCCTCGCCACGAAGGTAGTCGGGGCACCCATGATTTTCGTGCCAAAAGTGCCGGTACTTTATGCGCGAAAACATGGGTGCCCCTAATACTGCCTTGGGGAAGGCATTCCTACCGCACCGCGTCTTCTCACCTGAGCGTGCGACGGCGTCAAGAGCAGCGCCATATCACCGCTCAAAGGTTGGCTCACGAGGTCAACCAACGAACTGAAATGACCCATGGATCCTCATTTCTGCGCGTTATACGCGAGGCCACGTGTGCTCTGGCCAGTAGGAATGAATTCCGCAATGCCCACCGCCGCTGCCATTCGCCAGGTGATCGCCTTACGAGCAAACCGCGCAGTGCGTGTTTTCGCCTCGTTACTAATGGTTGGCGGTCTGCTCGGTATCGGCTCGTCCGCGGGCCTCGCGTATCGCCTCGCCCCCCTTTCGCCGATTGCTATCGACGACGACGCTTTCATCGCGGTTTTCGCCTGGTCAAGCGTGGTCGGACTACGGCTGTGGCAAGGAGATCCGAGGGGAACCAGGTGGGCGATCGCGCTCTACGCTCTGCAGATCCCGGCCTTGGAGATTCATGGGTTTAAGTACAACTACTTCACCGGCGTCGCGATATTGATGTTTCACAACCCAGGTGGAAGTCACGTGGCTCTCGATTTCGGTGCAGACATGGCGCTGATGTTCGAGGGCGCCTCAGGAGATTTCGTTGTGGGCGCGAATGTCATCGCGATAGCCGCATGTACACTGACCGCAACGTCAGAGCGCCGCAAATAGTGGACACATTCCTGACAAGGGTGGCGAATTTCAGCGAAACCGCTATGTGGGTGGTCGGAGTCCTTTTTGTCGTTGAGTTCGTCGCTGTCTTCATCTACACTTATCGCGCCGGCACGGCCGATGAAGAAGAGAGGCATGTCATGACCAGGCGCGCGCGACTCTCGGGCCTTATTGCTGGGCGGTACTGGTCGAAGAGCAAGGTGCTCGTCAGCCGTTCCGGATACATCAGCGAGATGTCCTTGATCGACGGAACCGCAACTAAAACCGAGCGCCTGATCGTCCATGGCATCAAGGTCGCATTCCTTCTCTTCTGGCTGGCCTTCGTCTTCGGCATCCTCACGCTACTGCCGTCGGAGCCGGGAGTCGCGCTGGCGATGCTGTTCATCATGCTCTGCATTTTTTACTGCACCGTCACTGCGATCCGCAGGAGCCGAGCAGACGCCCTGCGCAAACTGGCAGAAAAGCAGGCGTGTCGGAAGACGACCTAGGATTCCGAGGCTGGCGCCGTTCCGGAAATCTGGGCATGCCTGACCTAGTTCTCCGGCCGTTTGCGCGTTATGGAGCAGATCTTCAAGCAACTGCCGACAGCTAATTGACCTTATGAGGAGTTTGTCATGACCGTGCAGAGCCATCCTAGACGTGCTGCAGATCCCCGGAAGCTCACCGTTCACCCCGAGATTTTCAGGGACCGACGCAGATTGTCTTCGCTTCTCGTGTGCGCGATCACGCTCTTCGGAGCATCCATGGTCGCCTCTGCCGAGCCGCCGGCCGGCGCCGCTGCAACCGAAGGGCTCGGCTCCGCCGATGGAGAGCAGTCCGGAACGCGAGCCGTCGTCACGGATCTTAAGCGCGCAGGAAACACGGTGACCCTGAAATTCATCATCTACAATGATTCCAGTGTTGGCTTTGGCACCGGCAGCAAGCTCAATGCGGATGGCTATCACGGCTATCGCAACGTCTCCGGTGTACATCTGGTCGATTCGGCCGGCAAGAAAAAATACTTCGCTGTTAAGGACAGCGAAGGCAACTGCGAATGCAGTGACAATGTTGATGACGTAGCGCCAAAATCTCAGGTGTCTCTGTGGGCACGGTTTCCGGCTCCCCCCGACAGCGTCGTAAAGGTTGCGGTGCAGATACCACACTTCATCCCGCTCGACGATGTTCCAATCAAATAACCACTCACCGTGAGCAACATGCGTCCTAGCATACCGTGCGGATCGATGATCGCGATGCTGGTCAGTGCAATGTCAGCCTACACGCAAGCCCCGAATGCCGCCCCTCCAGGCCACGTTGACGACCTTGTGTTCCATGTCGCGGACCTTGACTATCGGGTAGACGACATGGGCGGCAAGATCGAGAGCTTGGAAGTCAAAGAGACGCCGACCGAGGTACGCATCGATCTGTCGGCGGACGTGCTCTTCGCCTTCGACAAGGCGGACCTTTTGCCGAAGGCGCAACAGACCCTGTCGCAGGCCGCCGCGATCATCCACGAGAAAGCGAAGGGTGCTGTGCGGATCGATGGCTACACCGACGCGAAAGGCTCCGACGCCTACAACCAGCGCTTGTCGGAACGGCGCGCCGCCGCCGTGGAAAACTGGTTCAAGAACGAGGGGCATCTCAACGCTGTTTCCTTCGCGGCCAAGGGATTTGGCGCCAAGAATCCGGTGGCGCCGAACACCAAGCCCGATGGCTCGGACGATCCCGATGGCCGCCAAAAGAATCGTCGAGTCGAGATCACGATCACCAAGAGCTGAGTGAGGGCGCCGGCGTGTCGCCTGCCTGACGCTGCGGGGGAGCTATGCTGATTCGGTGGCAGTACTACGGGTCTTTGCGCTGCAACGGGCCACCCTTGTTCTTCGTCGGCGTGGTGTTGCTGCTGCTCGGTGCGCTCTTCGTTGTCTTGGTCGCGAACGATGTCTACCGCCTGCAGCGCCTTGCAACAGAAGGATTACCGAGCATCGGCACGGTCGTCAAAAAGAGCATGCACCGAGCCAACGACCAAGGCACCACAAATACATCGTACGAGATCGACTACGTCTTTGCGACCGCTAGCGGCCGCCGACTCGAGGGCACCGATACAGTCGACCCGGCGACGTGGGACGCGGTTACCGAAGGTGCACAGATTCCGGTCGAATACGCTGCCAGCCGACCGACGATTCAGCGCATCGGCGATCGGGTCAAACCCCCGATCGGCAGCGAATTGGCACTCGCCGCGGCGTCGATACTTGGATTATGCGGTGCGGCGCTCGCCGTCCAGGCATTGCGCATGTCGTGGTCGCCGGCGCACGCCGCGAGCAAGACGGACTCCAATGCGGTTCTCGCCGGAAGTCCGGGACCGGGGATGATGAAGATCCTCGCTTTCCTGCAGCGCTGGGTCAATCCGTTGAACGTTTTTGCCCTGGTCACGCTGTTCATGGGCGCACTTTTTCTGGTGCCGGGGCTGGGCACCGCGCACCAGGAATCGCTATTTCGCCGCGAGGGGGAAACCGTGAGTGCAACGGTGTTGACCAAAAGCAGTCGATATGACGGGCAGGGCCGTCCGAGTGGGAGGTACTATCGCATCGCATATCGATTCGTCACGTACGACGGCATCTCGGTGGAAGGCTCCGATGAAGTGAGCGGCGGGATGTGGCGGTCGATTCGCGAGCGTGAATCGATTCCGATCGTGTACCTACCCGATCGTCCGCAGCGGAATCGGCTCCTCGCGAATGATCCCGGGAGGCTGCCGTGGGACTGTGTGCTTGGCGCGGCGTTCCTCAGTGTTGGCGCGCTGTTGGCCGGATGCACCCTGCTGCCTCGAATGAGAGCAAATCGACGCCTCACCTCGGGGTCTAAGCTGGGTACGGCGGTGCTCGTTCTGATCTGCGCTCAGGGTTTTCTCGGGGCGCATGCCGACGATGTGCAATCATCAAAAGCGCGGTCCGCACTCGTACCGGTTGATTCGGCTGACGCGGCGTATCGCCAGGGGCACGACTTTTACGAGAAAAAGAACTACGCCGAGGCCATGCGCTGGTACCGCGTAGCCGCAGCCCAGGGCAACGCCCTCGCACAGGTTGGGATCGGGAATCTCTACGGCATGGCGCTGGGTGTGCCCCAGGACTATGCCGAGGCGCTGCGCTGGTATCGATTGGCCGCCGCCCAGGGAAATGCCGAAGCGCAAGATCAGATCGGTTTCTTCTACCTGTCCGGATGGGGCGTGCCGCAGGATTCCGCACAAGCGCTGAACTGGTTCCGCAAAGCCGCAGATCAGGGGAACGAAGTGGCGCAGAGAAACATCGGCCTGATGTTCCTGCAGGGAATGGGCGTGGCGCCGGACCAGGCCGAGGCGATCCGCTGGTTTCGCAAGGCCGCTGCGAAGGGTGACGAGGATTCGAAAGACGCGCTGAAATACCTGGGAGCCAATTGATGCGTCGGGCACGCGCCGCAGAACTCGTTCTCCTGTTCAATTTAGTTTGGACCGCCGCTCCAGCGGCACCGCCGGCGGCAAACCCAGATGCCGATTTAGTGTCGGTCTTTGTCGAATGGCACGCGCACGTCCATGGCGCGCGCACCGTCGTCCGCCCGGCCGGCAGCCGCAATTATCCGGGAACCTGGACGATCACGGGGGCCATTACCAAAGATATGACGGGTTCAGCCATCGTCCGCTATCGAAACGGGGTCTACTACGACGTCACGTACGGCGCCGTGAATCTGCGGTACGAGGCCGAGGAGTGGCAGACTACCGTAGATCCCTCTCCCGACAACGGGGGTGTGTGTTATGGCCATGTCCGGGCAGGGATCATCGATCCGGCCGCCTATTCGGGATTTCACGCCGACGCTCGAACCAGCTTCAGCCTCTGGGAGCTCATCTCTAATGGAGATCCCACGGCATCTCGCAGCGGGTCGTTCCCCATCGTAAAGGCCCTGGCGCCGACGCGCGCCATGGCATATACCATCCGATGGACCAGGGAATCTTCGGGCACCTGTGCGGGCGAACCCGTCGTCAAGGAAGGGAGGGGGTTCGGCTATGCGCCTGCTACCCGTTCCGATGCTAAAAGTATACACGGGGAATTTACGGCGGATTCGGCTGATCGATCGTCGTTCTCCCTGAACGCGCGCTGGTCCGAACACTCCGACGAAGGATACGAGTCTATGTCTCCGATCCAGAGTGTTCCCGTGGACATCACTTGGACCGGACATGCGTACCGGATGGGAAAATGCGCGCAGCACCCAGCTCCCATCGAAGCGGGCGATAAAATCATCAACCACGAGCAAGTGGATCTGGACGCCGATTCGACCCTGCTGGATCCGAACCCACAAGTCGGTGCCGACACCAATGTCACCAATGTCAGGATCAGAGTCACCTGCGAAGGCGTGCCGGTCGAGAATGCGCAGGTGCAGATCAACGTCGAGGCGCAGGACAAGAGCGGCGGCCATATTCATTCGGATGACAATCGCCCGAGAGGCACCATCGACGGCCATGTCGTAACCAAGGACGGCATCGAGAAGAACACCGACGCCTACGGTCAAGTGCGGATCAAGTACGGCAGCCCTCTTACGGGGTCGCCGGATCCTGCCGGATATGGCACTTACAACATCGGTATCGCAGGAACGTACAAAATTTCTGCGGAATCTAAAGACGTTCCCGGTGCGACGGCCAAGCTCGCGATCCTGGCCAAGGTGGACGGACTCATCCCCCTTCCCACCAATTCGAATTACCAGCTCAATCGCGGCGACACCGGCGGCCACCCCGCAGGGAGCCATGGAACTGCGGCGACCTTAAGTGAGTTCGGAAATCTCGCCAACGATTTCTATCAGGCTCAGTCAGATCACAATACGGAGTTGAAGAACTGCACTCCCCAGAAAACTCCGTGGTTTAACGGGGTCCCCGTCTCCCTCAGTATCAACGATATCGCCCTGCCCGATGGCGGCGTCTTCGACCTAGGCTCCAATTGGAAGATAGGCCACCAGACGCACAATCGGGGTGAAGGCGGCGACTTCAACAAGTTCAAAGATATCCAGTGGAACGGCGCCACCGCGTTCGGGCCGGAGTGCAACGGGCCGCCCGTCAAGAAGCGCGCATGGTTGCTGCATACACTGCTGACGCTCGGACAGAAATACGGTAAGTGGGACTGTAGTGACCTGGGCAGCCCGGATGGCTGCGACGTCGGCGAGCCGCCGACCTCCGTCGGCTCCATCAAATTCCCGAATGGGCAGATAGAGACTAAATCCAACACCTATCCGTACCGTCTGCACCTGCACATCCAGGATGCAAGTCCATGATCTTAGCGGCTCGATCTATTGCTCGGCGCGCGTTCGCAGCCGCGCTCGCCCTGGCCATGATGGCGCCGGCTGGCGAGGGGTTTGCCGCGGGCGTGTTGGCGCCGGCCGGTCCCAGCCCGAGCGTGACTGTCCTGCGCGGCGACGACGATGACGCGCCGGCGATCGCCGCGGGCCAGAAGTTCACGCTTTCCATCGGGGTCGACAATTTGCGCGGCGGGGCCGCGGCACAGGCCGCGGTGTTGAAGGTCACGCTACCCGCAGGGCTCAGTCTCGAGCAGGCCATGCCTGCTGCGGCACCCACTAGCGCAGGCCCGGAGTACACCTGGAAACTCGACACGCTCAAGGCCGGTGCCTTTCCACGAATCATCGAAATCACGCTCGCGAGCGCCGACAGTTTGAACGCAGGCGCGAACCTGACGATTCATGCCGACGTCACGACTGCAGACAACGGCTCCCGGTCCAGCAACAGCAGCAGCGCCTACACAGTTCAGATTCAACCTGCGGCCGCGGCGCTAGCGGTCGAAACCGATCTGAGGAGCGTTCCGTTCACCGCGAGCGCACCTGTCAAGTTCGCCGCGGCAGTGAATAATCTCGGCACCGTGGCCGCCACGGCCAGTGCATTGACGCTCACGCTCCCGCCCAAAGTCTCTTTCCAGTCGAGCGATCCGCCGCCGTCCGCGACGACGGCCAATTCAATCACCTGGCAGCTGGGCGATATCGGCGCAGGCGAATCGCATGGCATCATTGTCACGGTAGCATTGGATCAGCGCTTGGGCGCTGACGCCTCTGAGCCAGAATCCGAGACCTCACTGCCGTTCAAGCTCGACGCGTCCACCTCCACAACCGGGCCCGGCACGACCGGACTCGACTATGCCGCAAGTCATCTGCTGATCACCCGGCATGTGGAGTCGGCCGGGCCCGATCTCAAAGTGTGGCTCAGTGTCCAGGGCGCCGACACCCCGGGTGAGTTGCCGGTCGGCAAGGATGTCACCTACACCATCGAGTATGGCAACTTCGGCAACGCACCGGCCCAGCACGCTTCGGTGTCCCTGAGTCTGTGGGAGGGTCTGAGTTTCCGCCATTCGGAAGTAACGCCGACAGCAACCGCCAAAAGCGACAAGTTCGGCGGCGGCGTTCTCACCTGGGATGTCGGAGATCTTCCCGTCGGACGATCGAGCGTCATCAAATCGCAGGTCCATGTCGATTCGGTGCCCGAGACCGGCAGCCTTGTGATGGCGACAATTTCGACTCCCGGCGGCAACGTGAACCTGTCGGAGAGCACCGCCTATTCATGGCGTCGGTCGGCGCGAAGCGCGGGGCGCACCGCCGCTGGCGGGGCGGCGCGCAGCGGACATGCGATGCTATGGGTCCTGGTGGTGGCGCTCCTCGCTCCGGTTGTCTGGATGGTTCACCGAGCCCGGTCGAAACCCGCGCCCCGATAGCCGCGCCGGTGCCGGCCGCGCGGCGAGCGCGGCCGCCTTGAGCGCGATACGCTCGAAACCGCGCGCTCGCGCCTCCGTCTCGAGTTCCGCGAGACGCGGCTTAGCGCTCGCGGCATCGGGGCCGGCGATTTGAGCCTCTGCAATCGTCAAGGACGCTTCGAGTCGCTGTCGGACCAGACCGTGTTCGGTGGCCTCGCCGAGCAGCTGACGGGCGCTGTACTCCGCATCGGCCGCCTTCCCTTCCGCGATGCGCACGCGTGCATCCGCAAGGCGCAGCGTCAGCGAATCATCGAGGCTACCTCGTCCTGCCAGAGTTCGCGCAGCCTCAATCGCGGCGCGCGCCGCGCCGAGCTCTCCCTGCTGCTGCAGCGCTCGCGCGAGGATCGCTTGCCCCCGCATCTGATCGCCGTCTCGGTGCTCGAGCTGGAATTCCTGCAGCGCGATCCGCGCCAGGCGGGCCGCCTCTGGCCCCTGATTCGCCTCGCAATTCAATTCGGCGAGCGCGAGCTGGGTTTGCGCAAGATCGCCTTTCATTCCAAGCTCTGTCTGACTGGCGAGCGCCTGTTGATACAGCGCGCGGGTGGCATGGGCGTCTCCCCGCTCCGCCCTGACACGCCCGAGTGCCACCAACACTTCGGCCTCGTAGTTCTTTTCGCCGAGTCTGCGATAGATGCTGAGCGCCTGATTATATTGGTGCGCGGCCGCACCAAGATCACCCTGATCGACGGACAGATCGCCCATGTCTTGCAGATCGTTGCCTTCCAATTCCGTATTGCCGACTTCCCGAGCGAGCGCGATGGACTTCTGATATTGCGCCAGGGCCTCCGGCAGTCGCCCCTGTGCGCGAAAGACCTCGCCGAGAGAGCCTTCTTCCGAAGCCATGCCGTTGCGGTTCCCGATATCCCGGAAGGCGATCAGGGAGTCTCGATGGAATTGCCCCGCCTTGTCGAACTGGCCGCGCTCCTCGAAGACATTGCCGAGATTACCCAGCTCCCGTGCCATTCCTCTGCGATCGCCGATACGACGCGTGATGGCCAATGCTTCCTCGAACAGGCTCTGAGCGTGGTCCAGGTCTCCTTGATCGAGCGGCAGCTCCGCCATCGCATGCAGCATTCGGGCGGTGCCGGCGCCGTCCCCAATCGCCGCGTAGATGCCGCGCGCCTCCTCGCAGGCGCGGTTCGACGCCGCGGCGTCCCCCATGTTCGCCAGCGCTCGGCATTGCATGACGCGTGCGGCGGCGACTAGCAGTCGAGCGCCCGTCAAAACACCTTTGCGTGCCGCCGTATCCCCCGCCTTTGCCTGCAGAGCGTTGTCCGATAGCACCGAAGCCGCATTCGCCTCGGCCAGGTCGATTCGCGGGTCGAGCTCCGCTTCGTGAGGGAGCCGGCGCAGCTTCTGCAACGATGCCAAGGCTTCCTTGCCGCGGCCGGCTGCGGTTTCGGCGTTGGCGAGAGCGAGACCATAGTCGGGATTGTCCGGGAAAAAATTGAATAAAGTCCGGTACGCATCGAGGGACTTCTCCCAGTCCTTGGCGGCTTCGTAGTAACCGCCCTCAACCAGCAGCTGGTCCTCGCGCGAGAGGCCCGTGGCGCGCTCGAGCGCTGCCTTGGCTTCCTCGCGAGCGTTGCCATCATAGCCGAGCGCGATCCACGCCTTGGCCAGCACCGCATGGGCTAAAGGAAACGCAGGATCCGCGATTATCGATCGAGACAGAAGATCGCGGGCGGCCAAGGCATCGAAGGCCCGCAATTTCGCCAGGCCCTCGGCATACAGTCTCGCGGCCTCGGTGTTCGACGGCATCGCGTCTTGCGCATGGCTCACGTCCCCCGGCAGCATGGCCGACAGTCCGAGCACACTGCGCAGCCGTGCACCGGTGCGCGAGACGAGCGCGAACAACTGCTGCTCGACGCCCTCCTCCGACAGGCTGGAGAGCGTCTCGCCGCTCGCGGCATTTTGCAGATGCAAGTCCAGGCGGATGCGCCGCGCGGAAGGCGCACCGAGGTCGAGAAATGCGCCCGAGACCACGTAGTCGCTGCCCAGGTCGCGCTGTACGGCCTTCAGGGTCTCAGCAGATAGCGTTGCGACGTCGGGCAGCGATAACTCGATGCGTACGCGCGCGATCGTCTCCCCTGGGATTAGGCGCACCTGTCCGCCCGCCGCGAGCTCCGTCGTCAGCATTTCCGCAAGCGCGGTGCCGAGCCACGCCGTATCGTCGCGGCCGGAGAGGTTCTCGAATCCGAGCACCGCCACTGTGGGCCGCGCGGACAGATGAGTGCCGGCGGCAGGGGGAGCTGGGCGGACCATGCGAGATCGCTGCACTTCCCAGGCGGCAATGAGCCCGAGCGCCGCGACGGCGATCAGCATCACCACCATCGACTCTCGGTGGCGCGCGACGAACTTGGTCGTCCGGTAAAGAAGGGTCGTACGGCGCGCAGTCACCGACTTACCGCCGAGGTAGCGGCTGACGTCGTCGGAGAATGCGCCAGCCGAAAGATAGCGGCGCTCCGGCTCCTTGCTCAGTGCCTTGAGTGCAATCGCATCGAGATCGCCGCGCAGAGCGCGCCGCAGACCGATGGACTGCTCGTCGCGCAGCGCCGTCACGGCTTCGGGTACGCGGAGTTGTCGCGACTCGCCCGGAGCGCCGGGAATCTCCTCGGGGCGCGTGGCGGCCACACTGGGCCGCACAGGCGCCGCCTCGCAGACCATCCGCTCGAGTTCGAGCAGTGAGCGCCCCGCCGTACGATACGGGTGCTGGCCGCACAAGAGCACGTAGAGGAGTACCCCCAAGGAGTAGATGTCCGTGGCTGCCGTCACCGGTTGGCCGCGAAGCTGCTCCGGGCTCGCATATTCCGGCGTCATAGCATGCATGCCACTCAGCGTGGCGAGCGTGCTCAGGGAGAACCGCTTGGGATCGGGCAGTTTGGCGATGCCGAAGTCGAGCAGCCTTGGGACGCCGTCGCTCGTGACGAGGATATTGCTCGGCTTGAGGTCGCGATGAATCACGCCGTTACGGTGGGCGTACTCCACCGTGTCGCACACAGTGCGAAAGATCTTCAATCGGTCCGTGAGGGACAACCTGCGTTCGTCGCAGTACAGATCGACCGGGACGCCCTCGACGAAGTCCATGACGAGATATGGTAGGCCCTCCCCGTCGATCCACCGTCGAGGAGAGTGACGATGTTCGGGTGGTCTAATTTCGCGAGCGTCTGGCGCTCCATGCGAAAGCGCTGCAGGATCTCGGCGCTGTCTTCGCCGGATCGCAGCATCTTGATCGCGACACGCTTCTCATAGTGTTGGTCGGCGCGCTCCGCGAGGTAAACGATCGAGGTCCCGCCACGTCCCGCCTCGCTGACGATCCGATAGTCCCCGACGCGTTGGCCGATTAGCTCGCGGGCGGGAGCGACGTCCAAGAGCGCTGGACCGGAGCCATCTAGAAAGCTGTCAGCGCGTTCGTGGCTTCGGAGCAATGATTCCACTTCGGCGCGCAACGACTCATCGCCGCCGCATGCCTCGCACAGATAGGCCGAACGGGCCGCAGGTTCGCGTTCGAGCGCAAGACTGAAGAGTTCCTTGATGCGCGTCCAGCCAGCCGCCATTCATTGCCCTGTCGTGCTCAACTCGCGCTGGAGCCACGCCTTGGCGAAGTTCCACTCGCGCTTGACCGTGGAGGGCGAGACCCCGATGACGTCAGCGGTCTCCTCAATACTGAGTCCTGAGAAAAATCGCAGCTCGACGATCTTTGCTTGCTGCGGATCTTGTGTCTCGAGCGCATCGAGCGCCTCGTCCAGGGCGATCACGTCAGCCGCTCGCTGAACGTCGGGCAGCGCCGCCTGTTCGACCGAAACGGATTCAACGCTCCCGCCCCGTTTGGCGGCCTGCCGGCGGCGACTGTGATCGACGAGGATGCGTCGCATCATCGGCGCGGCGACACCGAAGAAGTGGCTCTTGTTGTGCCATCGAACGTCATGTTGCTGCTGGAGTCGCAGGTATACCTCGTGCACCAAGGCCGTCGGCTGCAAGGTATGGCCGCTGCGCTCGCGCCGCAGATAGGACGCCGCCATACGTCGCAGCTCGGCGTAGACGGACGCGGCCGCTTCGTTCGGAATAACGGGCAAAGACGTCTTCGACATGCGGATCA
>Ga0302324_100018951_pt1 | contig 13538 bp, 15 predicted proteins | sample Palsa_T0_1_FD_201949 | JGI IMG/M metagenome (GOLD analysis project Ga0302324, IMG submission 201949) | Peat permafrost microbial communities from Stordalen Mire near Abisko, Sweden - Palsa_T0_1 | ecosystem: Environmental > Terrestrial > Soil > Palsa > Peat permafrost | place: Sweden: Abisko...
CGGGTCATGGTCAGGGCAACCAACTGAAGTGCGGCGCGCAATGTCGGCCAACCGTCATATTCATCAATCGACCGCATCAGAGCGCCAACTTGCACTTCGTCGATGATGGCCGCTCGGTGCTGCACCTTGGGTTTGAGTAGGGCACCTTTGAGTGCAAAAGTCGGGTCTGTGGTGGTGCGCAATGTCACGACGCCGTAGCGGAAAACGCTGCCAATCTTTCCTCGTAGGCTTGTCGCAGTTTCGCGGCGTCCGCTCTTTTCGACCTTCTTGAGCAAATCGAGAATTTCTGCAGCCGAAATATCGGCGATCGGTCGTTTTGCGATCGGTGCGCAGAGCTTCTGCAGCATCCACCTATTTTTCTTCATGGTGGTCGCGGCGGTGCCGTTGGCTTCCATGTGTGCCAGATGGTCGGCTGCCACATCCCCGAACGTGTTGCGGGCGGCAGTCACGGACGCGATCTTATCCAGCTTTCGCTTCACCGACGGGTTCATGCCTGAAGCGATAAGGGCGCGTGCCTCGTCGCGCTTGATTCTTGCGCTCGACAGAGAGGTGGCGGGGAAGGGGCCGAACGTCAGCATATTTTCGCGGCCGCAGAACGTGTAGCGAAAGCGCCAAAGCTTGCTTCCGTTGCGCTGAACGAGAAGGTGCAAACCCGCGCCGTCAGCGAGCTTGTAGTCCTTCTCAGAGGGTTTGGCGTTGATGATCGCAAATTGGGTGAGGGGCACGGGTAGGGCCTCCAATATTCGATTTTCTACCCGCCATTCTACCCGTTTTTAGCGAGAAGTCATGAAAATCCATGTTCTGTCTTGGAGTCAAAAAGTCGCATAAATGCCTCTGCCGCAGTAGTTTTTGAGATGCTATGTGATGCTATGAGAAGAGCTTCTGGTGCCCCTGGCCGGAATCGAACCAGCACTCCTTGCGGAACTCGATTTTGAGTCGAGCGCGTCTACCAATTCCGCCACAGGGGCGTTCGGATGCCGGCCCGCAGGCCGGCGTCGCGAAGCCGGCGGAATATAGCGGGCGGTGACTGCCGGTCAACCCGCGAACGGCGCGGCCGGACCGAGGCGCCGGGCGGGCCAAACGCTCCCAAAACATTGCCAAAACACTGCGGTGTGAACGCGGATGCCTCGACAGCGCCATCCGCGCGGGCTAGAGCGTTTTCGAGCTACAGGAGATGAATTTGACGCTTGATGCCGCCGCAACCACTTCGCCCGTGCGTGACGACGCCAAGGCGGCGCTGACGGCGGCGCTGGCGATCACGGCCGTCGCGGCGGCGACGCTGGCGGGGGCGTGGTTCTTTCAGCTGGTGCTGGATATCCGTCCCTGTCCGCTCTGCCTCGAGCAGCGCTATGCCTATTATCTGGCGATCCCGCTCGGCGCGCTGACGGCGCTGGCCGCGGGCTGGAATGCCCCGCGCGTGGTGGGGCTGGCCGGGCTCGCCCTTCTCGCTTTGGCCGCGCTCGGCAATGCCGGGCTCGGCACCTATCATGCGGGCGTCGAATGGGGCTTTTGGCAGGGCCCCACCGATTGCACCGGCCCGGTCGGCAATCTCGGCAGCGCCGGCGACCTGTTGAAGCGTCTCGACACCGTCAAGGTGATCCGCTGCGACGAGGTGCAGTGGCGCTTTCTCGGCCTGTCGCTGGCCGGCTACAATGTGCTGATCTCGCTATTGATGGCCGCGATCGCGGTTTGGGGCCTCGTCAGGACACCCCGACAACGCTAATTTTTTGTTTGACGCGTTTTCTTGACGCGAACCGGTACCCACGGAGCCTGTCATCGGGCGCGCATTCGCGCGACCCGTTGGCTCGAAAACGCTTTAGTCGTCAACGTCTTCCTGCGGTCGTCCGAACAGATGGACGATGCCGGGAGTAGCGATGGTGACGAACACGAACCGCGACAGATGATGTGCGCCGACGAAGATCGGGTCGATGTGCAGGGTCAGCGCCAGCGCCAGCATGGCGTCCATCGCGCCCGGCGCGAAGGCGACCACGACGTCACCGAACCGCACCTGGGTGGTCAGCACGATCATCGCGACGAATATCCCCGATATCAGGATGGCGATGGCGAACGACCCCAGCGCCGCATTGACATGGCTGAGCAGGGTTTTGGCCCTCATCCGCGCGAAGCGCGAGCCGATCAGCGCGCCGATCCCGACCAGCGCGACCCCGCGCACCCAGGGCGGCAGGCCGCCCTCGACCAGCCCCATGCCATGCAGCACGCTGGACCCGATCATGGCGCCGAACATCCAGCTCGCCGGAAATTTGACCAGCCGCAGCAGCAGCGACACCGCGACCGAAGCCGCGATCAATTCGGTCAGTTCGAGCGGCGAGGCGATCGCCGTCGCAAAGCCGGGCGATTGCGACGGCGCGATCCCGGTCAGCGCCAGCAGCAGCGGCAGCGCCGCGGTCAGAATGATCACGCGCATGGTCTGCACCACCGCGATCGCCGATACGTCCGCGCCCTTCTCGATCGCGAGGATGGTGATTTGCGACAGCGCGCCGGGACTTCCCGCCAGAAAGGCCGAGGTCCGGTCCCAGCCATGGACGCGCTGCAAATAGATGCTGCTGCCGAATGTCGAGCAGAACGTCGCCAGCGCCAGCAGCGCGATGGTCAAGGGGTAGGCGCTGATATGCTGCAGGAGCTGCCGCGACATCAGCGAACCCAGCGAAATTCCGAGCAATACCAGTACCGTCTGGGTCAGGATCGGTGGCATCGTGAGCGGCCTGCCCGCGATGGCGGCAATGCCCACCGCGATCATGGCGCCGGAAATCAGCCCGCCCGGAAGATGTGCCCATAAAAACAGCGCGCCGCCGGCGGTGCCGATCACCAGCGTCTCGAGCACGTGGAGGGCTTTGGTGCGGCTGGGGATGGCATAGGCCATCGATGCAAGAATCTGGCTCACGCTGCGTTATGGCAAATCCGCAGCCCAGGGACAAATGCGCCAACGCAACTGCAGCAATGCGCTTATGGCGAAATCACCTAGCTTCGCCAGCTAAAGTTTTTTTACAGTCAGATCGAAATTCTTTACGCTCTTTGCCATGAAGCCCCTTTTCATCGGCTCGTTTGGAACATTCGAAATTAACCTGGGTCTGTGCTATAGTCCCTAAGTTGCTATCGGGTTTTTCGTCTAAGGGTGAAGCTGGTTTTGGCAAAGTGGCGATCTTTGCAATGGCCTTTGAACGCCGCTCTTTCGCCAACGCGGCATAATAGCCTGTCGGGTGCTGTGCGATAAAAGCGTCCCACCCCCCAATTGAGTCCACACGTTCAGCAGCTTCGAAATCTTCTTTCACACTATCTGGCATAACGGGTTGGGTGCCCGGTGTGAGATTAATCTCAATCTTGCCCCGTAAATAGAACTCACCGATGAGCGACAAAGATAGCTCAGGCAACTGTTCGTGTTTAGTCGTCTCGTAAACATCTGAACTGACCCGACGAAAGATCGTGCCGATTTCTTCCTTGGCCTCAATATTCCTCAGGAAGGCTGCGGTATAAGGACTATTGCGGCCATCACCGTCGCTTGCAGTGTGGCCCGCCTGTGTCGCATACGCGACAATCATACCTTGGGGACTATCCATCCTGGCAAGACCACGTTGCAACGGTAGTGATCGTGAAGTTCCAATGGATCGCTTCAATTGATCGGCAAGAGGGTTATCCCTACAGGAATCCAAAACAAGGATTCGTAAGTTCTTGGCCTGCTGCAAATCTGAGACGATTTCATCGACTCTGATCATTCGCCGCAGGTCAGCTTCATCATTCAATTCGATATCAATTGGAGCCAGATAGTTTACCCCGGCGAACTGGACTGCGTGGCCGCTATAATAGAACATCGCCACATCAGCGGTGCGAGCGGCTCTCGCAAAACGAATTGCCGCATCCTGCATTCCGTCTTTGTTCAAATTTGTCGCGAGAATAGTGTCGAAACCATCCCTTTTCAAGGCGGCAGCCACATCGTTAGCGTCATTCAACGGATTGGGCAGCTGCGGCGCATTTTTGTAGGCGCCGTTACCGATCACCAACGCGACGCGAGTTTCAGCAGAGGAGCTCTTGGCGAATGCCAAGGTGGCCGCAATCACTAAAAAAAGTCCGGCGCACAGGCGCTGAAACAAGTTCACGGTTCATGCCCTCGCACTGACGGCGGCTGTTGGTTTGGTCTGATTTTATCAACTCCTTAAGCTTCGCAGCGTTACCTGAGTGTGAGCTAAGTCACAGATGCTCTTGGCGCGCACTACTCCGCGGGTCGGGCAAAAAATTAGCAGGCCCCGACTTGCCGTGAGCCCTCCTTTGAAAGGAGGGCTCAATAGGGGGCGATTTAGGAATTACTTCCCCGACTTCGCGGCGGCGTCCTTCGCTTCCCGCTTGCACGCGGAACGGAATTTCCTGCGCTCCTTGCCCTTCAATCCCTTGGCGTCGGCTTCCTTGGAACATTCCAGCGAGGCCGCGCTGTGAACCATCGGTGCCTTGGTGTCGGTTTTTGCGGCCGGCGCGGTGGCTTGCGCGAACGCGGAGCCCATCAGCAGCATGGATGCGAAGGCAGTCGCGATCGCGCGGGAGGATATGGTCTTCATGGCAGGCACCTCGGGTTAAGGAAACGGGGAAAGTCGCGCCGCGATGCTGAACCGCGGATGAATAAAGCCGGTCGGAATGCATTTTCGCGCCGCGATATTTTTTTGCAGCGATGGATGGCCGTTGTCACACGCCATCGCTACGCTAGGATAGCGATCTTGAGATAGCCATGCCCTAAATAGCCATGCCCCAAGGAGGCCAAGGATGACCATTCAAGCAAAATTATTGTGTGCGGTTGCGGTGTCGGGTTTTGCCGCGTTGGTAGCGACATCGCCGGCGCAGGCCCTGAGCCCGCAGGAATGCAGTGCGAAATATCAGGCGGCGAAGTCCGCCGGCACCCTCAATGGCCAGAAGTGGAATGATTTCCGCAAAGCCGAATGCGCAGCGGACGCCACGCCCGCCGCAGCACCGGCCGCCGCGCCGTCGCCCGCGCCTGTGGTGGAAGCCAAGCCGAAGAAGGAAAAGCAGGTAGCGGCACCTGAAGCGGCTCCCGTGCCGACCGGTAACGCGGTATTTCCTACGGTGGTTGATCCGAAATTTGCCAGCGAAAAGCCCCATCTGGCGCGAATGCACACCTGCTCCGAACAATGGAAGGCCGACAAGGCCGCCAACACCACCGGAGGGATGCATTGGAATCCGAAGGGCGGCGCCGGTTTCTATCCGGAGTGCAACAAGCGCCTGAAGGGTTAAACCTCGTTCGATTCTGTGGCAGGCTCGGGCCGAACTGGTCCGGGCCTGTTACGTAGGTGAGCTGCCGGAACAGTAGGGAAGGATCATTGCGGGTGCGGGTCGTCGATTTCGCGAGGCGGGTATGAAAAAGATTTGCTGGAAAATAACGGCCTCGATCGGGCTTATCGTATTTTCCCAGACCGGCTCGGCGATGCTGAACAGTCGCGCGGCGATGGCTACCGGCACTTCGGCAAATGCAGGCTCGGCAAGTGTCCTGCTCGCCCAGGCCGCGGAGCCCGCGGCCTCCGCAACCACCCCGGCTCCTGATTCGAAGGCGCCGCCCGCGGTTGCTGCCCCGTCCAACCCGACATCGACAGCGATTGTCGTAAAACCGGCACCATCGGTCACGGGATGCGGGCTGAAATATCTGACCGCTGAAGTGGCCGGCAAACTGAAAGGCCGCAAGTGGAAGGAGTTTCGCGAGGAGGAGTGCGGAGCCGTCACAACGCAGGCGGTATTTCCTTCGGCGATTGCGCCGAAATACTCCGGCGAAAGCCCGGACAAGGCGCGGACGCTGACCTGTGCGGATCAATTCACCGCCAACAAGGCCACCAATGCCAATGATGGCCTGAAATGGATCGAAAAGGGCGGCGGCTACTACAGCGAATGCGTCAGCCGCCTGAAGGGTTGAGCCAGCTTCAAGGGGCAGCAGATTAGCCGCCGGCGGACCATCGAATGATCGCAAGCCTCAGCCTGATTCTGCTGTGCCAATTGGCCGGCGAAGTCTTCGTGCGGGCTTTCAAGCTGCCGATGCCGGGCCCGGTGGTCGGCCTGTTGCTTCTCTTGGCGTTGCTGCTGGCACGGGACCGCTTCAAGGTTCTGGCGCGCGGGCCGTTGCAGCAGGATGGCGTGGAAAATGCCAGCCGGGGCCTGCTGGCGCATCTGTCGCTGCTGTTTGTCCCGGCCGGTGTCGGTGTCGTGCAGAAACTCGACCTCATCGCCGAGCATGGCATCGCCATCGTCGTGGTTCTCGCGATCTCCGTGGTGGTGACCCTGCTGGTGACGGTGGCGACGTTTCTTTTCGCCAGCCGTCTGATGGCGCGCGGACGCAGCGCGCCATGAGCGAAAATCCGCTCTCGCTGTGGGTCTATCTGTCGCAGTCGCCGCTGCTCTGGCTGACGGTGACGCTGCTGGTCTATGCGATCGCGGATGCGGTGTCGCTGGCGACGCATCGCAATCCGCTGGCCAATCCCGTGCTGCATTCGATGTGGATCATCGGGGCATTCCTGCTGCTCACCGGCACATCGTACACGACCTATTTCGGCGGGGCGCAGTTCGTGCATTTCCTGCTCGGACCGGCGACCGTGGCACTGGCGGTGCCGCTCTACGAAAACCGCAAGCTGGTGGCGGCGTCCGTTCTGCCGATGCTGGCGGCGCTTGTGGCAGGCTCCTTGACCGCGGTGATATCGGTGGTGGTGCTGGCGGAGGTGGCGGGCCTGCCGCGTCCGATCGTGTTGTCGCTGGCGCCGAAATCGGTGACGGCGGGCATCGCGATGGGCATCAGCGAATCCCTGCACGCCGATCCGTCGCTGACGGCGGTCGCGGTCGTGCTCACCGGGATCATGGGCGCGATCATCGTGACGCCCTTGATGAACCGGATGGGCATTGCCGATTTTCGCGCGCGCGGATTCGCCGTCGGCGTCGCCGCGCACGGCATCGGCACCGCCCGCGCGTTTCAGGTTGATGCGGTCGCGGGCGCGTTTGCCGGCATCGCCATGAGCCTCAACGCGCTCGTGACATCGCTGTTGGTGCCGCTGGCGGTGACGCTGCTGGTGCGCTGATCTGTGGGGGGTGCTGCGCCGCCGCCATGGTGGTTTGCAGGAATTCTCTCTAAAGTATCGCTGTAGGGGTAAGGTGACGTTCTTGATAATCTCCACGATGCAGGGCGTGCTGGGACTGGCATCGGGAGCGCTGGTTGGATTTTCGCTGGGCCTCGTCGGCGGCGGTGGATCCATCCTCGCGGTGCCACTGATGGTCTATGTGGTCGGCGTGTCCGACGCCCATGTGGCGATCGGAACCAGTGCCATCGCGGTGGCCGCCAATGCCGCGATCAATTTGTCGAACCATGCGCGCGGCGGCACCGTGCGGTGGTCGTGCGCGCTGCCGTTCGCGGCGGCCGGCATGGCCGGCGCCTTCGCAGGCTCGATCTTCGGCAAGCTGCTCGATGGCCAGAGGCTGCTGGCGCTGTTCGCACTGCTGATGCTGGTGATCGCGGTTTTGATGCTGAAAACGCGTTCGCGAATTGGCGTGCCCGACGTGCAGATGACCCGGGACAACATGCCGGCGATCGTCGGCCTCGGCCTTGCGACCGGGACGCTGTCCGGCTTCTTCGGGATCGGCGGCGGATTCCTGATCGTGCCGGCCTTGATGCTGGCGACGGGAATGTCGATCATGAACGCGGTCTCCTCCTCGCTGGTCGCGGTGACGGCGTTCGGCCTGACCACCGCGGCCAGCTACGCCTGGTCCGGATTGATCTCATGGGAACTGGCGGGATTGTTCATTGCCGGCGGTGTCGTCGGCGGACTGATCGGCACCCGCTCGGCGCGATTATTGTCGGTGCGGCATGGCGCGCTCAATATTGTGTTCGCGGTGGTCATTATAGCGGTGGCGCTTTACATGCTGGCGCGTAACTTATCCTTATCTTGAGCGTAAATAACGGGTAGACGTGCGCCGAACGCAGCCGGGAGACCAGACATGACCACATCGATCGATCCGGCCCGGCCGTATCAACCACTCACAAGGCGCGAGACATTGGGCTTGCTCGGCACCGGCGCGGCCATGCTCGGCTTCGGCGTCGCGCCGGGCCCGGCGCTCGGCCAAAGCGACGGCGTGCTGACGGAAGCCCTGGTGTTGCGTGACCCGGATATCCCGGTGGCCGGAAATCCCAATGGCGATATCAGCATCGTCGAATATTTCGATTACCAGTGCCCCTATTGCCGCAAGCTCGAACCCGAACTGCGGCAGGTGGTGCACGACGACGGCAAGGTCAGGCTGGTGCTGAAGGACTGGCCGATCCTGGGGCCGGCTTCGGTGACGGCGGCGCGGATGGCGCTGGCAAGCAAATACCAGGACAAATTCATCCAGGCGCATGATGCGCTGATCGGAATCAATTCGAAGCTGACCGAGCCGCGCATTTCCGAACTGCTCGCCGGCGCGGGCATTGAAATGGACCGCCTGACGCGCGACCTCGCCGCCAACGCCACGGCGATCGACGCCGTCCTGGCGCGCAACAACGATCAGGCCACCGCCTTCGACTTCAAGGGCACGCCGTCCTTTATCGTCGGCAAGTTTCGCGTGCCGGGCGTACTGACCATGGCACAGTTCGCTCAGGTCATCGCCGATGCGCGCAAGGCGCTGAAAAAGTAATAGTGCAACGGCACGGTTATTTCGACGCAGGTTATTTCGACGCAGGTTATTTCGACGAAAGCCTGATCCAGTCGCTATGGGCCTGCTGCTTCAGCGCGTTCCAGTCGGTTGCCGCAACTTCCCAGTTGACGATCGTCCGGCTATTCGACGCGCTCTGGCCGTTGGCGACGGTCGAGGTCGATTGCGAATCGTAGGCATAGACGCCGGCTATCAGCAGCAGCGCACCCAAGATCATTCCCAGAAAGACGCGCATCGCAAACCCTCCATCGTCAACCCAGCGGTGACGACGGACAACGTGGTCGGGCTACGATGGTTCCGTGCCCAGGAAATCATCGAATGTCATCCATCACGAAGGCTTGAAATGACGATCCGCAGTACATCAATGTGTAAGCGCGCTTTATCGCAATAAGGAGAAAAAATGACCAACAAGACCAGCAAGACCGCGATTGTGACCGGCGCCTCGCGCGGCATCGGTGCCGCGATAGCCGAACGTCTCGCCGGCGACGGTTTCGCCGTCGTCATCAATTATTCCGGCGATGTGAAATCCGCCGAGGCGCTCGCCCGTAAAATCGAAGCCAAAGGCGGCCGGGCGCTGACCGCCAGGGCCGACGTCAGCGACGCCAACGCGGTGCGCGGCATGTTCGATGCGGCAGAAGCGGCCTTCGGCGGCCTCGACGTGCTGGTCAACAATGCCGGCATCATGAAGCTCGCAAAGATCGCCGACAGCGATGATGCGCTGTTCGACCAGCAGATTGCGGTCAATCTCAAGGGCAGCTTCAATGGCATGCGCGAGGCCGCGAGAAGGCTGCGCGACGGGGGGCGGATCGTCAATTTCTCGACCAGCGTGGTCGGGACCAAACTGGAGACCTACAGCGTTTATGCCGCGACCAAGGCCGCGGTGGAAACCATGACGGCGATCCTTGCGAAGGAATTGCGCGGCCGCAACATCACGGTCAATGCCGTGGCGCCGGGGCCGGTCGCGACCGACCTGTTCCTCACCGGAAAATCGCCGGAACTGATCGAGCGCATGGCCAAGATGAATCCGATGGAGCGTCTCGGCACCACGGAGGATATCGCCTCCGTGGTCGCCTTTCTGGTCGGTCCCGACGGCGGATGGATCAACGGTCAGGTGCTGCGCGCCAATGGCGGCATGGTCTAGAGCGTTTTCGAGCCAACGGGTCGCGCAAATGCGCGCCCGATGACAGGCTCCGTGGATACCGGTTCGCGTGAAGAAAACGCGTCAACGAAAGATTAGAGCCCGGTTCTGATTCAATCAGAACCGATAAGGCTCTGAGGATTATGACGCACCGTTCAGCCAATTGAGGATCACCGGGTTGATCTCGCGCGGATAGCAATGGCTGAGATCGTCGAGCTCCCGGTAGGTCACGTCGGCGCCCGCCGCCGACAACGCCGCCTGGGTCTGCCGCGCCACCTCTACCGGAAACATCCAGTCGAGCCGGCCGTGCACGAGATAGACCGGCAAGCCCCGCAATCTCTCGGCGTCGGCCGTCTCGGCCATCAGTGGGTGGAAGGTGGCGGCGACCGGCGCAAGGTGGGTGAAAGGGGAGGCGCTTTCGAGCCCGGTGACATAGCAGAACGTGCCGCCGTCGCTCATCCCGGTCAGCAGCAGTCTCTTGGGATCGACGTTGCAGCGGCTTCGCACGGAATCGAGAATGCGGGCGAGGTTCGGGCTGTCGGTGTCCTCGCCCATCAAGGCCCAGGTACTTTTGGTCGGAGGGCTCCCGGTCGCGGTGGGCGCGACCAGGATGGCGCCGTGGCTGCGCGCATCGCGCAGCCAGCTCCACAGAAAACCGCGGCCATTGCCGCTGCCGCCATGCAGCGCCATCACCAGCGGCCAGGCACGGTCGGGCGTGTAATATTCCGGTACGTAAAGCGAGAAGCCGCCGCGGCTGCCGGGCTCATTGTGATCGTGAGTGATTCCGGTGTCTGGCTGGCCCGGCCCGGCGAGGCGCGCCAACAAACCGTCGTCCTCGCGCAAAGCGGGATCGGTGAAGAAGCTGCTGACCGGCGGCAGTTTCGCGGTGAGGGGATACAGCGCCTCCTGCGCGCGCGGGGCGTAACGCAGCGCGCGAAACACCGCAACGAGGTCACCTTGGCCCGACTGTACCGCGCGCAATCCCTCGAAAGCCGCCAGCGCGGCATCACCCGCGGTCTGCAACGGCACCCGTAAATGCGCGAATTGCTCTGGCCAGCCGGCCAGTCGGACAAGCTCCGCCCGCAAAACCTGATCCGGCGTCCCGGCGGCGTGCATGACCCGCCCGAAATCCGGCGGGTTGAGATGGCGCGCGATAAAGCCGAGCGCTTCCAGCGATTGCAGCAGCGGCGGCAGCACGGCCACGATGTCGTCCACCACGGCCTCACCCATCGCGCGGATTCCTGTTTGCCCCACTTCGCCTGAAAACGCTCTATCAGTGCAGCTGCGGCGCCTTGAGCAGTCTGGCACGGTCGGTCGAGGCCAACACCACGTCGAAGGTGACGCCCTCATGATAGACGGTGAGCGGCACGTCGACGCCGGCAGGGCCGAGCGACCAGAGCTTTCGATAAAAGCCGGTCTGACTCGATATCTTCTCGCCGTTGACGGCGAGGATGACATCGCCGGCCTTGAGTTCGGCGCGCGCCGCGGGGCCCTTCGCGGAGATGCCGACCACGACGACCTTGTTGTCGATCTCGGTCGAATACATTCCGAGCCACGGCCGCGCCGGCTTGTTGACGCGGCCGAATTTCCGCAAATCGTCGAGCACCGGCTTGAGCAGATCGATCGGCACCACCATGTTGACGTGCTCGGCCTTGCCGTCGCGCTCGCGCTCGAGCTGCAGCGAGCCGATGCCGATCAACTCGCCGCGGTTCGAGATCAGTCCGGTGCCGCCCCAGTTGGGGTGCGCCGGATGGGTGAAGATCGCCTCGTCCAACAGATACTCCCAATAACCGGCGAACTCCTGCTTGGCGGCGATCTGGCTGGCGACCGATCGCGTGCGTCCCCCGGCGCCGCCCAACACCACGCGGTCGCCGATCTCGGCGGCGGCGGAAGACCCCAGCGGCAGCGGATCCAGATCGATGCGGCCAAGCGCCTGCACCAGGCCGAAGCCGGTCACCGCGTCGAAGCCGAGCGCGTGGCCCGACACCACACGGCCGTCGCCGATATGCAGCCAGACGGTTTCGGCCTCGGTGATCAGATAGCCGATGGTCAATACCAGCCCATCATCGATCAGCACGCCATTGCCGGCGCGCTCGGTACCCAGGGTGTCGGCGCTGAAGGCGTCGCCGGGGATGATCGAATGCAGGCCGACCACCGAGGACAACACCCGGTCGAGATCGAAACCGTAGTCGGCCGCGCGGGGTTGATTCGCCGGCGGCACCTTCCATTCAGTCAAAGAGGGCATGGAGTTTCTCCTGGCCAGCCGGCGCGTGCGGGTTTCGCAGATTTCGGCGAACCAGCGCGCGCGAAATCGGGAGCGATCTTATGCCGCAAATGACCGTCTTGAAAGTCCGCCGTAACGGGAGTGGCGACGCTGTAGCGCGACACATAAGAGTGTCGAGTTAATGAAAAAAGTCTAACGACTCTGGACCCCTTCCACCCCACAAGAATGTCGCGTTTGACTCATAAGACGGTAATGGATGGGGTCGTGCGACACATAAGACGGTAACAGAATCTCAGGCAAGACGGCTCCTATCCAAGGTTGTGCCGTTAACCGTCAAATCGGCGCCATTGGATCTTTGCCGGCCGGCATGCCAGCCTGAAACACGGCCAAAACCCCCGAAACGGGACGCCAACGAGCAATAATCTGTGGATCCAGCGCTTCAAGGCCGGCGAGTGGTCGCCGTCGACCAGCTATTCGAGGAGCTGTTCGCGCCCTATGCGACCGTCGCGAGCGCCCCCACTCCCTTGCGGCGGGTACCAGAACCCACCCCACGTTTTCAGCGTAGGCGTATTTCCTCAAGAGCGGCGGCAAGCTCCATGAGATCCCGCCGCAATCGCGATACTCTCGATTTGCCAAGCTTCGCGATGGCAACGAACTGTAGTTCATGTCTCACCTCCGCACACGCCGTGTGTAAGGCGACCCCGCGCTTCGTCAGGCGCGCGATCTTGGCGCGTGTGTCGGTTGAGTCGGGTACCTGCTCGACATAGCCGCGTGCTTCCAGTTCCCGAACCAGCTGACTAATCGCCTGTTTGGTGATTCCGGCTCGCTGCGCCAGGGTGGTCGGACGGACGCCCGTCGCATCCAGCAGCGGCATGAGGCTCGCGAAGGCGGGCGTCATGTCGTTGAACCCACGGCTAGCAACCTTGGCCATCATGGTGGTGCTCATGGCGCGGACGGCGCGACCCAGGGCCGGCGGGATGTCGTCTTCCTTTTCTTCCGTTGAGTTACTCACGAGCCCCCTACGTCGCCACGGTGCGAATAAATCATCAAGATACTTGACCATATCGTCAAAGTACTTTACCTTCTGTCGTCAAGGTAGTTTACCAGATCGCGGGCTCGATGGCGATGGCCTGCTGCTGATTTCCGGGGCAGCCGTAGCGGCCGCGCGCTTTCTTTGAAGATCGCCGAAACCTTTTGACAGGAGTCAAACATGACAGCCTCCGATCCACATCAGTTTCAATCGGAATTGTTGGCGAGCGAGCCCCTCCAAAAACCCGATCAGGTTGGCTTGTCGCTCGTGGCGACAAGTGGAGATTCGTATCGGTAGGCGCGTGGCCGGTCACACGCTTTCCTCAGTACATTCAAGAAAGAATGAAGGGCACCTCGAAAAATAGCGGCCTTACTGAATTTGTGCGATTCTAACCCGCACAATAGGATTCGGGGATGCGGATACAATGGGTCAATTCGGCTTTTTTGATGCGGACAAGCGGCTTGCGGTGA
>Ga0302324_100018952_pt1 | contig 13538 bp, 12 predicted proteins | sample Palsa_T0_1_FD_201949 | JGI IMG/M metagenome (GOLD analysis project Ga0302324, IMG submission 201949) | Peat permafrost microbial communities from Stordalen Mire near Abisko, Sweden - Palsa_T0_1 | ecosystem: Environmental > Terrestrial > Soil > Palsa > Peat permafrost | place: Sweden: Abisko...
TTACTGTTTGCGTCCTCAATTGTCCACCCGAGCCAGAGCAATCGTTTGCATCTCTCGGGGTCAATCGTTCGGTTATCTTCAATCGGCCCTTCTTGCATCATATGCCAGAAAGCCTAATGCTTGCCAAAAGTTTCAGGCACGGACCGGGAGCGTACCGGCAGGCCTTGAAACGTCAACCCTGCCCGCACGATGGTCTTTAAATAAAGGCCATACAAGCCCTCAACGAAATCGTGCCAGCGCTCGGCGTCATCTTGTCCTTGACCGGCGCAAAATGGAATCAGAGGGGGAAGGCCTGCCATCAAACCTCCTGCGGCTGCCAGATCAACACATTCACCTTTCGCTCACGCAATAGCGTGGTGAGCGTCAACTGGTAGCCAGAACGTTTCCTTAATCGTTCCACCACCGCCAATTTGGCGGGATTGGCGGCCAGACCTCGGTTGGCATAGCTAACGGCCCCAATCAAAAAATCACAAAGTTGAATCTGCTCCACCTCATGCGAACCAATGACTTGCACGCGCTCAAGGATTTCGCGGTTGAAATCATATATGTTGTTGCACAGTGCGTCGTGCAGTTTCTTGACCTTCTCTGCGCCACATGTGTCCTTCTTGTCCAGGTAAATCCGATAGCGCCCGTTGGGGCTAAACAAAACCTGCCGCAACCGGAAATACATCTTGTAATACCATGTGTCGTGATCTTGTCCAAAGGCTGCGTGTTGAAGTTTGGCTTTATCTGCCACCACCAGCGCCCGGAACTGCAGATCATCGCCGTCTAAAAAATAATCCAGCGTTTCCTGATAATAATTGGCCATTCCTTTGGAAACCTTGCCCCACTTCAACTCAAAGGTAGGCTTCAATTTGTGGCGGGCCTTAATCTCGCGCAGACGCCCCGCGATTTCCCGAGACTTTTCCAGCGGACATACGACCGCTCCCAGCACTATGACTTTTTGCCGATCGTGCTCAAGGTGGCAACTTTCATCACAATAGATATTGAAAACCTGGCTCATGGTTGGTCACGCAGTTTACCCGCCGCAGCCCAAAGCATGGCATTAAAGCCGAGCGCGCCACTGGAATCACCGGATGATTTGATGTTGCTGATGGTTGCCATTCACAGCGTTATAGCGAGCAAGGCAGTTCGACACAACAAAAAGGGAAAAAGATTGGCGGCAACAATTCGCCTACACCGGGTTATCAGGCGCGTCCTTCACCGGTTTATCGGGCGGCAGTTGTGCAAGTTTACCTGACGCTGCCACCACCTACAATGGGCAGTTTAGCCAACCAAATCATTGGCTATACGATTGCTGGCTCAACTAATCGGCGCGTCCGTGTTGAAGGAGGGATGCCGTCGGAGACGGAATAACATAAGAGCGGCCCGCTAGGCGGGCTTGGACGCCTGACGCCGCCAAGGCTTTGTCGGGCAAGCCCACGGCTGCGGTCAATGCGCCTTCGCAATGCTTCCGCCTTCGTTTTCAACTGCGGCGCGACAAGGACGACCGCGCTCCCGAAAAATTCACCGATTGGTGGCGCCGCGACACTGGACAAAGTCCGAGAGGTGTAGGATAATGGCACTGTGAGAAAATTACGCTCACCGGAAGTGGGATCTGCGCAAAGAACCTTGGTTGCCTCTCGCCGCGCACGCGCCCAAGCACCGCAGGTCTGTGCAAAAAGGTCGCCAGTTGGCTACGAAGTGCGCGGTTTTCACGCATTTCCGGCCCGATTGCCAGAGGTTGGTCAAACCCAGTCAAACGTTGCGCCAGTGAAGCTGGTTGGAACGCGGGTGAAAGTCCCGCCCGCCGAGTTAGGCTGTTCACGGCGGAACACGACCTCCACAGCGTCGCCGCGAGGCGGGGTTGGAAGCGGAGGAAGATGAACAGATGGGCCCTAACGACAGTGAACCACATCTAATGAGCCTCGATAAGTTTAGAACCGGAGAGAAGCCGAGCCGCTGTTTGACCGGTGAAGGTCGCAGGGAGGAGGCCGGGCAACAGTCAATGCCTTCTCAACGCTCCGGCGGGGTCGGCGTGGAGGGCACGTCTGGAAGTTCAATCAAGGTAAGCTGGGAGAACTCCGGCGGCGGGTCAGAAGCCCAACCGCACGCGCAAGCTGGCAGGACCAGTGAGGCGGGCGGCGTCGTCGGAGAAGTCGGAGTCCCCCATAGTAGCGTGGATCTGCTTCATTTTAAAGGGAGCAGGGAGCCAAGGGGGGACACTTGCTCAATGCGAGGAGGCGAAGCGAAGGACACGGGGATGGCTGGGGCAACTCAGATAAGAACCCCGGAAAAAGTTCGGCAGCTTCAAATCGCGCTCTATCGGAAAGCCAAAGCAGAGCCGAGGTATCGGTTCTGGAGTCTGTATGGGGAACTGTTGCGCCAGGACGTGCTCAACGCGGCCTTGGAAGCGCAGCGTCAAAACGGCGGGGGAGTGGGGGTGGACGGCGAGACCCTCGCCTCCATCCACGCCAGCCCCGCCGTGCGTCAACAATGGCTGGACCGCCTGCTAGAGGAACTCAAAGCCAAGACGTATCGGCCCAGTCCGGTGCGGCGGGTGATGATACCCAAGAGCAGCGGGGGGGAACGGCCGTTGGGCATCCCGACGGTCAAAGACAGGGTGGTGCAAACGGCGGTGTACCTGATGCTGATGCCGATCTGGGAAGCGGACTTTCATCCGCGCTCATTCGGGTTTCGGCCCCAACGCCGGGCGCACCAGGCCATTGCGGAAATCCAACAAGCGGTGCAACGGGGCTATGTGGAAATCATCGATGCGGACTTGTCGAAATATTTCGATACGATTCCGCATCGAGAACTGATGAAGGCGGTGACCCGGCGGGTCAGCGACGGCAGCGTGCTGCGGCTCCTCAAGAGCTGGCTGCGCGCCCCGATTGTGGAGGAAGACAAGGACGGCACTAAACGAGTGATCCCCAACCGACGCGGCACGCCGCAAGGCGGGGTGATCTCGCCGCTGCTGGCCAACCTCTACCTCAACCCGCTGGATCACGGAGTCAACGGTCAAACCCCCGGCCCAGCCCGAATGGTGCGCTACGCTGACGATTTCGTGATCGCCTGCGCAGCGGGGCGGGGCCAGAGGGTGATGGAACGGCTCAAGAGATGGCTGCAAGCTAAAGGGCTGACGCTCAACGAGGCCAAGACCCGACTGGTGAACATTCGCCAAGAGGGCATACGCTTCCTGGGCTTCAGTCTGACCTGGCGGCAGTCGTTTCGAGGGCGCGGCTACCTCCACGTTGAACCCAGCCAGAAAAGTCGGCAAGGTCTGCGCGACAAACTCAGAGGCATCTTCAACCACTGGACGCAGGGGCGTTCGATTCAGGACGTGGTGGAAGAAGCCAACCGAGTCTTGCGCGGGTGGGCGGGATACTTCCACTATGGCAACAGCGTCTCAGTGATGAACCGGATGCGGCACTACAGCCAAACTCGGTTCGCACGCTGGCTGTGGCGCAAGCAAGCTTGCCGGCGCAGCCTCTGGACACACTATGTCTCAGAGAAATTGCAGGAACGCTATGGACTCTATGAACTGCCGACCACGGTGCGGTGGAAGGCGGCCCGATGAATGAGTTCGGAGAGCCGAATATGGGAAAACCGTCCGTTCGGTTCGATGAGGGGCGGGAGAGAGTCGGTCATTGGCCTTGTGCCTTTCAACCCGACCTCTCCTGCCTACTCTACCCAGTCAAACCAATCAAACCTTGTGGGCGGCGAAAAGTGTCCCAAAACAGGACGAGGAACCGCGAAATATGCGAAATATGCGAACCAACAAGATCTTTCGCGTGTTTCGGGTATTTCGCGGTTCAATGAGTTTTCTATATTGTCACGAGATTTGAGGATCTGCATCGAATGCGGTTTCCGTTCTTTTTTGCGTCCGTTAAGGCGAGGATTTGGGTGGCGCCGATACCGCTCAAAAGTCTCAAACTTCAAACTTTCAACTTTCCGCTTCTGCTCTACCTTCTGTGCGAATGCCGACGTTGTTGGAAAAGATCGAGGCCAATGCCGCGGCGCGATTGGCGCTGCCCGCCAAGGCGCTGCCCCGCCAGGAATTGGCGCGCTATAAGAATTTCCTCAAGGTCGAAGCGCACCGCCTGAAAATTCTTCACCGCGCGGGTGCGGATGGGCGGGAGATTTGCCGCGCCCGCTCGGCCATCATCGACCTGGTGCTGCGTTCCATTTTGGAGGGTGTGCAGCAGGCCTGGCCGCCGTTGCCCAATGAGCCGCCGGCCGTGGTGACGCTGGTCGCCATTGGCGGTTATGGGCGGGCGGAATTGAATCCGCACAGCGACATCGACATCATGTTCCTGCATGAAAACGACATGGTGTCGGCGGGTCGAGCGCGTCCGGCGCTGGCCCAGTTGGTGGATGGCACGCTCTACACCTTGTGGGACCTGGGCTTGAAAGTCGGGCACTCGGTACGCGCCATTGACGACTGCGTCAAGGTGGCCAACAACGATATGAAGTCCAAGACCGCGCTCATCGAGGCGCGCCGCATCACTGGGGACCAGAATTTGTTTGACCAATTTAACCGGACGTTGTTGGCCAAATGCGTTGTGGAGCATGAATCCGAATACATCCAGATGCGAGTGGAGGACCAGGCGGCGCGGCGGGCCAAGTACGGCAACTCCGCTTTCATGCAGGAACCGAACATCAAGAACGGCTGCGGCGGATTGCGCGATTATCAGAACCTGCTTTGGATGGCCTACTTCAAGTATCGCGCGCGCACGCTGGCCGACTTGGAAAAACGGGAGATGATCAGCGCCGGCGAAAGCAAGCAATTGGACCAGGCTTACGGCTTTATGCTGCGCGTGCGCAATGAGTTGCATTACTTTCTCGAGCGGCCCGCTGATGTCCTGGGCCGCAGTTTGCAACCGAGCATCGCGGCCAACCTGGGCTGGCACGACCGTTCGCCCGGCAAACGGTTGGAGGAGTTCATGCGGGAGTTTTATGGCCACACGCGCAACATCGATTTCATTACCCGCACCGTCGAGAGGCGGCTGGCCCTGTTTCCGCGGGCCAAACGGCTGCTCTCTTTGGCGCGGGGCATTTTCCGCTCGCGTTCCCAACAGGATCGCGAGACCGCGGTCGATGGCCTGAAGTTTTCCGAGGGCGAGATCCGCGCCGTCTCGTCGAGCATTTTCCGCGAAAGCCCCAAACGGCTGATGCGCGTCTTTTTGCACGCCCAGCAAAAGGGGCTCAAATTGCATCCCGCCACCGCGCAGCTCATTCGCAATCAGCTCTCGCTGGTCAACAATTCGTTCCGATGCGATCCGCACGTGCGCGCCACCTTTCTGGAAATCCTGGATCAGCGCGGCAGCGTCGCGCCGATTTTGCGCTCGATGCACGAGGTCGGGCTGCTGGGCAAATTCCTGCCGGAATTCGGGCGCCTGACCTGCCTGGTGCAACTGGAATTCTATCATCAATACACCGCCGACGAACACACGTTGCAGTGCATCGAAAAGCTGGACCAGGTGTGGTCGGCCAAAACGCCGCCTTTCAGCGCCTACGCGGACATCTCGCGCGGAGTGGAAAATGCTTATGTCCTTTACCTGGCCCTGCTTTTGCACGACTCCGGCAAGGCCTTTCGCACGGGGCATCACGAGGAGATCGGCGGCAACGTGGCCCAAAGTGTCTCGCGCCGGCTGGGCTTGGACGGGGCCAAGTCGCACACCTTGCGCCTGATCATCGAGAACCACCTGGCCATGGCGCAAATTTCGCAGCGCCGGGACATGGACGACGCGGCGGTGATCGGGAACTTCGCCCGGCAAATCCAAACCAACGAGAACCTGGTCTTGTTGACGCTGCACACCTTCGCCGATTCCATGGGCACCAGCGACCAATTGTGGAACGGGTTCAAGGACGCGGTGCTCTGGCGGCTCTACCACAAGACTCGCCAGGTCTTGAGCGGCGGCACCGAATTCCTGCTGGCCGAGGCGCGGCAGCGGGAATTGCTGATCGAGGAAGTCCAGCGCATCGCGCCGCCCACCTTTGATCCGGCCGAAATCCAGGCCCATTTCAACAACGTCCCGCCGCGTTATTGTCAAATCAACGACGCCAGGGACATCCTGGGCGACGTGACGCAGGTCCATCGCTTCATTCAGTTGCAGTTGTCCGAGACGGAAGACAACGCCCTGGTGCCGATCATCACCTGGCACAACGAGCGGGACCGCGGCTATACCACCGTCAAGCTTTGCACGTGGAACCGCGATCGCTTTTTCACCTACATCACCGGCTGCTTGACTGCCGCCGGCTTCAACATCCTCGGCGCCGAAATCTTGACCCGCTTCGATGGCATCGTCCTGGATACCTTTTACGTCGCCGACGCCCGCACCGGACTCTTGGCCAACCGGGAGGAGCGGGACAAATTCGAGAATCTGGTGCAAAAAATCGTGACAGAGGCGCCGCTGGATTTGCCCGCGCTCATCGCCAAGGTCCGCCACGCTCCGGCCACTTACAAATCGCTGGACGGCGAACGGATTCCGGCCGTCGTGGAATTGGACAATGCCACCTCCGACACCCGTACCATCGTGGACTTGCAGGCGGAGGACCGGGTGGGATTTCTGTATGACGTGTCGCGAGCGTTGACGGAGTTGAACGTGAACGTCTATCTGGCAAAAATCCTCACGGAAAAGGGCGCCGCCATCGACACCTTTTACATCACCGAGCGCAACGGCTCCAAGGTGCTTGATCCGGAACGGCAAAAAGTGATCAAACAGCGGCTCCGGCAGGCCGTGCAGATCGGACCGTGAAGGTGTTTTTCCGTTGCATTCCAATTCCGCGATGCGGTAATGTCTGCAGAGTAGGCAACCAAAGCCTTTCCGGGGGCGAGCAAGAAGACCGACAAAAAATATGCGAAAAAAGCACCTTGAACCTACTCAGGAATCTTCTGTGGCATTGAACCTGAAGTTGACGGCGAAAATCCATTTTGATGGCAAATGGTACGTCGCCTTCTGCCCGGAAGTGCCTGGCGCCAATGGCCAAGGCCGCACAACCGAAGAATGCTTGCAGAGTTTGCGGGAGGCCGTGTTTCTGCTGATGGAAGACCTGCGAGGAGATGCCATCGGCAACGCTGCCGCCAAAGTTCACGCGCTGGAGCCGGCTTGAAACGCCTCTAATTTATTCGGCATCTTGAAGCGCACGGCTGTCCGCTTAAACGCGAAGGAGGAAATCACTCCATTTACTGGAACCCGGTTTCGAAGAAACGCGAAGCCGTCCCACGCCATACCGAAATCTCGGATTATTTGGTGAGGAGTATCTGCCGCAGACTGGACATACCGGAACCCGGCAAAGAGCGATGAATTTTCGGCATGGGCACTGTAATCGAAATCAGCGCGCCTGCTCCACGGCTTATTATAGCCGCAAACAACGAGCTGTATCATTCTTAGCTGGGAGTGCTGCTCCGGAATCGCGCTCTTGCCGACGCGGCTTCCGCCAGCGATCTTATCGCAATTTTCTGAAACAAAATCGTCAATGCTCCTCGCCGTGCCCCCTTGAAATTTCCGACCCCGACGACGACGGTCGGGACGACCGCGCTCCCCAAAAAATCCCCTAAGGATTGCGGTGGCCAGTATGGCGACCCAAGCCCGCAAAACGGCAAAAAGCTTTCATGACATTTTCGGTTTCATCGAAAAGGTCAACGCCGCAACAATGTTGCCACTTCGATGACGGCGTCCGGGAAGCGCGCCGGGGCGGCAGAGTCGCCCCTGTGCAGAACCTCTTTGTGGGCGTAACCGGCAGCATGCGGCTCGCGATAGACTTCCAGCGTTCCATGGATTAGGTCCACGATCCATACTTCCGCGATTCCCGCCCGGCCATAAACCGGCAGTTTTACCTCGCGCTCGGTTTCCAGTGTCGAATCCGACACTTCGATCAACAGGAACACGTCCTCTGGAGAGGGATGGCGGCTGTCGTAGTCGTCTGCGGCCGGCCTGAGCAGCATTAAGTCGGGTTGCGGTTCGGAGTGATCTTCCAGATGCACGGGGTCTTGCACCGCCAGCAACCAACGGCCTTGTGATGCGCGATGGAAAAGACGATTCAAACGCTTAACCACTCCTCCGTGTAACGGGCCAATCGGTGACTTATCGGTGATCCTTCCATCCAGCAACTCCAAGCGCGCGCCGGGCCGGAGCACTCCCTTTTCCGCCAGACGATAGTAGTCCCTGACGCTGAATCGATGCAGCGTGGCGTCCGACCGATCAAGGATCTTCCCATTCAACAACTCCACACTGGCATCCTTTTGCAGTACCCCTATTTCCGCCATGCGGTAGTATTCCTTGACGTTGAATGGATGTAGCGTTGCCTCCGCCATACCTAAAGCTTCCCATAGACTTCTTCCACCACTGCGCGGAAGTTGTTTTCCCCCACATTGACGATGCCCATCTCCCGTTGCGCGCTCTCCACCGAATCGCTGGCGTGGGCGGCGTTGACCATGATGTTGGACCCAAACTCCCGCCGCACCGATCCCGGCGGCGCCTTGGACGGGTCGGTCGGCCCCAGCACGTCGCGAATTTTGCCGATCGCTTCCACCCCTTCGTAAATCAAGGCGATGCACCGCTCGGTGCCCGGTTGCCGGGCCAGCGCCGGATCGCAATCGGCCGGCGAACGGCCCGCCATGAACTTAACGATGTTCTCGAATTGGTTGTCCCCGAAATACGGCCCCAGGATCTCGCCCAAATGCTTCTCCTCCGCCGGCGGAATCTTGAACCCAAACTCCTTCTCCAGCGCCGCTTTGGCCCGCGACGCCACGACGTCCTTGAGCTTGTTCCGCAACACCTCGCGCACCGGACCGTAAAACTCTGAAGCCTCCGCCACGCTCATGCGATGGACCTTGATGCCCACGATGTAAAGGCCCGCGCGAGAGAGAAAATCAATCACGTTGCCGGGCCGTCCGGTGGCGAACCGGAAATTGTCCGGCTTGATCAGCACCAATGTCCTTTGCGGCTTCTCCTCAGGCGCGTACGTGATCGTGCTCTCGATGACGCCGCCATCGCGGTCGGAGTAGCTGGACCAGAGCTTCAACTTGGTGACCGCTTCGTCAGGCGTCGGCGCGGCCAGGACGGCCGGCTCGAAGTAGCGCACCTGGCCGTGCTCGTCGAGAATGAAATCGCCGTAGGTGTCGCGAATCGTCTCCCCGCCGCGGCGCTCGGCGGAAATGTTGCCGACGACCGAGCGGACCTTCCGCACCGCCTCCTCGCCGCGAAATAAGAGGACCATGGCGCGGCGGGGACGCTTGGTCTTGGGGTCCGGCGCCAGGTTGCGCAGGATGTAATCGCGAATGAGTTCCTGGATGCGGCGGTCTTGGGGATCGGCGGTGGAAATGACGACCTCGGAATACCTCTGCACCAATTCGGCGCTGGGTGCGAACATGCGCGCCGCCGCCAGCTCCAGCCCGGTGCGCGTGATCAGGCGCGCCAGAATCCCGCCCGTGCGGGATTTATGAAGCGTATAGGGAGTAACAATGACGTAAGCCAGTTGTTGGGCCATAGAGAATTCAGCTAGGCTGGGTGTTTCCTTTCGGCACGCCTGGCGGCACGACGGCCGCTTTGCCGCCAAGGATTTTAAACATCACCACGCCGCACGTCGGACACTTGCCTTTGATCGCCTTGCGTCCGTTCTTCATGGTCTCTTCGACGGCCTCGGCAATTTCCTTTCTTGCTTTGCATTTAACACAATATCCTTCAGGCATAAAATCGCGCTGGACAATCCGCTTCCGGCGGCTGTGTCGCAGTCCTGACAGTGTAGGGGGCGCTTGCGGCCACCGTCAACTCGTAAAAGTCCAAGTTAACCATAACATATTGCAAATGAGGGTGATATGTTAACGATTCGCCCCACTTCTCCGGGAGTTCACGCCGGTTTTTTGGCCCATTCCCGCAGTTCGGTCTTCAGGATTTTGCCCGTTGGACTGTGCGGCAGGGCCGCCATGAATACCACCTTCCGGGGCAGTTTGTACTCCGCCAATCGCTCGCGCATATATTCCAGCAACGCCTTCTCCTCCAATTGGACGCCCTCGTGGCCGGCCACGAATGCCAGCGGTTGTTCGCCCTTGCGCGCGTCCGCGATGCCGATGATCGCCGCCTCCTTGACGCCGGGGAATTGGTAAAGAACCTCTTCGATCTCGCGGGGATAGACGTTGATGCCGTTGACCAGCAGCATATCCTTCTTGCGGTCGGTTATGTAAAAATATCCGTCCTGGTCGGCGTAACCAATGTCGCCCGTCAAAAGCCAGCCGCCGCGCATGACTTCCGCCGTCGCCGCCGGTTGGTTCCAGTAGCCGAGCATGACGTTGCCTCCGCGCACGCAAAGTTCCCCCGTTTGCCTGGCCGCCAGCATTTCCCCCGCTTCGTTTTGAATCGACACCTCTACGCCCGGAATGGGCACGCCGATGGAGCCCGCCTTCCACGGCCCCAGGATAGGCGTGAACGAAACCACCGGGCTGGCTTCGCTCAAGCCGTAACCTTCCAGCAGCGGCATCGGGAAGCGCGCCGTGAATTCCCGCAACGTCTCCGCTGGCAACGGCGCCCCGCCGCTGATGCACACCCGCAACGGCAAGTCCACCGGCGCCGGACTATGCGCCAACGCCCGGAAGAACTGCGGCACCGCCGGCAACAACGTCGCCCGATGCTGGATGATCTCCATGAGGATGTTCTTGGGCGGATGCAGCGTCTTGATGAGCACAATCGAACCGCCGATCAACATCGGCAGTAGCACGCCGACGGTGAACATGAAACTATGAAACATCGGCAACACCACTGCGAACCGGTCCTCTCCGACCGCCTTGAGCACCTCCCGGCAGCTCTCCACGTTGGCCAGCAGATTCCCATGCGAGAGCATCGCCCCTTTCGGATGACCCGTCGTGCCCGACGTATAAACAATCACCGCCAAATCCGCTTCCTCCGTGTCCGACCTGGGTTCAGCCTCTTCCCCCGCCTGGCCGGCCATCGACTCCACGAAAAACGCCTTCAACCCTGGCCGCTCCGACGCCAGCTTCGCAAAGCCGTCCTTCATGGATTCATCCAGAATGACGATCTCGATGCCCGCATCCGCCAGGATAAATTCGACTTCGGCTGGCTTAAGAAAACTATTGATCGGCACCGCCAAGGCCCCGGCCTGCCAGATGCCAAACAGCACCGGGACAAATTCCGGGCAATTCTTAAGCCAAACGCCGATCCGGTCACCACGCCGGACGCCGAAGCTGGACTGCAACCGTTGCGCCACGCCAAGAGTCTGTTGCCAAAACTGCCCGTAGGAAAACCTGACCTCACCCCAAAAGAGCGCCGTTTTGGAAAAATCGCTCCGGGCCGACTGCGCGAAGGCGAGTGCCAGGTTCATTGATACGCCAGATTTTTCCCCAATCCGCCCAAAGCGCAAGGTTTAAATCCGTCAAACCAAGAGCCTAACCGGCCGCAGCCTTAGCCGTAACGACGCAATTGGATTGCGGAGCGCGAGCGTCCTCGCTCGCCGCCTTCGGCGTCTCGCCGAAGGCATTCGGAGATGCGCATCATTCACCAAGGGTAGCTTGCTTTCGTGCTCCGGCCAGTCGGCGGGACGCCGACTGGAAGCGACCGGGACGGTCGCGCTACCTTTTTCAACCGCATCGTTCCAGCTTAGCCGAACCATTCAACCGATTTCCGAATTTCAATTCAAATGCAGAGCAGATGCGGCAGTTGTCCAAGACGCACAGCCACCCGCCAATTCTGCATTGACTTCCCGCCGCTCATTGCTCTCAATCCTCCCATGCGTTCTTCATTTCTTCTCGCGACGGCGGGCCTGCTCACGTGGTCGCTTTTAACAGGTTTTGCCGAGGAGCCCGCCCCGGGCAAGCAGGTCGAGCAGGAACTTAAAACCGCCGACGGTTCGATCCCTTATCTGCTCTATTTTCCAACGAATTACGGAGCAGAAACCGGACAGAAAACGCCCTTGGTCCTGTTTCTTCACGGCAGCGGCGAACGCGAAGGCCCGCTCAGTAACGTCAAGAAATGGGGGCCGCCCAACTTCATCGATCATGGCATTCAATTGCCCTTCATCATCGCCTCGCCCCAGTGCCCGCCCTCCCCGAAGTCCTGGAATTCCCCCGAAGAGCAAAAGCTCTTGTTGGCGCTGCTCGATCATTTGACCAACACCTTCAAAGTCGATCCGGACCGCGTTTATTTGACAGGGTTAAGCATGGGTGGATTCGGCTCCTGGCGGCTGGCCGCTGACCATCCGGACTTGTTTGCCGCCGTCGTGCCCGTTTGCGGTGGCGGCAACCCGGCCGACGCCGATAAACTTAAGAACCTCCCCATCTGGGCCTGGCACGGCGAGGCGGACCAGACCGTGCCGGTCCAAAAGTCGATTGAAATGGTCGATGCGATAAAAAAAGCCGGGAGCACCACCATACGCCTCACTACGCTCGCGCACGTCGGCCACGTTTCCTGGCAGGCAGCCTATGCTTCGCCCGACATGTGGCAATGGCTCAGCGAACAATCGGCCGCCAAGAACCGCGAGCGCGCCAAACCACAACCGTAAGCGAAGCGTTTTGTTGCTCTAATTGTTGACTCAGTGCGTTACGACGGGAGCCAAATATTATTTTCGTAACTTCTGGAGAACTGATAAAGTGCCGGCATGTCATTGTATCAAGAATTCGTAGATCGTCGTTCAGTCCTTCAAAAGGCAACTTGGCAAGATGTCACGCCTCGATTGTTACACATTCTTGATTGGATGGATGGTCACCCTGAAATCAAGGTAATTCTTGATGAATTGAGAGGCGATCCCGCGATTATCCAAATAATGAATGTCCGTAGGCCATCAATGCCCCTCAACCTGTTACCACACAACAAATCGCAGGGGTGGGACTGATTTTACTCGAATTGTGCGCACACGAAAAAGCACTGTTGGCCCTCGTCGCCGCTCATCATCGAATTTCAACAAGTGGCAGTTCGAGCTTGGCCGATGCCGGTAATGCGGCGATGGACCGTTTTATCGAACCATTCTTAGATTATGTCTTAGCCCGCTTGCCAGGAAAGCCTGCCCCCTTGGTACCAGGAACCTCGAATCTGCCGTGCATTCCGGTGGCCATCCAAGAGAGCTTGGAGGCATTCCGAAAAGACCACGCTCATGTTGAAAAAACCTGCTTCATTATGATGCAGTTCTCCGAGACTGAAGCGCACGGCGTAATCGGACAAACGATCAAGGCAACATTGTCCAAATTCGGTTTCACTGGGCTTTTGGCGAGGGACAAACAGTATCACGACGACTTATATCCAAATATCCAAACTTACATGCACGGCTGCCGCTTCGGGATTGCTGTCTTCGAGCGCATTGAGAAAGACGATTTCAACCCGAACGTGTCGCTTGAAATCGGCTACATGTTGGGGCTTAAAAAGGCGATGCTCCTCCTCAAAGAGAAAACACTCAGTTCCCTTCAAGCCGATTTGGTTGGAAAGCTTTATCACCCGTTTGACGTTCAAAACGTGACAAAGACAATTCCCCCTCAGATCGAACGCTGGATGGAGGACAAAACATTGATTTAGTAAGCGTTTGCGTTGCAAACCGACGCTTGCCGCGCCTCC
>Ga0302324_100018953_pt1 | contig 13538 bp, 7 predicted proteins | sample Palsa_T0_1_FD_201949 | JGI IMG/M metagenome (GOLD analysis project Ga0302324, IMG submission 201949) | Peat permafrost microbial communities from Stordalen Mire near Abisko, Sweden - Palsa_T0_1 | ecosystem: Environmental > Terrestrial > Soil > Palsa > Peat permafrost | place: Sweden: Abisko...
GCGTGTCCGGCCTCATGACGCATGTACATCATGATCTCGCGAGCGTCTTCCAGATCGTTCATATCGCGCTCAAGCTGCGCCAGGTCAGGGTTGGCCAGATAGAACGGAATGCCAATGATGGGCTCGCCAGAGGGACATCCCCATTCATCGGTGAGATAACAAAGCGGACGGAACTTGTGAATGCCCTTCGCTTCCAGTTCACGATAAAGCTGCTGTACGAATCGTTCAAGCGGAGACCCCTCGAGTTTGAGCCCGAGATCACGAATGGGCTTGGCGAGTATCTCCTGGAATTCCGCTCGGGTTTTCTCGAAATTGCGCACTGGGCTATTCAGAGTTCTACACCACGGAACCAGATTTGGCACGGCAAGGCGTATCGCTTATGCACATAATATTGTGGGCACGCCTTGTTCTGAAACATCAATCTGATAGGCGCTGTCCCGCCCGCAAGCCGAGCTTATCCTGCCCGCAGGGGGCCGTTCCGTCGAACTTCACGGAACGCCGTATGATGGCCACTATGATGCGGCTGAGGTCTATCACACTTCTCAGAGATAGGGTTGAGGATTGGAGCGTTTATCCTTTCGACGTACCTGCGATCCGGTGTCTGGAAAGCTTGGAGATTCGCTCGAGGATCTGCTTTTTCGTGGGTGAAAATGGTTCGGGTAAGTCAACCCTCCTCGAAGCGGTTGCCGAAAACTACGGCTTTGGACGCGAAGGTGGAAGCCGGAACTTCTACCAAACAACAACGGACAGCGTTGGGAGAATAGCTCCGCTCTCGAAAGCATTGCGCGTGGCCTTCAGCACACGCACTGGGCGGGGCTTCTACTTGCGTGCCGAGAGTTTCTTCAACGTGGCAACCCAGGTCGACCAGATGGGTCTGCAGGATGGGTACGGGGGCCGCAGTTTGCATGAACAATCCCATGGGGAATCGTTCTTATCTTTGCTTGAAAACCGCTTTCGGCGTGCTGGATTCTATGTCCTCGACGAGCCAGAAGCCGCGCTCTCTCCGCAGCGGCAACTCTCGATGCTGGCCCTCGTGCGCACGCTCCTAAGCGGGAACAACGACATTCAGTTTCTGATCGCCTCGCACTCGCCCATCCTGTTGGCTTATCCTGGTGCCCAAATTTTCTCGTTTGACGAGGGAAGAATCCACGAGGTCCGGTATCAGGAGACCAGCCCGTACCAAATCGTCAGCCGCTTTCTGGCTCGGCCGGATGTGTATTTGAAGGAACTTTTCGGAGAACTACCGATAGGGTCGGACGAGTAGTCGGCACTCACCTCCTGGCGAAACCTTCTTATGGCGGATGCGCGTCCCTGAAGCGCGGTCAGATGGAACCGAGGCTCTCGAGCGAGCGTATAAATGGTACGAGTCTGAGCGCTCGATCGGAGGCATTGGCGCGCGCTCCATATACCAGGAGGGGGAAGCATGAACGCTGATTTACGCCTTGCCTTGCGCCAGCTGCACAAGGCGCCCGGGTTCGCCGTAACCGCGGTGCTTACACTGGCGCTGGCCATTGGCGCCAATGCTGTCGTCTTCAGTGTGCTCAATGCGCTGGTATTGCGCCCACTCAATGTCCCACACCCCGAAAATCTGTTCATGCTGGAGCGCGACTTTGGAGCGGACAGCACGCCCTCGCAGGCGTATCCCGATTACCGCGACCTGCGCGAACAAAACCGCAGCTTCGAATCCCTCGTGACCTACTACATCCTGGGTCCGGCTGGGCTTGACGCAGGCGGCGGGAATCCCTCCATCGTCTGGCCCTACATGGTAAGCGGCAATTACTTCGATTCCCTCGGCATCCAGCCTTACCTCGGCCGCTTCATCCATAGTTCCGACGAGCATGGGAAGAACAGCGTGCCCTACGTTGTCCTGAGCTATGCCTACTGGCACAGTCACTTCAACAGCGACCCCAACGCGGTGGGCCGCACCGTCCAGATCAATAAGCATCCGTACATCATTGCGGGGGTTGCGCGGCCCGATTTCCGTGGTACCGAGCTTTTCTTCGCGCCTGACCTGTGGGCTCCCGTAGTGGATCTGCCGCAGATTGGCGGATGGGATCCGTTGGAGGACCGCGGCAGTCATTCCACATGGGTGATTGGCCATTTGAAGCCCGGGGTGACGCCAGGCGCGGCGACCTCGGATCTGAACGCCATTGCGGCTTCACTGGCGAAATCGTATCCGAAAGAGGACGACGGCCTGAAGTTCGCCTTGGCGCGTCCAGGGCTGGTGGGAAATACGCTCGGCCGGCCGGCGCGTGCCTTTATGGCCGGCCTGATGCTCCTGGCGGGCCTTATCCTGCTTGCAGCGTGTGCCAACCTCGGCAGTCTCTTCGCTGCGCGGGCGGCTGATCGCTCGCGCGAGATCGCGTTGCGCATGGCTCTTGGATCGCCCCGCCAGCTCATTCTCCGCCAGCTTCTCACGGAAGCGCTTGTAGTTTCCGTGGCCGGAGGAGTCTGCGGCATCGTTGGCGCTGTGGCCATTCTGCGTGTGTTAAGCACCTGGCGGCCTATCCCCGGCATTCCCATCAATGTGCCGGTTAACCCGGACGCAAAGACCTACGCCCTGGCGCTGCTGCTCGCCCTCGTCAGCGGTTTGCTCTTCGGTTTAGTTCCGGTTCGACAAGCGCTGCGCGCAGATCCCTGGCAGATCATCCGTTCGGGCTCTTCAGGCTTCGACAACCTGCGCCGCCTGACCCTACGGGACGTGCTGCTGGGGCTGCAAATCGCCATCTGTGCGGTTCTGGTGACCGCTTCGCTGGTCGCAGTGCGCGGCCTGGCACGCTCGCTCGCAAGCAGTTATGGTTTCCAGCCTCAGGGAGCGATGGTGGTCCATACCGATCTGAGCATGGCTGGTTACGACGGCGATCAACGCGCGCAGATGGAGCGCCACATGCTTGAGGTCGCGGCGGCCATCCCCGGTGTCACCGCGGTTGGTTATGCCGACCGGCTGCCGCTCAGCATCGGCGGCAACGACTCCTCTGTTTTCGCCGACAGCATCACGGATTACCGGCCCAGGAATGCTGCCGCCGATGCCCAGCAGTTCAATATCTCACCGGACTATTTCCGCGCAGCTGGGACCACGATTCTGGCCGGGCGAACCCTTACTCTGCACGACGATAGCAAGGCTCCCAAGGTGGCTGTTGTCAATCGCGAATTTGCCCGCAAAGTTCTGGGGACGGTCGACAAGGCCGTGGGCAGTCATTTCAAGATCTGGGGCGGCACTCGGATAGAAGTCGTAGGCGTGGTGGAGGACGGTAAGTACGAAACTCTGACGGAAGATCCCAAACCGGCCATGTTCTTTTCCTTCCTGCAGCAGCCCAACAGCAACGCCTGGTTGATCGTTCGATCGCAGCGCGACGCGCAGGAGATCGCAGGCGCGTTGCAGCGCTCTCTGCACCACCTCGATCCAGCACTGCCGCTAGAGATCAAGCCCTGGAACAGCGAATTGGATTCCGCTCTATTCGCCGCCCGTGTGGCCACCGTAGCCTTGGGCGTGCTGGGCTTGCTGGGCGCGATGCTCGCTATCACAGGCATATTTGGAATGGCGTCCTACGCGGTGACTAAACGCCTGCGGGAGCTGGGCATCCGCGTAGCGCTCGGTGCGAATCAGCGCGAGGTACTGGAAGCTGCGCTGGGACGCGCTTTCCGGCTGCTGGCAATTGGCTCGGTGGCAGGTATGATCCTCGGCATGCTTGCCACCCGCGTGCTCTCCTACATCGTCTACCAAGCCACGCCGAAAGATCCGACGGTTCTGGGCGGCGTGACCTTGACCATGCTCGCCGTAGGCCTGGTTGCCGCCTGGATCCCGGCCCGGCACGCTCTCGCCGTCGACCCGATGATCCTGCTGCGCGAAGAATAATGCGTGCAGGGGCACAGAGTGGGCGAACGGAACAAGCTTCCTGAAGTAGGAGTCGGCCCGATGGACTCAACCAACCGGCTTGTTGGCGTGACGGCCGCCAGGCTCCGCACGATCTGCCGACACAACTGAGTCGCGTTTCTCGCCGCTGGTAGGTAGTGTGAAACAAAACCTTGCGCCGCACGGAGGGTTGTCAGCAGCCCACAAGCGGCCCCCGTGCGATTCAACGATGGAACGGCTGATCCGCAGTCCCATGCCCATGCCCGTACCGTGAGGTTTAGTGGTAAAGAATGCATTAAAGATCTTGTCCGCCTGCTGCGGTGGAAGCCCCACGCCGGTATCGCTGACTGAGATGAGCACCTGACAATTCTCGCCGCTTTGCGACTGGATGATGAGTTCGCGCATCCCATCCACGTCCTTCATGGCATCTATGCTATTCATCATGAGGTTCATCAGAACCTGTTGCAGTTGCACGCGATCTCCCATGACCTGAGGGAGGCCCGCAGCGAGTTCTGTCCGAATGAATACGCCGAATTGAGTTGCCTCGCTGTGCAGGAGAAGCCTCATCTCTTGGATAATCTCATTTACATCGACCGACTCCCGTTGCAGAGTATCCTCCTTGAAGAGCAGGCGGACTCGCTTGACGATCTCGCCCGCACGCACTCCGTCTTGTACAATTCGTGACGCGGCCGCGCGCGCCTCCTCCAAGTCAGGTTGATCGCGAGATAGCCAGCGCAAGCAAGTATTGGCGTCGGTGATGGCTGCGGCAATCGGTTGGTTGACCTCGTGCGCCAGGGAGGCAGTCAGCTCCCCCATGCTACTCAACCGGTTGGCGCGTGTGAGATCCGCCTGCGCCTGCCGCAGCGCCGCCTCCGACTGTTCCCGCTGTGCGCGCGCTTCCAGCCGAAGTTCAATGATCCGTAGCGCGGTGGCCCAGCCGAAAAAGGCCGCGGTGAACAGGGTAACGAATCCTGTGACGATTGCTGTGAAAACAATGCGATGTTCGACGAGCGCTATATTGAATGCGGCTTGCGTGCGCTGTTCTTCGACGGCCCGCGCTACGTCTTTGACTAGCTGGGAGCTGATGAATTCAAGCCGCTGGACTTGTTTGTCCGTTCGATCCCTTACCGCGGCCCACTCTCCCGAAGTCGCTAACGCTCTGATGGCATCCAAATGCGACGGTAGAGTATCCTCGATCGCTTCGATCGTTGGAAACACTGTCTGGTCTACCTTGACCTGGGAAGGCAAATGACGGAAGACTGCCTCAGTACGTTTAGCCTCCTCTAGCACGTCGGCCCTTAGTGCTTCCGATACTGTGATCAGCTGGTCCTGGTTCTCGGACCGCGCCGCAATGCCTAGCCTTTCGTAAAATGAGAAAAGATCCCCATGTACACGTAAGACCTCGATCAGTTCTCCATCGACACCCTTCAGGAGTTCAACTTGAGAACGAACCTGACGCAACTGCCAAAGCAGAACGCCATCGCAAATAACCATCATCAGAATAAGGAGAGCAAAGCAGAGTGCCAGGTGGCGGCCAATCTTGAGTCGATGAAGAAGAGGTCGAGTGGTAACCTGCCTCAGCCATTCACCCAATCCCGTAGTGTTTAGGGAACCGGTCATACACTATCTACTTGAAGTCCTGGTGCGCTGACGCATCAGTCGAACCGGCGGCAGGCTGCGGCCTGGAAACCGTTCCCAAACTCGTTTCCTTTGAAACGCGATTCCGGCTCGGCGGTCCCGGTTTGAAACCGGTGATCCGCACCAACTCCTGTTCCAATGATGCCGCAGCCTCTGGCGCCCTGCTTTGGCCCAGCAAAACAGAGCGCACTGCTTGAATATAAGCTCGCGAAACTTCTTCGTATCTCTCTCCTGCAACCGTAGAGGGTCGAGCCACCACGCGGCTCAGGGGCTGTCTTCCATTGTCAGCGGAATTTCGTTTTGTTCTCAAGATGGCGGTCGGGTCATAAAAATCCGGCCCGTTCTGTGAATCGTGGTCGGAACGAGCCTCTTCGAGCTTGATCTCCTGATGGACTAAAAATCGGATCAGTTGTAGTGCTTCAGTTGTGTGCCTCGATGATCGCGAAATCCCGAGTCCAAAGCCACCCAAAGTCGCCGCTTGCGCATTCTTTCCCGCGGGAACGTTCGTCATTCCGATCCGGTCTCGAATCGACGGATTATCCCTGACGCTGAGAAGATAAGACTTCGCCCACCCACGATAAAAAGCTGACCTTCCAGGATGGTAAAAGTCGTTTACGGCATCCCATTCCTGGAGAGAGGTCACGCTACGGGGCGAGATCCAGCCTATCCAATGTGCTGCGCGTTGCCAACTGCGGATAGCATCAGGATTATTCACGCTAATTGTGCCATCAGCCTCGATGATTCGCCCCCCACCTTCAGCGATCTGCCATTCCAGGGCGTTACAGGTCAAGCCTTCGCCGGCCGCACCCGGCCATGTAAATCCCCAAAAATCCTTTTGCCCTCTGGCGCGCTCGCCCTCCTGAATCCTGACGGCCATTTGTTCGAGTTCGCCCCACGTGCGGGGCGGCGCCCGGTACCCATACCGTCGGAGCAAATCCTTTCGGTAAAATAGAACTCCGATATCGGAATGATAAGGCACGGCGACTAGTTTTCCCTTGACTGTGTAACTGGCGACCATATCGGCGTTGATAGCTGAGAGTTCTGTCGCCAAATACGGCTTCAAGTCCATCAATTCTTCGCTCAAAACTCCGGGCCAGATCACATCGACACCATTCACATCCGGACTGGTGCTTTCTTGTCGGAGTAGCTTCCGGACCAAGTCTAATTGGTCTAACGTGGTTTCCGGGGTCGGGAGATGCTTAACGGCAATTCCCGTCTGCTGTGTGAAATCCTTCAGTCTATTGTCTGCAATCAGAGTACGTTCGGTCAGATCTTTCGACCACTCCGGGTCTACGAACGTGATCGTCACGGGTTCCTTCGAAATTCGTTGATCTCCATGAACAATCAAAGAAAAGAGGAAAGCGCACACGATCCCAGCAGTCTTCGTCGAGCGCAGCCATGAAACTTTGCAAATACCGATCGTGAGGCCCATTTGATAACCCGAAAGGCCTCTCATTCGCATCACAAGCGCCTCCACGATGTACCGCTGTTCTCAAAGTACATTGTGATCTTACCCCGGTGTACGCCCACACCGAAAACCTGGGCGGCCAGCCTACGATGGTCGTTCATATCGAGTTGGGCGAGCGACGAACGAAGGAAACTAGATACGGGCACAGCGACAGCTTGGGACGCCCGGTAGACTTACTTCACAAACATCCCTGGAGAGCGAGGCGGGAATAACCCTAAAGGAAATCCACCAGCGGACGACACAAAGCATGTCGTTCACCTTTCGGGACGGGTACGGGAGCGGATGCCCGGCTTCTCATGCTATGTATCAGGGCACGACTCTACAGACTGCGGAAAAGGCGCTCTACGAAGGGCACGGCTTCAGCCGTGCCGCACTAGACGAGGACTGATGAGGGCTTTAGCCTCTGAGGTACCTTCTTTCCGAAAGCTATGGCCCTCACGGGCTGCGAAAAAACTCATGCTTTGTATCAGGGCACGGCTTTAGTCGGGCCGTTCCCCAACGCCCTATGAGGGCTTTAGCCCCTGAGGCACCTTTCACTAACTTGCGCGAGGAGCGGCTCAAAACGGTGTCCCTAAGAGTGGGAATCCGCTGTTCATCAAAATAACAGCTCCGCTGGCAGGCTCTAGAAAGTGAAAATGGCCTGAGCAAAAAAGGAGCGATTGCCTGGGGTCGGCGATCCGAAGGGACCACCAGCTAAGGATTGCGTCTTACCGAAAAGGGGTGAGCCGAGGGTGCCATTGGGGGTCCCTAGATTCACAATATTGAAGAGGTTCAGTGCCCCGCCGACCAGAGTCAGGCTGTACTTGCGCGCAACCGTAGCGTCCAGCTTAGGTTGTGCTTGACCGCCACTGAGCCCGCGGCCATTCACGCTTCCATTCCCTTGCATGCCCTGTGCGCCCTTGGCTCCTTTGATTTCGGGGCCAATGCCGAAGACCTTGCTTATACGCATATGCATGACGAAGTTCGCTGGACCAATACCAGCACCATACGGAACGATTCGTTCGCCCTTGCCCACCGGGTCGGTGTCCAGACATCCGTAGGGTGTGGAAACCACACCCGGTTGACCACAGACACCATAGGTCGGCCGTGCGTTGAATTGATTATTCTCCGTGAGATCGTTGCCGATCACCAGATTGTAGGGCGTTCCAGATTGAGCGGCCAGCAAGGGAGCCAGGATGATTCCATGAGGCGCGGAATAAGTTCCAAGCAGAAAAAGACGATTCCTAATCCCGAAGGTAGGACGGCCGTAATCAAGGCCTGGATTTTGCGCGACCGAAGGAACGTAGGTGACGCCCTGGGTATCGCTCTTTGCTTCGTTGAAGGTGTATGAGCCATGCAACGACAAATGGCGAAATTGTGTGGTGGCCGTTGCAATCACCTGATCCTGTTTAAAGATGCCGCCGGACTGAAACTGGTAATTGTAGGCAGCCGGCAATGGGCCTACCACCGTATATGTGGATGGATCGAACTCCGGAGCCGTCACATTGTTGGTGAGGTACTGATGAATGCCGCGGGTAAAGAGATAGGTAACGTTGAAAGTGACCTTCTTTGTAATCTGCTGGTCAACGCCAACGCCCCCTTGCATGCTGAGGGCCGCGTGAAAGTGGTGATCAATGTTGTAAAAGGATGGAATGGAAGCTGAGGCCTCCGCAACAACGCTGGTCGGTGCCGTTGCGTTCGGGTTATAGAAATCAGGATTGCTGATCACATAGCTCTGCTGATTGATCCCATTTTGATGGATCGCTTGCATGATGTAGGGTGTGCCCGTCGATGAACTGAATGAGTTGGGCACTGTGAATCGATCGTAAAACCAGCCATAACCGGCCCGCAGGACCGTCTTGGGGGGAGTATTGCCCGTATGTCGTGGGGCCCAGGCCATCGAGACACGCGGTCCGAAGTCAGCATGGTCGTGAATTCTGTTCTGGATTTCAAAGCGCAGCCCGTAGCTTAGAGTGAGATTGGGCCTAAAGCGCCAATCGTCTTGATAGAAGAGTGCGGCGTCAAATAGAAGAGCATGGGCCAGCGGATTCGCAATGATCGTTGCCTGGTATTGCGCAGGCGTCTTAGCCAGGTACTGATCGATGGACTCAAAAAAATAGTTGCCATTCGACCCGGAAGTCGAGTAGTTGGCGTCTCTGTAGGCACGTAGGCGCGCTCCAAAGCGAATGGTGTGGCTTGCCGCCGTCGCCGTGGAGTAGTTCTGTAGTTCGAAGATGTCCTGGTGGTCTTCCGCGACCCCGGAGTTGCTTCCTCCCGTGGTAAAGGCTCCTTGTACCGATATCGTCGGAGTGAAGTACGAGGCCATCTGGCTGTTGCGGACCCGGCGCCACTGGAAATGGGTTTCGTTGATGACACGCGGACTTACCACGATCGTATCGCTGACCTGAATCGCGTTCTCCTGGTTGTTCAAGTTGAACGCCTGCTCGGGAAGGTTCAGCTGGCCAGGACCGTTCGCGGTCGCGACCGAGCGATAGTAGGAGTCGCGGACGGAGAGGGTGTTGTTCTTGCCCAGCTGAAAGTCTACGCGGGGATTCGCGTACAAAAGCGAGGATGGGTTGGGCAGCGCCTCATTGACGGTTGTACTGGTGTCTTGCGGATTGACGGCATCGATAATGGTCTGATTCTGCCGATCAAAGTGAAAGATGCTGAAGAAGTATGAGGCGTTCTTGGTTAGAGGCCCATTGACGTCCGCCTGGATGAAATAAAGATAGTAGCTTGGTTGCTGCTGGACGAGAGGATTGGCCGTATTCCAAGCCGAATCGTTGCCTAAAGAGGTAACGTGGCCGGAAAACTTGTCTGAACCCGGCTTGGTGAGGATCTCGATTCTCCCATATCCGATCTTGTCGAACTCCGCTGAAAACGGATTTTGATTTACGCGAATTTCTCGGATCGAAGACTTCGGGGGTATTTGGCCCCCGGTAAATCCATCGATATAAATCTGGCCGCCGCTTGGTCCGGCTGCGGGCCCAGCCAATGCCTGCAGTTCATTTTGCAACTCGTCCGGATCATCCGAGAGCGCATCGAGGTCGCTGCCCTTCATCACCAGAGCACTTGCATTTTCATCGGGATTGACGCTCACGCCGGCACTTTGGTCGTTGACCGTGATGTCCTGCTGTTGAACGGCAATGGTAAGGGTAATGTTCAGCTGGCGAGCCTGACCGGCGGTAATCACAACATCGGTTTTGGAAAAGGGCGCAAATCCCGGAACAGCGACTGCAATGGTGTATGACCCTGCCGGGGGCGTCTTGAAAACATAGGTACCATCATTTCCCGACTGGACGGTTAGCACGGTAGGCCCCTGGGTGAGCGTCACGGTTGCTCCAGGTACAACGGCGCCGCTAGGGTCAAATATTTGGCCTCGAAGACTTGTGGCCGACTGCGCAAGTGCATTCGGAAATGCGAGCGTTAAGACGACGAGGATAAAAAAGACCAAAACGAGCAGGGCTTTCTCGACAAGTAGACGGCTTGTTCCCAGCACGAGATTCATCGTAGAAAGCGCCCTTTCCCCGAGATTTGAAGGAGACGTTGCGCCCCCCAGTACGTGGCAGTTGCAGGTAGAGGTCCACTCTCAGAAACGGCGGTTTCAAAGCTCGTGCACCCGCCCCGATTTCCCATTGCGATTCAATCAAGTGGATCCGGCACCTGGTGCTCCCAAATGGAATACGCAATGATTCAAGAGCACGTTCCGTCATTGGCGGCTTTTTTATGCAAGTGGCGTGACTACGTCCATTGCGGCGCTGTTCACTCCTGGACATTGCCGTCCGATTTAGAACACCATCGGCAGTTCACACCGAATTCACACCTAAGACGGACATGGCTGCAAAATCGCTCATTTCTCCCTGCATTTATTTAGCGAAAAGAGAATCGCGACTGCTTCAGGAATTCGTCAACCAATTCACCCTTGCCGTCCGCTGGTTCACTAAGCAAAGTAAGCGCAGTGATCCACTGCCTCGTATACTGAGGAGACGACGTCCGCACATGTTGAGCCAAACCCATTCCGAAAGTCGCGATCACAATGCCCAGATAAGCTTGGACTTTTCTGATTTCACCATTCCGAAGCTCCCGGTATCGGCTATGTAGTATTCTACTCTCAGCATGTAGTATTCTGCTTCACGAAAAGTCAACCAATTTTATGTGCCCCGTTTCCGTCTCCTCTACTGCTAACCTACTGCGGCTGAGATTTCCGTTGCGGGTCGTATTGCCTGGCAAACGCGTAATATCCTGAGGGGGCGATGATCTGCGCCCCTTTGACGGAGCAGTCAAGCTTGACGCGGTGGAACGCCCCATTGGGCTTAAACCCGGAGGGCTTGTAGACAAGTTGGTACTGATTGCGTTGCTCCGCCTCGATGAGTTGCAGGTCTTCCCAAACCTGGTCGCTCTGCGGATTGAAGAAGACGCGGCCACCAGACTCTTTCGCGAGTTTCTCCAACGTTCTCTGGCCGTCGGAGAATCGGGATTTCGGGCTGTTGGTGATGATATAAATGGCAGTTCGCGTTCGTTGACACATGTCGATGGCTTCGTTCATGTAAACGTGGCTAGCGTCGTCCTCACCGTCAGTGAATAGGAGAATGAAGTTGCCAGTCACCACGCCGCGCTCCTGCGACCACTGATCGCGGCAGGCAATGTAAAGAGAGTCGAAGATCGCAGTCAGCAAGAAGTGACTGAAGGGGCGGTTACCCTCTTCATTTGGAATGGCGGCCGTGCCGGCGGCAATGCCGGCCCGGTCGTCGGTCCACTCCTGCATAATGAGACTGTCCATGTCAACCTGCATCACGAAAGCGCGATCGAATCCTTTACGAATGAGACGCGAAGCATAGAGGCTAATGATCGATCGATTGGCGGCCAAGTTTGCCCGCATTGAGGCGCTTTTGTCGACCAGGAAACCAACGCGGATCGGCAGATCTTGGGAGGATCGGAGCATGACGATTCGGCTCGGGGGCTTTCCCTCGTCGGAGAGACGCAGGTCACTAGGCGTCAGATGAGTCAGAGGCGTGCCCCGCGCGTCGAAGGCATGGAAGGTGAGGCTAATCTCATCAACGGAAACCTGCAGCGTGTATGAGGGCGCACTGTTCGCCGACGTCTGGGGTGACTCCGCAATGCCACAGAAGGTTAGCAGGGAGAGAGGAAGACACAATAGCAAACAACTCGCGATTTGTCTTCGCATGCTGATGCGTGTCACGAGATCGCTACCGGGCAGAACTGTGCCAAGGCGTTCCCGGTATGACATCCTGTTAGACCTTCTCTGCTGCTAGTGCGAGAGCTCTGCAATCTGCACATGATAAGGTTCCAGCAAGCTGCCCGTCGCACGATCGAGAGTGGCACGAGCAATCTGGTAGTTAATCTGCGTTTGCAACAGGTCAAGCTCCGATTGCGCGAGTTTGGTTTGTGAATCCAATACGAAAAAATTTGTCTCAGCGCCCAGTTCGTATTTCCGCTGATCGGCAGCGAGCGATTTCCGGGCAAGCTCCAAAGATGTCTTGCCAGCGGCCAGGGTGAGCTTCGCCTCTTCCAACAGATGAACAGCATCTTTCACCTGTAGAACTATCTGTTCCCGCGTTATTTGAGAGGCGTATAAATCACGCCGCCGTGCTACCAGCGCGGTGCCTAGATTCGCCTTCGCGCCTCGATTCCTGAGCGGAAGGTTCAGCGTGAGTGTGCCCCCGTAGCCCGGGAAACCAAACCCAAATAGCTGGCTGTACGATGCTCCCAAGCCACCCGTAGCTATCAATTGCCCCGTGTTCAGGTTATATTGATTCCCCCCAATGCCGTTGCTCTGATAGAAGCCAGTGAGCGATAGGTCAGGCTCCAGGGCGTTGTGGGCAAATCGAATACTGGTTTCATCATTCGCGACGGCATCATTAGCCGCGGCAATCTCCGGACGGCCGGTGAGCGCTTTATCCAGGACAGCCACGGGGTCGACATCCTCAATCTCGCCCTCTGGCTCGGGCTTCTCGACGAGGTCCAACTCGAGTGCCGCCAACGTTGGATCCTGATCCACACCGATGGTAAAACGGAACGCCTCCTGCGCCTGCTTAAGAGCGTATTCGCTCTGGATGGCCTGCAGGCGACGAGCAGCCACTTCAGATTGGGAACGATAGATATCGAGCGGTGGCAACGCGCCGAGTTCCAGAGCACGCTTGTCATGTTGATAACTGCTCTCTGCCAATGCAAGAGACCTCTGCTCGACGTCGAAGCTTCCGCGTGCTTGGACAACGCTCCAGTATTGCGTGACAACCTGCAGTATAGCGTCGTTTACCTGCGCCTCAAAGCTCGAGCGCGATTGCTGAAGGGCCCGTCGCGCGATGATGATAGGAGCGGTATTGGCAAAGCGTCCAGCGTTGTGCAGGAGGGGCTGAGTAAACTGCAAGGTCACCGTTGAGTTGACATAAGGATTAAGGAAGTAGAAGTCGCTGTTGGTGGAATTTCGATTGCTGTTGACACCGGCGAATATATTCGTTCCGGTTGTGAACGTCTGCGTATAACTGGCCTGCACTGTCTGACTAAGCGTATTCAGGGCAGCGCTGTTGTTGTCGCCCACACCTTGCAATTGCGTATAACCCGAATACGACAGTCGATTGA
>Ga0302324_100018955_pt1 | contig 13537 bp, 14 predicted proteins | sample Palsa_T0_1_FD_201949 | JGI IMG/M metagenome (GOLD analysis project Ga0302324, IMG submission 201949) | Peat permafrost microbial communities from Stordalen Mire near Abisko, Sweden - Palsa_T0_1 | ecosystem: Environmental > Terrestrial > Soil > Palsa > Peat permafrost | place: Sweden: Abisko...
GCACGCTGCGCATTGTGCTGGCCTCGTTGCTGACCATCGCCGTCACCCTGGGGGTGTGGCAGGGGTTCATCTCCCTCTTCCACCTCAACCCCTACTTCGCCAAGGGCCCGGGCGACGTCTTCGACTTCCTCTTCCGCGGCCCCGAGGCGGGGGCCAACCGGCATCTGATCCTGTCCAATCTGGGGGTGACGTTGTTCGACGCCATGCTCGGCTATGTGGCCGGAACGGTGGCCGCCATCGGCGTCTCCCTGGCCATCGTCATGAGCCGCTCCGTCGAGCAGTCGGTCATGCCGGTGGCCATCACCCTGCGCGCCGTGCCCCTGGTGGCCATGACGCCGGTGCTCGTCCTCATCTTCGGGCGGGGGCTCTTGTCGGTGACCATCATCGCCGGCCTGGTCTCCTTCTTCCCCACGCTGGTCAACATGGTCTTCGGCCTGCGCTCCGCACCCGTCCACGCCTTCGACCTGATGCGGGCCTACGGCGCGTCGGACGCCACCATCCTGCGCAAGATCCAGTTCCCCTACTGCCTCACCGCGCTGTTCGCCTCGGCCAAGATCGCCGTGCCCGGCTCCATCGTCGGCGCCACGCTGGCCGAGTGGCTGGCCACCGGCAACGGCCTGGGCAACCTCATGCTGGTGAGCTCCTCGGACTCGCAGTGGAACACGCTGTGGGCTTCGGTGGCCGTCATCACCATCACCTCGGTGCTCATGTACAACGTCGTCGCCCTGGTCGAGCGCCCGGTGGTCGAGCGCTTCCGGGCCGCCTGAGCCATGGGCGGCGTCCTCCTGCAGAACGGCCGCATCATCGACCCCTCGGTCGGGCGCGACCAGACCGGGGACCTCTTCGTGCACGACGGGCGCATCGCCGAGCGGCCCGAGCCCGGAGAACCGGTCGAGGTCGTCGACTGCTCGGGCCTGGTGGTGACGCCCGGGCTCATCGACATGCACACCCACGTGCTGCCCGGACTGGGGGACTTCTGCGTCCCGCCCGACCAGGTGGGGGTGGACATGGGGGTGCCGGTGGTGATCGACGGCGGCACCAGCGGCGTCGCCACCTTCGACATCAGCCGGCGCGCCGTGATCGACCACCCCGAGACCCGCACCAAGGTGCTGGCCTTCATCGACCCGGGCCAGCTCTACCTGGCCACCAAGGACTTCATCTGCCACCGGCTGCGTATCGCCGACGACCTGGCGAACCTCGACGCTGGAGCCCTGGCCTCCAGCATGGAGCGCAACGCCGAGGTGCTGGTGGGCCTCAAGGCGCGGGCCTGTCACGTCGGCGACCCCGAGCACAGCCCCTTCTTGGCCGCGGCCCAGGAGGCCTCGGGCGGCAAGCCGGTCATGGTGCACCTGGGCCGCTTCCCCCACACCCCGGTCATCACGCCGCGGGCGCTGTGCAACAGCCTGCGCCCCGGGGACATCATCACCCACGCCTTCCGGGGGGCGGGGGGGATGATGGGGCCGGACGGCAAGGTGGTCCCCGAGTTTCGCGACGCCGTCGACCGCGGCGTCGTCCTCGACATGGGTCACTCGGGCACCGACTTCCGCTTCCGTGAGGCCCGGCGGCTGCTCGACCAGGGCTACCTGCCGGACACCGCCTCGACCGACCTCAACGTCTTCACCACCGCCGGACCGGTGTTCTCCCTGTGCGAGAACCTGACCAAGCTGTTGGCCCTGGGGGTGGAGCTCCCCGCCGTGGTGGCCATGGCCACCACCAACGTGGCCCGGGCCAGTGGCCGGCTCTCGGAGCTGGGTTCCCTGGCCGTGGACCGCCCCGCCGAGGTCAGCGTGGTCCGCCTCCGCACCGACGGGCCGTTCCCGGTGAGCGACGGCCACGAGGTCATGGACTCCCCCCTGGCGGTGGAGCCCGTCGGCTGCCTGCGGGCCGGGGCCTGGGCCCCCGCCCTCCCGGTGGCCAGCTTCGCCTCCCACGGCCGGAGCTGGACCGAGCCCCCGTCCGATCAGGACTGGTGAGTGCCCACCCAGGAGGAGCTGACCGACGCCCTGGCCTGCTTCTGGCACCCGGTCTGCACGCTCGACGAGCTCCAGGGTGCGCCCGGCGGCGTGTTGGCCGTTCGGCTCCTCGGGCGGGAGCTGGTGGTGGCCGATCTGGGCGCGGGCCGCCTGGCCTGCCTGGTCGACCGCTGCCTGCACCGCTCCACCCGCCTGTCCATCGGCTGCGTCGAGCAGGGGACCATCCGCTGCGCCTATCACGGCTGGCGCTGGGACCAGGCGGGGGCGTGCGTCGAGATCCCCTCCGCGCCGGGCACCCCGATCGCCGCCCGGGCGGTGCTGCCCTCGTTCTCCACCGCGGCGCACCACGGCCTGGTCTGGGTGCGCCTCGACGACCGGGCCGGCCTCCCCGTGCCGCGCTGTCCGGGCTTCGAGGACCCGACCATGAAGATGGTGGCGGGCGAGCCCTACACCTGGCCGGTCTCGGTCGGCCGCCGGGTGGAGAACTTCACCGACCTCAGCCACTTCGCCTGGGTGCACGACACCACCCTCGGCCGCCGCGACCAGCCCGTCCCGCCCCTCCCCGAGGTGCGCCGGCACCAGGGCGCGTTGCGCTTCGAGTACACCTCGCCGGAGCTCGACGACCAGTCGGCGGTCGCCCTCATGGGGCACAGCGACTACCACGTCGTCATGCCCGGGACGGTCAACATCGAGTTCGCCATCGCCGGGCGTCCGGGCGTCCGCCGCCACCTGTGGATGACGGCCTCGCCGCTCGACGCCGTATCGTGCCGGACCTTCTGGTACCTCGGCCGCAACGACCCCGACGGCGAGCCCGACCAAGAGTTGATGGAGTTCCAGGACCTGATCCTGGCCCAGGACGCCCCCGTGGTCGGCAACCAGGACCCGCTGTTCCCGCTGGGGCCGGCGGAGCTGAGCGTCAAGGCCGACCGGGTGTCGCTGGAGTACCGGCGCTGGCTGCTCGAGCTGGTCGGCGCGGCCCGCCAGGGTCCCGAGGCGCTGCGCTCGTCGTTGGGAGTCGTGTGGAAGCATTACGCCATGAGCGAGGGCGCCCCGTGCGACTGAGCCCGCACGAGCAGGACCGGCTGTTGATCCACGTGGCCGCCATGGTGGCCCGCGACCGCCGGGCGCGGGGCCTCGCCCTCAACCACCCCGAGTCGGTGGCCCTCATCACCTCCTTCGTGATGGAAGGGGCGCGCGACGGCAGCGCCGTGGCCGAGCTGGCCGAGGCGGCCCGCCACGTGCTGACCCGCCACGACGTCATGGAGGGGGTGCCCGAGCTGGTGCCCGAGGTACAGGTGGAGGCCACCTTCCCCGACGGCACCAAGCTGGTCACCGTCCACCGACCCATTCAATGACTAGGCCCATTCAATGACCGGCCCCCTGGTGCCGGGCCAGGTGGTGGTGGGCGACGGCCCGCTCCCCCCGGCGGCGGTTCCCGACCTCGTCCTCACCGTGGCCAACACGGCGGACCGCCCCATACAGGTGGGATCGCACTTCCACTTCGCCGAGGCCAACCGGGCGCTGGCCTTCGACCGTACGGCGGCCTGGGGGCGGCGCCTGGCCATCCCGGCGGGGACCTCGGTGCGCTTCGAGCCGGGCATCGAGCGCGAGGTGGAGCTGACACCGCTGCGCGGGGCGCGACGGGTGCCCGGGCTGCGCGGCCTGGCCGGCGGCGCGTTGGACCCCTCCCCATGAGCGACCCCGGGCGCGCGCGCTACGCCGCCCTCTACGGCCCGACCGCCGGGGACCGCATCCGGCTGGCCGACACCGACCTGTGGATAGAGGTCACCGAGGACCGGTCCGGACCGGGTGACGAGGCCATCTTCGGGGGCGGCAAGGTCATCCGCGAGTCGATGGGCCAGGCCATGGCCACCCGGGCGCAGGGCGCGCCCGACCTGGTGATCACCGGTGCCGTGGTGCTCGACCACTGGGGGGTGGTCAAGTGCGACATCGGGGTGCGCGACGGCCGGATCGTCGCCCTGGGAAAGGCCGGCAACCCTGACATCTCCGACGGCGTCCATCCCCAGCTGGTCATCGGGCCGGGCACCGAGATCATCTCGGGCAACGGCTACATCCTCACGGCCGGGGGCGTCGACTGCCACGTGCACCTCATCTGCCCGCAGATCATTGACGAGGCCCTGGGCGCCGGGATCACCACCCTGATCGGCGGCGGGACGGGCCCGGCCGAAGGCACCCGGGCCACCACGGTGACCCCGGGCAGCTGGTACACGGCCCGCATGCTCGAGGCCCTCGACCCCCTGCCGGTGAACGTGGCCCTGCTGGGCAAGGGGAACACCGTCTCCGCCGACGCGCTGTGGGAGCAGCTCCGGGGCGGCGCCTCGGGGTTCAAGCTGCACGAGGACTGGGGCTCGACCCCCGCCGCCATCGACGCCTGCCTGCGGGTGGCCGACGACGTCGGGGTGCAGGTGGCGCTGCACACCGACACCACCAACGAGGCCGGCTTCGTGGAGGACACGCTGGCGGCCATCGCCGGCCGGACCATCCACACGTACCACACCGAAGGGGCCGGAGGCGGCCACGCACCCGACATCATGGTGGTGGCCTCGCTGGGCAACATCCTGCCGTCGTCGACCAACCCGACCATGCCCCACACGGTGAACACGGTCGACGAGCACCTCGACATGCTGATGGTCTGCCACCACCTCAACCCGGCCATCCCCGAAGACCTGGCCTTCGCCGAGAGCCGGATCAGGGCCACCACCATCGCCGCCGAGGACGTGCTGCACGACCTGGGTGCCATCTCCATGATCGGCTCGGACTCCCAGGCCATGGGCCGGGTGGGCGAGGTGGTCCTGCGCACCTGGCAGACGGCGCACGTCATGAAGCGCCGTCGCGGCCCGCTGCCCGGCGACGGCCCGTCGGACAACGCCCGGGCGCGCCGCTACGTGGCCAAGTACACCATCTGCCCGGCCGTCGCCCACGGCCTCGACGCCGAGATCGGCTCGGTCGAGCCGGGCAAGCTGGCCGACCTGGTGCTGTGGCCCCCCGCCTTCTTCGCCGTCCGGCCCCACCTGGTGATAAAGGGCGGCATGATCACCTGGGCCGCCATGGGCGACGCCAACGCCTCCATCCCCACCCCCCAGCCGGTGCTGCCCCGGCCCATGTTCGGGGCCTCGGTGGCCCGGGCCACCAGCCTGGCCTTCGTGGCGCCGGTGGCGCTGGAAGACGGGCTGGCCGACCGGCTCGATGTGGGCCGGCGCCTGGCCCCGGTGGCCGACGTGCGGGCGCTGACCAAGGCGGACATGCCCAACAACGACGCCCGCCCGGACATCGTCGTCCGCCCCGACTCCTTCACCGTGCTGATCGACGGCGACGAGGTGGAGCCGGCCCCGGCCGCCACGTTGCCCCTGGCCCAGCGCTACTTCCTGTTCTGAATGGCGACCTCGGCCATGGCCCTGCTGCTGGCCGACGCCCGGCTGCCCGACGGGTCGCACGCCCACTCGGGCGGCATGGAGCAGGCGACCGACGACGGGGTGGTCACCGGCCTGGCCACCCTGACCCCGTTCCTGCAGGGCCGGCTGGACAGCGCCGGCCGACTGGCCGCCTTCGTGGCCGCCCGGGCCTGCACCCTGGACCCGTGCACCTGGGCCGACCTCGATGCCGAGGTGACCGCCCGCGTCGTCGCCCCCGCGCTCCGCGCCACCTCGCGCCGCCAGGGGCGGGCGCTCCTGCGCACCGGGATGGCCCTGGTGCCCGCCGCGGGACTGGCCGTCGTGTCCGAGAGCGCACCGGAGGGCCCGCACCTGGCCGTGGTACAGGGGGCGCTGGCCCGGGCGGCCGGGTTGACGCCGGCCGAGGCGGCCCTGATCGCCGCCTACGGCACGGTGGTGGTGGCCGCCTCGGCCGCCCTCCGCCTGCTCGGCCTCGATCCGGTGTCGGTGACCGCCGCCCTGGCCGCGCTGGCTCCGGAGATCGACCGCCTCACTTCCGAGGCCGCGGCCGACGCCCAGGGCCCGGCCCGCCACTTGCCGGCGCCGGCCGCCCCCCTGACCGACCTGCTCGGCGAGCGCCACGCGGCGCGAGAGGAGCGACTCTTTGCCTCGTGAGAACGGTCACCGCCACGATCACCACCACGACGACCACAGCCGTTCGAGGCGCGCCGGACCGCTGCGCCTGGGCATCGGGGGCCCGGTCGGGAGCGGCAAGACGGCGCTGGTGGCCGACCTGTGCCGCACGCTGGGCCCGACTCTCAGCTTGGCCGTGGTGACCAACGACATCTACACCACCGAGGACGCCGACTTCCTCCGACGGGCCGCCGTCCTGCCCGACGAGCGCATCGTGGCCGTCGAGACCGGCTGCTGTCCCCATACCGCCATCCGCGACGACATCAGCGCCAACGCCGACGCCATCGCCGGCCTGGAGGCCGCCGTCGGCGCGCTCGAGCTGGTGGTGGTGGAGAGCGGCGGGGACAACCTGACCGCCACCTTCAGCTACGGGCTGATCGACCGGCAGATCTTCGTGGTCGACGTGGCCGGGGGCGACAAGGTGCCGCGCAAGGGCGGTCCGGGCGTGACCCGCTCCGACCTGCTGGTCATCAACAAGGTGGACCTGGCCCCGCTGGTGGGGGCCGACCTGGCGGTGATGGAGCACGACGCCCGCCGGATGCGCGGCGACGGCCCGGTGGCCCTGGTCTCGGTCCGTCACGGCACCGGCATGGGCGCCGTGCGCCAGTGGGTCGAGCGCTGGGTGACCGGCAAGGGGACATGACGCTGGCGCCGGTTCGCGCCGATCTCGACGGCCGGGTGGAGATCGCCGTGGCCGCCGACGGCACCTACCCCACCCTGCACTCGTCGGGCGCCCTGGCGGCGCGCGCCACGATCGACGGGGTCTGGCTGGTGGGGGCGAGCGCCCACCCCATCGGCGGCGACCGCCTGGCGGTGGCCATGGACGTGGGGGCAGAGGCGTTCCTCTCGGTCCACTCCGCCTCGGCCACCCTGGCCCGGGGGAGTGATCCGCCGCGCCCGTCGCGCATGGACATCACGGCCACCGTGGGGCCGGGCGGGACCCTGCACTGGGCGCCCGCCCCGGGCATCGCGGCCAACGGCAGCCGCCACGCCGCCGACGCCGTGGTCGGCCTGCACCCGACGGCCGCGCTGTACTGGAAGGACACCATCGTCCTCGGTCGCGCCGGCGAGCGGGGCGGCTCCTGGTCGAGCCGGCTGCGGGTGGAGGTGGCGGGCCGGCCCCTGGTGGTCGGCGAGCTGGCCCTCGGCGAGGCCTTCGCCGGCTGGGCATCGCCCGCCGTCCTGGCCGGCGCCCGCTGCGTGCAGAGCATCGTCGTGGTCGAGCCCGCTCGACGCGCGCCGGGCCCCCGCACCCACGCCGCCTCGGGCGTCCTCCTCCCGCTCTCCGAGTGCGCCGTCCAGCTCACCACCTGGGGGGCCAGTGTCTCGGAGTGCTGCGCCGTGCGGCGCGCCCTGGCGGACGATGCCGGCCTGCGTGCGTGGGCGGGCGGCGTGCTGGACAGCGACGACTGACCAATTCTCCGGCGCAATTCTTCGGCGGCGAGGCAACCTCGGCCCGGTGGCGGGGGTTTAGATGGGTGATGCATGGCACGGGGCAGGGCTGAGGTGCGACACGAACAGGTTCGCCAGGACTTCGAGCAGTTCGTGGCGGCCTCCTCCGAGCGGCTGCTGCGCACCGCCTACCTGGTGGTGCGGGACGGGGCGCTGGCCGAGGACCTGGTGCAGGAGTGCCTCTTGCGCGTCGCTCGCCGCTGGCCCCGGGTGCGCGCCATGGAACACCCCTACGCCTACGCCCGCAAGATCCTGGTCAACCTGACCCTCGACGGGGCCAAGGGCCGGCAGCGCCACAGCTCGGAGTTGGACGCCGGCGAAAGCCGGCCGCTGGAGGACCGCCACGACGAGGCGGCCGGCCGCGCCCTGGTGGACGTCGACACGGCCGCCGAGCTCATCGACGCCCTGGGCCAGCTCGCTCCCCGCCAGCGCGCCGCGCTGGTCCTGCGCTACTTCGAGGACCTCACCGAGGCGCAGGTGGCCGAGGCCATGGGCTGCTCGCCCGGCACGGTCAAGAGCACCACCTGGCGTGCCCTCGAGCGGCTGCGCCAGGTCCTGGCCAACAACGACACCACCTTCGACCCGCAGTGCACCACGACCTAAGGAGCCAACGACGATGAACCAGAACCTCGAAACCGACCTCCACGCCGCCTTCTCCCGGCAGGCGGCGTGGCTCCCGGCCGATGCCGGCATCCGTCTGCGCGCCGTCGACTACAACCCGCGCACCGGCCGCCTCTCGCCGCGGCTCACCGTGGGCGCCCTGGGCGGCGCGGTGGTCACCGCCGGGACGGTCATCTCGGTGGTGGTGCTCGGGGCCGCCCAGCCGGCCTTCGCCGGGTGGAGCGCGTCACCCACCGCGGCCTCGGGGCCGCAGGCCTCCAGCGCCGACGCCGCCTGCCAGGCCAAGCTGGCGGCCAACCCGCCGCCCAACGGCCCGACGGTGGGCAGCGGGTGGAACGCCGTCACCACCGACGTGCGGGGACCGTTCACCGTGGTGATCTTCCAGGACGGCACCTCGGCGGCGACCTGCTTCACCGGGCCGTCGTTCACCGTCCTCTCCCAGAGCAGTGTCAACGGACAGGCTTCATCGGGCAGCGAAAGCGTGACCGGGTCGGGAGCCGGAACCGGTGGAGGAGGAAGCAGCTCGGTCATGGTCGGGGGCACTGCATCGGGCGACATCGCCCACATGACCGTGGCCCACCTGGACTCGACCAGTGACGGCCCCTACACCCTGGCCGAGGGCCAGGTGCAGTCCGACGTGACCGGCGTGACGCTGGTGCGCAGCGACGGGACCGACGTGCAGGCCACCACCGGGGGCGGCTGGTTCGTGGCCTGGTGGCCGGGCAGCCAGGACGTCACCTCCGCCGAGCTCACCACGCCCAGCGGGACGACCAGCGAGCCGCTCAACGTGCAGTCCCTGCCGTCGCCTCCGCCTCCGGGAACCACCGGCAGCGGATCGTGCACCGCCTCAGTGTCCGCTCCGGCCGTCTGCTCCGGTACCAGTGGGACGGGGCCCTCCACCGGCACGCAGGGCGGTTGAGGTCAGCCGCTTTCCCGGGCGGGACCCCAACGGCAGGGTGGCCACCAGGCCGGCCCAGGCGGCGATGGCCCCGAGGAGTACGGCGGTGACCGTGAAGGCGTGGTCCGCTCCCTCCGGACCGCCCGAGACCCCTCCGCTCACGCTGAAGAGCAGGCCGGTCAGCGCCAGCCCGAGGGCGGTGCCCAGGCCGCGGGTCATGTTCAAGATGCCCGAGGCCATGCCCGCCTGCTGCGGGGGTGCCGACCCCATGACGGCGGCGTTGTTGGGTGCGGTGAACAGGCCGAGACCCGCCCCGGTGGCGGCCAGGAGGAGCAGCAGCCCGCTGGTGCCCGGCCGGAGGAGCCCCAGGGAGACCAGGCTCGCCGCCACCAGCGCCATGCCGCTCACCGTGAGGCGCCGGACGCCGACCCGGTCGGCCAGCCGGCCGGCCGTGGGGGCGACCAGTCCGAGGCAGACCGGCAGGACCATGAGCTCCACCCCCACCCGGGCCGCCCCGAGACCGAGCCCACGCTCGAGGTAGAAGGGCACGAGGAGGAGCACCCCGAACATCACCAGGTACGAGCCCAGGCCGCTGGCGATCCCGGCCGAGAAGCGCCGGTTGCGAAAGAGGCGTAGGTCGAGCATGGGCTGGGTGTCGCGGCGCTCGTGGCGTAGGAAGCACAACACCAAAAGTGCGGCACAGAGGAAGAGGCCGACGATGAGCGGTGAGGTCCACCCCTGGTCGGAGCCGAAGGAGATGGCGGTGAGTAGGGCCACCACCGCGGGGAAGAAGAGGGCGAGTCCCGACCAGTCGAAGGCCACCCGGTCCTGGAGGTCCCGGCTGCGGGGGACCAAGAGGAGCGCGGCGATCGCACCGAGGACACCCAACGGGACGTTCACGAAGAAGATCAGCCGCCACCCGCCGGCGGCCAACAGCAGACCCCCGACGGACGGCCCGAGGGCCAGGCCGATGGCCTGCGCCGCCCCCTGGAACCCGATGGCCCGCCCGAGGGCGCGGCCCGGGACGACCAGGGTGATGATGGCCAGGCTGTTGGCCTGCAGCATGGCGGCACCGACCGCCTGGAAGGCGCGGAAGACGCACAGCGCGCCCAGGCTGGGAGCAAAGCCGCACAGCGCCGAGGCGACGATGAAGACCACGAAGCCGTAGACGTAGAGGAGCTTGCGGCCCCACATGTCGGCGAAGCGGCCGACCGCGGTGACGGTGGCCACCAGCACCACCAGGTAGCTGAGCCCCACCCAGGTCACCGAGCCCACGCTGGCGTGGAACGACTTCTGCAGGGTGGGCAGGGCCACGGTCACGATGCTGGCGTCGAGCTGGCCCATGACGGCCCCGATGCACACGGCGGCCACAGCGAGCCAGGGCGCACCTGTGTGCTCCCGGATGGCCCGGGGGCGGCGGGGCTCGGTAAGCAGGAGGTGGCCCACCCTTCCACCCTGGCCGACCGTGAGCGACAAGTAAAAGACCGATTATTGATGAAATCGATAAGCTGTACCTATGGATTCCCAACGACTTCGCCACTTCGTCGCCGTGGTCGACCACGGCGGGTTCACCGCCGCCGCCCAGGAGGTCTACGTCTCCCAGCCGGCCCTCTCGCTGGCCATCAAGGAGCTCGAGGCCGAGCTCGGAGTCGCCCTGTTCACCCGCGCCGGTCGCAAGGTGCAGCTGACGGCGGCGGGGGCGGCCCTGCTGGAGCCCGCCCGCCAGGTGCTGCGCGACCTGCAGACCGGCCAGGCGGCGGTGGAGGCGGTGGCCGGCCTCGAGGCGGGGTACCTGACCATGGCCAGCCTGCCCACGTTGGCGGCCGATCCGGTGGCGCCCCTGGTCGGGGCGTTCCGGCGCCGCCACCCGGGCATCCGCATCGACCTGGCCGCGCCCGAGCACACCGGGGAGCTCTTCGACCTGGTGGTGTCCGGCACCTGTGAGTTGGGGGTCACCGAGGCCCACGGTGTCCCCGAGGCGCTCGAGTCGCACTCGTTGGGTAGCCAGTCCCTCGTCCTCATCCTGCCTCCCGGATCGGCGCACCCCGAAGGGGCCCCGCTCGAACTGGCCACTCTGGAGGAGACACCGTTCGTGGTGGCCCCGCGGGGCACCTCGACCTTCCGGCTGCTGCACGAGGCGTTGGCCGCGGTCAACCGTTCCCCCTCGCTGGCCGTGGTGACCGCCCAGCGCGACGCCATCCTGCCCCTGGTGATCGCCGGGGCCGGCGCCGCCCTGGTGCCCGAGGCGGTGGCCCGCACCGCGTCGGGGCTGGGTGCGGTCCCCGCCCGCCCCGAGCCGCCCATCGTGCGGGCGCTCGCCCTGGTCCATCGGTCCGGCCCGCTCTCACCGGCCGCCGCCCGATTCACCGAGCTGGCGACACATTGAGGCGTGGACCGATGTTCGGTATCAAAGGGTGGGAGGTCCTCCTCATATCCTGATGACCCCGAGTTCGGATGGTAGGTCCTCGGTGGCAGACCTCGAAGCCCCGGCGAGCGTTGAAGAGAGTGTCACGCCCCCTTCGACCGTGCGGCGAGCCCTCAACTACGGCAGGATCGACGTTGCTCCGGTCGACCGGCCTCCCTCGGCCGTACGGGTCGTTCTGGCAATGGTGGTTGCGATCGCTGGATCGCTCCTGATCGACGCGCTGCTCGTTTCCTTCGGTACGGCTGCGTTCCCTTCGACGAGGGGGTACGCGCACTTCCAGTTCTCCGACTACGCCACGCTGACCGTGATCGGTGTCGTCATCGCCTGTGTGGCATGGGCGGTCGTGACCCGGATCAGCTCCTCGCCGCGGTGGCTCTTCCTTCGGCTCGCCATCGTGGTGACGCTCGTGCTCTACATCCCCGACCTGTGGCTGCTGGCCAGGGGTCAGCCGGCCGAGGCTGTCGCGGTACTGATGACCATGCATCTCGCCGTCGCTGTCGTCACCTACAACGCAGTTGTGCATGTGGCGCCCGTTCGTCCGAGGGCAGGCCGAGTAGAGAATTCGACCGTCGACGGCGGAGTGACCGCGGCCACCCGCAAGACACACCTCGTCGGCCGACATCCGTTGCTCACGGGGATCGTGTTGGTTGTGGCTGTCTTTCTGGCACTCACGGCCGTCCTGTTCGTTTGGCCGGCGACGGACTCGCCCCAACGTGTCGATGCGATCCTGAGTCTCAATGGATCAAATGAAGCAGGCCGCGAAGCCGTGGCTGTGTCGCTGGCCGAGAAGGGGTACGCCCATGTGCTGCTCTTCTCGCGTGGCGGAGGCGGCAACGACACGCCGTGTCCGAAGGTCCCTGGAGTGGTGGTCGTGTGCTTCGACGACCTGGCAAACAACACCAGGGGCGAGGCGCAATTCGCGGCGCGCTACGCCAAGCAGCACCATCTGACCAGTCTCATGATCGTGCCCGGTCGCCCACAGACGAGTCGCGCGCACCTGCTGATGGAGCGGTGCTTCTCGGGAAAGATCGTCGTTGTCCCGGCCTCGGCACCACTCCTGGACTCCTCGGACAACGTGCTGCACGAGTGGGGAGGATTCCTGGACACCTTGCTCGTCCAGCGAGGGTGTTGATGGCCTGCGGAGGGCGACGTGCGTTCCCTCAGTCAGCCGGCGACTGCACTGGACCGCTCAAAGAGTGAGCGAGGGGTCCAGCTGTGCGGTGACCGCCCGGAGGGCGACGGCCAGCTCGGCAGCGCGGCGCCGTTGGTAGAGGGGGCCTGTGCCGTCGCGCAGGAGCCAGCTCACCATGGCCGCCCCACGGGCCGGTGGGGGTAACGGGTCCACCAGGGCGCTCAGGATCTGGTGGACCTCGGCTTCGCAGGCGACGATGCCGTGGCGATTGAGCGGCACCCGATGGGTGCCGATGGGCGGGGGAGTGCGGGCCGTCTTCAAGAGGTGGGCCACATTCTGGGCTAGCGCACCACGGGTCGGTGGTGCCACGAGCTCCTGTGCCCGGGCGGCCAGCAGCCGGTTGGACTCGGGCGGCCGACCCTCCGCCAGCTGGCGATCGAGGGTGGAGGCCAGCAGTCGGACAGCGAGGCGGACCCAGGGCCGATTGGGTCGAACGGTCAGCGACGCGGGGCTCTCGGGGTCGATCAGCAACAGGGTCATGACCACATCGTTGGTCAGAACGGCACTCTCAGAAAGTGGCATGATTGACACAGTGCGAGCGAAAACTGCCAATGAGACGGCGCCGCCTGATCGGGACCGATCTCCTCGTCTGACCGGGCACGACGTGGCCATCGTGGTCTACGACGGGTTCACCCCGTTCGAACTCGGCGTGGCCTGTGAGGTGTTCGGCGACGACCGGTGGGTGCCCCCGGGGGACCCCTGGTACCGGTTGTTCATCTGTGGGGACACGTCGACCCCGGTGACGGCGGACGGCGGCTTCCAGATCCTGGTGCCGCACGGCCTGGACCGGCTGGCCAGCGTCGACACGGTCATCGTGGCGCCCACCTACCGGCCGGGGGACGTCCCCGAGAGCGTCTTCGAGGCACTGCGCCAGGCGCACGCTCGGGGATG
>Ga0302324_100018956_pt1 | contig 13536 bp, 7 predicted proteins | sample Palsa_T0_1_FD_201949 | JGI IMG/M metagenome (GOLD analysis project Ga0302324, IMG submission 201949) | Peat permafrost microbial communities from Stordalen Mire near Abisko, Sweden - Palsa_T0_1 | ecosystem: Environmental > Terrestrial > Soil > Palsa > Peat permafrost | place: Sweden: Abisko...
CGTCCTCATGACCCGCCTCCCTTCGCCCGTCGCTCCCGGATACTTCCGACCGCGGCCTCAGCCGCCCCACACTGCCGTCCTCATGACCCGCCTCCCTTCATCTCTGGCAGCTGCCTCAGACATCTCTGGCAGCTGCCTCATCTGCATGTTGCTGATGACAAATTTCAATATGCATGATCCTCCGTGTTTGACGCTTACCCGGCGAATTTGCCACAGCTTGTGACACGAAGTAACTGTTCGGTCGCTATACTGATTCTTGATCAGTATATTTACGCTGAGTAACCAGGTCTTGACAAAAAGCACACGAAGTCTGCAAGAATACGGAGCAAAGCTCCTAAAATTAGCCGTCACCCGCAGCTTCGCCAGGGGCCCGGGCAACATGTCACGGAGGGATGCATGAGCATCGCCCAGTTCAAGGGCAGCAAGAGCCCTGTTCTGGCTGTCCGTTCGTGGCCAGTCTGGCGGCTCGATCCCCGCTGGCTGGTTGTGCTTATCATCTCCGTTGCTGCAATTGACGGCGGGGCCATCGGCGTGAGCGCGTCGATGACCGCTCTTCGGCCCGGCCAGCTCTTGCTGTTCGGGCTCCTGCTCGCCTGCAGCCTCGTGACGGTGGAAATGACCCGCCGGGCCGGTGAGAACGCGGGCCTGGTCCTGGACGTCTACGCCGTCTGGGAACTGCCCGTTGCGGTCCTGCTGCCGCCGGTATATGCGCTGATCGTGCCGATACCGCGGATGGTGCTGATGCAGTGGCGCGGCCGCAAGATATCTATCTACCGGCGAGTATACTCGGCCGCTGCGATCGGATTGTCCTACGGCGGCGCCTCTGTGGCCTTCCACGTCGTCAATCACGACATACTCCGCCACATCAGCATGCACGACGTTCGCACGGCGGCGTGGATACTGACAGTGGCGGCCTGCGGTGTGGTGCAGTGGGTCATCAACCACGGCCTGGTGCTGACAGCCGTCAAGGCCGCAGACCCGACAGCCAGCGTGCGCGGGATGGCTCTGACCCGTGAGCCACTGCAGAACGACTCGACCGAACTTTGCGTGGCTGTCCTGGTGACGCTCTGCGTGATGAGTAGTCCGCTCACCATCGCCTTCGCCCTGCCCTTCGTAACCCTGCTGCAGCGCTCCCAGCGGCATGGGCAGCTCCTCAACGACGCCCGGTTCGACGCGAAGACCGGCCTGCTGAACGCCGGCACCTGGGAACGGGAGGCCGGCGCGGAGGTCACCCGGGCCGCCCGCACCCATACCTCGCTGGCAGTGGCCTTGATCGACATCGACAACTTCAAGGTGGTCAACGACACGCATGGCCACCTGGCAGGGGATAAGGCGCTGAAGGCGCTCTCGCACACCATCAAGATCTTCCTGCGCGAATACGACCTTGTCGGCCGCTTCGGTGGCGAAGAGTTCGCACTCCTGCTCCCGCAAACCGATGAGCTGGACGCGCGCCGTGTGGCCGAGCGGATGCGGGCGCACATCGCGGAGATGCCCATCGACGTGGGTGACAGGCCAGGCGCCGAGATCATCAAGCTCACCGTCTCCATCGGGGTCGCCGCGCTGAGCACCAACGGAACTCAGCTCACCGAACTGCTGGCAACGGCAGATGCCGCCCTCTACCGTGCCAAGCATGCTGGCCGTAATCAGGTGTGGGTGACTACCGATACCGCGTCCTTCTGCTCCTACGTTGATTCTGGCGGTTAACGCCGCCGGGCGGCTTGCCGGAATGGCAGGGCTGACTATACGTGGATTGCCAGCTATAGGTGAATTGCCAGCGGCGAGCCTGGCCAGGAGATATCGGCCTTCGCTGCTACTTTAGCTACTACCTTTGCTGCTACCTGGGCTGGTACCGGCCGCCGCTCGGGTGAGGGACCCGGGCGGCCAGGGCTAGCGAACGGGCATCCGGCTAAGCCTGGCCGGAGCTGAGTCTGGTCAGATAGGCATATGGCGCAGACGCGGCACCGCGGCCGGTGGACCCTGGAGGACCGCTTCGCCTCTGCCTGGCACTACCTGCCGGTCGAGGTGCCTTCGGGAGCGTGCGGACTCCGCGTAGAGCTGGAGTACGAGCGGCCTGGTGCCGTGCTGGATCTCGGCTGCATCGGCCCAGGCGGATTCCGCGGCTGGTCGGGGGGCGCCAGGCAGTCGTTCGTCATCACGGCGGACGCGGCGACGCCTGGCTACCTGCCTGGCGAGCTGGAGGCCGGAACATGGCAGGTGATCGTCGGGCTGCACCAGCTACCGTCGGCCGGTACTGGTTACCGCCTGTCAGCGGAGGTCACCACTCGACACCACGGCATGCGGCCCGATCCGGCACCCGGTCCGCCGCCGCCGCTGGCAGACCGGCCGCCCCGCCGCGAGCTGCCGGCCAGCGACGGACGCCGCTGGCTCGCCGGTGACCTGCACACCCATACGGTGCACTCGGACGGAGTCCTGCCAGTGGCCGGAGTTGCCCGGCTCGCCGTCGAGCGGGGCCTCGACTTCGTTGCGATCACCGATCACAACACGACCAGTCATCATGCGGAGCTTCCGGCCGTTTCCGCGCGGTATGGCATCACGCTTGTGCCCGGCCAGGAAGTGACGACGCAAGCCGGTCATGCGGGCGTGCTCGGCGACGTCGGCTGGATCGACTTCCGCGCTCCTGCCGACGACTGGCTTACCGTAGCGGAGCGGCGCGGCGGGCTGATGTCCATCAACCACCCGATCGGCGGGCAGGTGAGCTGGACCATTCCGATGAACCGCCGGCCTCCGCTGCTCGAGGTCTGGCACTGGAGTTGGCTCGACCTGCGCTGGACCATGCCGCTCGCCTGGTGGCTCGCCTGGGATCCCGGCGCGATCCCGGTGGGCGGAAGCGACTGGCACAGGCCGGGCGCCGACGCCCTTCCCGGCTCGCCGACCACGTGGGTGCAGTGCGCGGGCGACGGCCCGCAGGACGTGCTTGACGGCCTGCGGGCCGGCCGCACCGCCATTTCCGCCAGCCAGCGGGGGCCGGTGCTGCTTCGGCGGGAAGGAGAGCTGATCGCGGCCGGCGCGGACGGCCTGACACTTGCCGGGCCGGACGGCCCGGTGGCCCGGGCCCGTGGCGAGCTGGCGGTATTTCCCGGCGACCCGGGCTACCACCGGCTGCTCGATGCCGACGGAGCCACCCTCGCGCTGACCCTGTAGGGACGGGCCACCCTTACGCCGATGCTGTAGAGAGCTGACCCTGTAGAGAGCTGACCCTGTAGAGAGCTGACCCTGTAGAGAGCTGACCCTGTAGAGAGCTGACCCTGTAGAGAGCTGACCCTGTAGAGAGCTGACCCTGTAGAGCTGACCCTGTAGAGAGCTGACCCTGTAGAGCTGACCCTGTAGAGAGCTGACCCTGCGGCTCGCCGGGCCGGCCGGCAGCTACCGATCGGTGATGCGGAAGACGGGGTAGCCGGGCGCGATCGCGAGTAGCTGCTCATCGGAGGCGTCGGGGCCGACCCCGTCGAAGAACACGCCGACTTCGAACTTCCAGCGCTTCAGGTAGGCCCTCAGCACCCCCGGCTTCTGCTCGTCAGCAAGCTCGGTGGCGGTGAACCTCTCGACACGACGGCCGACGCGAAGCTCACCGCCGCCGGCCACCCGCATGTTCCGCACCCACTGCGTGTGCCCGCGCGGGGCGACCAGGTACCGCTGGCCATCATGAGTGAGCGGGTTCACCGGGGTGGTGCGCCACTCGCCGCTGCTTCGGCCGCGCACGGCCAGCACGCGGCTGCCCCAGATGCTGATCCCGTGCCTGGTCAGGATCTCGACGCTGGTGTTGAAGAAGCGGGTCATCGCACCCGTCGCCGGGATGTTACGTGGGGCAGAGCCTGCGGTCATCGAAACTCCTCCAGGGTGTGCACGGCGCGAGCCGCGGTGTTGAGAGCAATGCTCTACCAGAACAGCGTTCCGCGTCAGGAGCCGGCCGGGATCGCGGCCAGCCATCATGGCCTCACCAGGAGCCGGGAAGTTCCTGCCCGTACCAGGACTCGATGATCCGGTGAGCGATCGACACCGGCGGCGGCAGCAGCAGGCTGGCCGACGCCACACTGGCCCGGACTTCCTCCCGGGAGAACCAGCTGGCCTCGGCGATCTCGTCGGCATCGACCTGTATCTGCTGGCTGCCAGGGGCCAGCGCACGGAAGCCGAGCATCAGGCTGTGCGGCATGGGCCATGGCTGGCTGCCGAGGTACCGGACCTGGCCGACGCTGATGCCCGTCTCCTCGAGTACCTCGCGCGCGACGGCCTGCTCGGCGGACTCGCCCGGCTCGACGAAGCCGGCCAGGATCGACACGCGCCGCTCCGGCCAGGACGAGTTCCGGGCGAGCAGGCATCGGTCGGCGGGATCCGTCACCAGCATGATCACCGCTGGGTCGAGCCGGGGAAAGTGCTCGCTGCCGTCGACGGGGCAGCGCCGCGAGTGCCCCGAGCTGACCGGCTCGGTCAGCGCGCCGCAACGCGAGCAGTGCGTGCTGGTCGCGTGCCAGTTGGCCAGCGCAACCGCGTGCGTCAGCAGGCCGGCGTCCCGGTCATCGAGCAGCTGGCCGACCTCGCGCAGGCTGGCCGGCCGGACCGCCGGCCCGGTCGCTGATCCGGCCGGCCGCACCACCGGCCGGCCCGCGGACGTGTCCGGCCGGCCCGCGGACGTGTCCGGCCGGCCCGCGGACGTGTCCGGCCGGCCCGCGGACGTGTCCGGCAGCGGGCCGAGTACGCCGAAATACGCCACCCCGGCGGCGTCCACGCCCAGCAGGAACCGCACTCCCCGCGGCGCCTCCTGCGGCGGTACGAAGAGAAGTTCCGCTCCCCCTTCGCCGAACCTGACCAGTGCCCGGCCGTCGGCTACGACCAGCACACGAGTACCCGGCTCGGCCCACGCGGCGGCCAGCCAGGCGGTGTCGGTGCGGCGCTGCGCCGCCCTGTCGACCCCGCCGCGGGCCAGCGGGAGCTTGCCGAGGATCCCGGAGTCCGCCGCGGCAGCGCCGGGCCCGCCGCTCACCGCGCTGCCACCAGCTCCCCCGCCGATGCGGCCAGTTCGTCCCACAGGTAGGCGACTGCCTCCGCGCCCTTGAGCAGCAGTGCCATGTCGACCTGCTCGTTCGGGGCGTGGATGCGATCGGAGTCCAGGCCGACGCCGACGAAGACGAGCGGCGCCGCCAGGATGTCGCTCAGATCGGCCTCCGGCCCGCTGCCGCCTTCCCTGGTGAAGAGCACCTCACGGCCGAACGCCCGCTGCAGGGCGCGCCGCGCCGCCAGCACCGCGGGCGAGTCGACGGGCGAGAAGCACGGCCGCGCGCCGGGACCGCCGATCGTCACGGTCGCCTGGATCCCAGGCGGCGTGCGCTGCGCCACGTACTCGCGCAGCGCCGCCGCGACGTCCGCGGGCTCCTGGTGCGCTACCAGCCGGAACGACAGCTTGGCGTGCGCTTCCCGCGGGATGATCGTCTTGCCGCCCGGCCCGGTGTGGCCGCCCCACATGCCGTTGATCTCGGCGGTCGGCCGGGCCCAGATCCGTTCCAGGGTGCTGAAGCCTGCCTCGCCCGCGGCGGCGGCGCTATGACCGGCCTCCGCCAGCCATGCCCGCTCGTCGAACGGCAGCCGCCGGAGAAGGCCTCGTTCCTGCTCCGAAAGAGGGGCCACCTTGTCGTAGAACCCGCGAAGGGCGATCCTGCCATCGGCGTCGTGCAGTCCTGCCAGCAGCTCAGCGAGCGCATGCAGCGGATTGGGCACGGCGCCGCCGAAGGAGCCCGAGTGCAGGTCCCGCTGCGGGCCGGTCAGGTCGATCTGCGCGTCGATCACGCCGCGCATGCCCACGCACATGGACGGCACGTCCGCGGCCCACATGGAGGTGTCGGTGACGACGATCACGTCGCAGCCGAGCCGGTCCCGCTGGCTGCGCAGCAGCTCGGCGAAGTGCGGCGAGCCGGACTCCTCCTCCCCCTCGATCAGCAGCTTGAGGGTGACCGGCGGCGCCTCGTGCCCGCCGACCTCGAGGCAGGCGCGCAGGCCGAGCGCGTGGAACAGCACCTGCCCCTTGTCGTCAGAGGCGCCCCGCGCGAGCAGCTTGCCGTCGCGCTCGGCGGGCTCGAACGGCGGGGAGTCCCACTCGTCGAGCGGCTCGACCGGCTGGACGTCGTGGTGCCCGTAGACCAGCACTACCGGAGCGGCGGGATCGGCGGCCGGCCAGTGCGCGAAGACGGCCGGCCCGCCCGCCGGGCCGGCCTGGCCGGTCTCCCAGACCTCGGCCACCGGGAAGCCGGTGTCGCGCAGGTGCCCGGCCAGCCAGTCGGCGGACCGGCGGACGTCGCCGCGGCGGCCGGGGTCGGCGGAGATCGACGGGATGGCCAGCCACTCCTTCAGCGCATCGAAGAACTCGGGCGCGTGCTGGTCGATGTAGCCGGGCACGTCCATGTGCGCTCCCTTACCGTGGTTGATGGCACCGTGGCTGATGGCACCGTGTTTATGGCTTGCCGTGGCTGACGGCATGCCGTCCGGAGCGCCTGCGCGGGCGCCACGCCGGACGGCTGAAGAACCCTGACGGAACTCTAGCGATGCGGCGAGGCGGCTGCGGGGCACGCCGTGTCAGACGTCGGTAACGAGCTTCACCGGCTGGCCGGTAACCGCCGCGACGGTCTGGTAGTCGCGGTCGTCACACAGCACCGTGAGCCGCTGGTATTCCGCGGTCGCAGCGACCAGCAGGTCCACCGGTCCGCGCGCCTACCCGCCGCAGGGCGGTGCCGGGAGCGCCGCGCCTCACCTGGCGAGCGGGACGTCCTCGATCAGCGCGGTCAGGCCAGGTAGGTCGAGCAGGTCGGCCGGCCGCACCGTGGCGTCATCCCGGACGTAGTAGAACGCAGCCCTGACCTGCCCGACCTCCACCCCGGCCAGCGCCGCCCAGGCGATCCGGTACGCCGCCAGCTGGACGGCAACCGCCTTGCTCTCGGCCGCCGACCGGGGCTGCCGGCCGGTCTTCCAGTCCACCACGTCGAACCCGCCGTCGGGAGAGTCGGCGAACACGGCGTCGATCCGGCCCCGCACCAGCCGGTCGGCGATCAGCGTCTCGAACGGCACCTCGACCTCGCGTGGCCACCGGCGGGCCCACTGCCCGGCCTCGAATCGCTGCTGCAGCCCGGTCAGCTCCGGATCGGCGACCTCGCCAGGCTCGTCGTCCGCAGCCCCGGGCAGGTCTCCCGGGTCGAGCAGCCGCTGCGGCCCGAACCGCTCCTCCAGCCAGCGGTGGAACGCGGTGCCGCGGCGCGCATGCGGCGCGGGCGAGCGCGGCATCGGCCGCCGCACCTGCTGGGCGAGCTCGGCCGGGTCCCGCGCGAGGGTCACCAGCGAAGACACCGGGATGCGCCGGGGCAGCAAGACGGCCGTGACCTGCTCGCCGCGGCGGCGTTCCCGCTCGGCGAGCAGCAGGCTGGTGTCCCTGGACCAGGCCGCGACGAGGGCCCGGTCGGCGTCGCTCAGCCGGCCGGCGCCGGGATCGTCACCGGTGCCGGTGCCGGTGCCGGTGCCGGCTTCGGCCACCAGCGCGCCCGCAGCGCGGACCGCCTCGTACCGCGACCCCCCGGCGGCGGCAGGCCACCAGGCGGCCGCGGGCTCGGCGAGCGCGGGATTCTCCGCGCCGGGCTCCGGCGGTGGCGCCCAGCACGCGACCGTTCCGGCGCCCGACTCGCACGCGGCACGGATTTCCTGCAGGAAGACGGACGGGCCGAGCGCCGAGGTGCCGTTCCCCCACCAGTAGCCGGTGCACGCCAGCCAGAACGCGGCCCGGGTGGCACCGACGTACGCCAGCCGGCGTTCCTCGGCCAGGTCGCGCGCCCCGCACGCGTCGGCGAAGTCGGACAGCGACGCGGCGTCGAGTCCGGCCAGCCCGGGCAGGTCCGCCGTGTCACCGCGCAGGCCGAACGGGAGCAGCCGCGGATTCTCCGTCCACCGCGTCGTCGCCCTGGGCCGTGCCGGGAACATGTGCGCCTGCGGCCCGTCGGCGAGCCCCGGAACGATCACGGCGGGCCACTGCAGCCCCTTGGCCGCGTGCACGGTCGCCAGCTTGACCGAGTCCGCCTCGCCGACCCGGCCTGCCTCCAGGCCGAATTCCTCGTCCTCGGCCGCGGCCAGGTAGGCAAGGAACGCGCCCAGCGTGGCCTCCTGCTGATCCCCGGCGAACGCCGCCGCCGCGTCGGCGAACGCGTCCAGGTCGGCGCGCGAGGTCGCCGGGTCGGCACCGGGCCGCGCGGCCACCTCGATGTCGAGCCCGAGCGCGCGCTCGACCTCGCCGACCAGCTCGGGAAGCGGCCGGCCAGCGTGCCCGCGCAGCGCCCGCAGCTCCGTGGCCAGCGCGGCCAGCCGGCCGTAGCCGGCGGCGGAATAGGCGGCGGGCCCGCCGAGGTCGTCCAGCGCCTCCACCAGGCTGCCGGGATCCGCGGTGAAATCCGTGACCGCCTGGCTCATCGAATCACGATCAGGAACGAGCCCCTGCGCCTCATCGGGCCGCAGCGCCGGCGCCTGCGGCCCGGGAGCCTGTGCCCGCGGCGGCCTGGACGACGTCCTTGCCTGGCCAGTGAGCTGACGGGCCCGGCGGCCGAGCGCGACCAGGTCGCGCGGCCCGATCCGCCAGCGCGGGCCGGTGAGCAGCCTGGCCAGCGCGTCGGCCGCCGCCGGGTCGTGCATGACCCGCAGCGTGGCGACGATGTCCTGGACCTCCGGCACGGTAAGCAGCCCGCCAAGCCCGACCACCTCGACCGGGATACCGAGCGCCTCGATCGCGGTGCGCAGCGCCGGGAACTGCGCTCGCTTGCGGCACAGCACGGCGACGTCGGACGGGCGCACCGGGTCGTGGCGACCGTCAGGCCAGGGGCGCCCGTCCGGCGCGACGGCGGGCGGGAGGCTGAGCAGCCCGGCGATCTGGCCGGCCACCCAGGCCGCCTCGGCTGCCGCGGTCTCCAGCAGCGCGCAGACGACCGTGCCGCGTCCCGCCCGCGCGGGCGGGGCGACCAGCCGGGGCACGCCGGGCGCGGCCGCGCGCAGCTCGGCCTGCAGCGCGGCTGCCGCGTCAAGGACCCGGCCGGTGTTGCGGAAGCTGGTGGACAGCAGCCGCACCGGGGCCGGGCCGCCGCCCCGGGGCGGGAAGTCCGCGGCGAAGCGGAGCAGGTTGCCCGCGCTCGCGCCGCGCCAGCCGTAGATCGACTGGCAGGGGTCGCCCACCGCGGTGACCGGGTGCCCGCCGCCGAACAGCGTGCGCAGCAGCACCAGCTGCGCATAGCTGGTGTCCTGATACTCGTCCAGCAGGACGACCTGGTAGCGCGCCCGCTCGGCCGCGCCGACCTCCGGGTGCGCGACGGCGATCCGCGCGGCCAGCGCGATCTGGTCCCCGTAGTCGATGACCTCCCGCGCGGCCTTCGCCGCGGCGTAGGCGGCCACCAGCGGGAGCAGCTGCTCGCGGGTCCGCTGGAATCCGACGATCTTGGTCGCCAGCGCCGTGGGGCGGGGCAGCTCGCGGTGGCGGCGGGCCAGCCACTCCCCCGCCGACCGGACGTCGTCCGGTCCGCGCAGGTGCTCGGCGAGCTCGCCGGACAGGTCGAGCACGGCGGTGGTGACCCATCCGGGGGTCCAGCTGACCGCGTCCATCGGCCCGTCGTACGACGCCACCACCCGGGCGGCGAGCTGCCAGGCGACGGCCGGGGTGATCAGCCGCAGCGACGGCTCCAGCGCCTCCCGGAGCGCGTTGTCGGCGACCAGCCGACCCGCGTAGGCGTGATAGGTGGAGACCACCGGGTCGCCGAGCAGGTCGTCGCCCGGCTGCGCCCCGCCAGCACCAGCCCCGCCAGCACCAGCCCCGCCAGCACCAGCCCCGCGGCCGGCGATGCCGGCGCTGCGCAGGCCGTCCAGCCGGACCCGGACCCGCTGGGCGAGCTCGGCAGCGGCCTTCCTGGTGAAGGTGAGGCCGAGCACCCGTTCCGGCCGGACCAGGCCGTTCGCCACCAGCCAGACCAGCCGGGCGGCCATCGTCTCGCTCTTGCCGGAGCCCGCCCCGGCGATCACCGCCATCGGGCCGGGCGTCGCCGAGATCACGGCGGCCTGCTCGGCGGTCGGCTCGGCCACGCCGAGCAGGCGAGCGAGCTGCGCCGGGGTGTACCGGATCGGTGTCACGGGGTCACCTGGCCGCCCCGCTCGTGCACCGGGCAGCAGGCCGCCACCGGGCAGGACCGGCAGCCGGGGTTCACCTTCGCCTCGAACATGGACCCGGACATCCCCGCCGCGACGGTCTCGACCATCTCCTTCGCCCACCCCGGGTCCGGGTCCTGCCCGAGCGGACGCTGGCGCTGCACCCTGACGCGGGCCTTCAGGCTGGCGTTGCCGACCTGGACAAGCTCGGCGCCGCCGGGTTCGGTCAGGCCGAGCGCCTCGAACGCGCCGAGCATGACCGCCAGCTGGTAGACGCCGAGCTGCGCGTTCCTGTCCAGCTCATCGTCGGTCGGCTTGCTCGTCCCGGTCTTGAGGTCGACGACGATCGCGCTCCCGTCGCCGTCACGCTCCAGCCGGTCGACCCGGCCGGTGATCAGCACCCGGCCGACCCGGACCCGCAGGTCCTGCTCGGACGCGACGAGGTCGCGCGGGTTCGCCCGGTGCCAGTCGAGGAACTTGCGGACCATCTGCTCGGCCCGTTCTCGCTGCCGGGAGCTGTACCAGGCGCTGCCGAAGTCGAGGTGATGCCAGATCTCGTCGATCCGCTTGGTGATGTCGGCGTCGTCGGCGCCGTCCGAGACGAGCTCCGCGGCGGCATGGATCACCATGCCGAGATGGCTGAGCACGCTGGGCGAGCTCACCCCGGCCGCGGACTGGATCAGCCAGCGCAGCCCGCACCTGGTGAACGTCTCCACCTGGGACGGCGACAGCCGGACGTCACCGTCGGTCAGCGCGCCGGGGCCGGACAGCTCGGTCAGCGCGTACCACTGCGCCGGGCTCGCCCCGCGTACCCCGGCCGCGGCGAGCCGTGCCAGCTGGGCCGCCGCCGCGCGGCGCAGCTCCGGCGGGCTGGACACCTCCGCCACGGCGCGCCGCAGGTCCGCGGTGAGCGCGGGCAGCGACAGAGCGCCCCGGCCCGCCGCGGCGACATGGGTGATCTCGATCTCGTCGCCGGCCAGCTCGGCAAGGAACCTGGACGGCCGGTCCTCGCTGTCCTGGCCGCCTGCCGCCGTGACGACGAGCACCCGGCGCGCCCTGGTGGCCGCCACGTAGAAAAGCCTGCGCTCCTCGTCCAGCAGCTTGGAGCTGAGCGCGGCCGCGGCCGCGTCGGCCCCGGCCGGCCGTTCCTGATCGCCTGCCACCGCGTCGACGAGCTCGTCCATGCCGAGCAGCGAGCCGCGCATCCGCAGATCCGGCCAGGTGCCCTCCTGGACGCCGGCCACCACGACCAGGTCCCACTCCAGCCCTTTCGCCCGGTGCGCGGTCATTACCGCTACCGCCTCCGGGTGCGGGCTGCCCTCGGCAAGAGTGTCGCCGGCGATCTCCTGCCCGGCCACGCTGTCCAGGAAGAGCCGCGGCGAGCCGGGCGGCAGCCGGTCGGTGAACCGGCCGGCGGCGTCGAACAGCGCGGTCACGGCGTCAAGGTCGGCGTCCGCCGCCGCGCCCCTGCTGCCGCCCGCCGCGCTGGCCGCCTGCCAGGCCCCGGCCAGGCCCGAGGCCTGCCACACGGCCCAGAGCACCTCGTGCGCCGTCCCGCCGCCCGCCGCGGTCTTGCTGGCCAGCTCGAGCAGCGTGGCGACCCGCCGTGCGGCGGCGATGGGCGAGGCCGGCGCTGGCCCGGCGGCGCGGCGGTCGGCGCCGCCCGCCGCGGACCCGCCAGCTGCGGACCCGCCAGCTGCGGCCGCCGCCTGCTCGCTGACGAGCTGCCGGGCTGGCCAGTTCGCCAGCGTCAGCTCGCGCGGATCGCGCAGCGCCGCCGCCAGCGGGTCCTGCCGGGGCTCCTCGCCCGCGGACTCGGCGGCCGTGCGCAGCGCGCGACGCAGACGGCGCAGGCCAAGGGCGTCGGTGCCGCCCAGCGGGCCGGTGAGCAGTTCCGCGGCGGTCTCCTCGTGCAGCGCACCCGGCTGCAGGGCGCAGCTCAGCAGGGTCAGCAGCGGCCGGGTCCCTGGCTCGGCGGCCAGCGGGAGCTCGTCGCCGGCCACGGCCACCGGAACCCCCGATGCGGCCAGGGCGCGCTGCAGCAGCGGCACCTGCCGGGTCGCCGACCGCACGAGCACCGCCATCGACGACCAGCTCACGCCGTCCATCAGGTGGGCGCGGCGGAGCGTGTCGGCGATCACCGCGGCTTCCTGGGTCACGCTCGCGGCGATCATCACCCTGACCACGCCGGGCTCGGCAGCTGCGAGGGCGGCCAGCTCACGATGACCCCGTTCTGCCGTGGTTTTCGTGCCGAGCGCGCCGGGCAGCCTGCGCGCTACCCGGCGCGACGCGGCCAGCAGGACCGGGCCGCTGCGCCGGCAGGTGCGCAGCGCGATCACGCCGGCCGGCCGGCCCGCCGGCGTGCGGAAGCGGTCGGGGAAGCGCATGATCGCTCGGGTGTCCGCGCCGCGGAAGCCGTAGATGGACTGATCGGGGTCGCCCACCACGATCAGCTCGCGGCCGTCGCCGGCCAGCGCGTGCAGCAGCTCCTCCTGTGCCGGGTCGGTGTCCTGGTACTCGTCCACCAGCACGACGTCGTAGGCGCGCCGTTCCCGGTCCCTGACCGCCGGCCGCGCCAGCAGGCGCCCGGCGATCCTGACGATCTCCGCGTAGTCGTAGGCGGGCACCGGAGCGAGATCGAAGCGGGCGGCATAGCGGCCGAGGAACCCGCCCGCCGCCTCCCAGTCGTCGCGGCCGCGCCGCTGGCCCAGCCTGGCCAGGCCGCCGCCGTCCAGGCCGCGCTCGGCGGCGCGGAGCAGGAAGTCGCGCAGTTCCACCGCGAACCCCCTGGTGCCCAGCGCCGGCCGGAGCCGCTCAGGCCAGCGGGCAGCGCCGTCGGCGGCCTCGCCGCGCAGCAGCCGCCGTACCTCGAGCAGCTGCTCAGGACCGGGCAGCAGGGTGGGCGGCTCGTCGCCTGCCAGCACGAACTCCCGGCGCACCAGCGCGTAGGCGTAGCTGTGGAAGGTCAGCGCGAGCGGCTCGGTGGTGGTGCGCCCGAGCCGCAGGGTGATCCGCTCTCTCAGCTCCTGGGCCGCCTTACGGCTGAAGGTCAGCACGAGTACCCGGCCGGGATCGATTCCGCGGCGAGCGATCCGGTCGGTCACCGCCGCCACGATCGCGGTGGTCTTGCCGGTGCCGGGGCCCGCCAGAACGAGCAGCGGGCCGTCGGCGTGGCTGACTACCCGGAGCTGGTCGGCGTCCAGCAGGGGCCGGCTGGCCCGCGGTACGCCGCGGCGGACCAGCCGGTAGGCGGGCGAGTGCGTCTCCATGTCAGTGACGCACCCGCAAGCCGTGGCGGCGGGTCGACCGGGGTCCGGGTGGCACGGCACTACGTCTAGCACGTGGCCACGACAGTCCGGGGGCGTCTGC
>Ga0302324_100018963_pt1 | contig 13532 bp, 8 predicted proteins | sample Palsa_T0_1_FD_201949 | JGI IMG/M metagenome (GOLD analysis project Ga0302324, IMG submission 201949) | Peat permafrost microbial communities from Stordalen Mire near Abisko, Sweden - Palsa_T0_1 | ecosystem: Environmental > Terrestrial > Soil > Palsa > Peat permafrost | place: Sweden: Abisko...
TTCACCGAAGGCCGCGTGTCATCGCGCCATCGTCATTCAATTCCGCGAAGACTTTCTCGGCGAATCTTTTTTCAAGCTGGAAGAGATGGAGTCCGTCGTTCGCCTGCTCAGGCGCTCAGCTTCCGGGCTCTCCTTTGGCCATTCTTCCAACGCTCGCCTCATCGCCCAGCGCCTGCCGGATTTCCCATCGCTGCCCCCATCTCGCCGCATCGTTCGGCTGCTGGACATCCTGCTCGACCTCGCGGAAGAAAAAGATATCAAAGTACTCTCCACCGATCGGGTCCGCCCCATGTGCCGCGTCGAAGATCAGCGCCGCATCGAGCGCATCTGCACGTTCCTCAATGACAAGTTCGATCAGGAGCTCGATTACCACGCCGTCGCCCGCAACGTTCACATGGACCAGGCCTCGCTCTGCCGCTTCTTCAAGCGCGCCACCGGCCGCACCATGACGACCTACGTAAATGAATTGCGCGTCGGCGCCGCCGCGCAGCTGCTCACCGAAACCGACCTCAGCATTCTCGACATCGCATTCAAGGTGGGCTTCGGCAACTACTCCAATTTCAACCGGCAGTTCAAGCGCATCAAAGGTTACGGCCCGCGCACACTGCGACAGCAGTTTCTCGCCGACGGCTCAAGCACGGCCGACGAGACGCGCCCCCTGCGGCGTGCAACTCGCTACACAAGTGCATCAATGTAAGGGAAGACACTCGCGAAGACCGCGGTCTAGCGTTGGACTCGCATCGCCGAAGCGCGATGGAAAGTCACTCATGGTTTTACAAAAACGCTGCCTCGCCGTCGCCTTCTTCGCACTCGCCTGCTGCGCCTCAATTTCCGCACAGGACTTCCGCAAGCAAGTCATCTATCAGATCATCACCGATCGCTTTTATGACGGCGACCCATCGAACAACAATCCGCCGCAAAGTCCGGGCATGTATGACGCAACGAAGACGAACTGGCAGGCCTACTGGGGCGGGGACTTCGCCGGCATCCAGCAAAAACTTCCTTACATGAAGGAAATGGGCGTCACCGCGCTGTGGATCTCGCCCTCCACCGACAACATCAATGTCCCAATGATGGGCCCGGATGGCAAGCCTCTTTCGTATTTATTCGCCCCCTATCACGGCTACATCAATCGCGACTTCACGCGCACCGATGAGCATTTCGGCGATGTCGCCAACAGCTGGAAGCCCTTCGATGCCATGACCAAAGCGGCCCACGCCGACGGCATGCAGATCGTCCTCGACTTTTCCCCAAACGACAGCAACCTCGTCAACACCGCCGAGCACGGCGACTTGCGAATCGATGGCAAGCCATTCGCGCAATACAACCACGATCCCGACGGAATGTTTCATCACAACGGCGACCTCGTCGACATCAACGATCGCTTCCAGCTGCAGTACGCAAACATCTTCGATCTCGCCGACCTCAACCACCAGAACCCCGCGATCGATACATACATCAAGGACTCCATCCATCGCTTCCAGGATCACGGCGTCGATGCAGTGCGGCTCGACGCGGTCAGGCACATCAGCTGGGGCTGGGCCTACAGCTTCGCGAATTCGCTCTATAGCCACAAGCCCAGCTTCATGTTCGGCGAGTGGTTCATGGGCGGTCCGGCCGATCCCTATTATGCGGACGCCTGCAAGTTTGCCAACCGCAGCGGCATGTCGCTGCTGGATTATCCGTTCGCCATCGCCATCCGCGATGTCTTCGCCAACGACGCGGACTTCTCCACCATCTCAAAGATCGTTCTGCAGGAACAGAAGGACATCACCAACCCCGGCGACCTCGTCACCTTCGTCGACAACCACGATATCCCGCGTCTCATGACGATGCGCAACGACCGAAACCGGCTGGACGAGGCGACCGCTCTCGTCCTCACCGCGCGCGGCATCCCCATCGTTTATTACGGCGACGAGCAGTATCTGCACAACGACACCAACGAAGGTCGCGATCCCTACACGCGCCCCTGGATGTCGTCGTTCGACACCACAACGAGCGGCTTCCGCCTGGTGAAAAATCTGGCTGCCCTGCGGCAAAGCAACAATGCACTCGCTTACGGCTCGATGGACTTTCTTGTGTCAGCGGGCAAAGTTCTTGTCTTCGAACGCCACTTCGCAAATGACACCGTCGTCGTCGCCATCAACAAAGATGACAAGACCGCGCAACCCATCGCTTCCTTCGCGACGAAACTACCCGCCGGCACTTATCAGGATCACCTCGGCGGCCTGATCGGCGGCGCCGCGCTCAACGTCACCGCTGGATCATCAGCCGCGCTGCAACTTCCGCCACACAGCGTCTCCGTCTGGCAAAGCACCGCGCCGGTAACCACGCCGGCACTCGGCTCTTTCTGGCCAACCATCGCGCAACCCGGCATGCAGATTACGTTGGCCGGCGCAGGTTTCGGCGCTCGTCCAGGCCAGATCAACGTCGGCACCACTCGCGCGATCGTCCTCTCATGGAAGGACAGCCTCGTTGTCGCCCGCGTTCCGGAAATAACAAATGGCGTCTATGACGTCGGCATCAAAACGGCCGCCGGCCAACTCTCCAACACGAGCTCGCTTGAAGTGCTTCAGGCGAAGCTGATCCCTGTCACCTTCACGGTTCACAATGTCCCGCCGCAATCCAGCGCGGGCCTCTTTCTCACCGGCGACACCGTAGAAGTTGGCAGCTGGAAAACTGACACCGCGAGTGCTGCTGGCCCCTTCCTCTGCCCGCACGCGCCGGAATGCTTCCTCGACATCTCTGTTCCCGCCGGTAAGACCGTCCACTTCTCCCTCTTCGCGCTCGACAAGAACAACGCAGTCGTCCGCGAGCGCGGCGAGCCCCACGCGCTCAATGTCCCGGCCAGCGGCACCGGAAAAATCACCGTAGATTGGCAGCCATGATCAACCACAAAGTCTCGCGGCGCGACGCCCTCAAGCTGATGCTGGCCGGTGCCGGTGGCCTCACCATCTCACCGTCCGCGTTTAGTTTCGCCTCAGAAATTTCCGGATCGAGCGCCCACGCCAACGCCTTCGAATTTCTTCCCTTCGGCGAAGTCAGGCCCGCCGGCTGGATCAAGGCCCAGATGGATCGCGATCTCAATCACGGCTTCGCTGGCCGCCTCGACCAGCTCTGCAAGGAAGCCTCGTCGGACATTTTCGTTACCGGCCGCAACTCCGTTCACTCACAGAACACGAACAATGCCGACGGCGTCGCCTGGTGGAATGGCGAGACGGAAGGCAACTGGCGCGCGGGATTTTTCATGATGGCTTACCTCACGGAAAATCCGGAGCACATGCGCCGCGCCGACGCTTACGTGCAACACATCCTTGCCTCCCAGGATGCGAACGGTTATCTCGGTGCCTTCGCGCCCGAATCGCAATACCTGCATGGAGGGGATCTCTGGACCCAGGCCTGCCTCCTCCGTGGATTGCTCGCCTACTCCGACTTGGCAAATCGTCCAGACGTCTTCCGCGCTGTACAGCGCTCCGCAAATCTCACCGTCGCAACTCTCGGCCCCGGCGGCAAGCCCATTCCCTGGGGCGAAGACCACGACCTGATGATCGCCGACGTCATGGAATCACTCGCCGCCCGCACCGGCGATCAGCGCTATCGCGATTTCTCGCTCTTCCATTACGACAGCTGGAGTCGCCAATTCCCCGCCGCCGACATGAGCCTCACGTCACTACTCACTCCGGACAAGCCTTACGTCCAGCACGGTGTCCACGTCTTCGAATCCATCCGCGTGCCGCTCTGGCTCGCATCAGAAACCGGTAGAGACGATCTCGTCCGCGCATCGGCCGCAGCTCTCACCAAGCTCGGTCGCTACACCGAGACCGGCGGCTCCGCAGTCAGCGAAGAGATGGTGGCCGCGCTGCCCCCCAATCCGACGACGACGGAATACGAATACTGCGTCTCCAAAGAAGTACAGATGACGCTGCAGTCCGCGCTGCAAAAAAGCGGCACTGCCCATCTCGGCGATAGCGTCGAGCGCGTCTGGTTCAACGACGCACAAGGCGCGCGACTGGCCGACGGCACCGCCATCTCCTACCTCACATCTGACAATCGCCTCACCTGTTACGGCCGCTCCGTCGATGGCAAGCGCGCCGAGCCCCGCAACAAGTTTTCCCCGACTCACGCCGATGTCGCCGTCTGCTGCAATCCAAACGCGACAAATGTCGCCGCCCTCTTCACCCGCGGCATGTGGATGCGTCATCGCTCCGGCGCACTCGCCGCCATGCTCTACGGTCCCTGCAAAGTTTCAACTCGAATCGCCGGCGTGCCAGTCACACTGGAAGAAGACACAAATTATCCGTTCGCGAACGAAGTTGAAATTCAGCTGCAGCCCGACCATCCCGTTCGCTTCTCACTGCTGCTGCGCGATCCCGACTGGTCCTCGAACACGAACGTGACATGCGGCGGCGCGTCTATCTCCCGCGAAGGCAACTACTGGCGCGTCACCAAGCGCTGGCAACGCGGCGATCGCCTCAGCATCCGCTTCACTCCGACGACCCGCGAAGTGCGCGCCGAGAACGGCGAGATCGCCCTGCAATACGGCGCCTTACTTTTCGCACGCCAGCTTCCCGCCACTCCATCCACGATCCGCACGTATCCGTTGCCAGGTTTTCAAGACACGCACTACGTCCCGGCCGCCGACACGCAGCCAGACCTGCTGCTACGCTCGGCCGATCGCGCAAGTGGATTTGGCTTCCGCCCGGCGATCCAATCCGGCGCAGACTCCAATAATCCCTTTGGCTCGCCGTCCGTCGTTCTAAATGGAACCATGCTGCGCTCCAGCGACCATCAGCCTGTCAAGGTAACTCTCGTCCCGCTCGGCAACGCTCCGCTGCTGCGTCGTCTGACCCACGCCACCGACGCCGCGAGTCATTCCGAACCAGCGCTGTAGCTGGCCGCAAAAACCACGAGCCGAAGTTTTTCGCTGGATGTGAGGCTGGATTTGAATGGTCGGGGCGGAGGGATTCGAACCCCCGACCCTCTGCTCCCAAAGCAGATGCGCTACCAGGCTGCGCTACGCCCCGACAATTTCATTTTAATCCAGCCGCCGCCGCTCAGATATGGAGGCCGTAGAATGACGGAGGCGCGAGCACACAGGCGCAGGACTGAGACCGTATGGATGCTGTCGAAGGTTGTATCGTCGCGTATGGCGGCCGCCCGAATTTGCGGACGCAAGCCAACTACGCCCTGCTGTCCGCGCTCGCTTTCGGCGGCGATGCTCCGCCAGCCTTCACCATATATGCAGATGCGCCGGAGTGGTTCGCATCCTTCAGCAGCTGGTTACGAATCGAAAAACTGGATGCGGCGCGCATTCATGCATTGACCGGCGGCTCGGGCGATCCATATCGCCTCAAGCTGGCCGCGATTCGCGATGCAGCCCTGCGCAATTTGAAAACGCCAGTCTTGTTCATCGACGCCGACACTTTTTTCATTGCGCCTTACCATGCGCTCGCGCAACTCCTGCATGCCGGACAGCGAGTCATGCACCGGCGCGAATATGCAGTCGCGACCCATCCCACTGGGCAGATGAAAAAATTTCGCCGCGCCATCCGCCACGCCGGCATGCAGGACAGCATGACTTCCCTTTCCATGTGGAACTCGGGCGTCGTCGGACTGCCGGCCAACTCCGCACAGGTTGTCGACGACGCGCTGCAAACCCTGGCGCAACTCGAACCGCATACCAAAAAGAAATATCTCGCGGAGCAATTTTCTATCTCCGTCGCCATGAATAACGGAGCGACAGTTATGCCGGCTGAGGGTTTCATCTTCCACTACTGGTTTCAGAAAGAGGAGTACACGCGCGCCATCGAGCAGCGCCTGCAAAAGTGGCGCGACTGGCCGCTGCCGGAGCAGCTCGCCGCATTGCGAGCCGAGCCGCTGATGCTGCCCGCGCCCCCGCAAAAGCTGCATTGGTGGGAGCGAGCGCTGATCAACGTCAGCCTGCGCGACCGGCCGGAAGATCCGCGCGGCCTGCCGAAAATTCCCGCGTCCAAAAAATAAGGCGGGCCTCGGAGTTTGCCTCGGCCCGCCGTCTTGATTCATCCGCGTCTGCTATTTCGCGTTCTGCGCCAGCCACTCCTTCAGGCTTGGCTCTTGCCCACTGCGCAGGTCAATGCAATCGTTGATCGCATTGATGACGCGCGGCAAGGCGCGGTCCGCCGCCGCCACTTTGTGCGTGGTGAAGAATGCAGTCACATCATCGCGATGCTTGGCGTCGCAAAAGCCGGAGGTTGAGCTAACCAGGCCGGGCCCGGTGGACGTGGTCAGCTGCGCCTGCACCTTGTCGAAGTTCTGCTGAACGAAAGCCCATGCCTGCTCGCGGCTATCCGAAATCTGCAGCTCGATGAAGACGAGGAAAGCTGCATCCTGATTCTTCACCTTGCCGGAGACGGCATACTCGAGCGCACGCTTCTGCAGCGCCGGGTCATCAAATTGCGCCAGCAGATAGAGAGAGCGCGTGCCAATCGCGGGATCAGAGGCAGTCTCAGCCAGCTTCTGCAGCTTGTCGAAGTAAGCTGCGTCGCCATACGTCGCCGCCACGCCGGTTGCAGTTTGCGCCAGCGTCGGATCCACGTTCCCAGTCTGATCGAGATACTGATCGGCCATCACCTTGGCCTCTGCGATTACGCTCGGATCCTTGGCATACGCCAGCGCACCGAACAACGTCGCCCGCAATTGCTTCCGGTCCGGCGTGTCGTTGGCAGACGGCGTCTTCACTTCGTCATACAGCGGACGAAATGTTTTGCGCACCCACGCCTCAAGTTCTGCGCGCTCTTCCGGTGTGCCCGCAATACGGTCGCGCACACTACCAACTGACTGCAGCGCGTCCTCGATGACGCCGGCGTTGGTGTCCTTGCTCAGCGCGGTCACGAGATCAAGATACTGCGCAACGTTTCCCTCACCCGACCGCATCAGCGCCCACTGGTTGCCCAGCAGGTAAATGCGCTCCGGCGCGGTGAGTTTTGTTTCCGCCCCGGCGACCAGCTTCCTGTAGTCCTCCGGCGTGTACTCGGTGCGGTAGTAGCCCTTGGCCCCGGCGTTGGCAAACAGGAACGGCGCCTTCGGACTCGACACGCTTTGTTTCGCATCCGGCTGCAACAGCTCACAATGTGCGGCTGCAGAGTTAGTCGTGAAGCAAACGGGAATTGTCCACGTCTGGCTCTTGTCGTCCTTGACCAGCCGGCTCAGGTAAAAGCGCTTCTGGCTGACATCAGTCTTCCCGCCGGCGGGCGCAGCAAACGTCAGCAGCGGGACGCCGGGTTCGGAAACGTAACCCTCCATGATCTTGTCGACCGGCTTCTTGCTGGTCGCAGTCTGCGCGTTCCAGAAATCTTCTGCAGTTGCGTTGGCATACAAATGTGCCGCCAGGTAATTGTGCACGCCCTTGCGGAAAGTTTCTTCGCCGACGTAGCTCTCCACCATCGCCAGCACCGCGCCAGCCTTGCCGTAGCTGATGCCATCAAACTGCTGGTTGATCTCGTCCGGCGTGTCGGCCTTGCTGCGAATCGGGCGGGTAATCTTGCCCGAGTCGTAATTCAGCGTGCCGGTCAGCTCCTGTGCCCGGTCCTGCGGAATGTTCCACTCCGGCTTCCACTCGGCCAGCGGCTTTTTCGACATCCATGTCGCGAAGCCCTCGTTGAGCCACAAATTGTTCCACCACTCCATCGTCACCATGTCGCCAAACCACTGGTGCGCCATCTCGTGCGTGACCGTCTCGGCGACCTGCTTCTTTTCATTATCCGAAGCTGTTTTCTCATCGATCAGGAACGCAGTCTCGCGATACGTGATGGCGCCGAAGTTCTCCATCGCGCCGGCTTCAAAGTCGGGAATGCCGATCATGTCGAGCTTCGGCATCGGATATTTGATCCCGAAATACTGGTTGTAATAATGCAGCGTAAACTCGGCCACCTGCACCGCGAATTTGCCGAGCTCATATTTATCGGGCGTCGCACACGCGCGAATCGGCACGCCATCACTCTCGCCGGAGACGCACTTGAAATCCCCGACCAGGAAGGCCACGAGATAAGTCGACATCTTCGGCGTCGTCGCAAATTTCACGACGTGCTTGTCAGGCGACGAGCCGGGCTCGTCAGAAATAACATTCGTGTTCGAGATCGCAGTGTCGCCCTTGTCGACGATCAGCGTGACGTCGTAGGTGGCCTTCATCGCCGGCTCGTCAAACGATGGAAAGGCGCGCCGCGCGTCGGTCGGCTCAAACTGCGTGACCGCATAATTCCGCTTCTGCGTCTTCGATAGATAAAAACCGCGCAGCTGGTTATTCAGAATGCCGTCGTAGGAAATCACGATCGCAACCTTCCCCGCCGGCAGCATCTGCGGCACGGTGAACGTCACCTGCTGACTCTTCTCATCCGAGGTAACGGTCGCGGTCTGCCCGTTCAACGTGACCGTGCCGAATTTGATCTCAATCGCATTCAGCGTGATGGCGTTGCTGGGCGCGGCCAGCGTGACATCAATCGTCTCGTCACCGTGAAAGGTCGCGGTCTTCAGATCCGGCGCGAGCTTCAGCGTGTAATGTTCGGGCTTGGCGTTGGTCGAAAGGCGCTGCGCAGAGGAAACACCGGCCAGGGCCAGCAAGCCGCAGGCCGCGAGAAGCAGAGAGAAATTGCGTGACATAGAACTCCTAGGAATTAGTTCCGCAGATTGGACGCAAGCCCGGTCGAAAGGTGTGCGGAGATGCAGTAGCTGGCATGCAAATACTTACAATACGCGAGATGGAAATGTTCCGCTGCCTCAGAGCTTCTTGATGGACGCAGCGCGATCCGAGCGCCCCGAGATCTCCGCCGCCCGCGCTTCAGCATAGGCCGCCGCACCCAGCAGCGCCGCGCGACTGTCGAGAATCACCCGCACCGGAGCAGCCTCCAGAACATTGCTCAGGCGCCCCTTGTCCGTGAACGCCTTCATGAAACGGCCGTCTTCAAGCGACTTGAGAATTTTCGGCGCAATGCCGCCCCCCAGGTAAACGCCGCCCACCGCCAGCACCTTCAGCCCGAGATTTCCAGATTCCGCGCCGTAGGCAGAGATAAACATGTCGAGCGTCTTCGCACAAAGTTCGCTTTCGCCGGACTCGCCCAGCTCCCCAATCACCGCGTTGGGATCCTCCGACTGCATCCGGTCGCGCAGCCACGCCGGCTCTTCGATGCTCTTGTCGTCGCGCAGGAAGGAGTAGACATTCTTCAGGCCCAGCCCGGAGACGACGCGCTCCCAGCTGACCCGGCCTTGCAGGGTGCGCTGCAGGTAGCGCAGCAGGTCGATTTCCATTTCGTTCCGCGCCGCAAAATCCGCGTGCCCGCCTTCGGAAGCCATCGGCATATGGTGCTTGCCATCCCATGCCAGGATCGCTTCCCCGAGCCCCGTACCAGCGGCGATCAGTGCCGCGTTGCCGACAGCCGATTTGTCACCGCTGCTGAGCGTATACAGCTGGTCCGGCGCCAGCTCCGGAATGCCGTAGCCATTGGCCTCAAGATCGTTGATAAGAAAAAGATGCTCAATGTTCAGATCGCTGCTCAGAATGCGGCTATCCAGCTCCCACGGCAGGTTCGTAACTTTCAGGCGTCCATCTCGGACCGGCCCCGGCACCCCAAAACACGCCGCGGTGATATCCGGCTTGGTCGCATCGTGGCTCAGAAATTCGCGGACGACAATTTCCAGGCCGGCATATTGCCCGGACGGAAATTTCTCATCCCGAACATGCGTCAGCCTGCCCTCGGTGAACCCATACAGCGCCAGGTGAACTTTCGTCCCCCCGACATCTCCCGCCAGAATCATCGTTGAATCTCCAGAGTTCCTTCGCCGGCCACGGCAGGCGGCAACTTTGCAGCAGCCGCGTGATCGAGCAGCAACGTGATCTCGCCAGTCGCAGGCCGCACCAGTTGCGACGGATACGTCTCCGGATTGTATGCGCCCATCAACACTTCATGCAGCGGCTCGGCCTTGTCCGCTCCGGCAATCAGAAAGACCACGCTACGTGCGCGATTGATCACCGGACTCGTCAGCGTAATGCGCCACGTATCTTTTTGCGGAACGTGATTCGCGACACACACGCGCAGCATTTCATGCAGCGCCTCAGTGTGCGGAAACAGCGACGCAGTGTGGCCATCGTCGCCCATGCCGAGCGCCAGCAAATCAAACACCGGCAGCTCTGCGCCCTCGAGACGCATCGTGTTACGAATCACCGACTCATACTGCGCCGCCGCGACCTCTGGATCCAACTCGCCCTGCATGCGAAAAACTCGCTCCGGCGAAAGCGGCACACAATCCAGCAGCGCCTCTTTTACCATCCGGTAATTTGAATCCTTGTCCGTCGGCGGCACACAACGCTCGTCGACAAAATAAAACTCCAGCTTGTCCCACGGCACCTGTGCGCGAAATGGATGTCGCTCGCTGGCCAGCAACTGAAAAGTCCGCCGCGGCGTATTTCCACCCGACACCGCGATCCGTGCCACCCGCCGCGCCTTCGCAGCTTCCGCCAGCACGTTGGCCGTGTGCTCGGCCATGTGCAGCGACATCTCCTCCGGCGTGTCGAAGACGAAATATTTTGCTCGCAACGCCATCAGAGTTTCCGCCATGCCCGTCCGTCACGCGCCATCAGTGCGTCAGACTCAGCCGGCCCCCAGCTGCCCGCTGAATAATTCGGCAGCCCTTCCATCGGATGCGCCGCCCACTGCTCCATCACCGGCGTCATGATCGCCCACGTCGCTTCCACGCCATCGCGATGCGCGAACAGTGTGGCGTCGCCAAGCATCGCATCGAGCAGCAGCCGCTCATATCCGTTGGCCGACGACGCGCCGAACGCCTTCGCATAATCGAAGTCCATGTTCACCGGGCAGACCGTCATGCTGGTCCCCGGATATTTTGCCGCGAAGCGCAGCGTAATTCCTTCGTCCGGCTGGATGCGCATCGTGATGATGTTCGGCTGAATATCGCCGCAACGCGCCCCACTCGTGTTCTTGAACAGCAGCATCGGCGGCTGCTTGAACTCGATCGTGATCTCGGTTGAACGCTTGGCCAGCCGCTTGCCCGCACGCAGATAAAACGGCACCCCCGCCCAGCGCCAGTTCTCAATCTCAACTTTGAGCGCCGCAAAAGTCTCCGTCTGCGACTGCGGATTGACGCGCTCTTCCTGGCGATAGCCCTTCACCTCCTGGCCATCGACCACGCCCGGTCCATACTGCCCGCGCACCGTGTTGGCCAGCGGAATCTGGTCCATCGCCTTCCACACTTTCAGCTGCTCGGTGCGAACTTCGAAGTCCTCAAACGACACCGGCGGCTCCATCGCAACGAACGACAGCAGCTCCATCATGTGGTTCTGCACCACGTCGCGCAGCGCGCCCGCCTTCTCATAAAACGGCCCGCGGCCTTCGATGCCAATGCTCTCCGCCGCCGTGATCTGGACATGATCTATATAGTTGCGATTCCAAACCGGCTCAAATATTCCGTTGGCAAAACGAAAAATCAGAATATTCTGCACTGTCTCTTTGCCGAGATAGTGATCGATGCGATAGATCTGGTCCTCGCGCAGCACCTTGTTAATGTTGTCGCTGAGCTGCTTGGCAGAATTCAAGTCATGCCCGAATGGTTTTTCGATGATGACGTGAACGTATGCTTTGCCAGGATTGGCCTCGCTCTCCGCGTCCTCTGGTTCGGCCGCCATGCCGTGCTTGCCGAGACGGTCGATGATGTCCTCAAAATATTCCGGCGCAGTCGCGAGATAAAACAGGCGGTTGCCCTTGGTGCCCTGCTTCTTGTCGACCTCGGCCAGCAGCGACTTCAGCTTTTCATAACCGGCGTCGTCATCAAATTCCATGCCGTGATAGCTGATGCGCTTCGTAAAAGCGTCGAGCTTGGGATCGCCGGCCGTCACACCGCCGCCGTCGATGATGCCCTGGCGCATGTCGGGTGCAAAAGTCTGGCTCAGATCGCGACGCGCCACGCCGACCACGGCGAACTGCCGCGGCAGGTGGCCTTCCTGTTCGAGATGAAAGAGCGCGGGCAGCAGCTTGCGCTTCGTCAAGTCGCCGGACGCGCCAAAAATCACGACGATGCCCGGCTCGGGGATGTGGTCCTTGACGGGCTGCGGAATGTCCTGCGGATGAACCGATACGTCGGTCGTCGCCATGGTTAACCTTCCTTCTTTACGGCGTGTCCGCCAAATGCGTTGCGCATGATGGAGATCATGCGGTCAGTGAAATTATTATCCTCGCGCGAACGAATGCGGCGAATCAGCGACTCCGTAATAATCGGCGCCGACACGTTCAAATCAATCGCCTCGGCCACCGTCCAGCGGCCCTCGCCGGAATCAGCGACGTACGCCTCGAGCCCTTCCAGCTTCGGATTCTTCTGCAGCGCATCGGCCGTCAGATCGAGCAGCCACGATCGCACCACGCTGCCGAAACGCCAGATTTGCGAAATCTGCGCCAGGTCGAGACTCAACTCTTCCTTGTGCCCCATGATCGAAAATCCCTCGGCGTAGGACTGCATCATCCCGTATTCAATGCCGTTGTGCACCATCTTGACGAAGTGGCCCGCGCCCGCCGGACCAACGCGCCCCCAGCCGGTAGTCGGTGAAGGAGCGAGCGCTTCGAAGATTGGCCGCAGCCGATCGACTGCATCTTTGTCGCCGCCGATCATCATCGAGTAGCCCTCTTTCAATCCCCAGACGCCGCCCGAAGTTCCGCAGTCAACAAAATTGAAACCCTTGGCGGAAAGTTCGGCGTAGCGGCGCTGCGAATCTTTGTACATCGAGTTGCCGCCGTCGATAAACGTGTCGCCCTTCTGCATCAGCGGCAGCAGCTTCGAAATTGTCTGGTCGACTGGCGCGCCCGCCGGCACCATGATCCAGATGGCACGCGGCGCTGACAGATTTGTTACCAGGTCTTCCAGAGTGGTCACTCCAACATTGCCGGCCTCGCCGAATTTCTTGACCACATCGGCACTCAGGTCGAAGCCAACCACCTTGTGCCCGGCCAGGCGGAGACGCTCCGCCATGTTGGCCCCCATTTTTCCCAACCCGATAATTCCTAATTCCATTTCGCGATCTCCTCCCGTGCCGTCGCTACGCTGGTTCTTTCGTCTTACATTCCGCTGAGGTTCAAATTGTCGACGCCTAAACTTTTCAGCTCCTTGACCAGAGCGTCCGGCGTGGTGAACTGCACTCCCTGCATGCCAAGACCGACCGCAATCTTGATGTTGCCTTCACGATCGTCAATGAAGACGCTCTCCTCCGGCTCAACCTGCATGATTTGCGTGGCCCGTTGAAAGATCTTCAGATCGGGCTTCCGCAGCCCGACATAACAGCTGCTGCAGAACGCAACGAACTGGTCGCGGAAGCCGAACTTCTCGATCCGGAAATCGTTCAACTCGGCGGCCTCGTTGTTGAGCATCACAAGCTTATAGATGCCCGCCTTTGCAATCGCGTGCAGCACCGGCATGGCTCCGTCAGCCAGCACGCGCGATTGCGCCTTCATCGCGGCCACAAATTCATCGCTGGTAAAGCTCCGGGGCTCGGTAAACAG
>Ga0302324_100018964_pt1 | contig 13532 bp, 13 predicted proteins | sample Palsa_T0_1_FD_201949 | JGI IMG/M metagenome (GOLD analysis project Ga0302324, IMG submission 201949) | Peat permafrost microbial communities from Stordalen Mire near Abisko, Sweden - Palsa_T0_1 | ecosystem: Environmental > Terrestrial > Soil > Palsa > Peat permafrost | place: Sweden: Abisko...
CGTCTGGGAGCCGGTCCCTGACATGGAAGCCGCGTCCCTCGCCACCCTCCGCGAACTCAGTTCCATCGTGACCGCCAAAGGCTACGGACGCGACCAGCTCTACCGCGACCGCGAAGCGCACTACGTCCTGCTCCGCCACTGGAAGTCGGAAGACGCCCGCCGCGCAGCCCAAGAAGATCCCGAAATGCTCCGCTGCTGGGCGAGGATGGGAAACGAAATCCAAATCGTAAAAGTCTACGAGACGCTAACCGAAGTTTCCTTGGACACGTCGAAGTAAAAATGCTCATGTGGGGACGGCCGCCCCCGGCTGTCCAGCCGAGCGAAGCTCGGCAGCGGTGAGTAGAAAGCTGCAATAGAATGCACTGGGAGTAACTTCGTGCCCCAAACCTCCGTCCGCCAATTCACCGACACCACCGCCGACCCCAAAGTCCGCGGCTTCCTGCACACTCCCGAAACTCCCAACGAAATGGCTCTAGTCCTGTCCCACGGCGCCGGCTCGAACGCGCAGGCTCCGCTCCTGATCGCCCTCGCCGAAACTTTCTCCGCCGCCGGATTCACCGTGCTCCGCTGCGATCTCCCCTTTCGCCAGACGCGTTCCTTCGGCCCGCCCGGCCCCGCCGACGCCGCCCGCGACCGCGAGGGTTTGAAGAACGCTCTCACCGCACTAGCAAATGAACTGGGTGCCCCACGTCTCGCTGCTTCTGCGAGACGTGGGGATTTTGGCCTGAGTAATCCGAGCCGCCCGTCGGGATCGAAAAAAATTTACCTCGGCGGCCACTCCTACGGCGGACGCCAATCCAGCATGCTCTGCGCCGAACTCGCAAAGCAATCTCCAGAACAAGCCGCGAACTCGGTCACAGCCCTGCTCCTGCTCTCCTACCCGCTGCATCCCCCGCGCAAGCCCGAGCAGCAGCGCACCCAGCATCTCCCCGACCTGCGCACTCCGACGCTGTTCGTCCACGGCACCCGCGACCCCTTCGGCTCCATCGCCGAACTGGAGCAAGCCATAAAGATGATCCCCGAAAAAACGAAACTGCTGCCAGTCGAAGGCGCCGGTCACGATCTGGGATTCAAAGGAAAAACAAGGAATGAAGAGTTACTGGCAAGCGTGCTCGCGGGCGTTCAGGCTATCGTAATATAAGGCGAGTGCAGATTTCAGATTGCAGATTAAACCAAACCCTCAGATTCGACTTTCAATCTGCCATCTGCAATTGAAAAATCTGCAATCCTAATTCACCCACCCCGACTTCCCGCCGCCGTTCCCCTTGCGCGGATCATCATCCGGCGGAATGTAATTCCCCTGCTCGTCGAAGTGGACCTGGCGGTCATGCTTCGACATATAGACTTCAAACTTCTTCGCCGCCCGCCGCCGCCTCCAGCGGTAATAGGAATTGCGCATGCCGTAATACCGCTCCGCGAATCCCACATTCACCAGCGCCGGCTTCGGCCCGCGCCGCACGTACAGCCAGCCAAACAGCAGCCCGCCCAGATGAGCCACATAAGCGACGTTCCCGCCACCAGCCATGGCCAAAGCCAGCGTGATAAAGATCAGAATCCCGATGAAGTACTTCGCTCGAATCAGAAAGGGAAACGGAATCATCATGATTTCCTGATCCCCAAACAAAACTCCAAACCCGATCAGAATGGCGAACACTCCGCCCGAGGCGCCAATCGTCGAGTGGTTCGGATTGCCCAACAGATGGGAATAAGAAAGAACCACCGTCGTCACCGAAGCGCCCACCACGCCGATCCAGTACAGTTCCAGGAATCGCCGCGTGCCCCACGCGCTTTCAATGGCTGAGCCGAACATCCAAAGGCCCAGCATGTTTCCCAGCAGGTGCATCAGGTTCAAGTGCAGCAGGCTGTAGGTCGCCAGCTGCCAGATCTGTCCATGAACCACCAGAATAGGTGTCAGGTCGCAGTAATAATCGATATATCCGCTGACGACGCCCAGATGAACCATGGGCAAAAGCTGCATCAGCAGGAATATCCCTGTATTAATCCCCAGCAGCCACGTCACCGCCCGGGTGAACGGGGGCAGGCTCAACGTCATCGGTTCAGTTCGCCGCACGGAATGGCCTCTCGCCCAATTCTACTCGCACCCCGAGCATCCCATGAAGGTGGGTGCCCCATGTCTCGCGTTTTTTACGAGACGTGGGAATTGTGGGCGACGCCGCCTCACCGCTCCGGAACCGGCACAACCGGCAAGCTGGAATGCCCCGCCCCATCCACCGCCCGCACTGCGAAAATAACATTATCCTTCGAAAGCTTCAGCGTAGCGCGCGTCACATTACCAAGTTTCTGCGAGTGTTCCCATTCCGGACTCGTCGTCGCCCGCCACAGCACTTCATACTCCGCCGCCAACCCGCCCGGAGAAGCCTCCCACGTCAGCGTCGAATCATTTTCCAAATTCCTCGTCACCACGTGCACATTCGCCGGAGGCGCCGGCGCCGACGCCAACGATGCCAGCGTCGCCGCATTCAGCCGCGCCACCTGCGCCACATATTCGTAGTCCACAAACTTCGGCAAATCGCCATATTCCACGCCGTTCTCCACGCGCACGTTCTGGTGCTGATGATGAAAGTCCTCGCGAAATTCCGTGAACCGCACCGCCGTGAAACCCTCCTGGTTAAACGAGTAATGGTCGCCGCCGCGCAGGTAGCGATCCAGCCGGAACACCAGCAACGGCTTCACCCCCGCATCATACGTCCGCCCTACCTCGGCGATATATCGCGCCAGTTGTCTCGACCCGGAATCACTCTCCCCGCCCAGCCCGCGAATGCGCCGCAGATCCTGCTCCGTCGCCGCCGCCGGCACGCCCTCCGAAAACACCCGCACCACGGAATGGTCTTGCTCCGCGCTCTTGTCGCCACCGACAATGTCGTTGTTCAGCACCGCCTCCAGATCCCAGTTCTGCTCTTTCACCATCTTCGCGAAATGGCGGCTGCCGTTCAGTCCCTGCTCTTCGCCCGCCACGGCGACAAAAACAATCGTCGCCGGAAACTTCATCTTGCTCAGCACCCGCGCACATTCGAGGCTGACCGCGGTTCCGCTGCCATCATCGTTCGCCCCCGGAGCATCCCCGCTCACATCCAGCGTGTCGCTGTTGCGCGAATCGTAGTGCCCCGTCACCAGCACGATGCGTTTCGCATTCGCGGCGTCCGTGCCCTTCAAAATCGCATAAACATTGGTGATTTTCGTCGCCTTCGGAATCCGCTCGCCGGGCTCTTCGGTAAATTCGTCGGTCTTTACCTCCAGGCAACCGCCGCACTCTTTGGAATAGCGCTCGAACTCCGCCTTAATCCATTCCCGCGCCGCCCCAATCCCGTGTCCCGCCGCAATCGACGCCGGATCCTGCGCCGACAGCGTCAGCCGCGTCCCGAAGCTGACCAGCTTTCCAATGTTCGCCTGAATCCGCGCCGCGGAAATCTGCTGCAACGCCGCCGCAATTTGCGGATCGATTTGCTGGTCTCCCGAATCGGACCATATGGCGACGGGCGCCTTCGCCCGTCCGGCCAGCGCGAAGCGCGGCCGCAAAGCGCCCAATACTCGAGCGCCAAGTGGCTGAGCCCAGCCCATCGCAACCACCACAACCGCCGCGCCCGCGCCGTACCTGATGGTCCGGTTCTTCATTGTCGTGAAATGGAGCATGTCTTGACGCCCGTCGTCCAGAAGAATCCAACCCCCGGCAGCGATTCCTGATTCCCCGAAAAAACCCTGGTCCCGGCTCGTGACCCCTTGACCGAACAGCCGGAAAGAATCTAAATACTATCAGGAGGCTCTAATCGGCTAGGGAGGCTTTATGGTTCTTTGTCCCGAATGCGAAACCAATCTGGATGTCGATGAGGACGGGGTCGACGAAGGCGAAATGATTTCGTGTCCCGAATGTGGCACCGACTTTGAAGTGGTCACCACCAATCCGCTTGAATTAAAAGCCGTCGAAGCCGGCTACGTGGAAGAAGAGGAAGAAGAAGCGGAGAGCGAAGACGGTGACTTCTCCTAGATCCCGCATCAGCCCGCGTTATGCCCGCTCGTTTCCCCTGGGTTTCTTCAGTCTTCTTCTGCTCATCGGGTTTCTCTCAACCTCTGCCCCTCGGAACGCCGCTCTTGCCGCCTCCAATTCCCAGTCAAAGCCCTACGCTCTGATCGCCGGAACCGTCTGGGGCCCTGATGATCGTGAAGTCTATGGCGTTCCCGTGAAAATCCGCCGCGCCACCGATAAACCCAAGAAAGTCCGCTGGCAGGTCTATTCCGATCACCGCGGAGAGTTTGCCCAGCGGGTTCCCGTCGGCGATGCCGACTACATCCTCTCCGCCGACCTCAAGGGCTTTAAGACCGCTGACGGCCGCCCCTTGCGTCTGGTCAAGGAAGTTACCGTCCACATCTATCACGACGAACGCGAAGACACTGGCTTGCATCTAACCGTTGACGGATCTGGAGCCTCAGGGCCGGGAGCATCAGGCCCATGAGACAATAGCTCCAGCATGAATCGCAACCCATCGGTCCTCAAGGCCGTAGCTGTTGTCTGCGCGTTGCTGATGGCATTCAGCGCGGCATCCTTAGCTTCGCCCACAGCTTCGCCCGCAGCTCTCCCTGACAAGAAAGACAAGACCGTGGGCCGCCTGCTCTTCGGCAAGGTGCTCGATCCCCACGACAACCCCCTCCCCGATGCCGTCGTCTATGTCACCAATACTCGCACCCGCGCCGTCAAGACCTATATCGTCGGCCCCGACGGTACCTTCCGTTTCCCCGCCCTCTCCACCGCCATCGACTACGAGGTCTATGCCCAGTACAAGACCCATAAAAGCGAAACCAAATCCGTCAGCCAGTTTGACGACCGCTCCCAGGTCTACATCGACCTCAAGGTCGACCCCCGCTAATTTCCTGCCCCGGGTACCTTTTCATGCAACTTTTCAGTCCCCTTCCGGGTTCAATATATATAGGGATATCTGTCTGGAGGAAAACTGTGATCGCTTCTCATAAAACCAATCGTACCGCCCTGGCCGCCAAGGCCTGCTTTGCACGTGTAACTCTGGCCTGGGTAACTCTGGCGTGTGTAACCCTGCTTTACGCCGCATCCGCCTTCGCTCAAGGCGGCGCCATGAGCCCCAATCAGGACGAAAAAGACGGCGTCAGCGCCGGCGGCAAGTGGATGGAGTTCCAGTCGGAAGACAAGATGACCGGCGCCCACAAGGTCCGCTTCGAACTGCTCTCGAACAACTACCTCAAGGAAGACCCCGACTACAAGCCCAGGGTCGAACTTGTCTGCACCAACGGAAAATACTCCTACGCTGACTTCAATCCCGGAGCCCGGCTCGGCCGCCCCGATTATCCCGGCTTCTGGGGCCAGCCCAAGATGGAAGTCGTGGTGCGCGTCGACGGCGTCCACAACCACCGCGGCTGGAACTGGATCCGCGGACACTTTCTCTCCATGGACAAGGGCACCATTCGTGGCGCCCTCGGAGCCCAGGTCTTCAACGTCGAAGTCAAAACCCGGTCCGGTTACGCCATCGCCGAGTTCTCCCCCGCAGGCCTCAACTTGGACGAAGTTCGCAAATCCTGCGACCTGACTCCCAAAAGGCCCAGCCAGGATTAACGAATACCGGGGAGTTAAAGATGCTCATGTGGGGACGGGCGCCTTCGCCCGTCCCCGCCAGAGCGAAGCTCGGCGGAATTCTTCCCGGTGGCCGGCAGTTCCGCTTTTTCGAAACCCCAGCAGCCTATGGAAGGCCTACCCGGTGGAAGACCAGCGCTTCAGCGCCGCGTCAAAGCCCCAGAAATTCGCGGGCTTCAGCCCCTGATGCCCCACTCGGCGCAGCCCTTTCGGCACTTGCCGCGCACCCCGCTCCGCTGGCATTTTAAAGTCTAAGGCGAGGGGCAATGGATAGCAGCATCATCAGCAGCGCGGCGTTCTTCCTGTTCCTGGCAGGCGCCGTCGTCTACACCGTCATCCTTTACAACGGCCTGGTCCGCTTGCGCAACGAGAACGACCGCGCCTGGGCCAACATTGACGTGCTCCTCAAGCAGCGTCATGACGAAATCCCCAATCTGGTCGAGACCGTCAAAGGCTACATGCAGCATGAGCAGCAGACCCTGCTCGCCGTAACCCAGGCCCGCGCTGCTTCCATGAATGCGGCCAGCATCGGCCAGAAAGCCGTGGCCGATCTGAAGATGGCCAACGCGCTGCGCGGACTCTTTGCCGTCGCCGAAAACTATCCCCAGCTCAAGGCCAACGAAAACTTCCTCAAACTGCAGAGCCGCATCAGCGAAATCGAAGAGCGCATCGCCGACCGCCGCGAATTCTTCAACGACGACGTCAACACCTACAACACCCGCATCGCCCAGATCCCCGACGTCTTCGTAGCCAGCTTCCTCAGCCTGAAACCGCGCGCCTTCTTCAAAGTCTCCGAAGACGACCGCAAACTGGTCGAAGTAAAATTCGCATCCGCCCAAACCTCGGGCGCCTAGATCTGGTTTCGGGCGGATTCGGCGGGGGACATTTTCGCCGGCGTCATCCCGAGCGGAGCCGTTCTTCAGGCGAAGCGAGGGATCTCGCGCGGGTCGCAACTGCACCACCACCTTCATTCCTTCAGAAACATGAAGGCCCCGGTAGTCTGCCGCGACTGAGGGTGGTACTGGACGCAGCCTGTCAATCTCAACGATAGTCCCGTGAAAGGCAGAGTCAATAGGTCGGTTCACCCGGGGGATACAGCCCCGAAATATTGTTGCGAAGGGCGGTGAACCCCGGTTCGCATTTTCCAGTATCGATGAACTTGGCCGTTGAGAGGTAAATCAATCGCTCCCCCGCAATGTCCCACGGCACTGCTAGGTGGAACATTACCGCAGCCGTCCGCGGGTGGACCTTGCTACTGTTCCATTTCCATTCGCGCTTGTGCCGGTCGATTAGCGCAATCAAGGCGTCGTCTATCGTCGCTCTCCCCAAGGCCTCAGGAGCCGAGCAAACTCGATTGCCAGGACTAAATACCCGATTCAGTGAGACGGCAATAATTCCAAAGCAATCGGCCTGACCCAATTCGCCCAGCGACTTCTCCAACTGCTCAGCAGCATCTTCGATGTTTGACCTGACGCTGTTCGCTGAGAACGGACGTTTGCACTCCACAAGAAACGTTGTTTTTTCAAATGCAAGACGAATATCGGGTTCACCTAGCTCCACTGTCGCTCCAGCATTTTTCCACCCGGAGGCCAAAACCAGCTCAAACATCGTATTTCGCGCGGCACTATTTCTCGGGCTTTAACGGCGATACTGGGCCGCTAAGTGCACGCGCAAGCTTGTCCTTAAGGACGAGGTTGGACGAATCTCTGGAAAAGGCTCGCATGACTTCCATCACTTCCATTGCCTCAAAGAGGGCCGGTACATAGTTGGGAATTGGCACCAAACTGCCGCCAGTCTCAATGTATTCCCGTTGCTCTTTAGCTCGCCGCAGCATGAGGGCCGCCTCGTGCCAGCGATCTCTTTTGGGGACGATCCCGACGGACGCCAGCCATGCGTCCAAGTCGGCGAGAGTCTCAAGCGCTGAATCGAAAGCCACTCTTCGCATAACAAGAGATGGAAACAAAAGTCCTACCCCAGCAACCGCGCCGCATCCTTCGCATAGTAAGTCAGAATAATGCTCGCCCCCGCCCGCCGAATACTCACCAGCGATTCCATCATCACGCGGTCGCGTTCGATCCACCCGTTCCTCGCCGCCGCCTCAATCATCGCGTATTCACCGGACACCTGATACGCCACCAGCGGCAAATCAAACCGCTCCCGCGCCGCCGCAATCACGTCCAGATATGGCATGGCCGGCTTGACCATAATCATGTCCGCGCCTTCTTCAATGTCGGCTGCAATCTCGCGCATGGCCTCACGCACATTCGCTCCGTCCATCTGATACGACCGCCGGTCGCCGAATTGTGGCGCCGAGTCGGCCGCCTCACGAAATGGCCCGTAAAATCCCGACGCGAATTTCGCCGCGTAAGAAAGAATCGGCGTATTGATCAACCCAGCCTCGTCCAGCGCCCCGCGGATCGCCCCCACCCGCCCGTCCATCATGTCCGACGGCGCGATGATGTCAATGCCCGCCTTCGCCAGCGAAACTGAAGTCCGCGCCAGCAGTTCCAGCGACGCGTCATTATCAATCTCATAGTCAACGCGGGTGAGTTCTTGGCGGCTGCCCCATTCAAGCCCGCTTTTGGACTGAGTAGGAATTTCTGCATCCACCACCCGATCCCGCGCCGCCGCGCCCAGCGACTTCGCCAGCGGCGCAGCCTTCACAATCCCGCAGTGGCCGTGCGACATGTACTCGCACAAGCAGACATCCCCCATCAGGATCAGCCCAGGGACTTCCCGTTTCATCGCCCGCGCCGCCTGTTGCACGATGCCGTCGTCAGCCCACGCTCCGGTGGCTACCTCGTCCTTCTTGTCGGGCAAGCCGAACAGAATCACCGCCGGCAAGCCCAGCGAGTGCACTTCCCGCGCTTCCTTCACCGCTTCGTCCACCGACAGGTTGAACACGCCCGGCATGGAACCAACTGCCTTGCGCACTCCTTCTCCCGGACAAACGAACATCGGGTAAACGAAAGAGTCAGGAGTGAGCCGAGTTTCGCTCACCAGATTGCGCAGTTCCGCCGTGCGGCGCAGGCGGCGCAGGCGGGTTACAGGAAAAGCCATGGCAGGTCACCCTGGGAAGGACGAAGATCAATCCGCCTTCCTGTCTTAATTCTAGAACACCTGATTCTAAAACAAGTTTGCCACTGAACCGCCTTGGATTAAACAACGTGGAAGATGTTGAAGATAACGTGGAAGAGCGGCGCTTTAGCGCCGCGTCCAGCCGCTAAGAAGTCGCGGGCTTCAGCCCCCGAGGTCCGCGCCTCGCTCCCCGGTGGTACGGAAGTAACCAGCACACCCCAAAACGCCCCTCCGAATCCCCGTTTCACTCCCATAGAATTGACAGCGGATGAGTCTGTTCCAACGCTACCGCTGGTTTGCTGCCGCGGCCGGAATCACCCTGGCCTTTGCCGTGGTGTCGCTGACCGCGCACAAGAGCCTCGCGTTGACCGCATTTGCTGATCTGGCAGGCCTCGCGCTCATGCTGTTGGCCGCCGGCATCACCCTGGCCAACGCACTCACCCATCCCGGTCCCGAGCGCAGCTTCTGGGTGTTGATGACTCTGGGCCTAGCGCTGTGGGCCGGCAATCAATCGGCCTGGTCCTGCGTTGAAGTCGTGCTGCGCCGGCCCATCCCCGACCCATTCCTCTTCGACATCGTACTGTTCTTTCACGCCCTGCCCATGATTGCGGCCGTAGCGTGGCGTCCTGACCTGGTGAAAAAAGAGAGGCGGGTCCATTTCGCTGCCCTGAATTTCCTGATGCTGCTGGGTTGGTGGGTTTTTCTCTACGCCTTCATTGTGTTTCCGCACCAATACGTCGTGCGCAATGCGCATGTCTACAGCCTCTATTACGACCGCCTGTACGGGCTGGAGAATGGCATGCTGGTGGGCGTGCTGGCGCTCGCCGTCTTCACCAGTTCGGGGGGATGGCGGCGGCTTTACTGGCATCTTCTCGTCGCCAGCGTGTTGTACGGCGTCAATTCCCAATTCCTTGACCGCGCGGCCGCGGCGAACACCTACTACTCGGGCAGCCTCTACGACGTGCCTCTCATCGGAACCGTGGCCTGGATGGCGGCCGCGGCGTTCTCGGCGCGAGGCTGGTCCCTGCAAACTCAGGAGTCCACCCTGAACCCGCGCTGGAAGAAGCTGGTTCCGCGGCTTGCCATGCTGGCCATCCTCTCTTTGCCCGTGCTGGGCGTGTGGACGGTGCTGTTCGACCAGTCGCCCGCGCCCAGCAGGGCATTCCGCACTTTCACCGTCCTCGCCGCCATGCTCGTGCTCGGAGCCTTCGTGTTCCTGCGCCAGTACTTCCAGGATCAGGCTCTCATGGCCCTGCTGCACGAATCGCGCCGCGGCTATGACAGCCAGAAGCGTTTGCAGAGCCAGTTGGTGCAGAAAGAGAAGCTGGCCTCACTGGGCAACCTGGTGGCCGGCGCCGCCCAGGAGATTGACCATCCCCTGACCGCCGTGATGAATTATTCCGAACTCCTCTGGGCCAAGGAGCGGCTCAGCGACGAGCAGAGCGCACTGGTTCGCAAGATTGTCAACCAGGCCCGCCGCACTCGTGATCTGGTGGCCGATCTCTTGCGCTTTGCCCAGCAGTCGCCGGGAGAACAAATTCTCGTCGACCTCGGCATGCTGCTGCACCGTGCCACCCAAATGCTCGAACTCCGCAATCCCGGCAGCAACATCCGTGTCGGTCTCTCCATCGCCCCGGATTTTCCCCGCGTGCAGGGCAACGTCAACCAGTTGTTCCAGGCCTTTGTCGAGATCATCGAAAATGCCACGGACGCCCTGGCTGAATCCGGTGGAGGCTCCCTCGAAATCACCGCCCACCGGCTCGGTCAGGACGCCATGCTGCAGTTCTCTGATACCGGCCCCGGCCTGCGCGATCCCCTGCGCGTCTTCGATCCCTTCTACACCACCAAGGCCGTCGGCAAAGGCACCGGCCTCGGCCTCAGCGCCGTCTACGGCGTTATTCAGGATCACAGCGGTCAAATCACTTGCCAGAACAAGCCCGAAGGCGGCGCGCTCTTCATCGTCAGAATCCCCGCGGCCACCGAATCCTCCACCCACGTCGCCGGCGCCGGCGGCGACTGAGCCTCGCCTCTTCCTTTACTTCGTGCCCTTAGTGGTTGATCCCTCTGTCTGACCGCGCACCAACTCCCCCTCCTGCTACCATAAATTGCGACCCAAACTGCAATGTCCACCGATCTCCTCCACAATTCCGCGCGCATCCTCGAATTCGACTCCCTCCGCCAGCTCCTGCGCGCCTACGCCTCGTCCCCCCTCGGCCACCGCCGCATCGATTCCCTCACTCCCTCCACCGGCCGCCGCTGGATCGAAACCCAGCAGCAACTCTCCGCCGAGATTCGCGACTTCCGCCGCGTCGGCGGTCGCTTCGACTTTTCCTCCCTGCTCGACGTCACTCCGCTCGCCGAAAAATCGCGCATCGCCGGCGCCACTCTCGAGACCATCGAAATCCGCGACGTCATCCTCCTCGTCGATCGCGCCGCCGAGTGGCGCGAAATCGTCCTCCATCCCCCCGCCAATCTCACCTCCGCCTGGCAAGCCGTGCGCTCGCTCTCCGCCGACATCGTGGACTTCACCGAACTCCTCCGCTTCTTCCGCAACAAGATTCAGCCCGATGGAACCCTCGACGACAAAGCCTCGCCCGCTCTCGCCCGCATTCGCCGCGAAATCGAACGGCAGCGCCGCTCCATCCAGGAATCTCTCCGCGGCTACCTCCGCCGCCTCGCCGACGGCGGCACCGTGCAGGACGAACTCGTCACCATCCGCGGCGAACGCTTCGTCATCCCCGTCAAAGTCGAGCAGAAACGCCGCGTCCAGGGCGTCGTCCACGGCGCAAGTTCCAGCGGCCAGACCGTCTTCGTCGAACCCCTCGAGACCATCGAACAAAATAACGAACTCGTCCGCCTCCTCGAAGAAGAACTATCGGAAATTCACCGCATCCTCCTCGAAATGACCCAGCGCATCGGTTCTCACTCCGAACCCATCCTCGCCGCCGTCGAAGTCCTCGCCGAACTCGAACTCCAATTCGCCAAAGCCCGCTTCGCCGAAGACTACAACTGCGTCGCCGTAACCTTCACACGGCTTCCGGCTTCCGGCTCCCGCCTTCCGGAAGCCGAGAGCCGGAAGCCGGAAGCCGAAAACCCAGCTCGCCTGCTGCTGCAGAACGCCAGGCACCCGCTGCTGGAACACAATCTGAAGCCGAAAGGCGTCGGCGTCGTCCCCATCACCCTCGAACTCGATCCTCCCCGCCGCCAGCTCATCATCACCGGCCCCAACACCGGCGGCAAAACCGTCTCCCTCAAAACCGTCGGCCTCCTCGCCCTCATGGCCCAATCCGGACTTCCCGTCCCCGCCGATCGCGCCGAACTCCCCATCTTCGACGCCATTCTCGCCGACATCGGCGACTACCAGTCGATCGAACAAAATCTCTCCACTTTTTCCGCCCACGTCACCAACATCGATTTCATCTCCCGCACCGCAACCGCAAACTCGCTCGTACTGCTCGACGAACTGGGCTCCGCCACCGATCCCGAAGAAGGCGCAGCTCTGGCCGTCGCCATCGCGGATCACTTTTCAGGAAACCCAGGCGCCATCGGATGCCTGACCATCATCTCCACCCACCACACTTCGCTAAAAGTTTATGCCGCCAATACGCCCGGCGTGGTCAACGCCTCCGTCGGCTTCGACGAAGCTACCCTTCAGCCCACCTATGAATTGAAAGTCGGCGTCCCCGGCGCGTCCGCCGGCATCAACATCGCGCAGCGCCTCGGCTTGAATCCCGCCATCATCGCCAGCGCACGATCCCGCCTCGGCACCCAGGCTCGCGACGTCGGCCACTTCCTCGACAAGCTTCACGCCGACCTGCGCCAAGCCGAACACGAACGCTTGCGCCTGCGGACCAGCCAGAAAGAACTCGAAGAAGAAAAAAGCCGCCTGGCGCTTGAAGAAAAAAAAGAACAGCAAATCAAAATCCGCGAAATGGAGAAGAAACTCGAAACCCTCCTCCGCGACTTCGAGTACCACGCCCGCGAAGCCGTCAACGCCGTGCAGGATCGCGCCGCCGCGCAAAAGCTCTCCAAAGACGCTGAGCGAAGAATCGCGAAGCTGCGCCGTGAGTTCCGCGAGCAGTTCGACTCCACCGTCGTCGCCCACTCCACCGGCGCAGACAAGAACGATCCCCACGCCCAGCCGCAACTCGTCAAGCATGTCGCCGAAGGCGATACCGTCAAGCTGAAGTCCACGGGCCGTTCCGCGCGAGTAACGCGCAAACTCGACGACAACCACTTCGAAGTCGAGATGGGCGCAATGAAAATGAAAATCGCCCGCGACGACATCGCCGAACTCGTGGCCACCGTTCACCCGCAGACCGCCGATACCCCCGTGAAAGCCGCCCGCGCCCGCGGTATCTCCGTCTCCCTGGAAAACGAAGGCGCAACCGTCCCCAACGAAATCAACGTGATCGGTCAGACCGTCGACGAAGCTTCGCAAAAAGTCGAGAAATTTGTCGATCACGCCTTCCTTGCCGGCCTGCCGAGAGTCCGCGTAGTCCACGGCAGCGGCATGGGCATCCTCCGCAAAGCCCTGCGTCAACTGCTGCAGCAACATCCTCACGTCGCCTCCGTCACCGAAGCCCCCCAAAACGAAGGCGGCGGCGGAGCAACCCTCGTAGAACTGAACGTGTAGACTCGGAAAAGAAAGGGCACGACGGGAAGGGCACGACGGGAAGGGCACGACGGGAAGGGCACGAGTTCCACTCGTGCCGTTAAGCCGCCTAAACCCAACCGCGCTTCAGCGCCTGAGGTAAGCCTTCTTCCCCGGAGCGCAGCCGAAGGGACGTAAGTCCTGGGTAGAGCCGAAGAAAGGGAACAAGTCCCGTAGGGACGACAG
>Ga0302324_100018966_pt1 | contig 13532 bp, 8 predicted proteins | sample Palsa_T0_1_FD_201949 | JGI IMG/M metagenome (GOLD analysis project Ga0302324, IMG submission 201949) | Peat permafrost microbial communities from Stordalen Mire near Abisko, Sweden - Palsa_T0_1 | ecosystem: Environmental > Terrestrial > Soil > Palsa > Peat permafrost | place: Sweden: Abisko...
CAAATTACCGCCGGGCGATCATCAGGTGCGCATGGAGTTTACCTACGACGGGGGCGGTTTGGGCAAAGGCGGTACCGCGGTGTTATATGTGGACGGCAAAAAGGTCGGCGAAGGTAAAGTCGCCGCGACAGCCGCCATGGTGTTCTCCGCCGACGATGGTTGCGATGTCGGCGTGGATACCGGCTCTCCAGTTTCACCGGACTATGGGTCGCGCGGCAACGAGTTCTCGGGAAGGATCAAGGGCGTGCAGTTGGCCATCGCCGACGATGCCAAGAGCGCTGATCATCTGGTCTCGCCGCACGAGGCGGTTCGCATCGCCATGGCCCGACAGTAACGGGCGCGCCGTGGCGTAATCAAACGCGCTCGCGTGACCAACTTACTGTCGGGCTACGAAAAAGCATGGCTGCGCTTTGATGCGCTCGCGGGCCTGACGACGGCCGCCGTGGTCATACCGAAGTCGATGGCTTATGCGACCATCGCCGGGCTGCCGGTACAAGCGGGCCTGTATGTGGCTCTCGTGCCCATGTTCGTGTACGCATTGCTGGGATCCTCACGCCCTTTGAGCGTGAGCACGACCAGCACCCTCGCGATCCTGACTGCGACCGCATTGACGCGCGCGGTGCCGGTCGCGGATGCGGCTCAGTTGATGGCTGCGGCTTCCACACTGGCATTGATGGTGGGCGGCTTCCTGATTGCCGCCGGCGTGTTGCGGCTGGGATTCGTGGCGAACTTTATCTCCGACCCGATTCTCACCGGGTTCAAAGCTGGCGTTGCCGTGGTTATCCTCTTTGGCCAAGTGCCTAAATTGTTGGGCGTGCATATCGAGGGCGGTGATCACTTCTTTCGCTCCATCTTTTCCACTCTGCAGCACGTCCCCGACACGAATGTCACGACATTGATTGTTTCCGTGGTGAGTTTGGCGATTCTGGTTGGATTACATCGTTTTCGTCCGCAGGCGCCTGCTCCCCTGGCGGCGGTGGTGATGGGCATTGCCGCCGCCGGCTTGCTCGGGCTGAAGGCGGCGGGCGTTGCGTTGACGGGCGCCGTTCCGGCAGGTCTTCCGGAGCCGATATTACCGAGCCTCGCCTTGGCCAAAAGCCTCTGGCCGAGTGCGTTGGGCATGGCGTTGATGTCCTTCACCGAGTCGATCGCCATCGGCCGCGCCTTTGCCCGGCACGACGAGCCGCGTCCCGTGCCCAACCGAGAATTGATCGCTTTAGGCGCGGCCAATCTTGCCGGGAGCTTCTTTCAAAGCCTCCCGGCCGGCGGAGGTGCGTCCCAGACCGCGGTGAACTCGCAGGCCGGGGCGCGGAGTCAGGTATCCGCGTTGGTCACGGTGGTCATCGTCGTCGCGACGCTGCTATTTCTGTCATCGCTCATCAGCCTGCTGCCGCAGGCGACACTTGCGGCCATCGTTGTGGTTACCGCAGTGCCGCTGCTCAGCGTGGCAGAATTTCGCTCGATTCTGGCGATCAGACGAACGGAGTTTCTCTGGGCGCTGGCGACCGTCGCCGGTGTCGTGCTGGTTGGCACGCTGGAGGGCATTCTAATTGCGATCGTGATTTCGGTGCTGACGCTCTTCTACCAAGCCAATCACCCGCTGGTCTACATCGTCAGACGCAAGTCCGGTACCGATTTGTTTCGCCCGCACACTGCAGATCATCCCGGCGATGAGACCCTGCCGGGCCTGCTGATCGTCAAGACCGAAGGGCGCATGACCTTCGCCAGCATGCCTCATGCCCGGGAGCGGATCGCTGCATTGATCGAGGAGGCGCACCCGCGCGTGGTGATTCTCGACTGCAGTGCCATCCCGGACTTTGAGTACACGGCATTGTGCACGCTCATCCGAGCCGAAGAGAAGATGCGGGAAGGCGGGATCAGCTTGTGGCTGAGCGCGCTCAATCCGCTCGCCCTGAACATGGTCAGGCGCTCGCCGTTAGGTCAAGTGCTGGGCGCGGAGCGCATGTTCTTCAACCTGCGGGACGCCGTGAAAGCCTATGAGAAGATGGGCCAAGGCGGTCGAGAAACGCCAGAGATTGTTTGAGCGCGGGCGTCCGATAGCGCGCCACGAAAGTGAACGAGGCGATGGTATCGGCATGACCACGCCCAGGATAAAGATGCGTCTCGACTTCGGCACCCTGCGAGAGCAGGGCATCGCGCAATTTCTCCGTGTGAGAGCTATAGACAACGTCATCGGCGGCGCCGTGCAGAAGCAGCGTCGGCGGTGCCGTACGGTCGGCGAAATTCACCGGCTGCCACTCGCTCGGGGTATAAGGCGCACCAAAGATCGCGTGTAGCGTGGCCGTGTCGGGAGCGAGCGCGTAAGGGCCCGATAAGCCGATGAGTCCGGCGACCGAATGTGGGCGCACCCCGGCTACCGCGAGGTAGCTTGAATTCAATGCCAGCAAGGCTGCGATGTGGGCGCCGGCGGAATGTCCCATGAGCACGAGGCGATCGGGATCACCGCCGAAATCGCGGGCGTGTTGCTGCACCCAGGCGACGGCCCGTGCACCATCCTCGACGAACGTCGGAAACTTGACCTCGGGATAGAGACGGTAATCGGGGATCACGGTGACGTAGCCGCGTTCGGCGAGTGCGGCGCCCACGAAGGCGTAATCCGATTTTTTACCAGCGGACCATGTGCCGCCGTAGAAGAAAATGACCACGGGACGACGCTCCGGGCGCTTCGGCGCATAGACGTCGAGCGTCTGGCGTGCGTCGTCGCCGTAGGCAAGATTGGAACTGCGGCGGAAAGAGCCAAAGGCGTTCGGCGCGTTCGCGACGAAGAAATTGAAGCCGCTGCAGCCGAGGAGGGCGGCGGCGCACGCCGCGGCTATGAATACGGCGACCGCGACCCGCCAGAACAGGCTCACGCAAATATCGGCGGAGATCATCCCAGGCGCTTGGAGACCAGTGCGCGCAGCGCACCCGCCTTGATCTTGGCGCTGCCGGTCAGGAGCACATCCTCCTCGTCTACGAACAGTACGCGGCGCGGCACTTTATAGACGGCCAGACGCGTCTTGAGAAACGAGCGCACCGCAGCCTCGTCGAGCGCCGCTCCCGCCTGCGGCACGATGCAACTCACCACCATCTCGCCCAACGTGTCATGCGGCACGCCGACCGTTTGGGCTATCTTCACGCCGGGACATTGGGTCAAGACCCCATCGACCTCGACCGGCGATACATTCGCGCCGCCCGTCTTGATGATATCGGTCAGACGCCCCTCGAAGTGCAAGCGACTGCGCTCGTCAATGTAGCCGCCATCGCCGGTGTGGAAAAAGCCCTCCTCATCGAGCGTTTCGCTCAACGGAATGCCGACATAACCGAGCATCAGAGTGGGACCCTTGATCGCGATCTCGCCGCGCTCACCGCGCGTCACGATGCGGCCCGTCTCCGGATCGACGATCTTGATCGTATTGCCGGGCAGCGCTTCGCCGTTGTTGCCGCCCGCGATTGCGGGCGAAGTATCGTTCGGGAAGGCGGCCGAGATCGTGAAGGTCTCGGTGTTGCCGTACGACGAGAGTGGATCGCTCCACGGAGCCGCGCAAAACGTCGGATGCCGAGCGGCGGGTCTACAAGCGTCGACATACCGCAAACTGCGCAGATCGGTCGTGCTCCAATTCGGGGCCGACTCGAGCCGGGCCCACTGGTGTGGCCATGCGTGGGGCCAGGTCACGCGTTCCGTCTGCATGAGCTCGAGCGCCTCACCCGGCTCGAAAATACGCTGCAGGATAATCGCTCCGCCGACGGCGAGTGTGGCGCCCAGCGCCGTCGCGAAGTTGCCTGACCATATGAAGCTATTGGCGGTCCAAGTACGGACGTCGTCCTCGAGGCCGAAGAAGCGCGGCCACCGCCAGCACGGGATGGTCACGCCCCGGTGAGCGCTGAGGATGCCCTTGGGTCGGCTCGTCGATCCGGACGACAGGAATAGCGCGGCAACATCGGATGGCGTGGTCGTGGCGAGGGTCGCTGCCACGAGCGCATGGGGAATACGGCCACCGCGCGCGAGAAAGCCCGACCAGGTCTCGATCACACCGTCGTCGTCGCTGCCATCCACCGCGGCGAGGTGTCGCAAGAACGGAAATTTCAACGATACGAGCGCGCCCGGCGTGGCAGTGCGAATATCCGGCTCGAGCTCGCTGAGCATCGCGGCCAGGTCTTTCTTGGCCACGGAGCGCTCGAAAAGCAGGATCGAGACACCGCTAGCCTGCAATAGGTACTCGAGCTCCGGTAGGGTCGAAAAGGTGCTGAGCGCGACCGCGACGCCGCCGGCAAGGCCGACCCCGAAAAATGCGGCGACCCATTCGGGCCGGTTGGTCATCAAAATGCCGACACGGCTGTCTCTGCCGACACCGCAAGCCCGGAGCGACCGCGCGACCTCCACCGCGTGATCCCACAGACTTGCATAAGTCCAACGCACGGCGCCGTTTTTAGTATGCAGTACCAAAGCTTCCTGGCTGGCGAAGCGCATGGTCACCTCGCGCAGAAAACCGGGCAGCGTCAGCGTGCCGAGACCCGCTTCCTGGTCGAGCGGGATGCCTTTGATGATCGAGAGGGGAGCCGCGGGTGCAGACGCGATAGTCATCACCCGAGGCGGAATTGAGTCCGCAGATTGATTCGTCCGGCGACCGGGCTAGGCCCACGGTAGAGCACCGAATCGAGCGCCGAGGGCAGGTTGCCCTTGGCGATCTCGAGCCCTGCCGTCAGCGGAACCGTCGTCACGAAGATCTCGCGGCCGTCGGCCCCGCCGAAACGCACGTTGGTACACGCGCCGCCGGGCAGCACAAGGCGCTGCTGGATGGCGCCATCGGGCCGCAGACAGAGCAGCTCTTCGGAGCTGAAACCCGAAATCCAGACATTGCCCCAGATGTCCAGGGCCATGCCGTCGCAGTCGCGTTTCTCGATCAGCATCCTGCGATTGTCGAGGCCGCCATCGGGCGCGATGTCATAGGCAAAGGTGCCGACGAAACTCTCGTTGTGATAGAGCGTGGTGCCATCCGAGCTGACACCGAGACCGTTGCAGAAGGCGAGGCCGTCGGCGAGCAGCGTTACCTTACCCTGCACATCCAGGCGATAAAGCGCGACCGGCGCCGGCCGCTGCCCCCTGACGATGGCATCGAGATCCAACGTGCCGAAGATCAGTCCGCCTCTGCCATCAGGGCACATTTCGTTCACGCCGTTGAGCGGCGCACCGTCGATGGCGCTCAACAACGTGCCCGATCGACCCGTCGCGGGATTGAACCAGGCAATTCCACCCGGACCGGAGCAGAGCAGGGAGCCATCCTCATTGAATAAAATGCCCCCGATCCATTTTCTCTCGGCCAGCCCATGCGAAAGGCTGCCATCCGGCTGCAACCCCTGGACTCCGCCCAGGATGACGTCGCTGAACCAGACGACCCGCTCGTCGATGGCCAGCGCCTCCAGATAACGACCCTTCGCGAGCGCGGTGAAAGACATGTATTGCCTGCCGATCGGTAATAGACTTTTATTCTACTCTGCCGAGCAGGTGGGTGAATCGTTCATGCAATCAGTGCCCGTCGAACATAACGCCGCGTCGCAGGCGGCACGGGTGCCGCTCGAGCGCATGCTCGCGATCAGCCTCGGCAACGCGCTCGAATTCTATGATTTCATGATTTTCAGCTTCTTCGCCGTGCAGATCGGGCACGCCATCGTTCCCGCGCAATTTGCCGAACGGGGCCTGTTGCTCGCGTTGGCGACCTTCGGCGTCGGCTTCTTCATGCGGCCTCTGGGCGCGATTGTGATCGGCCGCTACGGCGATCGCGCCGGCCGTAAACCGGCGATGATGTGGTCCTTCGGTTTGATGGGGGTGAGCATCCTTGGGACGGCTTTGACCCCGTCCTATGCACACATTGGGATCGCCGCCCCGGTGCTGCTGTTGTGCTTCCGGCTGCTGCAGGGTTTCGCATTGGGCGGGGAGGTGGGACCTATCACCGCCTACGCCGCCGAGGCGGCGCCGCGGGGTCATCGCGCGCGCTACGTATCCATGCTGGGAACGGGGCAGGGCCTGGCAGTCCTTTGCTCGGGTCTGATCGGCTATGCGCTCGCACGGCTATTGTCGCCCGGGGATCTCGATGCCTACGGCTGGCGTATCGCGCTTCTGCTGGGGGTCTTGGTTGTACCGATCGGCTTGCTGATTCGCCGCCGCTTGCCGGAGACCATGGAGGGCGCCGTGGCGGAGGCGAAGGGCGAACCGGCCGGTCCATCGCCGTGGCGGGTGTTCTTCGTGGGCTTGCTCGTCGTCGGTGCGGGCACTATTGCCGGATATGCCTTGGTCTACCTCGCCACCTACGCCCAGGACACGCTCAAGCTCGGCGCACGCCTCGCCTTCGTCGCGACCATCGCGCAGGGGCTCGGCTATTTAGGCAGCGCCTATGCCGCGGGCTGGCTCGGAGATCGTTTCGGTCACCGGCGCATCCTCGTCATCACGTTCACGTTGCTGCTGCTGCTCGTGCTGCCTGCCTTCGTGCTGATGAATCGCGCGCCTACGGCGGCCTCGCTATTTGTGGCTACGGCGACGCTGTCGGCGATCCACATAGCCGCCATCGTCTGCATGCAAGCCTTTCTTGTCGAATGTCTGACGCCTGCCGTGCGATCGGGTGTCTTCGCCATGACCTATGCGACCGGTGTGGCCCTGCTGGGCGGCACGACGCAGCCGATTTTGAAGCTGCTGATCGATGCCACGGGGAGCGCGTTCGCACCGCCCTGGTACGTCATTGCTGCGCTGGCGATTGGGCTGTTGGCGTTGACGCAGCTGCCCGGGGAAACCCCTCGCGCCAGCTGACGCGAGGGGGGGTTCATCAGAATTTAAACGTGACTTCGCCACCCATGATGCGCGGGTTGCCCCAGGCGAGCACGTTGCCGGTCCCCGCGCCGGATTCCCCGTAGGTGATGTACGACCGGTTGAATACATTGTTGGTGAAGAACTGGAACGTCCATCGGCCATCCGGTGCACCGATCCCGATGCGAGCGTTGGTGAGCCAATAAGCCCACCCGTTGGGCGGCGGCAGATAGGGGGCGCCCGCGGGGCCGAAGTTGACCGCGCTGATATAGGATTGAAGAATGTTGCCGATCAGGTGCAGCTCGCCGGTGAGGGGCTGATCGAGGGCCGCCGTCGCTCCAATTTGCCACTTGGGCGCGTTGGTCATCTCCGTACCGTTGAGGTTGAAGTTGGAGAGAACGGGGTTGTTCTGGATCTGGTAATCGGTGTATTCGGCGTTGAGGTAACCGGCATTGAGTCCGAGCGTCAGGGGCGGCAAGACGCGCATATTGAACGTCTCCTCAAAGCCCCAGGTGCGCGCCGACTTGGCATTGACGATCGCCAGAATGATTTCGCTCGCATATTGCGGTTGAGCATGGGCCGAGACTTGTAAATCTTTATAATTATTATAAAAAGCGGCCGTCGTGAGTTGCGCTCTGCCATCCAGTAACGCTTGTCGGTAGCCGACTTCGTAGGTATCCACCTGCTCTGGTCCGAACACGCTCCCCTCGCTGGGATTGGGGAATGCGGTCGGCGAGGCCACCGGATTCACGCCGCCCGCCTTGAAGCCGCGGGCGTAGCGCGCATAGACGGTGCCGTGATCGAGGGCGTACGAGAGTGTCGCGGACGGCAGGCCTTTGGATTCCGTCGCACTCGCGTTCGATATGATCGGCTGTTCGAAATCCGTCTCGTTGGTCTCGTGGATATAGCGGCCCGAGACCGTCAGATTCAACTTCTGGGTGAAGTCGTAGCCGACCTGCGCATACACCGACTCGTCCTTGACGTAGGTGTTCACGTGAGTGAGCGGTGCCGTGTACAGAGGGGTGGCTACGGTCACCAGGGTATTACCGGTGAAGTCGTTGTGCAGGAACGTGGCGCCGCCGAGAAAGTGGAACGGCCCCGTGTCGGTCGACACCGCCCGCAGTTCTTGATACACGAAATGCTTGTAGTTCTTCACCGACACCGCATCAGAGGGCACGGTGGCGGCCGCCAGATCGGTGTAGAAATTCGTAAATTGATGGCGATAGGCCGAAATCGAAGTGACGTCCACGTCGGGCGCATTCCACACCACCGTGCCGGAGATGCCGTTGTCGACCAAATTGACGATCGTGGGCAGCCCCATGGAGGTGGTGAATTTGCCGTCACTGCCCGCGATAAAGCCCGGCGGGAGGTTCACCGTGTAGCCGGTGAACGCGTGGAGCGTTCCTGCCTGGGCGGCCTGAGTGACCAGCGGTTCCGTCTGATAGATCGCTCCGCCGTCGCTGTCGGTCTTGATCGAGTCATCGCCTGCAATCGTGAGTTTCAAGGTGTCTGAGAACTTGATCAGGAGCTTCGCGTCCGACGCCGTGAAGCTGGCGTCGTTGTAGCCCGCCGATGGGCTGACACCGGAGTTCAGGGTCTCCGCCAGGATGGTCGGGGTTAATCCCGGAACGAATGACTTACCAGAAAACATATCAGCTTGATACGGCGTCGGATTGATCGAGATGTTGCGGATGTACGCGTTGTGCGAGTCGCGCTCGACGGCCATGCTGAAGGCCACATTGGGAGCCAACGGGATATTCAAGTAGCCCGCCCCGCGAAAGGTGTTGTAGTCGCCGTAGTCGAACAGTCCATTCGCCGAAAAATGATCGGTGTCGGGCTGGAGAGTGACGATGTTGACCACGCCGCCGGTGGCGTTGCGGCCGTAGAGACCGCCCTGTGCACCCTTCAACACCTCGATGCGTTCGACATCCACTAAATTATTGACCATCGAGCCCCAGATGCGGGGCACATCGTCGATGTAAGTCGCCACGCTCGGGTCCGCGCCGACGAAAATGCTGTTGCCCACACCGCGAATGAATATCTGCGTGTACCCGGAGCTCTCGGAGGGCAAGTACCCCGGTGTTACGTATTGAAGATTGACCAGATTGGTGATGCCCTGCTGCGTCAGCGCCGCTCCGGTGAAGGCCTGCACCGAGTCCGATACCTGCAGCACGCTTTCCTCCCGGCGCTGGGCGGTCACGACAATCTCTTCGAGAGCATCGCTCGAGCCCGCCGCCGCAGGCGGGGCCTGCTGCGCCAGAGCAGGCGCGGTCATGACCGGCAATGTCAACAGGGAAGCAGCCAGGAAAAGAAAACGAGCTGAAATTGACTTCATATGGACTCCCTCTTTTAAGCCTTTGGAGCAACTGTGGTCGTCGCTCTCGTTGTTCGTCCTCGACATGCGCCTCGAGACTTGAAGAGGCCGACTAGCGCGTAGGTCGGCCCAAGAAATCCAGAATAGCCGGGGCGAGTGCGGGCCACCCGGCGAAGTGCCCACTGCCATGCTTCATGGCATAGCCCGAGCGATTGTTCCATTCCTCATCCGGCCAGGGCGGCTCTCTCAGCTCCGAATGCGGGATGAGCTCGTGTACCCACTCGCTTGTCCGGCGCGTGTGACTGAGATCGCTTTTGCCGCTGCGGTATATCAGTACCGGCATGCGCAGACGCGCGAAGCTTTCCAGCGACATACCGGGCACGGGCGATGTCTTGGACGGCATATACGCCAGCGCCCAACGCTCCATGGTTTCGATGAAACGTTCCGGATCTTGCGCAAGGAGGATGTCGCGGTTCTTGGGATTGCGCTGGATTTGCTCAGCCCAACCCGGCGAATCTGCCACGGCGGCCATACCGCCGCGGCTCGCTGCGATCGCAGAGCCGACGCAATAGTAAGCCGCGAGCGATATCAAACTCAGTGCCCCGCCGCTGATCCACCAAACGATCAAATGCGAGACCGCCTCGGGATCGCGCGCCGCGGCGATGAGGGACACCCGTGAACCGCCCGACCCGGCCGCGACGGCCGTGGGCCCGAGCTCGAGCGCGCGAATGAGCTCGATCAGTGTGCGAGCCTGGAGAGCGGACTCGCTCTCGCCCTCGAAGGAGATGTCGGATGCGCCGCAATTGGGTCGGTCCCAGAGCAGCACTCGGCGTCCGCCCGCGGCGAGGGCCTGGGCGAGTTCGGGCAGCCCCGGGCTATCCTTCGCGAAGCGCCCGCCCGGGGTGAGCACGATGGCCGGCGCGTCTTTCGGACCTAGCAGCTCGTATTCGATTCCCAGTCCCGAGATCTGAATTCGTGCCATCGCTTCTCCACGGAATCCGTGAGAAAAACCCTCGCGCCGGTTGGCGCGAGGGGGTCATATCAGAACTTGAAGGTGACTTCCCCACCCATGATGCGCGGATAGCCCCATATCAGCTGGTTGCCGGTCGCCGCCGCGGATTGTCCATCGGTGATGTACCCACGATTGAACAGGTTGTTGGCGAAGAACTGGACACTCCATTTGCTATCTGCTGCACCGAGGCCGAAGCGAAGATTCGCCAGCCAGTAGGCTTCCCCTTCAGGTACCGGCAGAACGCCGGGGTTGCCGGACGGGCCGTAGTTGACCGCGCCCGTATAGGATTCCAGATAAGTGCCGATCAGATGCACCTCACCGTTCAGCGGCTGATCGAGGGACGCGAGCGCCCCGATCTGCCACTTGGGCGCATTAATCATCGTTGTATGATCGAGGTTGAAGTCGGCGAGCACGGGGTTATTCTCGATCGAGAAGTTCTGGTACTCGGCGTTGAGGTAGCCGGCATTGAGTGCGAGAGTCAGCGGCGGCGCGACGCGCATCTGCAGAGTTTCCTCGATACCCCAGGTGCGCGCCGACTCGGCATTCACGATCGCCAGAACGATTTCGCTCTCATATTGCGGTTGGGCATGCGCCGAGACTTGCAGGTCTTTGTACTTATTGTAAAAGGCAGCCGTGGTGAATTGCATTCTGCCTTCGAGCAGCGCTTGTCGATAGCCGACTTCGTAGGTGTCCACCTGCTCCGGTCCGAATACGCTTCCCTCGCTGGGTTCGGGGAATGCGGTCGGCGAGGCTACAGGATTCACGCCACCCGCCTTGAAACCGCGGGCGTAGCGCGCATAGATGGTTCCGTGATCGATCGCGTATGAGAGCGTCGCGGACGGAAGGCCTTTCGATTCCGAGGTATTGGCGTTCGAGACGACCGGTTGTTCGAAACCCGTGTCGTTGCTTTCATGGATATACCGGCCCGAGACCGTCAAGTTCAACTTATCAGTGAAGTCGTAGCCAACTTGGGCATAAACGGTCTCGTCCTTGATGTAGGTGTTCACGTGCGTGAGCGGTGGCGTGTACAGCGGATTGAGCACGAACGCTTGGGTGTTGCCGGTGAAGTCGTTGTGCAGGAACGTGGCGCCGCCGAGGAAATGGAATGGTCCTGAATCGGTCGATGCGGCGCGCAGCTCTTGATATACGAACTTCTTGAAGTTGCGCACCGACACCGATTCCAGGGGCACGGTATCGGCGCCAAGATCCTGGAAGAAATTCGAGAATTGATGGCGATACGCTGAAATCGAAGTCACGTCGACGCCCGGCGCGTTCCACACCGCCGTCGCGGAAATGCCGTTGTCGATCAGATTGACGACTGCGGGAAGTCCGCCGGAAGTGGTGAAGTTTCCGGCACTACCCACGAGGAAGCCGGGCGGCAGCACGGGATTGGCGCCGGTAAAGGAATGCAGCAAATAAGTGAGGGTCGCTTGGTTGTTCTGTGGATTAGTCTGATAGAGCTGACCGCCGTCGCTATCTGTCTTGATCGAGTCGTCGCCGGCGATGGTGACTTTGAAAGTGTCGCTGAACTTGATCAGAAGCTTTGCATCCGACGCCGTGAAGCTACCGTCGGCGTAGCCGCCCGGGGGAGTCACGCCCGAGTTGAAGAAGGCGGCTGTCTGCGCGGCACTTCCCAACGCCGACCCGCCCGGAAACATCGCGGCCGTATAAGGGTCCGGATTGATGGAGATGTTGCGGACGTAGGCGTTGTGCGAATCGCGCTCGACGGACACGCTCAAGGCCACCATGGGCGCCAACGGGATATTGAGGTAGCCCGCCCCGCGGAACGTGTTGAAATCGCCGTAGTCGAAGAGGCCGTTCGCTGCAAACGCATCGAGCTCCGGCTGACGAGTCACGATGTTGACGACGCCGCCGGTTGCGTTCCGGCCGTATAGACCACCCTGTGCGCCCTTCAGCACTTCGATGCGCGCGACATCGATCAAGTTATTGACCATCGTGCCATAGATGCGCGGGACGTCATCGATGTAGGTGGCGACGCTTGGGTCTGCGCCGACGTAGACGCTGTTGCCGACGCCCCGAATAAAGATCTGCGTGTACCCCGAGCCCTCGGTCGGCAAATAGCCGGGAGTGATGTACTGCAGGTCGGTGAGCTGGGTAATGCCGGCCTGTTGCAGTGAGTTTCCGCTGAATGCCTGGACCGAATCCGACACCTGCATGACGCTTTCTTCGCGCCGCTGAGCCGTCACTACGATCTCATCGAGAGCATCGCTCTGGGCCGATCCCGTAGCAGGCGGGGCTTGTTGCGCCAGAGCAGGCGGCGTCATGGCCGGCAATGCCAGAAGCGACGCAGCCAACCAAAGAACACGACTCGAAATAAACCTCATTAACGGACTCCCTCTTTATAAGCCATACGGAGCGACTGTGGTCGTCGCTCTCGTCGTTCGTCGTCGACAGGCGCCATCGCCCTAAAACCGATCAGCCCCCGTATCCGATCTCTTTGATGCTGTCTTTACCTTCGCCGAGGGCACGCCAAGCTTTCCGTGAGGTGATCGAATAATCGGTCAAGATGTTTGCTCGGCCGCTGCGGCGACCTTGATATATTTAGTCTGAGCTCGCTCGATACGGCTGAGTGAGCGGCGAAGAGGGATATTCGCCCAACCGGTGTTTGGCAATCCGTCCGTCCATTGCATGGTTCGGTCCACCCCCCGTACGGCATATGCTACCTGCTATTCTAGTATTGTCTCCTCCGGCATTTCAATTGCCAAAACCACAAGCGGGCGATATCCGGCATGTCCCACGAAGCATCAATGCTTGCCTGCATATGCACGACCGCGCCCCAATTTCCTGCGTTGCGGGCGCAAGTGTCCTGCGGGGTTGACTGGACGCGTGGTTGCCTAGCACGTCCCGTTGCGAGCGCGCTACAGGGCAGGTCACGGGATTAATCGCCGCCCGGGTGACAAAAAAAGTGCCGTCAAATTCGCCGGGATAGCGAGTTGTATTCCCGGCGCTCGAGGCTAGCTGCCTTGCCGTTCCTTCAACGCCGCCACCTGCAGCATCGAATCCAACAGGAGCTTCTTGAGCCGACGATTTTCGGTCTCGAGCGCTTGCAGGGTGCGCGGCACGTGCGACTCTGGATGCGTCGATCCCGGCTGCGCGCTGCCGTTGGCGCCGCGCGGCGTGCCGGTGGATGCCTCACGCGGAAGCAGGCCGTATAAGAATAGCCGTACGCAATATTGCGTATGCCGATCGATGGCTGCGTTATCCAGAACCACGCCCCAAGCAGCCATGGTGGCGGGGCCGCACGCGACCAGATAGAGAAAGGCAAACGCGGCTTCCTGCGCATCGGCGATGTCGGAGCGGAACGGAATGCGCCGCTGAATGAGGTCGGCCAAGTAGGCGATCGTCGGCGCGGTACCGTTCTGATGGGTATAGGCGCCGATTTCGGG
>Ga0302324_100018971_pt1 | contig 13529 bp, 11 predicted proteins | sample Palsa_T0_1_FD_201949 | JGI IMG/M metagenome (GOLD analysis project Ga0302324, IMG submission 201949) | Peat permafrost microbial communities from Stordalen Mire near Abisko, Sweden - Palsa_T0_1 | ecosystem: Environmental > Terrestrial > Soil > Palsa > Peat permafrost | place: Sweden: Abisko...
ATTCGTGCTGCGGACCGAAGAGTCTCCCGAGCTGGTTTCGGCGCGGTTGCTCGACCGCAAGATCATTGGCGGACTCTCGCTGGCGAAGTGGTATCCGGAACTGGGGAACGCGACACTCTGGTGCGCGACCGAACTGACCACCCGCGAGCAGATCGATGCCGCAGCGGCTGTTTTGGCGGACGCTTCGGTAGCGGCGGCCCGCGCATAACCTGTACCCACCTAATATGTAACCGTGATCGAGGTGAATACCATGGCAAGTGTTCCAGTGGCGCAGGAAGAAGAGGTCCACGCGAAGAAGGCTCCCTTTGTGGGGAGTACCCGCAAGGTCACGGCGCACCTTACTCAGAATGAGGCGCTGACGTTTGAGAAATCGTCGCCGGGCAAGAAGGCCTACAAACTGCCGCTGCTCGATGTTCCCGAAGTGGACGCCGAAGCCCTGCTGGGCGGGGCTGTGCGCGATGACGCGGGCTACCTGCCGGAGTTGAGCGAGATCGAAATTATCCGCCACTTTACGCGGCTCTCGACCTGGAATTATGCGATCGATTTGGGGATGTATCCTCTTGGCAGCTGCACGATGAAATACAACCCTCGCGTGAACGAATATGTCTCGCGGCTGGAAGGGATTGCCGAGGCGCATCCGTACCAACCGGAGCATTTGTCACAGGGTGCGTTACAAATCATTAAGACTTTGCAGGAATGTTTGATCGAAATCACCGGCATGGATACGATTACGCTCCAACCGGCCGCTGGAGCACATGGGGAGTTCACCGGGATCCTGCTGACGCGTGCGTATCACCAGTCGAAGGGCAATCCGCGCAAGACGGTGCTGGTGCCGGACTCGGCGCATGGCACCAACCCGGCTACGGCCGCGGTATGCGGCTACCAAGTAAAAAACATCAAGTCGAATTCGCTGGGGATGGTCGATGTTGCCGCTCTCGAACAATTAGTCACTGAAGATGTGGCGGCGCTGATGCTGACCAATCCGAGCACGATCGGTGTGTTCGAGAGCGAGATCCATAAGATTGCCGATATTCTTCATGCCAAGGGCGCTCTGCTCTATATGGACGGCGCCAACATGAATGCGCTTGTGGGCAAGACACGGCCCGGGGATTTTGGCGTGGACGTGATGCATCTGAACCTGCACAAGACGTTTTCGACCCCGCATGGCGGTGGTGGGCCTGGATCGGGTCCGGTGGCGTGCAAGGCGATCCTTGAGCCGTTCCTGCCTACTCCGGTAGTGATTGAAAATGCCGACGGTTCGCTTGGATTCAACTATGACCGTCCATTGTCGGTTGGTCGGGTTCGCATGTTTTATGGCAACTTCGGCATGTTCGTTCGCGCATTGGCATACATTCTTGCCAACGGTCCCGACGGCTTGCGGCAGACAACGGAAGATGCTGTGCTGAACGCGAATTACATTCGCAAGAAGCTTGAGGATGTTTACGAACTACCTTACAAGACTCCGACGCTGCATGAGGTTGTTTTCAGTGACCGGCGGCAGACGGCGCATGGGGTGAAGACCGGTGATATCGCGAAACGGTTGATCGATTATGGATTCCACCCTTATACGACTTCGTTTCCGTTGATCGTTCCGGGGGCGCTGATGATTGAGCCTACGGAAAGCGAGTCGAAAGAGGAGTTGGATTTGTTTATCGACGCGATGCGGCAGGTGGCGCGCGAGGCGGAGGAAAATCCTGAGCTGGTGTTGAGTGCGCCGCATGCGACGCGGATTTCGCGGCTGGACGAAACGGCAGCGGCGCGGAAGCCGGTGTTGCGTTGGAAGCCGACGGTTGCGTGACCGCCACCGATCGCGACCCGGGAGTAAGCTGATTCGATGGGCCGCATCCACATTCTTACCGACCAGGTAGCCAATCAGATTGCGGCTGGCGAGGTCGTCGACCGGCCTGCGTCCGTGGTGAAGGAGCTGCTGGAGAACTCGCTGGATGCGGGAGCAACCCGCATTCGTATCGAGATTGAAGCAGGTGGGCGGAAACTCATTCGTCTTGCCGACAACGGCCATGGCATGGGGCGGGACGATGCGTTGCTGGCCTTTGAACGCCATGCGACCTCGAAGATCCGCTCCAGCGACGATCTGCTTTCGATTGCGACGCTTGGCTTTCGTGGAGAAGCGCTGCCGTCAATCGCATCGATTGCGCGAGTTGATCTCACAACTCGGATGGAAGAAGACGCGTCCGGCACACTGATTGAGATCGCGGGCGGCAAGATCCTTCGCGTCGAAGATGCAGGCGTGGCTGCGGGGACGACGATTGCGGTGCATGATTTGTTCTTCAATACGCCGGCGCGGCGCAAATTCCTGAAGGCCGAATCGACCGAGCTTTCTCATGTAACAGCTTTGGTTACGCATTACGCGCTCGCCCATCCGGACAAACACTTCGAGCTTCATTCCGCGACCCATGCGCTGCTGGTCGCGCCGCCGGTCAAAAAGCCGGCGGAGCGCATTTTTCAGATATTCGGCAACGAGACGTTGCAGCAACTCATTCCCGTCGCCGCGGAGTTGCGGATGGAGCGGACCGGACTTCCGGAACCGCCGCCTTGGAAACGCGATGAGACTTACGAAACGCCGGCGCCGGGACATTTGCGTGTCAGTGGCTTCGTTTCGAAGCCGGAATTGCAGAAGCTGAATCGTAACTCAATCTACTTCTTCGTCAACCGGCGGCTGGTGCGCGACCGGCTGATTGTTCATGCAGTGATCGAGGCCTACCGCAACATCATTCCGCCGACATCGTTTCCGGTGATCCTGATGTTTCTCGAGATGCCGCCGGAAGAGGTCGACGTCAATGTGCACCCGGCGAAGACGGAAGTGCGATTTCGGCAGTCGAGTTTCATTCACGATTTTGTGCGGGACACGATTCGGAACGCGTTGATCAGCGCGCGGCCGGCGGCGGCTTTTCTGCAGGCGATTACGGCGAGTGCCCATGCGACTCCGGCGCTGATGCCGGAGGTTTCACCGATGCCGGGTTCTCCGATAGATGACGTTGAGTTGCTGACCGAATCAGATCCACCGGCGGAGGCCAGCGAAGTCGCGAATTTTAGCCTTTCTGCGCGTGAGGCTTCGCCAATGCCCGCGCACTTGCCATTCAGCGACGATGTGTTGCTGGCTCTCAGCTCGATGACTTTGCCGACCGCGCACAATTGCGGAGGCGAGGTGTTGCTGGACGATGCCGATGATGCGGTAGAAACGGAGGCTGCTCCGACGCTCAATTCGTTGGCCAGCCTCAAACCGCTCGGGCAGCTGCGCGAGTCGTTTATTCTCGCCGTCAACGATGAGGGTCTCTGGATCATCGATCAACATGTCGCTCATGAGCGAGTGCTATTCGAAAAGATTCTGCGGGATCGCGACGTGGAGCGCGTCCAACGCCAGCAATTGCTGATGCCGATGCTGGTGGACCTGCTGCCGGAACAGATGATCGTTTTTGCGCGCATCGCGACGGAGCTGGAACGAAATGGCTTCGAGGCGGAACCCTTTGGCCCGCGCACGATTGCGATCAAGGCGGCTCCGGTGGGCCTGGAAGGCCGCCAGCTTGAGCGCATGCTTACCGAGGTGCTGGAACAGACCGACCGGGAGGCGCAATCGGAGAATCTCGAAGCTGCCCGCACCCGGATTGCGGCCTCGATCGCCTGCCATGCGGCGATCAAAATCAACACGCGCCTTGACCCTAAACGCATGGAGTGGCTGCTGGCGGAACTGGCAAAAACCGAGCATCCGACGAGCTGCCCGCATGGGCGGCCGATCGCATTAAGGTATTCTTGGAAAGACATCCAGCGGGCTTTTCAGCGGATTTAGGTCGATTTCTCCAGGGATAACGCCCCAAATCCCGCCCGCTCTCGAAAAGGTTCTCTTTGACATCTGAACAACTTCTGGCAACCCGCGCGGCGCTCTGGCGGCAAAGAGCCGAGCCGCTGCTGACCCTGGAGGACGCGCAATCCTGGCTGCTCCAATCGGGTTTGTGTTTGTTTCTTCCCCGCAAGGCGCAGATTCCCGCGCCTGCTCCGTCGTTCGTTGAGGCCTGTCTCGGCGAGACGACGGCGACGCCTCCCCGGGGGGCGATCGAGACGGCCCAAGGGCTGCTCGTGCGCTTGATCGAGGCCGGCTCGGCGCTGCCATTGAACTTGTTTGGCACCGCAACCGATCACCCTGATTTTCTGGTGAGCCAGGAGGCATTGCCGTTTGTGTATGCCCTGCGCGGCGACCGCGATTGGAAGCACGCTCCCGGCACTGCCGGGGCAAACCGCGTCTCTCCGCTTATCACGCACGTTTGGAAGTTGCTGGAAAAGCGCGGGGTGCTGACCGCTACAGAAATTCAAGAGGAACTCGGCAAGGAACTCACCGAAGCAGCCGTGCTGCGCGCGCTGCATGAGCTTTGGTCGTCGCTGCGAGTAGTTCCGCTCTATCAGGCGGAAGGTCAGGAAACGCTGTGGGAACCACTCCAGTCGCGGCACCAGAAGGCGATGAATTCGGGCGTCGGTATGTCGCAGGTCACCGCGTTGTCGGTGCTGGTTTCGGTATATTTGCAGTCGGTGGTTGCCGCGGCGGCGGACGATGCCGAGAGCTTTTTGTCGCCCCTGGCATCGCGATCGAAGGTGCGAGAAGTAGTTCGCGGGCTGACGGCGACCCGGCAACTGGCGATGATCCAAATGGAGACGCAATCGCTTCTCTATGTCGAGGGATCGTTGCCGGAGTTTCCTGAAGCGGAGAAACCGGCGGTGGAATCCGACGCCGCAGCCAAGCCTTTGCGACGTCCTCATCCGACTTCGCCGGAGGGAATTGAAGCCGCTTTGGTGCGCAAGACGGCGGGTTCGACGCCACGGCCCGCTTACAAACGGCCGGCTGCCGCGGAGGGTGATCGTCCGAGTGCACGACCTTCGAGTGCTGGTCGTTCAAGTGGTCGTGCACCTGGCCGTACTTCGACGCGAACCGCTGGTTTTCGTCCGGATGCTCGCAAGCGTGAGGGCGGCAGCAGCTATCGGCCGGCGGCCGGTGGCGCGCGGCCTGCGTTTAAGCCGAGAACCGCGCCGGTAGAGCGCACGGAGCCCGGCACAGGCTTACGGGCCGATGGAACTCCGAAGAAAACACGCTGGAGAGATTTGCCCGGAGGGCGGCCTGACCAGAAGGGCAAGCCGGCGAGGTTTGGCCCGCGAAAGGCGGACGCCGCGGACGGAGATGCGTCTGCGCGGCCCGCCACACCACGCGAAGGCGGAAGCTTCCGGCCAGCGGCTGCTTCGAAGCCTCTTTACCCGCGATCTTCAGGGCCGCGGGAGGGTAAGCTGTTTCGTCCGACCGGAGCGGGAAGGCCGACGGGGGGGGCACCACGAACAGGTCGGGCTGATAGGCCGAGCTTCACCGGGAGTGCTACACGCGGAACTGGGCGTCCGGCTTCGCCGGGTGGTCGTCCACCATTCCGTACGGAAGGTCGTCCGGGCGGGTCGCGCCCTCCTGCGCGTTCGGGAGCGGGACGCTTTGTTGCAAGGCCGGAAGGTGGACGATCATTTTCTCCGACGCGTCGCGAGGGGCAAGCAGGTCAAGGAACCGGTGACCGCAAGTTCACTCCCAAGCCGTCGAGAGAGGGCGGATTCTCGTCGGCGCGGCCTCGGACCGGGGGCGCGAAACCTTACTCGCCGCGCGACTCTTCGCGCGGAGGGGGATCTTCGACGTCGAACCGGCCATATTCCGGGAGACCCTCCCCGGGTCGGCCTGCGACTGGGGGCAAATCATTTGGCGGTTCCACGACCGGCGCGCGGGCGGGCGGGTCGAGCTATAAACCGGGCAGTGGCGGCAAGAGCTTCAAGCCCGGTGGTCCGCGAGGCGGGTCGAGTAAGCTAAGGTCGGAGTCTGGCGCCGGGTCGAGACCAGGATTCGGCCAGGGACCGAGACCGGCAGGCAGGCCGCCGGCAAAATTCAAGAAACGACCCGAGCGGCCAGAATGACCGACCATCATCGCATGATAATTGCCATCGACGGACCAGCCGGGGCCGGCAAAAGCACGGTCGCAGCGCGCATTGCGCGGCGGTTTAACCTGCTCAATCTGGAAACCGGTGCGATGTATCGCGCCTTTGCCCTCAAAGCCCTGGAGCGAGGTATATCGCCAGAGGACGCGAACGGCCTGGAACGGCTGGCCAGCGTCACTGTCATTCGGCTGGAATCGTCGCCGAATGGGAACCGGGTCTTTTTGGATGAGCGGGAGATCACATCGCGGCTTCGTGAACCGGCGGTGACGGAGGCTGCATCGCGAGTCAGCGTGCATCCCGCGATCCGCAAATGGATGGTCAACCTGCAGCGACAACTGGGAGAGCGCGGACGGATTGTGATGGAGGGACGCGACATCGGGACGGCGGTCTTTCCGGATGCGGAGGTGAAGATCTTTCTTGACGCCGATCCGGAGGTTCGAAGCCAGCGGCGTTACGAACAGATTGAAACCACGCCCGCAGCAGGCACGGTTGCTCCTGCGGCGGTACTTGAGGAGATCCGGGAGCGCGACCGGCGGGACCGTACACGCACGCTTTCGCCGCTGAAGCCTGCGCCCGATGCGGTGGTTATCGACTCCACGAGACTGCCGCTTGACGAGGTGGTCGAGCGGGTGGAGGGTATCATCCGCGAGCGACTGGCCCTAGGCTGACGAGCAGATTACACCACCGAATCGATGGTGGTCGCGAGGGTGAAATCCGCCTGCGTGAGTCCGCCCGCATCATGCGAAGAGAGTGCCAGCCGGACCTTGTTCCAGCGGATGTCGATGTCCGGGTGATGGCCTGCGGCTTCGGCCTCCCGGGCTACTCGATTGACAAAGGCCATGGCGGCGACGAAATCCGCGAAGACAAACTGACGCACGATGTTGTCCCCCTCCAAATGCCAATCGGGCAGATGAGTGAGCTGTTCAGTTGCGGCGGCGCTATTTAAAAGGGTCATTTGTGACTACTTTCCCGCTCAACGTACGCGGATGATATCGGCTAACGGCAATTCCTCGGACCGGTTTGGATGGTCAATCTCGGCACGCAGGTCTTCCCATATCTGGTCGGGCAGCGAGCGGTAAACGGCCACGATGGCGGGATCGAACTGTCCTCCGCTGCAGCGTTCGATCTCTTTTCTTGCTTCAGCGAAAGGCTTTGCCTTTCGATAAGGCCGGTCCGAGGTTATCGCATCGAGCGCATCCGCGATCGCAAAAATTCTTGCTCCGAGGGGAATTTCATTGCCTTTTAACCCGCGCGAATACCCACTGCCGTCGAAATGCTCTTGATGGCTGAAGACGATTTCAGCGGCCTTCGCGAGGAAAGGAATCTTTTTCAGAATCGTGTACCCGAGGACGCAGTGTTGGCGCATGACGACTTGTTCTTCGGCAGTCAGTTTGCCTGGCTTCGACAGAATCGCATCGGGGATTGCCATTTTTCCGATGTCGTGCAGGAAGGCGCCGCGGGCGATGATTTTTATTTCCGCGGCATCCAGGTGCATCGCGCGGGCAAGCACGATCGCATAGGCGGTCACCCGTTTGGAGTGGCCCTCGGTTTCGGTATCTTTCAAATCGAGAGCGTTGCCGAGGGCCTCGAGGGTGATGTCGTAGGACCTCTCGAGATCGGCCATTGCACGGGAGAGCATGGCGGTGCGGGCCTCGACCAGTTTTTCGAGGCCGAGCCGATCCAGGGTGAATTGACCTTCGACCTCGCGTTGCTCGAGCGCGCGATGCACCGTGTTCAGCAATTGAGTTGGTTCAAATGGTTTCAACAGATAATCAAATGCCCCTTTTTTCATCGCGGAGATTGCATAGCTGACATCGTACATGGCGGTGACCATCACGATCGGCGTTTGCGGCCGAACTCGCCGCAGGTTTTCCAGCAACCCCAGTCCGTTGACGCCAGCCAGCAAGATGTCCAAAAGAATGAGGTCAAAAGAAACATCGCCGGAAAGCAGGCGCAGTGCCGCTCCCAAGTCTCCATCGAACACGGTTGAATAGCCAGCGTTTTCCAGCACGGCCGCCATGGCGGCCCCAACCTCGGAGTCGTCGTCGACGATCAGTATCCGCTTCAGAGCCATAAGCTATGTCGTTCCTTCGTCACAGTTGTTGGGCTACAAAGAAGAATCTTGCGATCCAGAACAAAGAAGATCCAGGGCTTCTAAGTCCCACAGCCACGCAGCGAGCGGCGCCGACTTTCGGGGTTCAACTGAACATGGGGTTAGAAAAATACGTCGGAAGTACACGTCAAGGCTGCAGTTTCTCGACGAATTGGAGTGGGCCTGCGCGTAGTTTACAACGTTCTGCGCGGGAGTCCAGCCTGACTATTCCATTTGCCGTCCTCGGGGTACGACGCCAAGGCGTTCGCCGGGGCCTGAAACGGTTATCCTATAAGAGTTCTTCGATTGACAGTACTTCGATGCGGCTGGATTGCGAGAGCGATAAGTTGCGGCGCATCGAAATCTCGGCGGTAGAACGGGGGACGTAGGCTAATTCTTTCCTTTGCAGCCTCAGTAAGGGCGAAGGGGAGGAGCAGCGAGCGGGACAAGTGCTTCAAGCAACACGCTACGAGGTCGACCTCACAGTTGCCCCGGAACCAACCGGGCTCTTGCAGCGTATCCCTTGAGCATGAGCTGCGTAGGGGTAATTCCCTGGAACCACTTCGGGGAGGATTTACGGAAAACGCCGGCTGCCGGCGGCCCGGTTGTCCGAGGACCGCGGAAAGGAACCGCGCCGGGTTCCCTTACAAGTGGACCGGACGGCACCAAGCGCGGAGCGGCGCAGGTCAACCGGCACCCTGACGCCGGACCGGCGAAAACCGCTGGGCCGACGGCGACCTGGCGGCATGGAACAGCCGGAGGCCATGACCGGGCAAGGGAATTGGCGTTCGCGGGGATTGAGGAGAGACGCTTGGAACTCGACTGGGCCGTGATCGTTCGGCGCTGTCTGGATGGTGATTCGATGGCATGGGCCGAGTTGGTCAAAGCCCAACATCGCCGCGTCTATAGCCTCTGCTACCGCTTTACCGGCTCAGCCCACGATTCCGAAGACCTCACCCAGGAAGTCTTTCTCAAGGTTTACGGCAATCTCACAAGTTTCGATGCGGGCCGGGGAAGTTTTCCAACCTGGCTCACCACACTCACGCGCAACCTGCTGGTCGACCACTTTCGCCGTGGGCGGCAGCAGCGCGCAACCGATTCGATCGATGCCGGCTGGGAAGACTCCAGCGAATTGCAGATTGCGGACCGGCTTGCCGATCCGCAGCCGGGTCCTCACCAGCAAGCGGCCGCCCGCGAGCTGGAACGGATGGTGCAGCAGGCATTGACGAAGATATCGCCGGAACTGCGGGAAGCGGTCATCCTCCGTGATCTGCAAGACCTGGACTATAAGGAGATCGCCCAGGTGCTGCATATCCCGGAAGGTACGGTGAAATCAAGGATCAGCCGAGGCCGCGCGGAACTGGCGCGGTTACTGGAACGTAATAAAAGACAGGTGGTTTAGATGTCAGAGCAGAATCTACAGAATCCGAATGCCCCTAAAGCTGGCGCAGCGCACGCCCGCAAGCTGACCTGCGAAGAGTGGGAGGCGCTGCTGGTCGATTTTCTCGACGGCACGCTGCCCGCTGCCGACGGGGAAAGCTTTCAATCCCACCGACAGACTTGCGCGGCTTGCGCGGAGATGTTCGCCCAGGCCGGTCAAGGCCGTGATTGGCTGAACTTTCTGCGCACCGACCCGCCAGTGCCCGCGGTGCTGGTGTCAAAGATCCTGGCCCAAACGAGCGGAATTGCCGCACATCCTGTATTACCAGGTCAGGGCCTGCCAGGGCAGATGTTGCCGGGCCAGGTCGGCTCCGATATGTCGGCTTCCCTTCCCGTTGCGCCGGTCATACCGTTCTGGAAGCGCACCGGCCTGTTGGCTGCGACCCAGCGAGTGGCCCAGCCGCGGCTGATGATGACCGCAGCGATGGCATTTTTTTCGATCACGTTGACCTTGAATATTGCGGGGGTGCGGTTAAGCGCGGTGCGGCTGGCCGACCTCAAACCGGCCGCTATCAGTTTGAACCTGGACAAGCAGTACCACATGGCGAGCGCGCGGGTGGTTCGGTACTACGATAATCTGCGGTTCGTATACGAGATGGAGGCGCGGGTGCGCGAATTGCGGCGCGACGCCGACCTCAACAACGACCAGCCGGCGGAGAAACCGGATCAATCTTCCCCGACGACGACTCCGCCGGACAACAATCACAAGAATGGCGGAAAATCCGAGGGACCGAGCGCGCAGCAACCTGCGCCGATGTTATGGGGGGAAAAGGTCGAAGCGGCCCTCCGGATTCCCATCTTTACGGCGAACGAGCCGCAATCGGAGCCCGGGCAATTTATGTTGTCGAATACCAAAACCAAAGCCGAAGATGTGGATAGCAGAGCTGCGGATCGGACAGAAAGAGGGATCGCATGAACTGCGCCAATCACCCTGAAACACCGGTAGTTTCGTACTGCCAGAATTGCGGCAAGGGACTTTGCAATGCCTGCACCCGCCCTGTCGGAGGGCTGATTTACTGCGAGCAATGCCTCGCAACCAAGGTTGGCGCTCCCAGCGCCGGAGGCTTCCCAGATATAGGATTCCCGCCAGGAACACCGCCTCCGGGGCCAAACCCCGCGCTGGCGACCGTGCTCGGCGTCATTCCGGGCGTGGGAGCGATGTATAACGGGCAGTTTGTGAAGGCCATGATCCATGTTTTGGTCTTCGTCATCCTGATCGCCATCACCAACGAACACGACTTCTTTGGGTTTTTTATCGCCGCGTGGGTGATTTATCAGATTTTCGACGCCAACCAGACCGCCAAGGCGCGCCGCGATGGGCTACCGTTGCCCGATCCATTCGGCCTGAACGATCTTGCTGCACGTTTGGGAAGCCAATATCCGTCGAGTCAGAACCCGGTGACCCAAGGTTTCACGTCCGCGCCGCCGCCTTCGGGCACGATACCGGGGAATCCAGGCTATCCGCCGCCTCCAAATCCGGTAGCCTCATCGTTCGCTGGCGGAGCCTACCCGCCTTATCCGCCGTCGAGCGCGGCGTATCCACCCCCTCCGCCCAACGTCCCTTATCCGCCTCCGCCGTATCCTGACGTTCCGCCCCCGCCGCCATTTCCCGAGGTCGCAAGGCGCAGTGAGCCAGCGGGAGCGATTGCGTTAATCGCCCTCGGGCTGGTCTTCCTGTTCGGGACGCTCGGCATTTTCCGCTTCGACTGGATTGGGCGCGGTTGGCCGATCATCATCATTGCGGTAGGCGTGTGGCTTTTCTACAAGCGTGCGCGGGAAAACAATCCGCCGGGAGGTGGGCAATGACTCAGTGGCTGCTGATCAGAAGATTGCGTGGACCGGCATTCGTGCTGCTGGTCGGGATCATGGCGATGTTGCATGAATGGACGGATTTCGGCTTTACGCGCAGCTGGCCGTTGTTCCTGATCCTGGCCGGAGTCTTTGCCCTGGCGGAGCGCGCCGCGCTTGCGCAGGCAACGTTCGAGGCCTATGACCCGATCACCGGACAGCCGCGTACGCCTGCTTCCCCCGGCTACGGTTCGCCGGCAGGCTCTATGAGTTCGATTGTCCCATCGGCAGCAGCACCGGAGACCAAAACCGGCGGGGAGATTCTCTGATGGCCGCCTCGCCTCCACCCTATCAACCGCCGCTGACTCCCGACGAGCAGCGCCGCCAGCAGAAAGCCTACTGGCAGCAACAAAAGGCCGCCTTTCGCACCCAGCGCGATTATTGGCGCTCACAGCGCCGCGACCAGCGCTATTACTGGCGGGCAATGCATCGGCCATCGATTGTCGGACCGATCGTGCTGCTTGCCATCGGCGTTGTGGCACTGTTGATCAATGCAGGCAAGCTCAGCGGGCCATTTTTCTGGGATTGGTTGATCCGCTGGTGGCCTCTGCTTCTGGTGGGCGTTGGCCTGATTTCATTGCTGGAGTGGTTTCTCGACCGCGACCAGCCTTACCGACGAAAGACGAACGCCTTCGGCATCATTCTGCTGATCTCGATCATCGTCGGTATCGCCTATTCCCGTGGACACCTGAATCGCTGGTCCGAACAGATCGGCGCCGGCAACCCAGACAACTGGTCGAGCTTCATGGGTGAAGACCACGACCACGACGCCGACACTTCAGTCGCCATTCCCGCGAATGCCGCTGTCCAGATACAGAATCCGCGCGGCGACGTGACCATTACCGGTTCCAGCGATGGTCAACTCAAAATCCACGCCCACCAGGTCGTCAACACCAACTCCGACAGCGAAGCCGACCGTACCTTCCCATTGCTCGACCCGAAGGTCACGGTCAACGGAAACAGCGTCCTGGTGAGAATCGAAGGGCGCGACAACGGCCACGCCGACCTTACGATTGAATTGCCCGAAGGCGCCACGACCGACGTGACTGCCGGACGTGGGGATGTCTCGGTCGAAGGCGTCAAGGGCGCTTCGAACGTTACCGCCAATCACGGCGACGTGAAGTTGTCGGAGATCGGTGGCAGCGTCCACGCTCACCTGAGCAGGGGCGATTTCTCCGCGCACCAGATCGGCGGCGCGGTCTCAGTCGACGGCCATCTCAGCGACGTGACGGTTTCCGATGTTACCGGGTCACTTACGCTCGACGGCGAATTTTTTGGCGACACCCACCTTGAGCAGATTGGCTCGACGGTGCGTTTCCATTCCAGCCGCACCGATCTCGATCTGGGCCGGCTGGCGGGCGACTTGACGATGGACTCCGACGATCTCCATGTCGGTCAGGCTGTCGGGCCGTTGCGGATCGTCACTCACTCCAAGAACATCGAATGCACCCAGATATCGGGCGATGTTCATATCGAGAATGCCAACGGCGAGGTCAGCGTCACGGCTGTTGAGCCGTTGGGAAATATCCAGATCACCAACGCCAGCGATCCGGTCACCTTGACTCTGCCTCCCAATGCGGGATTCTCGATCGACGCGACTACCAATGGTGGCGATCTGAATACCGATTTCAGCCTGAACGTCACGGGCGGAGACGAGCATCGAAGCGCGAATGGCTCCGTGGGTAAAGGTGGACCCAAGATCGAGATTAATGCCCGTCATGGCGACATTTCGATCAAGAAGGGCGACCTGAGCATGCCGCCGATGCCACCCATGCCCCAAATGCCCAAAATGCCCAAAGTACCGGCGATGCCATCGGGGCCGGAAAAGCATCTTCAGGCGCCCAAGGACAGCAACCCTCAGCCTAAAGTTCTCTAGAGAAAAGGTCGACGCCTCAATGAGGCTTGTTCGGGGATTTGCCGGACGAAAATCCCTGCGGCAGGCTCAGTAAATGCCGTCGTCGTCGCGGTCCCGTAGCGGCTCGACAGGATTCTCGGCGGCTTCCCGCAGAGTCTTCAGAGTGCGGCGATTCCAGAGCACCAGAGCGAGCGAACCCAAGACGGCGCTGCCAGCCAGCCATAGCGTTAGGCGAGAACCTGGGCCGCGGGTTTCCGGTGTAGATGAATTGTTGTCGCCAGGCACAGTCAATCTTCCTTTTGAATCGATGAAACGACGCGAGTTCAG
>Ga0302324_100018972_pt1 | contig 13529 bp, 13 predicted proteins | sample Palsa_T0_1_FD_201949 | JGI IMG/M metagenome (GOLD analysis project Ga0302324, IMG submission 201949) | Peat permafrost microbial communities from Stordalen Mire near Abisko, Sweden - Palsa_T0_1 | ecosystem: Environmental > Terrestrial > Soil > Palsa > Peat permafrost | place: Sweden: Abisko...
CTTGCTGCGCATGGCTGAGGCCCGCGGAGCCGCCCAGGATGGCGGCGATCGCATACGATAATTTCTGACTCGAGTTCATTTATTTCATCCCCTGACTGTTGTTCTAGCCGTCCCCCGGCAAATCGATTTAGTTCTTGTACTTCTTACTTGGTCTTGTAGGTATCAGCTTTCCCTTTCGTGCACAAGTTAAATGACGCATCTGTTGCGTCATCACAACGAGCGTATCGAAAAAATAGATCATCCCATCGAAATTAAAGTTGCCGCGCCGACCGAGCCTATGCCGCGTTGCCCGGCTCTTTTTCGACCACGCCGTCTCGTACGGAAGGAGTCAGGCGATGCGCTAAACAAGACTAAGGATCGATTACTACAATATTGTGACCGCAGAAGCAACAGCAGCTATGGGAATTCATCTGCGGCCGAGGAAAGGTTCCTGCCACCCAGTGCGCGGCGTAGCATGAACGCGAGCAGCAAAATAGCCACACTCAGCAAGCCAAAGCACAGCGGTGCCCGCTGGTCGGGAATGAAGCCCATGGCGATGACGATGGCGATCATCCCGCCGATCGTGAAGTACGTGAGGTAGGGGTAGCCCCACATCCGAACCCGCAAGCGCTCCGGCGCTTCCCGCTCCAGCCGGGCGCGAAGGCGCAATTGCGATACGGCGATCAGCACGTAGACGAAGATGGCCACGGTGCCATACGAATTCACCAGGAACGCAAAGACGGTGTCGGGCGAGACATAGGACATGATCACGGCCGCGTAACCGAACAAGGTGCCGAGCAGGATGGCCCGGATGGGTACACCGTTGCGGCTCAGCTTGGCGAGCGCGTGCGGCGCATCGCCGCGGCGGGTCAGCGCGAACAGCATGCGCGACGAGGCGTACAGGCCCGAATTCAAGGCCGACAACACGGCCGTGAGCACCACCGCGTTCATGAGCTGGGCGGCGGCATGAATTCCCATCGCCTCGAGCGAGCTCACGTACGGCGCGGCGATCCCGGGCGAATTCCACGGAACGAGACAAACGACCAGGAGCACCGAGCCCACGTAGAAAAAGAGCGCCCGAGAGATCACCCACTTGGCCGCGTCGGCGACGGCCTTCGCCGGCTCCGCGGCTTCCGCCGCCGCAACGGTGACGATTTCCGCGCCGAAGTAAAATCCCGTCGTCGCGACGGCGCCCGTGAGTACGGGGAGCACGCCGTTGGGTGCGAAGCCGCCGTTGGCCGTGAGATTGGCCCAGTGCTCGGTGCCGCCCGGCCAGAAACCAAGCACGAAGAGGCCCCCCACCAGCAAAAACACGGCGATCGCGGCAACCTTGATCGAGGCGAACCAGAACTCGAACTCACCGTAGCCCTTGACCGAAAACAGATTGGTGAAGGTGAGCGCGACCAGCAATGCGAGACTCACGAGCCAGGCGGGCGCGTCGGGAAGCCAGAAACGGACCAATCCGGCTCCCGCGACGGCCTCGAGCGCGACCACGATCACCCAGAAATACCAGTACATCCATCCGCTCAAGAATCCGGCGAGATCCCCGAGCACCGGGTGGCCGGCGAAAGCGAGGCGCGCGTACTCGTAGAACGAGCCGACGGCTGGGATCGCCACCGCCATCTCGGCGAGCATGCGCATGACCAGCACCACGAGGAGCCCGGTCAGCAAGAACGAAAGCACGGCCGCGGGGCCGGCCGATTTGATGACGACGCCGCTGCCTACGAACAGGCCCGCGCCGATCACGCCGCCGAGCGCGATCATGGTCATGTGCCGCCGGCGCAATTCATGCCGCAGGCCCGTGGACTGCGTCGCGGCGCCCGGCTCGGCCGCGAGCGCATCGGTCACTTCGATCCGCCTTGCGCGGCATAAATGCGGCGCACCGATTCCATCGAGTCGGCGTCGCGCGCCTGCTTGTCGTCCCGGTAGCGCTTGACGCGCGCGAGACGCAGCGCCAGTCCTCCGGGATAGCGGGGGCTCGCCTGCAGGTCGCTGAAGGCGATTTCGACGACCAAGTCGGGCGTCACGTAGACGGTACCTGGGTCGCGCCGGATCTCGCGCGCCAGCAGCTCGCGTGTCTGCCAGTCGAGCATCACATCGGTGAGTCCCTTGAACGTCTTGCCGAGCATCACATAGTTCCCCGTCGCAGTGTCGAGCGCGCCCAAGTGCAGGTTCGACAGCTTCCCCGTGCGCCGCCCATGTCCCCATTCCGCCGCCAGCACGATGAGGTCGAGGCTATGAGCGCGCTTGATCTTCAGCCAGCTCGCGCCGCGATTGCCGGCTTCATAGGGCGCCCGGAGCGATTTCGCCATGAGGCCCTCATGCCCGGCCGCCAGAGCCGCGTCGTAGAACGCCGAGGCCTCAGCCTCGGACGAGGTCACCAGACGCGGCATTCGCATGGCGGACGGGACGACGCGGACGAGCGCCTCGATGCGCTCGACGGTCGGCCGGTCCGCGAGGCTGTCCCGCTCGAGCCGCAGACAATCGAAAAAAAAAGCGCCGATCGGCAACGTCTCGCGCAGCGCCGCGACGTTCAGCTTGCGGCCGAAGCGGCGCATGGTGACCTGGAACGGGTGCGGGCGCCCCGAGCCATCGAAGGCGATCGCTTCGCCGTCGAGTACCGCCGTATGCACCGGCAGCCGGCGCACGGCCTCCACGATTTCCGGAATCGCCGCGCCGACCTCGTTCAACCCGCGCGTGTAGATGCGCACGTCCTCGGCCGCCTTGTGCACCTGGATGCGCGCGCCGTCCATTTTCCACTCGAACGCGGCTTCCCCCTCGAGCTCGAGGAGCGCCTCGCTCACGTCGGCGGCGGTCTGCGCGAGCATCGGCGAGATCGGAGAGAAAAGCTCGAGCTGGAATCCATCGAGCGCATCGCGTCCCGCACGCAAGGCCGCGTCCGCCACCGCACCCAAGCTCTTCGCATACATCGCCGCGCGGCGCACGGCGCCGACCGGCAGCTCGGCCGCCGCCGCGATCGCATCGAGCATGACCCCGCCCAAGGCGCCCTGCCGCAACTCCCCGAGCAACAGCCGCGCGAGGAATTCGCGTTCTGCGGACGTCGCTCGCGACCACAGATCGCGCAACAGCTCCGCGCGGCGGGCGGCGGCGCCGGCACCTTTTATCCCCGGCAGCAACGCGATGATCGCGTCGACATCGCCGATAGCGAGCGATGGCTCCGCCGCAGCGGGCGCGAGCGCCGCCGGCCCGAGCGATGAGTAGCCGACGCCGAGGCGGCCTTGCGGCGTCTCTCCCGACAGATAGTGAACGGCGGTATCCACCTCGCCGGGCGACAACGTGTGCAAGAAGGCCGCGAGCTCGCGCACTTTCGCAAGCCGTGCGGACGTGGCCGCAACGCGCTGCGAGGTAGCCACGAGCTGGGCCAGCAGTGTCACCTCAAGCGTGCGCCGGCCCGTCGACGGTCAGCAGTTCCTCGAAGAAGCCGCCGATCTGGCGTTGCCGGTCGATGAAGTGGATCTCCAGGATCCAATGACGCGGTTGCCCGCCGGCGTCCGGCTCGCGCAATCGAGTGTCGTTGCCGTGGCGAATGGAAAAGCGGGCGAGGTCGTGAGGGTCGCGCTCATGCGGAAAGTGGCCGATGAGGTGGCCCGCCGTCGGCGCGCCGAACTCCCAGCCCGCCTCGACAGCCAGACCTGCGACGTAGTCATAGAGCTCGCCGCCGGTGAGCGAGGGCGTGCGCCGGTAGAGCTCCTTACCGCGTGCAAAGGCGCTCTCGATGTTCTCGACCAGGCGATGTTTCACCGGATCGGTGCCCACCACGTAAGTACGTCCGAAGTCGGCCTCCCAGGCGTCGAATACCGGTCCGAAATCGAGATACACCACGTCGTCTTGCGCGATGCGCCGGTCCTCGGGTTCATCGTGGTAGGTCAGCATGGTATTCTCGCCGGCACGCGCGATGCGCTTGTGCCAATGGCGGCGCAGCCCGAAACGATCGCGTGCGAGATGGTGGATGTCGGTGGAGAGCTCGCTCTCCAGCTTCCCGGGCACGATGAGCCCCCCGGCCACGACCTCGGCAAAAAGTGCTCGAGCTTTCTCCTGCGCTTCGATCAACGATTGGGCGACTTCGTCCATAGATTGGAACACGATATGTTAGTTGCGCCTACGACCCCTTCGAACCTCGATAAGCCTGGCATCTTTGCCGAGCTCCGGCAACAGCTGGCCGGTGTGCTTGCGGGCGAACGCGACGGACTTGCGAACTGCGCCAACACCGCGGCCCTCCTTTATCACGCCCTGCCGGAACTGAACTGGGCGGGATTTTATTTCCTCAGGGATGCAGAGCTGGTGCTCGGAGCGTTTCAGGGGAAAGTCGCGTGTGTCCGCATCCCTCTGGGCCAGGGTGTATGCGGCGCGGCCGCGGCGCGCCGCGAAACGGTGGTCGTGCCGGATGTGCACGCATTCCCGGGCCACATTGCATGCGACGCCGACTCGCGCTCGGAAATCGTGGTGCCGCTGATTCGCGGCGACACGCTGCTCGGCGTGCTCGATCTCGACAGTCCGCGTCCCGACCGCTTCGATCAAGACGATGCCCGCGGCCTCGAAGCGATAGTGGCGCTCCTGCTCGAGGGCTCCGACTTGGAGGGTCTTGCTAGTTCGAAGTCGTGAGCACGGGGTGCGGCGTGTAGAGCGCCGGAAAGACGCGCTCTAAATTCTCGACCTTCGGCAGGTCGTTGTATTCGATATAGGGCGCGTCCGGATGATGCGCCAGATAATCCTGGTGATAGCCCTCTGCCGGATAGAACCCCTTGAGCTGCTCGACCCGCGTCGTGATCGGCCGCGGGAAGGCGTGCGCCTGGTCGAGCTGCGCGATGTAAGTCTCTGCGATGCGCCGCTGGTCTGCGTTGGCGACGAACACCGCAGAGCGGTATTGGCTGCCGACATCCGGACCCTGGCGGTTGAGCTGCGTCGGGTCATGCACGACGGAGAATGCGATCTGCAGCAATTGGCCGTACGAGATCTGCGCCGGATCGAAGGTGATCATCACCGATTCCGCGTGGCCGGTCGCGCCCGTGCTGACCGTGTCGTACTGCGCGGTGCTGCGCTCGCCGCCGGCATAACCCGAGACGACCTTGCGCACGCCGCGCACGTGCTCGAACACGCCCTGCACTCCCCAGAAGCAGCCGGCCGCGAGTACCGCGGTCTGCGGAGCACCCGCTTGCTTCGGATTGTCGACGATCGGAGGCGGAACGGCTGCTTGCACGCCGCGCGCGTCCGCGCCGGCCGCTTCCGCCCCGAAGAGCGGCGCGCGGCTCGCGAGCACGACGGCGACCAGCAGCACAGCCGTTATGACCGCCGGCCATTTGAGAGTTGATAGCGTCATGGAGATCTCCTGTGAAATGTGAAGCCGCTGAGCGGCGAGTTCAAGCCGAGTGCGGTACGAAGCGCAGGGACACCGAGTTCATGCAGTAGCGCAGTCCCGTGGGCTTCGGTCCATCATCGAATACGTGCCCCAGGTGCGCATCGCAACGCGCGCACGACACGGCGTCCCGCAACATGCCGAGGCTCGTGTCCTCCCCTTGCGCCACGTTGTGGCGGGAGATGGCCTGGTAGAAGCTCGGCCAGCCGGTGCCGGAATCGAACTTGGTTCTGGAGTCGTAGAGCGCGGTATCGCAGCACACGCAGTGATAGATACCGAGCGCGTGGTTCTTGTCGTACTCGCCGCTGAAGGGATATTCCGTGCCGGCTTGGCGCGCCACATGAAAGGCGAGCGGCGAGAGCTGCGCGCGCCAATCCGCCTCGCTCTTCACGACCTTGGCGACTTGCCTGAGCCCCAGACTCTTGCCCTCCGGCGAGAACTCCTCGATCGCGACCGTCTTTGCGGCGCCTGGTGCAGCGCCTGCTGCGGCTCCGGGCGCCGCCGTGCCGGGCGCCGCGGCGCCCGTGTCCGCGGACATCGAGCGACGGGCGATCCAAGCCCCCGTCAAGGTTGCCGCACCGCCGATCAGAAATGCTCGTCTGCTGCCGTTCATGATGATGTCCTCAACCGAATGTGAATGAATAGGCTTGCGCGCCCGCGTCCAAGAACTCGATGGAGAAGGTGTGCGGCGCGACCGGACTCGCCTGGCGAATGAGCTGGTACAGGCGTTGCTCGCGAATGACGCCGTTGCCTTCGGCGTCCGTGTCGACACCATGATTGGCGCCCGGCGCGAGGCCATCGAGACGCACCCGAAAGCGCACCGGCTTGTCGCCGGCGGGACCGAGCACGAGGTGCAAATCGCGGGCCAGGAATCTGAACTCGATCTTGCCGGGGGCCGTATCGAGCACCGCCTTCTCGGGATCATCGGTCCAGTGGCCGAGCAAAGCCCACTCGTTCAATTCCAGCGAGGCCGGCAAAGCGTAGGTTTTCGACCGGTCATCTGCAAAGCCGCCCGGCGAGCGAAATGCGTCCGCGCGGCGGTAGCCGATGTAAGTCTCCTGGGACGCGACGTGTTGCATGTCGGGCGCGGCCTCGATGCCCGCCGCGGCCGGAGCCGCGCTTGCGGGCGGCAAATCCTTGTGTCCCGCCTGGGTGAGGAGCTCGCGGATGATGCGCTCCGATTCCGCGTAGTCGCCCTCGCCGAAGTGGTGGTCACGAATGCGGCCCTCGGCATCGATGAAATAATGCGCGGGCCAGTACTGGTTGGAGAACCCTCGCCAGATGGCGTAGTCGTCGTCGATGGCGACCGGGTACGTGATTCCCAGCTCGCCGACCGCGCGGCGCACGTTGTCCGGGTCGCGCTCGAAGGCAAACTCGGGGGCGTGCACGCCGATGACCACGAGACCGTAATCCTTGTAAGTCTGATACCAGCGCTTCACGTAGGGCAAGGTGCGCAGGCAGTTGATGCACGAGTAGGTCCAGAAATCGACCAGCACCACCTTGCCGCGGAGCGATTCGCGCGTGAGCGGTGGGGAGTTGAGCCAGCCGGTGGCGCCCGCGAGCGAGGGCATCGGTGCCGCCGCAACGGGCGCTGCCCCGACCGAGGCTGCGTTCACGCCGGTGCTCTGCGCGGCTGCGCCGCCGCGGCCCTGGTAGGAAAGCAGAGATTGCTCCAGGCGGTCGGTGCTTCCTTGCGACAAGCGCGTGAGCAAGCTCCCGTCCCATCCGAGCGCGATGCCGGCGACCGCGACGAGCACGGCGACGCCGAGCACGCGCCGTACCCATTCGCCGGCGCCGAGCGAGCGCTTCAATGCGGCGAGGAGACGGCCGCCGGCCAGTATCGCGACGGCGAGCGAGGTGGCCGCGCCCGCGGCGTAGGCGAACAGTAGGAGTGTCGTGCGCGCCGTCGGGCCGGAGAGCGCCGCCCCCGTCAGCAGCAATCCAAGAATAGGCCCCGCGCAGGGCGCCCAGAGCAGGCCGGTCGCGACGCCGAGCAGGAGCGAGGTGACGATGCCGTCTCGTCCGGAGACCGTGCCCTCCCGTTGTATCAACAAGTTGCCGAGAGCTATGAACGGTCGCGCCAGTGCATCGGCGAGCCGCCGCGACAGCAAGGTCGCCGCGAAGGCGGCGAGCAGCACCAGCGCGAGGGTGCGTCCGAATTGATTGAACCGAACGACCCAGGAGCCGCCGACGGCTGCGAGAGTGGCGACCCCGGCGAAAGTGAGCGCCATGCCGATCAGCATGGGCAGTCCGTTGGTCGAGAACTTGCGATCCGCGCGCGTGAACACGAACGGCAACACCGGCAAGATGCAGGGGCTTACGATGGTGAGCACGCCGGCCAAGAACACGATGCAAATCAGGATCATGAGGCTTTGACCCATCGGCGCGACGCTTGCAATCTCATGTGACGAATTCCTCCGCGCCGCTCGGAACGCAGAGTCGGAGGCGGCATGCATTAGACCGGCCTCGCGCCGGACAAATTTCAGAGGGACGGCCCATCTGGGCCTTATGTCGGGGCCTAAAGCGGACCTAAAAGGGCCGCCGGCGTCTAGGCTTCAGCGATGCTCTTCGGCTCGTCCAAGGGATCGGATGCCGGGACGTAACGGGCGGGCTCCGCCGAGCGATGATGGGAAGCGGCATGACGCAAGAGCTCGAGCACGGGCTGCGGCCCGTATTCGCACCATTCCACGCCGACGCCGTCCCTGCCCATGCGAACGACGTAGGCTGCGACCATGGGGGTGTGATGGCCCAGGGAATAGGGAAGGGCGATGGCAACCTGGACGCGCGACAGCGGGCGCAGGTTCGTGCGCACCTTCATATACGCGCCGCTGGCGCTCAGATCGACCAGCCTCGCCTGTCGAACACTGTACGGTCGCCCGGCGATTCGAGCCGCCAGGTCGACCGTCAGCCTCTGCCCCCATCGATGTTCCATCGCCGAACGATGTCATGCGCAGCGGACCTTGCCTGTCGGAAAATGCCCCCCAATTCAATCCGTCGAGTCCCACAAGCGCGGCGGCGCGCCCAGGCGCGACCGATTCCCCGCGTGCGCGACGCGTGTTTTGGCGCGGCCGCGTACAGTGCCTCTGGAAATGACCGGAATAAGTGAAGGTATGATGACAAGCATGAAGTGGTCGGTGCTCGATCAATCGCCGACGTCGGCCGGCTCCAGCGAGTCGGCAGCAATTCGGCATTCATTGCAGTTGGCGCAGGATTGCGATCGGCTGGGCTATGAACGCTACTGGCTTTCGGAGCATCACAACCTGGTGAGCGTCGCGGGCACTGCGCCCGAGGTGCTGGCGGCCGCCATTGCGGCGACCACGCGCCGCATCCGCGTCGGCAGCGCCGGCGTCATGTTGCCGCATTACTCCGCGCTCAAGGTGGCCGAGCAGTTCCGTGTGCTCGAGGCCATTGCGCCGGGCCGCATCGATCTCGGGGTGGGGCGGGCCCCCGGCTCGGACGGCCTGACCTCCCGGGCCCTCAATCCTCATTCGAACGTTGATGAGTTTCCGCGCCAGGTGCAAGAGTTGCAGCTCTGGGCCGGGAGCTTGCCGCTGCCGGAGTCGCATCCCTATCGGGGCATCGTCGCGCATCCGGTCGGAGATACCCGTCCCGAGCTGTGGATCCTCGGCAGCTCCGCTTATGGGGCTCAGCTCGCCGCCTATCTCGGTCTGCCTTATGCGTTCGCTTATTTTTTCAACGACGGTGCCGGCGTCGACGATGCGCTTTCGCTATACCGGAGCCTGTTCCGTCCGAGTGCGGTTCTCGACCGTCCACAGGCGACGATCTGTGTGTGGGCGCTCGCGGCCGACAGCGCTGCGGAAGCGGCGAGGCTGGCAACGGCCCGCGAGCATTGGCGGATCGGATTTGAGAAAGGCGTGCGGGCACCGTTGATCTCCCCCGAGGAAGCGGCCGCCCAGGCTTACACGCCTGCCGAGCGCGCGACGATCGAGCGCTTGCGCACCGATGCGCTGGTGGGGACGGCGCCGCAGGTGGCGGAGCGACTGCGCGCGCTGGCAGCGCGGCTGCAGATCGAGGAGATCGTCATCAACACCTGGACCTTCGATCCCGAGGCACGCCGGCGTTCGTATGCGTTGCTTGCGGAGACTTTCGGCCTCGGCAGCCGTGTGCCATGAGCGTGCTCGAGACCGAGCGGCTGACGCTGCGCGAGTTCCAACTCGACGACGCGGAGTTCGTTCGGCAGCTGCTCAACGAGTCCGGGTTCCTGCGTTATATCGGCGACAAGGGCGTGAGGACACTCGCCGATGCGCGCGATTACCTGCTGAAAGGTCCGATCGAGAGTTACCGCCGCTTCGGCTTCGGACTGTATCTGGCTAGCTTGCGGGAGGACGGCGCGCCCATCGGCATGTGCGGCCTGGTCAAGCGCGAAGGCCTGGCGGACGTCGATGTGGGCTTCGCCCTGCGATCGCGCTACTGGTCGCGGGGATATGCGGTCGAAGCGGCCGCTGCGGTGCTCGACTACGGCGCGCGCGTCTTGAACCTCCGCCGCATCGTTGCCATCGCGAATCCCGAGAACCATGCCTCCATTGCCGTGCTCGAAAGAATCGGTCTGAAGTTCGAGCGCATGGTGCGACTGTCGAGCGACGCGGCGGAGCTGAAGCTCTTCGGCCCGGCGCCTGCGGTTGCCCCCGCGTGAGCGTGCAGATCGTCCCGATTCTGGGCTCCCTGTTCACGCTATCCGAGGCCGGGCTCGCATGGCTCAAGCGCTCCGGGACAGCGGCTGCCGACGCTGATCGCGGCTCTCTGCGGGCGATCTGGATCGTGATCGGCTTGTCCGTTGGCGCGGCATTCGTCTGTGCGAACGTACTGCCGCAGCTCGCGCTGGGACCTCGCGCCATATGGCGGCCGGCAGGCGTCGCGGTGTTCGCGGCCGGCACCCTCCTGCGCTGGTACGCCATCCTCTCGCTGGGACGCTTCTTCACCGTGAACGTGGCGATCGCCGCGGATCACGAACTGATCGACGCCGGAATTTATCGGCGGGTGCGCCATCCTTCTTACACCGGCGCCTTGCTGGCATTTGCCGGCCTGGGACTTTGTATCGACAACTGGGCGTCGCTTGCCGCGCTGGTGTTGCCGGTGGCGGTGGTATTCTGGTGGCGCATGCGGATCGAGGAGGCTGCGCTTCTCGAGACGTTCGGCGAGCGGTACCGAGATTACATGCGCCGCACTCGGCGTTTGATCCCGTTCATCTACTAGCGCGCGCTCGCGATTGCGGGCTCCCGGAGTCACCATGCATCCATTCCCACATCAATACACGGTAGCCGCAGCGGCACGCCCCGACGGCGACGTGCCTTTATCCGTCCCCGGTGCACGCGTGATCGAATCGGCGCCGCCGAAAGAGTTCGACGGGCCCGGCAATCAATGGTCGCCCGAGCAGCTAATCACCGCCGCGGTCGCGGATTGCTTCGTACTCGGGTTCCGGGCGATCGCCTCGGCGTCCAAGTTCCGCTGGCTCGATCTGCAGGCGAGCACCCGCGGCACGCTCGACAAGGCGCAAGGGATCATGCGCTTCACGCGCTTCGAGACGCACGCGAAGCTGCACGTGCCTACGGGAGCGGACTTGGAGCGCGCCAAGCGGCTGCTCGAAAAGGCCGAGTCCTCCTGCCTGATCGCGAACTCGCTCTCGAGCGAGCGTCACTTGTCGGTGGAGATCGTCGAGAGCTGACGGCGCCTCATCCAGCCGACGGCGCCTGGTCCAGCCGACGGCGCCTGGTCCAGCCGACGGCGCCTGCCGGCGCCGCCCGTCAATCGTCCATCAAGAAGCTGCGCAGCTGCTCGCTGCGGCTGGGGTGGCGGAGCTTGCGCAGGGCCTTCGCCTCTATCTGCCGGATGCGCTCGCGCGTGACGTCGAATTGTTTGCCGACTTCCTCGAGGGTGTGGTCGGTATTCATGTCGATCCCGAAGCGCATACGCAGGACCTTCGCCTCGCGCGGCGTGAGCTGCGCCAGCACCGAGTGCGTGGTCTCGCGGAGCGATTCGGTGGTTGCGGAGTCGATCGGCGAGGACACGGAGGTGTCCTCGATGAAGTCCCCGAGGTGGGAGTCCTCGTCGTCGCCGATCGGCGTCTCCATGGAGATCGGCTCCTTGGCGATCTTGAGAACCTTGCGGACCTTGTCCTCGGGCATCTCCATGCGCACCGCGAGCTCCTCGGGAGTCGGCTCCCGCCCCATCTCCTGCAACATCTGGCGCGAGATGCGGTTCAACTTGTTGATCGTCTCGATCATGTGCACCGGGATGCGGATGGTGCGGGCCTGGTCGGCAATCGACCGGGTGATGGCCTGGCGGATCCACCACGTCGCATAGGTCGAGAATTTGTAGCCGCGGCGGTACTCGAACTTGTCCACGGCCTTCATCAGGCCGATGTTGCCCTCTTGGATCAGGTCGAGGAATTGCAAGCCGCGATTCGTGTACTTCTTGGCGATGGAGATCACGAGGCGCAGGTTCGCCTCGACCATTTCCTTCTTCGCGCGGCGCGCCTTGGCTTCGCCGATCGAGACCTCGCGGTTGATCTCCTTGATCTCGTTGATCAGGACGTGGAACAGGCCCTCGAGGTCCTTGAGCTTGTTCTGCCGGCGCTCGACCTCGTCCTTGAACTTCGCGAGCGGGGCCGAATAGCGCTTCTTCGCCTTGATGTGCTTGTCGAGCCAGCGCGTGCTGGTCTCGTTCTTCGGGAACGTGGAGATGAAGTCCTTACGCGGCATGCCCGCCTGCTTGATGCAGAGGAACATGATCTCCTTCTCGAGCAGCCGCACTTCGGTGACGTGCTGGCGCAGATTGTCGATCAATTGATCGAACATCTTCGGCGAGAGCTTCAGCTCCATGAGCTCGGCGCAGATCTTCTTGCGGATCTTCTGCGTCTTGGGATCCTTGGAGCCCAGCTTGTCGAGGGCGTTCAAGTACTGATGGTAAGTCTTGCCGAGCGCTACGAAGCGCTTGGCCGCTTCCTCAGGATCGGGGCCGGTATCGATGGCCTCCTCGTCTTCCTCGCCTTCCGTCTCGTCATCGTCGCCCGCCGCTTCCTCGGGCTCGGGCGCGACCATCTTGGGATTTTGCGGCTGGGCGATCTCGTCGGGCGCGTTCGGGTCGACGAAGCCGACGATCACATCGACGAGACGCATCTGGCCGGCCTTCACGGTCTCGTAGTGGCGCAGCAGCAGCTCGTACGTGCCGGGGTAGCTGCCGAGAGCGATCTTGACCGCCTCGAGGCCTTCCTCGATACGCTTCGCGATGCGGATCTCGCCCTCGCGCGTGAGCAGCTCGACGGTCCCCATCTCGCGCATGTACATGCGCACGGGGTCGGTGGTGCGGCCGAACTCCGCGTCCAGGTTGGCAAGAGCGGCGGTTGCCTCTTCGACCGCTTCCTCATCGGGTGCGGCCGTGGCATCGGTGAGCAGCAGCGACTCGGCGTCCGGTGCCTTCTCGTACACCGGTATGCCCATGTCGTTGATCATGTTGACGATGTCTTCGATCTGCTCCGGATCGACGATCTCGCTCGGCAAGTGATCGTTGACTTCCGCGTACGTGAGGTAGCCTTGCTCCTTGCCGCGCGCGATCAGCAACTTGAGTTGCGACTGACGCTCGTCGGCGATTTGAGTGGCTGTTCCTGCTGGCGCTTTTTTGATCAAAGTGGAGGCCCCGTGAAAAGGTTGACCGATCGAATGCCAAGCCGATAAGTATACGATTTTGGTCATTCCATGACCACAAGTACGGTTGTCCTGCCGTCACCCGCCCGGGTGGACTATTTACCCCCGCCGGGGTGGCCTTTGGCCTTCAGAAGAGAGCTTAATTCGGTCTTTTCGTCGGAATTCAAGCCCATTTCTTCGGCTTTTCGCAACAACTCATCGACCCGGCGGCCCGGCCCGACGCTCTCCATGAGCTTCTGAACGGCCATTTGCAGCTCTTGCGCGGCCGCTGCAGGGGTCGCCACCCAGCCCTCCGCGGCAGCCAGCTCGGACAAACGGCCATATTCCGGGCGATCGCGCCAGCGCTCGAGCAGCATCGCGGTGCTCGGCTGCTCCATGCCGGCGGCCTGCTCGAGCAGCTCGGTGAGCACAGGCACTCCGGGTAGATCGCACCGGGCAAGCTCGGACCACCCGACGACGCTGCGTGCCGCGGCGGGATGGTGCACCAGCAGCGCAATGGCCTGGCTCTGCAAACT
>Ga0302324_100018975_pt1 | contig 13528 bp, 15 predicted proteins | sample Palsa_T0_1_FD_201949 | JGI IMG/M metagenome (GOLD analysis project Ga0302324, IMG submission 201949) | Peat permafrost microbial communities from Stordalen Mire near Abisko, Sweden - Palsa_T0_1 | ecosystem: Environmental > Terrestrial > Soil > Palsa > Peat permafrost | place: Sweden: Abisko...
CTTGCACTCCGGCGGCGTCTACTGTGGCCAGTTCTCCGATTCCTAATCTGCGTCGGAGATCTGAGCCAACACGCGAGACCAAATCAAACAGATTGATCTCGCTACCCGCTTCAGCGACCGACGCGACGGTTTCGCCCGTGGTTGCATCCTGAAGCCGCACATCGAGCCGAATCTGTCCTCCGGAAACCTTCCCCAAAGTGGTATAGCTACCCACGAGCGTCAAGTCGCTGCCCACATAGCTGCGCACGCGCTTCAGAGTGTCGGTGGCGAGTGTATCCGTCCCGGTCAACGACAGGTCGCGTTCCATGCGGGCAACGTTTTCTGCGGGAATGATTCGCAGTTTTTCTCCAGCTGAAAGTTCGGTCGCAAGCATCCCTGAGAGAGCAGTCGAGAGCCATAGCGTTTCATCGCGTTTCGAGGCATTCTGGAAGCTGAGGACGGCTACCGACCTGCGCAACTTTGTGCTTGGCACGGAAACTGGTGCTATGGCCTTGCTACCGCGGTGGAAAAGCCAGTCGCGCGAGCCCCTCCAATTAAACGCCAGCGACAAGGCGATGAGGAGCAACGGCGCGGAGACTGATAGCCATCGGGTCACGCGAAGTCTCTTTGCGGTAGATCCTGTAAGCCGCCCGGTGTGCGATCCTTGCAGAGCTTCCAGCGCGGCGCGTACTTCCCGAGCCCGCTGGTAGCGGTCGCCCGGCGATTTCTCCAGACAGCGCAAGATGACCGCGCGGAGGCCCGAAGGGACATTTGTAGGGAGGGGTGTCGGACCTTCCTGCAGGATTGCGGAACTCAGCTCGAAGGCCGTGCGCCCACGAAAGGGGTGCTTCGCGCTAGCCATTTCGTAGAGCAAGACTCCAAGCCCCCAAATGTCCGTCAGCGCCCCGGCAGGCTCGCCACGCAACAATTCCGGGGCCAGGTAGGGCAGCGTGCCCACAATCAGCCTTGATTCCGTGACTGGCGCTTTCGACGAAACTGCCTCCTGGAGCTCGGTGTCGCGTAAGCGCGCGGCCAGGCCAAAGTCCAACACCTTGACGCGACCTTCCGGGGTGACCACTGCATTCGTACTTTTGAGGTCCCGATGGATCACGCCGTGTTCGTGAGCATGGGCGAGTGCATCGGCAATCTGCATCCCATAACGGACAACCAAATCTGACGACAGACCGTTGGTGCCTAAAAGGGAGCTGAGCGCCTGACCCTCCACTCGCTCCATGACGATGTAGGCTTCACCATCCGAGTCGCCGACTTCGTGGATCGTACAAATGTTGGGATGGTTGAGGGACGAGGCTGTCCGGGCTTCACGGAGCAGCATGTCGCGTGCAGTCTTATCCGCAAGCACGCGATCACCTACTACCTTGATCGCGATGTTTCGCTCCAGCACGGTGTCGTAGGCGGAATAGACCACACCCATCCCGCCTGCGCCCAGTTGTCCCAGGATGCGATAGTGGCCAAGGGCCTTGCCGTCGGCTGTAGAGAACTCCGGCATTTGCCCTGCATGTTAGTTGCAATCCGCAGCCGATTCAATGGCGAAGTGCGTTTTCGAACCCGCGACCCGGGCTCGGCGCGAGCCCCTTTGCCATCAACGGTAAATCTCGATCACCCTTACCGAGTTACTAGGGCCACTCTGCGAGAGTCCAGTTGCTCTTTACTGCAGATCCTCGGCTACATAGGTTCGGCCCCGGTGCTCAAATCGCAGTCAACTGGTAGCGGAAGTCGCTCTGACTTAGTTTTTCTCATACGTCTTCCTGCCCCTCGGGAGAATATCTCTAAGACAACGCGGGAAGTCCGCCTTGGGACGAGTCTGTCAACGTGAAAAACTCACCTTCGGGAATCGCCCGGAAATCTGGCAGCCCTTGGCCGAGTTTGCTGCCTTCTCCAGAGTTGACTGGGCCGCAAGTGCCTTTTTCCCCAGTGTGTCTCGTTTCCCACGAAAGCAAGCAATAGGTGGCACCTGGACGGCCATCTTACGCGCTTGTAGATGTTATGAACGTCGTGACGCCTGCGGTTTAAAAGCTGTGCGAAACCTATGGAAGGGGATCAGATTCGGCGGGGACTTGTTGTCGCTGGAGCTTCGTCCGCAGGCCTTCGCGGCTGATGCCAAGAATCTCGGCGGCGCGGGTACGGTTTCCCCCCGTGTACTGCAGGACGGAATCGATCAGTTGCTTCTCCATTTCATGCAGCGACATCGGAGCGATGGGGGTCGCTTGCGACGAGACCTGGGACTGGCCGTTGCCCCGACGACGAATCCGGTCACTTAATAAATCAACACCGCATGGGACATCCGCCGAGGCCAGCGCGGCCAACCGGGCCATTTCACTTTCGAGTTCCCGCACATTTCCCGGAAAACTGTAGGCCGTCAATGCCGACAAACAGTCCTCGGTCAGCCGCGGCACTGGTCGGCCATAGCGCGCCGCTGCGGTTCGCACAAAGTGTTCGGCAAGAAGCCTGGTGTCGTGGGGCCGGTCGCGCAAAGGTGGCAAACGAAGCGTGATGGCGGAAATGCGGAAAAACAGATCGGCCCGGAATCTGCTGGCCTTCACTTCGCTCTCCAGATCGCGGTTGGTTGCGGCGATGAACCGGACGTCCACCTGCTCGATCCGGGTGCTCCCCAGCCGCGTAAACTCGCCCGACTGCAGGACTCGAAGCAGATGAGGCTGCAGGTCGAGGGGGAGATCGCCGATCTCATCCAGAAAGAGCGTGCCCCGATGGGCGGCTCCGATGAAACCGACGCGATCGCGATTCGCGCCGGTGAATGCGCCCCGCACGAAGCCGAAAAGTTCAGAGCCAATCAACGACGCCGGAATCGCGGCGCAATTCAAGGCAATAAAAGGTCCTTTGACCCGCGCGCTATGACGATAGACAGCCCGGGCTACCAATTCCTTCCCGGTTCCGGTTTCTCCTTCGATGAGGACGGGCAGATCGGTGGTCGCGATCTGGTGCGCGGTCTGCAAAACGCGCTCCATGGCGGAGTCGGCGGTCAATATTCCGTCGGATTGCGTGTGAGCGCGTTCTAAAGCCTCAGCGCGGCGATGCGCCTGGCTCATGGCCACCGCAGCACGCAATCGTGGCGCCGCCAACGCGCAGACTTCATCCAGCAAGTTTCGCTGCTCTTCCGTAAAGCAATTGGTGACCAGCCGATTCTCCAGATAGATGAGCGCGAACGCTTCATCGCTGGCCACCAGAGGGGCGCACAAAACCGATCGAAGGGAGAGTTGCTGTATGCTCGGCTGCCGGCTGTAGGGCTCGGTCATCAACGCGTCGCCAATCAGGACTGCTCTCCCACTTTCCATCACGGACCGCGCAATCGAGCAGCTCACCGCTTCCTCCGCTTGGGATAGCGCCTCACTGCGAAAGTTCCGTGCTGCCGTCGCCCGGAACTCTCCGGCCTCGCGCACGACCACGAATCCCCGATCAGCCCCCAGCCCTTCGATCAGCGTATCCAGAAGCCCGGACAGTAGTTCGCCGTACTCGCCCTCCTTCAGAAGTGCTCGCGACACTCGATAGAGAAGACCCAAGTGTTCGGCTGCAGGATTTTCTCGATTCAGAGTCATGTCAAGCCTTTCCCTCGGGAATATAGCACCATCCGGCGATTCACCGTGACCCCAGTCCGCTGTCGGTATTGGGTCTTTATGATAACTACCCGCTACCCCGCTGTCGGGATAGATGGCAGCCGAACTGCATGCTGCCAGCTCAAGACGTGGTGGCGGCTGGTTGTGCGGGAGCGAAACACACTGTAAAGTAAGGCGCCGGCGGTTCAGTCAATTCTAGAGATGGCAGAAAACCGGGCCAACGCGTGCCAAGTTCCTGGGCACTACCCCTCTTCGCACGCACGATATCACCCTCTTCGGGTTCGTCGTCCTGCTAATTGTCGTCGCTGGTTAAGGAGAGAAGTATGAAACGCATCTTGATCTTGATTTCGATCGTCTTCGCCGTTGGCTGTGGTTCCACCAAGAACGCTGCAAGCGGATCGGCGACCTCCCTGCAAGGGATGTGGACTGTAACGGGGAATCTTGCTTCCCAGAGCGGATCCAAGACTTACCAGGTGTCGTTGGTTTCAAGTCCATGCAGCGTAACAACACCGGTGGGTATGTTCTCAGTGCAAGGCCCCGCCTGCTTCATCGCCAACAACAACAGTGGGCAGGGCTCCATCTCCGGAAGCGGACTACCCAGCTTCTCGAAAAATACGGGGCAAGGAGTTCTGATAGGCGTGGCCGCGAACCCCGTTCCCGCGAACGGGACATTCAACCTGCTTTTCGTCGCTGGCTTCGCAAGTGGCGACTTCGTTGAGTTCACGGGCAGCGGTACAGTTTCGAAGGGCACGATGACGGGCACTGGATCTTGCAGCTCCACGCCCACGTGTCAGGGTGAGAGCGCAACATTCTCAGGAACTTTGCAGCAGTAGTGTGGAGTTGTCGAAGACATCGGTTGACCTTGGAGGCATTTCATGAATTCGCGACGCTGCCTGGTTCTTGTGTTTGTCCTCGGGCTCCCTGCAACGCTCTGTGCTCAGAAGCAGCAAGGCTCGTGGTCCGACCTGCGCGGCCTGAGGGTTGGCCAAGGCATAGTTGTGATCGAATCCAGCATGAAACGCCACGACGGAGCATTCATCAGCATTACCGACGATGTACTCACACTGCAGGAAAAAGGATCCGATGTTTCGGTGAAACGCGAAGTCGTCGTACGCGTCTCGACCGCTTCCGGCGCCCGGCGCGGCGAGCATGCCGTGATTGGCCTGGTGGTCGGCGGGCTGGCCGGAGCGGGCATTGGCGCTGCCGCCGGTTCCGGATCGAAAGACTGGATAGGAGTCTCGGAAGGAGTTGGTGCCCTGGTTGGCATCGCAATTGGTGCTACGGGCGGAGCGATCGTGGGTGCTGTGATCCCCGCCCACACCACCATTTACCGCGCTGCCCCTGCGGACGCCGCGCACTAGATAGCGGTGGTCGCAATCTGATCGCGGCCAACGAGGGAGCAGACGGGGGAATATGTGCGAAAGGTCGCCACGTTGAATTGTGTGATTCATTGGGGGGTCGATAGTGAATTCAAACAGATTCCTGTGGGCCGTCACACTTGTTCTGCTGATTGTCATCACCGGCTGCGGTACAGGTGGCGGGTATGATGCGAACAATGTGACCGTAACTGTTTAGCCGGCAGCCGCCACAGTCGTTGCGGACGGCCAAGTGACTTTGCAAGCCAATGTGAAAGGCCTCTGCTCAACGTGCGCCAGCATGATCCAGCAGTGGAGCATTGCCGAAGATCCTTCCGGCGGCGCGAACTGCACTTTTTATCAGCCGCCACCCCTTGGACCATGCCCAGCTGGTTCGATTCAGGAAACAGCAGGTGGTCTTAGCAGCTCCCTGACCGTGATCTACTTTGCTCCCAGCACTGCGGGCACCTACCACATCACGGCTGAGTGGTCCACGTTTGGTGGCATTGGTGTTGGCGGCGGCTCGCCAGTGTCCAAGTATGGGACGTCAGTCATCACGGTTAGCCCCTGAGTTCGATCTTGTCCCGGTGAGAGGCTTCGTTCAGAAGTCAGAAGGAGAACTCGCTATGAATTTCATGTCTAAAGACAAACTGCTCAGCCTCCTCGCGACGGTTGTACTCTTGCCGGGCTTGACCGCGTGTAATCCTCTGAAGGGGTTTTCGATTGGGGTCGTTTGCACGGTTGATTGCCAGTCGCCGCCGCCTCCTCCGGAGTTTCTCTACGCTACCGGCATCAACCAGATTCTGGCTTTCACCATTGATCCATCTTCGGGAGCCTTGAGTGCACCGCAGGTGACGACGGGACCGAACGACAGCAGCGGGATCGTCGCATCTATGAACGGCCAGTTGTATGTTTCTGACTTCTTAAACGATGAAGTGGACGGTTTCTCGATCGACTCGAGTTCGGGCGTACTCACCGCAATCGCAAACTCGCCGTTTTCCTTGGGGGATACGCCTCCGGGCGCCGGCGGGCTAAGTGCGTTTGTCGAAGGCGGTACCTATTTATACGCTACGGACCTCAATGCCGGGAAAGTGGCTGGCTTTCTTTACGACTCAACCAGCGGAATGCTCACACCCGTTCCCGGATCGCCTTTTCCTGCTGGCAACACTCCGGTGCAGGCTGTGCAAGTAGCGCCCCAGGCCGGCAATCCGCTGTTTCTGTATGTAAGCAATCTGTATGACCCTGTGGGTGGGATTTCAGCTTTTGCGATCAACCAGCAGAATGGATCGCTGACGCAAATCATCGGCTCCCCCTTCCCCACTGGTGCGCCGGGATCTTACCCAGGGCCGTCGGCAATGGTGGTAAGCGTCGACAACAATTTTCTCTATGTCGCTCTGTCGGGAACAGCCAACGCAAACAATCAGATCGCAGCGTTCTCGATCAACCCAACTACTGGTAGCCTCACCGCATTGCCCCAGTCGCCGTTCCCCACGGGCAACGACCCGCAACAAATGGCATACGTTCCACTTACGGAAGGTGGGGAAAGCTTTCTCTACACGGCTAATATTCAGGACGATACGATTTCCGCGTTCACCGTAGACCATACTTCGGGAGCCTTAACCCCGGTGAAGGGATCTCCCTTCGCTGCCGGGGCGTCTGTCATGGGTTTGAGTCAGATATTGACTTCGTCGGGCAGTTATTTTCTGTATGCGGCCGATCCCCAAGCGGAAACCATCATTGCCTATACGATTGACGGCAACACTGGGGCGCTCACTCCCCTGCAGGGCTCACCGTTCGCCGCGGGCGGGGCACCCTCGCTGCTGACAACCACTACTCCCTAACGGTTTCAGGCAATGACGCGCGTGCGAATGATGAGGGAATCAACCATGGAGCCCAAGTTCTTTGCGGGTCTGCTTGCAGTTGCACTGGCGCTGCCGGGCGACGCTGGCGCTCAGCAAACTTCCACGTCACCGAATATGGTTCTCGTGCGCAAGAACACGGCGCTCAAGTTTGCCTTGCTGGAGCCTCTCGATCCGGCGTCGGCGAAAGTGAGTGATGATGTGCCGCTGCGGCTGGCCCGTCCGCTGGTTGTCGATGGGGTTACTTTGTTGCCGGCCGGTGGGGTGTTCCACGCCCGCGTCACGAAGGTGAAACAACCCACTACGTGTAAAGGCGGCGACGTTGAACTCGAGCTCAGCCGAGTAGCTTTTGCCGACTCAACGACTGCAAGAACCAAAGTATTTTTCATAAGCCCGCTAGAAGACGCTCATGTTGACGAACACTACAGCTCGCATTTCTCAGCGTCGAATATCCCCGGCGCCCTTGTCATCTCGCTGGTCATGTTGCCATTGGACCTCTTGGCGTACGCCTTTGGCCACGATTACTGCCCGAATCAGGTAGTCATCCCAAGATCCTACAAGACTGTCGCGGTGATATTTACGAAAGATCATCGTGTTCGGTATTGATCGACCCCGAAACCTCACTTCCGCGGCGCGCGGTCCTGGGCTTACGCCTGGCAAGGAACTAAACATGGGTAATTAGCGGCCAATAAATTACCGGTTTCCAAGTGTTCCTGGTAGAAAGCCGCGAGACTGCGGCAGCACGTTAGAATGGCTTGTGGAGCTACCCTGGCAGTTTTAGCCTTAGCCAAGGTCGAAAACCGCCGGTTTGGGGGCAACTCCGGACGTGCTGTCGGCAAACCCTACCGCACCGGATTATGGAAGAGTTGCCGTCACTCGCCCACAATCGCGAAAATGGAGGCCGGATCTCGGCGATCCGGCCCTCTCAGCCAAACTTGCAATTGTGGCGTCTCCATCGGCGCGGTTATGCCGGTCGCCAGCCTCAACCGAAGGACTTAGTTTTCCGTGAACGATCGCCTCTACAACACGCTCCGCATATCGTTGTTAGTTTTGTGCTTGCTCATGCTCGGACCCTTGCTCCTGCTGGGCACTTTCGCCTCCATCACTGGCTATCAATCTGCCCAGCCCGGCGACACTGCAGGCCTCGTCTTGTCTCTGGCCCTCGCCATTTTCGTGGCCGTGGATATTTTTCTTACTGTGGCCATCGTCCGCGCCATCGTTCGCCACTTCCGCTCGCCCCGAACGCCTCTCACTGCTGAGCCCAATCCGGCCGCCGCCGCCCAATCGATCCGTATGCTCGCTGTCGCCATCGCCGCCCAGATTTTCTTCGGCGCGCTGAATTCAATTTTCGCTTTGGCCCATTCGCGGTCCACATTTCATTACCTGCCACGCAATGTTGCTGCCTGGTCCTATCTCCTCGTTTCTTTCGTTCCGGCTCATCTTCCTTTCCTGCTGCTGCTCCCGTGCCTGCTCCGGGAGCCGGGCTCTCGCTCGTTCTCTTTCGCCATCGCCATTCCCTGTATCCTCGCTCTCCCCAGCCTGCTCTTGGGCTTGGGTGCGGGTGGCGGAGCCTTAACCAGCCTGGCCACCGGAGCCTTGAATTTCGCGGTCCTCTTCCTTGCATGGAGGGCGACCCGCGCGACCGGCATTCAACCCTCTCTGGATTCCATCCTGAGCGCCGCGGTAATCACCTTCTTCTATTTTTCCGTCATCCGCTTCATGCTTCCATTCGTCGCTCGCTTCCCATCAAGCTAACCACTCGCAGCTGGGTGCTCTTCTGCTTGCCCTCACGGGGATCTATGCGGCGAGCGCCTTCTCCGCATCGGTGCGCACGCACGAGATCGCAATCCGGATGGCCCTTGGTGCCCGGCGCAATGGGACTGCAACACTCGTTTTAGTTTCGGGCGCTAAGCTAGCATTGATCGGGTGCACTCTCGGTGTGCTGGTCTCGCTAGGAGCGTCGCGAATTATTTAGTTGTTGGCCAAGGGCGCGGGCGAGGATGTCCGTCACGCACGGGAAGACGGACCTTCCCTCTGCTGCGGACCTCTTTACAAACACACCGGCAAACGAAGTTGCCTGGACAACGCTAGTGCCATGGCTAGCCTCGCAATGAGAAAGACTGAGGTCATGAGGAAGGCTGGCGAGTCACGAATCCCGCTTAGCCTATATAAAGGTGACCTGGGCTTGGCTGTCCTCTCCTGGCTGCGGAGCTTGAGCACCCCGAATCCTCCGCCATGCCGTTTTTCGAAGATGAGGCGTGGCCGACGTGCGGGTCGCACAGCAAGCAATAGGTGCAAGAGCAACAGTCAGCAGGTTCCAGAATAGAATAAGCATGGGTCAGAAAGGCTTCCGCCAGAGCGCCTGCAAACGAATGAATTCATGGGGTGGAATTCTCCCTTTTGTTGACATGACCTGAGTTAAATGGGGAGGATTGGATAGGCAACTCTTAGGCGAGTACGCCCGCAGTTTTCTTCCCGGCGAATAACATTCGAGCGGCGAGGCGCAAAGCTTTCCAGCCCAAGGCGGCTCCGGCGAGGATCGTCGCCAGCCACAGCAGAATCGCCGGGAGATAAAAAACCAAGGAGAACATGGAGGAAGCGTAATCAGCCAAACCCTCAAGACCTTGCATCGCCGCCAGTTTAAGCTCGTACAAAGGCCGCCAGTGCAGTCCAAACAGATTCGCTTCTGCTTCGGAGTGCAATGACACCGTGACCGCAACGGTTTCCACTTGCTTGGAGAGCGCCTCAAATTCCGCTTGCTGCTGCTCGACCTCGCCTCGGACCCCATTCAACCTTTCGCTGACATCGAGTGTGTCCTTGACGGTCTTCGCCTGCTTCAGAATGATCAGGTACTGGGCTTCCTGCGCGTGCAAATTGCGCAGGCGGGCTTGCTGGTCGACATATTGCCTTGTCACATCTTCCGCCTCCATCTGCTCGCCTTCCAGCCGCAAACTCAGTTTGCGGATTTCGGCTCCCACCTCTGCAAAGCGTGCGACCGGCACGCGGATGGTGAGCGTAGCGTTCGTGGCATCCTGCGCACCGTTGGTTTGCAACTTCACCAAGAACCCTCCTACGTGCTCGGTCAGCAAGCGGATTTTCTCGGCTGATTCTGCGGGACTTTTCACCAAGAGATCGATTGACGATGTGCGGACGAGTCTGCGCCCGGCGAGACTATCCGACGTGGGCAAGTATGTCATCATCGGGACCGAACGGGATACGACTCGGCCCGGAACGCCCCCAACGACGCCTGCCGCCAGCGTCGCGTTGTCCACCGATTGCGGCAGCGGTACCAGCCAATGACGGTTGCGCTCAATTGTTGCTAGCGCAGCGGTTTTTTGCATCGCAATCCCACGAAAGGCACGCGAAGGACGAATGACGCCGCCATACACCGCAACTAAGAATGCTGTAATCAACCATCCAGTCTTTAGCCATTTGCGGCCGCCCAGCCATAACGCACCCGGAGTGATCTTCATGTGTGCCTCTCCTGCTACCGTTAGAGCGGGCAGACTGGCATTTTGTTCCCGCCGATTCTCCGAGGCACAGCTTGTCAGGTCTACTGTTAGAATTCGCTTACCGAGGCATCAAATGGGTAAAGCGCGAGCAGCGCCAACAGAACATCAAAGAGCTTTGGCGGCCACTGTCGTGTCGAACGTCGTCGGGCACTCAATCGACGGTACAGTCTTATGGGAAAAATGGGTGCGCGAGATCAGCCAAGCGATTGCCGACGCTGCGTGGGGCGATCCCTATGTCACCGACGAAGCCGACATGGCGGAAGGCCACAAGCCTTGAAGAAAGCCGAGGGGTGCGGCGGCCGATGTTCGGCGAGGGTGATGCGCTGCGACGGGGGATTCAGGGCGCGGACATGGGTCACGATGCGGCGGGCGTCGAGTTCGATCTCGAACTTGTCCGTCGTCTCGCGCGCTTCCACGCGGCGCCCGATCCAAGTAACCGGAACCGAGTAGCGAACCGAGTTCTTGCCCTCCGACGCCGGCTAAGGGTACGGTCACCTTGTTCCGGCCGCAGAACGTTAATCACGGCACCTTCACTCTGACGTTTACCGGCACCTTAATGGGAACTACTCTAACGCACAGTACCAACGTGAGCTTGACGGTGAAGTAGATCCTCACGATCGCGGCGGGGAAGCTCTCATTGAAAGAGCTTCCCCCACCCTCAGTGAGACTCACCGCTCCCCTGCGCCTCATGCAGCAGAGGCGGATCACCGATTGTCGACTCAATGACCGGAGTGTGGCTCTGGTATGCGACCGCCGCGCGTGCTGATTTTCTCACGGGCGAACTGGTGCTACCTGGCGAACCCGCCGCACATGGATTTGCTTCTCACGCTTGGGTTTGGGCGATGTCGTAGGAGGATTGCATCCGCAGGAGCGTGTCCATCTTCACTCCAAAGGCTTTCTCAATGCGGGGCGCCATATCCCCGGAAAGGCTAGCGTTGCCGTTGAGCAGGCTGGGTAGCGCGGGCCGGGAAACCTGAGGCGCGGCCGCCGCCCTTACCGACAGGCCCGTGGGCTCGATAATCTCCGTCCAAATGAAATCTCCGGGATGGGGGCTGCGTGAGTTAGGGGCATCATCAAGCAATACGTTGAGCAACAAAAGACCCCGCTTTAACCGGCCTTATATCCCCGCCCTGAAGGACCGGGGCTTTACGGCCCGACTGGTAAGGGATTCTCGATGTGGCCGACATAAATGCTCCGGTGAGGTAACGCAAAATTCGCCGAGGATTGGTCACCTACCGTTCAGCCTGATATCTTGGTAATGTTAAGGCTCAGCTTGAGGGTAATGAGTATTCCGCAAAATTCGGCGTGGAAAACACGACTGGTCGACCGGGGGTTCCCAGATCGTTCGTTTGACATTGAGTTCTGGCAGGAGCAGGGAGATGAAGCCATCTTTTCCGCCGCATGGGAAATGGTGGAACTAGCTGAGGAAATCAGCCATGGTAGAAAACCCACACTACAAAGAACTGCTACAACTCTTAAACGAATTTAAGGTGGAATACTTGATTGTCGGCGGATTCGCGGTTATGAAATATGGCGAACCGCGTTACACGAAAGACCTCGACCTGTGGGTCGAGAATTCAGCGCAGAATTCTCGTCGGGTGGTCGAAGCGCTCAAGAAGTTTGGTGTTCCTCTCGACCATGACGGCATCACTCCGGAAACATTCACCGAAAAGCAGGTCGTTTATCAGATTGGAATTGCTCCTGTCCGCATTGACATTCTGACCGAGATCACCGGCGTCGAATTCGCTGCCGCTTGGAGGAAAAGGGTCGCGAGCACTTTCTTCGGTGTTCCAGTGCATTTCATTTCCTTCGATGATCTCGCGGCCAACAAACGGGCTTTAGGCCGCAGCAGCGACCTAAGAGACCTAAAACAGAGTCCCAGAAAGCCCGCGAAATAACTCCCACGAAGTCGTTCTTGCGCATCCTGACTTGCACGGCAACGACACCCGAACTCTCTGGGGATCCCCCCGCTGCTTCGCTCGTGCGAACGCTATCATGGATTCGTCACGGCCACAAGGCATAAACGCCTCAGCCCCGCTTTCTGCTAGCGGGTATGTTCCGGTGAAAGTTTTGCCACGGCACAGGCGAGTAGGCTTTCTTTTCTAGTTTCTCCAATCTGGCTTCGACCCCCGCGGCCTCGCCCTGTTACTCCTGGATGACGGGCATTGCTGAAGTCGCTCAGGTCGTATTCGTCCGCAAAAGCTTGGTCGAGGTTCAGTACCTGCGAACCACTATCACCGACGAGCAGCGCGAGGAATTCGGTCGCCTGGTAGGGGACACGATCCAAAGAATCGAGTCCGCGTCCTTTTCGTCGGGTCTCGGCAGTAGCGAACCGAGTTCCTTGCCCACCGACGCCGGGGCGTACTACCTGGTATTCAACAGTTCTCGCTCGTCTCGCCGAAGGCCGTGCAGGACACGGTGCAGCACTCCCCAGGTCACGAGCATTATCGGCGCAACAAATTCCGCTGGGGCGGGTTAACTCTGAGCTGCGGCTAACTTTCGGTTACCGTACGCGAACTTGCTGAAACCCAAGGCGCAATAGGCTGAGCCTCGTCTGGACACCGCAGGGTTAGCCCTGTGAACCGTCATTTCGCTGGGATGCGCAGCTTGGCCAGAGGAGGGTGTAATGGCGGAGCCAAATTTCCGCACCAAGCAAATCTGCATAAGGGTAAACGAGTACGAGTACGCTCAATTGGAGCGAGCCGCCCAAAAGTCAGCCAAGGCGCTAAGGGCGTGGTGTCGCGAGGTACTGCTGGCCAGTGTGAACATCCAGCCAGCGAAGCTGAATGGAACGGGGGTGGAGGCCTACGCATTCATGGCTGAGGTCTTGGCGCTCCGAGCGATCCTGCTGAACGTGGTTTTCAAGCAGGCGAAGGGGGAAACACTGACCGCCGAGGAGATGCAGCGGCTCATCGATCGGGCTGACTCAGACAAGCTGAAGAAGGCGCGAGAAAGGCTCGAACAGGCATCAGGTTCCAAAGCAAGCTGAGGGCGCCAAGGTGTTCGGTACGTCTTCTGACAGTCCCGTGGTTCCATGGCAAACAGCGGAAGGGTGCCGTGAGGGGGTGAACAGTGAATCGGTTATTGGGTCGGGCGGAATCTGGGGGCTGGCCCACAAAGTGGCCGGTGTCGACTGTTGGGGCTTTACTACTTGCGGGCGTGGTGGGGATAGGAATCTTCACCTACCGAAATGTCGAGGTGTGGACGCCATTGCAGCGGTGGTACTGGATTCA
>Ga0302324_100018981_pt1 | contig 13527 bp, 10 predicted proteins | sample Palsa_T0_1_FD_201949 | JGI IMG/M metagenome (GOLD analysis project Ga0302324, IMG submission 201949) | Peat permafrost microbial communities from Stordalen Mire near Abisko, Sweden - Palsa_T0_1 | ecosystem: Environmental > Terrestrial > Soil > Palsa > Peat permafrost | place: Sweden: Abisko...
GGCACAGCGGTGGTAATCGATCCACGGCTGCGCAAAACGATTCGAATCGGCGACGGGCATCCAGCTGCTCATCCGCGGGCACCTCCTTGGAAGAGACGCCCAGCTGCTCCAAATCCGCCATGCTGTCGGTCGCCTGCGTTCTCTGGCTGCGGGCGCGCTCCACGGCGAGATTATGGGCAATGCGGAACATCAGGGCCTTGGGCGACTCGACCGCGCGGAAGTCCGCGAGAGCGTACAGTCGCACATAGGTTTCCTGGACCAGATCCTCGATATCCTCGGGCCGACCGGCGAATTTCCCCACATAGCGGTGCAATGCCGCCCGGTGGCGAAAGATCTGATTCAGGAACCACTCATGTCGCTCATCGGCCATTGGATACTCACCAAGCGGTCCGATCCCCCCAAGACACAGCGCTCGCCGGTAGATTACCCTTTTCGCTCGCGAGGGGAAACTGGCCGACCAGTGCGGCCCTTCGATATCGAGATCGACGACGCCTACGCGTACTTCGCGGTCTGCAAGCCACAGGTTAAGGGCCGCGATACTGGCGCCGAAACGTTTTCGACTCGTCCTCCTACCGAAGCCGCGGCGACAGGACCGACTGCTCCCTGAGAAAAACAGGAAGATCCGTGGCTGGAGGAAAAATGTTGAGGCCATACAGAATATCCGCAGCGTGGCCACGGTGATATGTGGTGTGATTGACGACATGAAGCAAAATATCTCTGCGCGACATGGCTCCGCGACCGCCGCCAATGAACTCAAACTCAACGATTTCACCCAATTCACCATCCGAGATTGAATCGGCGTAGTTCACGTACCAATTGTCCATTTCGCGTTGGGCCGCGGCTAACTCCTGCATTGCTGGATGATTCTCAGGATTTCGGGTGGTGAGCCCATGAGGCTTGCCAAGCAAATGAGACTGCCACACGAAGTCCATTGAATAGGAATGGTTGAGCGTTCGGATTAAGCTACCAAAAACAATGGGCCGCGGGGCCATAAGCTCCAAGACCGGTACAGCCGAAACTACGGCCAAGAATGAGTCGTCAGCCCAGGCCTTATATCGCGTAAGAACTTGTAAGTAGTTCATGGACCTCTCAATCATCATGCTGCACGGCCCCGCTTGACGAACCCGAGGACCGTATTCTTGCTCAGTCCAAGTGCCTCACTGATGGCGGCGCTGGCGGAGTTCGAACGCGATCCGCTGCGCGAGCGTGTGCGATCCGGCATCGCGGCCGCGCGCAAGCGCGGTGTCGTGTTCGGCCCACCGCGCTACATCTCGATTTTACGATCTTCACCCGTCGCAGTCTGCGGCGATATCACAACCAAGTCCGCTCCTCGCGCTCGAATGTCGTACAGCGTCGCTTGCAAAGCTTGCAACTCGATATTGCAATACGGGCACCAATAACCACGGTAGAAGCTCACTACCAGAGGTCCACGGGCCAAACGCTCCGCCGACCGGAAAACCGCACCGGAGATGTCCGTTAACGTGAAGCCTTGGGGGGTGTCCCCGATGCGCATGGCGCTTTGTGCCTGCCCGGAATTCTTCAGCGCCTCGGTGGCTCGTTGCATGATCGCCTGAGCATCAGACGACACCTTGAGCCCAAGCTCCCTCTTCAAGTTGTTCAAACGATCCTGCAATGTCACGGCAACGTAGCTTTAAGTGAACGATACGCTTTGGCGCTGTCCTGTGCTGGCTCGACCACCGTGCGTAAGTTAAAGATGAACGTTTGACGGAGCCGTGTAAGTCTCATCAACCTTGTCGCCCGTATTTCTGACCCCCGCTGGCTCAAACAGTAGGATGTCGGCTTCCTCGTCGGCTACCGGACGATGCTCGACTCCATGAGGAACCACGACCATCTCACCGGCACGCAGATTCACGGTTCGATCGCGGAACTCAAGCCGCATCCGGCCTCGCCACACGAAAAACAACTCATCCTCCTGTTCATGTGTGTGCCAAGGAAACTCCCCTTTGATCTTCACAACCTTGACTTCCTGGGCGTTCAGACTCGCAACCACTTTCGGTCGCCAGTATTCGGTGACAAGGTTGAACTTGTCGTCAAGTACAATCGCTTGCATGGGGATCCCTCGTTATTCCACAGCGGACACCGCAAGACCCGACTCCTCCAATTCAATCACCATACCGAGAAGTGGGCGACAGCGCCAACGATCGCTATTGGACTAACATGTGACTGGAAGTAACCTCTGAAAAATGAAAAGAGCGCTGCCATCAATCCAGACGCTTCGCGCCTTTGAGGCTGCTGGGCGCCATCAGAGCTATACGCGCGCAGCGGAGGAGCTTCGTGTTACCCATGGTGCGATCAGTCATCGCATGCAGGATCTACGGAGGCTCACCGGGACGACGCTGTTTCAAAGGAACGGGAATCGTATGGTTCCGAGTGAGCAAGGCAACCTGTTTCTCGCCCGTGTCCGATATGCCCTTCAGATACTTGAGCAGGCGTTCGATATACCTCGGCGATCGCCGAAGGCACGCCTCCGAGTGAGTGTGCTCCCGGCATTTGCATCTCTTTGGCTGGTCGCTCGTGTGGGCCGATTCCGCGCAGAACATCCGGGAATTGAAATAGACTTGCAGGCAACTGCCGATCTCGTAGAGGTAGGTGGCAACATCGATCTCGCCGTTCGGTACGGTCCTGGAGGCTGGCCAGGTGTTCAAAGCCGGCGATTGACGGGTGAAACGCTGTTCCCGGTGTGCTCGCCCGAATATCGACAGCGCTTCGCCATTGAAACTCCCATGGATATGGAACGCTGCACGTTGCTACGTCATCCGTGGCAGCCCTGGGGACCCTGGCTTCAGCGCGCCGCACTTAGAATAGACGAACCCACGCGCGGCCCCTCCTATTCAGATGCGGGTCTGTTACTTCAGGCAGCAGCGGCCGGTGAGGGCATAGCTCTGGGGCGCGGCCTTCTGGCGACCGACGACCTACGTGCTGGCCGGCTAGTGCGGCCCTTCGATATCGAGATCGACGACGCCTACGCGTACTTCGCGGTCTGGAAGCCACAGGTTAAGGGCCGCGACACTGGCGCCGAAACGTTTACGCGTTGGCTTGCTGAATCGATGACGGCTTCTCATCGATCGGACACGGAAGCCGACTCCGAAGCTCGATAGGCGGTTTGATCAGCCATATTGAAGGAGGCCGAGCGCTTAGAATGGCTCGCCCAAAGACCGAGGGCCTCTCCAATGAGAGCTTTTCCGATAGACCTCGTACGCAGTCAGTTCCCCGCGTTGGCGGACGCTAGCGTGTTCCTGGACAACCCCGCAGGTACCCAGGTACCAAGGCAAGTTGTCAACGCCGTTTCTGAGGCAATGGCTGGCGCCGCGAGCAACATCGGCGGCTTCTTTCGAGCTTCTAAGTCCGCCAAGGACATTTGGGTGCGTGCCCACGACGCCGCGGCAGAATTACTGGGCGGACATTCCGGACGAGAGGTGGTCCTGGGCCAATCGATGACCATGCTGACGTTTCATATCTCCCGATCGGTCGGGCGCACGTGGGCACCCGGAGATGAAATCATAGTCACCCGGATGGACCACGATGCTAACGTGGCGCCGTGGCTTCGGCTGGCAGAGGATCGAGGCCTGATCGTGCGCTGGCTGCCGTTCAATCGCGACACCTGGCGCATTGAGCCGGAAGACCTGAAGGCGCTGCTAGGCACCAAGACCCGGCTGCTCGCTGTTAACTACGCGAGCAATCTGACCGGATCGATCAATCCGGTTGCTGAATTGACGAGCTTGGCAAAACAGGCCGGGGCGCTGGTGTATGTAGACGCCGTCCAACTCGTGCCTCACGTAAAGGCCGATGTTAACGCGATCGGCTGTGACTTCTTGGCGTGTTCGTCATACAAGTTCTTCGGGCCGCATCTTGGTGTGCTATGGGGTCGGGAAGCGCTGCTCAGCGATCTCGATCCATATGCTGTGCGGTGCGCGCCGTCAGATCTGCCAGGACGTCACGAGTTGGGCACGCCTCAGACCGAGTTGTTTGCCGGTCTGGCCGCGACCGCAGACTACTTCGTTTGGCTTGGCGAACAAGTCGGCTGTTCGGGCAGCCGGGAGAGCAAAATAAAGGCGGCATACGCCGCAGCGACCGCGTACGAGATGCCCATCGCGCAACGTCTTATCGACGGGCTCAAAAATATCGAAGGAGTGCAGATTCAGGGCATCTCAAATGCACGGCTGCTGTCTCATCGGGTACCGACGGTCTCAATCACGCATACGCGGCAGCGAAATTCTATTCTTGCAAAGGCACTAGCGGCTCAGGGGATCAACGTGTGGTCAGGTCATAACTACGCCCTCGAGTTGGTTCGTCACTTGGGTCTGGACGAACAGGACGGCGTGCTGCGAATTGGTTTGGCTCACTACAACACGGTTGGAGAGGTAGACCGAATCATCGGATCGTTGGAGGCGCTGCTGGCGTGATGGTGGTTCGGCACATCAGTACACAATCAGTTGGTACAGGCCACTGGCGCGGATCGCGATCGCCCTACCTGTATTCGTCTCACCGTACCGATCCTGGAGGACCTGCGAGGGGTTTTCGCCCATGTCTGCGCTGACTTCGAGTCACAACTCGTGGAGTTCGTCGGGGAAGACGACCACGTTCATCTGTTGGTGAACTACCCACCCAAGGTCTCGGTCTCAACTTTAGTGAACAGTCTCAAGGGCGTGTCCAGTCGCATGATCCGGCAGAGAAGATATCCGAGCATTCGCCAGAAACTCTGGGGCGGTGCGCTGTGGTCGCCCAGCTACTTTGCCGGAAGCTGCGGGGGCGCTCCTATCGCCCTCATTCGCCAGTATATCGAGCAGCAGAAAACCCCACACTCAAGCACGCCTTCGGCGTCCGCGCTACCCTTCCCGGTCCTGAAGGACGGGGTTTGCCGCGCATTCTGATCAACCATGTCTCCTGATCACAACCGCATGAAGCGCCGCAATGTCGCAGGTGCCGCATCGGGCGTGGCAGGCGCGAGCGCCGCATCCGCCGAGAAGCAGAAGAAGTTTGGAAGCCAGACGCCGTTCGGACGGCCCGGCATGCCCGCCGAATTCGAAGGCATCCACGTGCAGTTGGCGGACAACCAGAGCAGCTTCGCCAACGGACAGATCTACGGCTCGGCCGGCGGCTCACGACAGCCTTAATCCTAAACCGTAGCGCGTACGGCCGTCATCCGACTCGCGGCTCAGCCGTTCTATACATAGACTTTCCGATGCATAGGAGCCGTCACGATGAGTCGCCAGCCGCGAACCAGCGGGTGCGCTGCCTGGATTTTGGCTGCGGGCTTGACAATAAATGGAAACGCGCAGGCTGATGCGCTCGCGGCGGTCCAGGTGCTCCGGGAGGGTGGCTGCGGGGGTCTGATGCCGGCCGCAGCGCCATTGCGTCATAGCGCTGTGCTGGATCGAGTCGCAGGAGAGTGGGCCCGTGGGATGGCTTTGTCGGCGGCTGCCCAGAGCGGCGGTTACGCTGCCGATGCAATCGCCGGCCTACGGGTCAACGGCGCCGACGCCGATATGATCGGCGTGCTGCGACGGGCGAGCTGCCGCATCGTGTCGAGCCGCGATCTTCAGGATATCGGCTTCTACCGGCGCGGGTCGGATAACTGGCTTGTCCTGTCGTCGCGCACTAGCTTGCCGGATCGCTCCCAGGCCCCCGTGCTCGCGGCGCGCGCGCTGCAGCTGGTCAATCGGGTACGCGCCAGCGGGACGCGCTGCGGCCAGCGATCGTTCGCACCGGCGTCACCGGTCACCTTATCCGCAACCCTGGTAACCGTCGCGTTCGGACACGCAGCCGACATGGCCGAGCACGACTACTTTGAGCACAAGGATCAAACCGGCCGCTCACCGGCACAACGGGTGCGTGACGGGGGGTATCAGGAGACCCTGGTTGGAGAAAACATTGCTTACGGCCCCAAGTCGATCGACGAGGTAGTTCAAGGGTGGCTCGACAGTCCGGAGCACTGCGAAAACATCATGGACCCGAGATTCGCCCAGATGGGCATCGCCTATGCACCGGGAAAGCTATCGCGACGTGGCTTGTACTGGGTTCAACTGCTGGCCACTCCGCGCGTGGTCGGCTGACGCAGCAGCGCGGATGCGTCAGCGTTCCATGGCTGCCGTGCCGGCGACGCCTCGAGCATTCGCCAGGGCCGTGGCAGCCGGGGACTGCCAGCCGCCGCCGAGCGCACGGATCAGGTCGACGCTGGCGCGCAGCTGGATGGTATCGATGGTGAGCGCCTCCAGGTGCGTCTGCAGCACCGCGGTCTGCGAGGTGACGACCGTCAGATAGTCGGTCGCGCCCTTGACGTACAGCGCCATGGAAAAGTCCAGCGTGCGCTGCGCGGCGTCGACCGCTGCCTTTTCGTCCAGCGCGGCGTCGTGATAATGATCGAGCGTGGCGAGGCTGTCTTCAACCTGCTGAAACGCGCCAATGGCGACGCTGCGGTAGTTCGCGGCCGCGGCGTCGAACTCGGCGCGAGCCTGGGCCACCTGTGCCCGGCGCAGGCCGCCGTCAAACACGCTGAGCAGTGCATTCGGTCCGATGGCCCAGAATGAACTCGGTGCGCTCAGCCAGTTCGAGAAGGCGCCGCTCTGGAATCCGCCCTGAGCGCCGAGCGTGAGCGTGGGAAAGTAGGCTGCGCGCGCCACCCCGATGTTGGCATTGGCCGCGATCATGCGCCGCTGCGCGGCGGCGATATCCGGGCGGCGTTGCAGCAGGGCGCTGGGCACGTCGGTGGGAATCTGCGGAATCCTGATGTCGACGATCTCAGGTGCGATCGAGAATGTCGATGCCGACACGCCGAGCAGCGCCGCAATGGCGTGTTCCATCAGCGCGCGCTGAGCCAGGGTCTGCGCCGCCTGGGAGCGTGCGGCATCGAGCTGGGTCTGCGCCTGCGAGACGTCGAGGCCGGGTGCGATGCCGGCATCATGGCGCTGTCGGGTGATGCTGAGCGCCCGCGTGTAGGCTGTCACGGTCTCGTCGAGGATCGCGCTGTCGCGGTCGAGGCTGCGCAGCTGAATGTAATCGTCGGCCAGTTGTGCGATCAGCGACAGCCGGGCGTTCTCAAGGTCGGCGGCGGCTGCGGCGGCGTTGGCCTCGCCGGCGGCGACTTCGTTGCGAATCTGGCCCCACAGGTCGAGTTCGTAGCTGACGCTGCCGCCCAGCGTGTTGGCATTGTAGTAGGTTGGCGTGGTGGGTCCTCTGAGCGGCGCGTTGAGCGATTCGCGATCACGCTCAACGCCGGCGCCCACACCCAGCGTGGGAAACAGCCCCGCGCGCGCCTGATCGCTCAGCGCTCTGGCCTGCGCGTAATTGGCCAGTGCCGCGGCCAGCGTCGGATTCCCGGCGATCAGCCTGGTCTGCAGCTGGTCGAGCTCGGCGTTGTCATAGAGCGTCCACCAGCGATCGCGCGGCAGGCGGTCGGCGGGCTGCGCCTGCGTCCATGGTCCAAGCTCCTTATAGGCAGCCGCAGCCGGAATGTCCGGCGTTTTCAGCGGCGGCGCGAGCGAGCAGGCGCCGAGCAGCAGCGTGAGCGCCGCGCCCGAGCAGCGCAGGGCGTCAAGTCTTGTCATTGCCGTGCTTCCCCTGGCCAGCGTTCGCGTCCAGCGGCGGTGCATCGGCGAGACGCACCTCGGCGCCAGTTGCGATTCCATCGGGCGGGTTTTCGATCACGCGGTCGTTCGGCGCCAGGCCGGAGCTCAGTTCGACCGTCGCACCCAGGTCGCGTTCGATCGACACTGACTTGAGAAGCACGCGGTTGTTGGCGCCCACGGTGGCGATGGTGAGCCCCTTGGCGTCGAAAATCAGCGCGCTCGAGGGCACGCTCAGCACAGGGGACGCGTCGCCGATCTGCAGATGGATGCTCACGTAGTCCCCCGGCATCATTTCACCAGCGCTGTTGTCGACAATGAGTTGCATCAGGGTCGTGCCGGTGCTCGGGTTGACAGCATGCGCCGAAGCCTCGACCGTCCCGCTATAGGTCTTCTCCGGATGTTCGGGTACCCGGATGGTGGCCCTGGTGCCGGCAGGCACGCTGGGCACATCATTCTGCGGCACATTGACATAGACGCGCAGCCTGCTCGTTTCCGAGACCACGAACAGCTCCGCGCCGCCGGCGGCCCCCACATTGATCAGCGCGCCGATGTCGGTATCGCGCGCCGTGACGATGCCGTCGAACGGCGCGACCAGGCGTTTGAAGCCTTGCTCCGCGACCAGGCGGTCAACGTTTGCCTGCGCTGCCTTGACCTGGGCGATACTGGCATTCCAGGTGAACGTGCGCTGGTCGACGTCCTGTCTGGCGACCGCGTCGGTGCTGGCCAGCGACTGCCAGCGCTCAGCGCTGATCTGCGCAAGTTTCTCATTGGCCTGGGCGACGCTCAGGTCGGCACGCGCCTGCGTCAGCTGCTGGTCGAGATCGGGCGTATCGATTTCAGCCAGCACGTCGCCAGCCTTCACTCTGCTGCCGATATCGTGCTTCCAGCTCTTCAGGTAGCCCGGCACGCGCGCGTAGATGGGCGCGCGGATGTAGGCTTCAAGGCGACCAGGCAGATCCAGCCCCGCATGATCCTGCGCTGCGCTCGGCGCCACGATCGCTACGGTTGGAACCGCCTCGGCGTCGGTCAACTGGTGCCCGCGCGAGGTCTGTGCCGCGCGGGCGGCCATGCCGTGGGCGACCACGACGAGGGCCAGGAGGATGAATGCGCCACCGGCCCAGCGCAACCGGCGCAGCAGCGGGCGGCTGGTAGATCTATCAGGCGGGGACATGGCTTGCTCCGGAGTTGCGGTGAATGATGCTGAACACGACGGGGACGAAGAACAGAGTGGAGACGGTGGCGAAGATCAGGCCGCCGATCACGGCGCGGCCGAGCGGCGCATTCTGCTCGCCCCCTTCACCCAGGCCCAGTGCCATCGGTAGCATGCCGATCACCATCGCGAGCGCTGTCATCAGCACCGGACGCAGGCGAACGAAGCCGGCTTCCAGCGCGGCTTGCGTCGCATCGCCGAGCTGGTTGAGCCGCTCGCGCGCGAAACTGATCACCAGCACGCTGTTGGCAGTCGCCACGCCCATGCACATGATCGCGCCGGTGAGCGCGGGCACCGACAGCGTGGTATCGGTGGCAAACAGCATCCACACGATGCCGGCGAGCGCCGCCGGCAACGCGGTGATGATGACGAACGGATCGGTCCACGACTGAAAGTTGATGACGATCAGAAGATAAATCAGCACGATGGCGCCCAGCAGGCCGAACAGTAGCCCGGAGTAGGCGCTGTTCATGGTCGCCGTCTGGCCGACCAGGGCGACGATCGAGCCTTTCGGCTTGTCCTTGTCGTTGCGGGCGATGATTCTCTCGATGTCGCTCGACACCGCGCCGAGATCGCGCCCCTGGGTGGTCGCGTAGATCTCCACCATCGGGGCGATGTCGTACTGCGAGACCACGGCGTTGCTGTGGGTGCGGCGAATGTCGGCGATGCCGCCGAGCACCGTGGTTGGGGCGCCGCTGGCGTTGATCGGCAGATTCCCGAGCTCCGGCAGCGTGTCGATCTGGTATTGCGGGGTCTGAAGTGCGATCGGATAGACCACGCCGTTGCTCTCGTTGAGCCAGTAGGTGGGTGCCACCTGGATGGAACTGGCGAGATTGACCACCATGCTATCGGTCACGTCGGCCGCGGTAACCCCTGCGTATTGAGCGCGTGAGCGATCCATATGGACATCGATGCTCGGCTGCCCGGCCGACTGCTGGATGCGTGCGTCCGTCAGGCCCGTGACATGCCGGATCTGCGCCAGCAGCCTGTTGGCATAGGCATAGTCGGCGGCGAGATTGTTGCCGCGAATCTGCAGATCGATCGGTGCCGGGGCACCAAAATTGAGGATCTGGCTGACGATGTCGGAGGGCAGGAAAGAGAAGCTCAGGCCGGGGAAAAGGCGCGGCAGCTGCTGGCGCAGCAGCTTGACGTAATCAGCGGTCGGCGCGTGTCCCGGTGTGAGCGAGATCTGAACGTCTCCGTCCGACTCACCGATCGTGCCGGTGTTGTTGTAGATGGTGTTGATCGCCGAGAGGTAGGTGCCGATATTGTCCGCCACCGCCGCCATCTCGGTCGACGGGATCATCGCGCGAATGGCCTTCTCCACGTCGGCGAACCGCGCCGCCGTCTCCTCGACACGCATGCCGACCGGCGCCCGCACGTGCAGCAGGATCTGGCCACCGTCGACCTGCGGGAAAAAGTTGCGGCCGAGGAACGGCAGCAGCAGGAACGAGGCGACGACGAAGGCAAGAAAGCCTGCGACGAACCGCCGGCGATGCTCGATCGCCAGCCCCAGCAGCTCGTGGTACCCGCCACGCAGGCGCTCGAAGCGCGTTTCGAAGCCGCGCTGCAGGCGCAGCAGCGGGTTGTTCGAGGCTACCTGCTGCTCCGCCACGGCGGCGGCGTGCCGGCGCAGCAGGTATTTCGCCAGCGTCGGCACCAGCGTGCGCGAAAGCAGGAACGAGAATACCATCGCGAACATCACGCTCTCCGCCATGGGCACGAACAGGAAGCGCGCCACACCATTGAGAAAGAACATGGGAATGAACACGATGCATATGCACAGCAGCGACACGAACGCCGGCACGACGATCTGCGAGGCGCCGTCGAGGATCGCGCTCTCCACGTCCTTGCCCTGTTCGAGGTGATAGTTGATGCTCTCGATCGTCACCGTCGCCTCGTCCACCAGTATCCCCACGGCGAGCGCCAGGCCCCCAAGGGTCATGATGTTGAGCGTTTCACCGATCGCCGACAGCGCGCCGATCGCCCCCAGAATCGCCAGCGGAATCGAGGTGGTCACGATCAGGGTGGAGCGCCAGCTGCCGAGGAACAGCAGGATCATCAGGCTGGTGAGCGCCGCGGCGATCACGCCTTCGCGGACCACACCCTGGATGGCGGAGCGCACGAAGATCGACTGATCGCCGATCGCCTTGATTTCGAGCGCGTCCGGGAGTGAGGGCTTGATGAGAGCCAGCATCTTCTTGATGCCGGCGACGATGTCGAGCGTCGAGGTGGCACCGTTCTTGAAGACGCTGAGCAGCACCGAGCGATTGCCATCGACGTGGACGATATTGGTCTGCACCGCACTGCCGTTATGCACCTGGGCCACGTCGTGCATGTACACCATCGCGCCACCGACGTTCTTGATCGGCAGGTCGCCAAGCTCCGCAATCTTCGACGGCGCGCTGTTGAGGTTGATGTTGTATTCGTAGTCGCCGATCTTTTCCGAGCCGACCGGGGTGATGAGGTTCTGTGCGGCGAGCGCCTGGGCCACATCGAGGCCGGTCAGGCCGCGCGACTGCAGCGCAGCGGTGTCAAGATCGAACATCACCTGCGGCGCCTTGCCGCCAAACGGCCACGGGATGCCCGCGCCCTGTACCGTGATCAGGCGCGGGCGCACGAAGTTCATCCCCAGATCGGCGAGATTCTGCTCGGACAGGCCCTTGCCCGACAGCGCCAGCTGGATGATCGGTACCGTCGAGGCGCTGTAGTTGATGATCAGCGGCGGCGTCGTGCCGACCGGCATCTGCTTGAGCAGCGACTGTGCAATCGCCGTGACCTGCGCGTTGGCGGTGGCGATGTTGACCGTGGGGTGGAAGAAGATCTTGACGATGCCGTAGGTGGTGTAGGAATTCGCCTCGAAGTGCTCGATGTCGTTGACCGTCGTCGTCAGCGCGCGCTCGAACGGGGTGATGATGCGCCCGGCCATCTGGTCGGGCGGCAGGCCCTGGTACTGGAACGCCACGGCGATGATGGGAATGTTGATGCTCGGAAAGATGTCGACCGGCATACGCAGCGCGGCGAACACGCCGCCCAGCAGGATCAGCAACGCCGCCACGATGAAGGTGTAGGGCCGACGCAGCGCAATGCGGACTATGGCGAGCATGTGAGCACCAGATCGTGTGGGCGGTCTGCCTAATGCGACGCGCCGGTGGGGGCTGGTATGGTGGGTTGGCGATCGCCGGCGTCCGGGCGATCGCCGGCATCCTGGGTAGCCAGGGCGCCGATGGCCGACCAATCCAGCTTGTCGCCGCCCTGGGCGAACAGGCGCAGGAATCGATCGTGCAGCATGCCGGCGAGCGGCATCGGCGCCCGCAGATCCTCGGCGGCGGCGAGTACCAGGCGGATGTCCTTGTACCCGAGCGGCGCGGCGAAGCCCGCTGGCTCGAACTTACCCTCCGCGATCAGCGGACCGAAGATCTTGTAGGCAGGAGCCGTGAACACGGTCGATGTGAGTACCTCGACGTAGGCACGACGGTCGATGCCGGCCTTGCCGACCAGCGCGACCGCCTCGCCCAGCGCCTCGATGACCGCCGCCTGCAGAAAGTTGCCGGTGAGCTTGACCAGATTCGCCGCGGAGGGTTCCGGGCCGATGTACGAGGTCTTCTGTCCAAGCGCATCGAACAGCGGCGCGCACATCTGGACGGTGGCGGGATCGCCTGCCGCGAGGATGAAAAGCTTGGCTGCGGCAGCCATGTCCGGGCGGCCCATGACGGTCGCGACGACGTAGCGTTGTCCGGCCTGGCGATGCGCCTGAGCCAGGCGCGCGGAGAGGGCAACGCTGATGGTGCTCATGGAGACATGGATCGCGCCCTTCGGAAGGCTTGCGATCACGCCGTCCTTTCCCAAGACGCAATCGGCGACCGCGTCGTCGTCCGCCAGCATGGTGATCACGACATCGCCCCGGCAGGCGCCGGCGATGTCAGTGGCCTCGTGGGCGCCAAGCTGAACCAGTGCGCGGCTGCGTCCCGCGGTGCGATTGAAAACGGTGACATCATGCCCGGCCAGGATCAGGTTCTTCGCCATCGCCGAGCCCATGTGCCCCAATCCGATGAATCCGGTCTTCATGTGAGTGACTCCTGTGTGATCTGCGCCCCACTTCGAGTCGGCGGCGCCATGAACTCCGGTCCAATCGGATCGGTGATGGTCGCGCTCAGAATGCGATCGATGCTGGCGCGTGCTGTGCCATCCAGTGACCAGCCTGCGAGGCCCAGTGCGGCGCGCAACTGGTCGGGACGACGGCCGCCCCACAGGGCCACGCTGACGCCCTGGTCGAGCATCCAGCGCACCGCCAGCTGAATGACCCGTGTGTGATAACGGCGCTGTGCGAGCTGATCGAGCTGCCCGACGGCGTTGAGATACTGCGCAAAGCGCGGCGCCTGGAACTTCGGGTCGACACGCCGCAGATCATCGCCTTCGAACGCACTGTCAGGACGCATGCGGCCGCTCAGCAGTCCGCGACACAGCGCCCCGTAGCCGAGCGTCGCGATGCCGTTCGCCAGGCAGTAGGGGAGAATGTCCTGCTCGATGCCGCGTTCGAACAGATTGTAGGGGGACTGCAGCACGTGCAGCGGCGCCGCGGCTCGAAACGCCTGCATCTGCGCGACGGAGAAATTGCTCACCCCGATCGCGCGAATCTTTCCCTGCTGGTACAGCTCGTGCATGGCGCCGGCGGTTTCCTCCATGGATACCAGCGGGTCGGGCCAGTGCACCTGGTAGATATCGATGTAG
>Ga0302324_100018983_pt1 | contig 13525 bp, 14 predicted proteins | sample Palsa_T0_1_FD_201949 | JGI IMG/M metagenome (GOLD analysis project Ga0302324, IMG submission 201949) | Peat permafrost microbial communities from Stordalen Mire near Abisko, Sweden - Palsa_T0_1 | ecosystem: Environmental > Terrestrial > Soil > Palsa > Peat permafrost | place: Sweden: Abisko...
TGGACTTTACTTCCTGGGGCTGGCGTGGCTGTCGCGAAGGGCCTCGCCCTTCATCTGGGGTGTCTGGCACGACGCGGAATATATCGCTGGCCACATTGCGGCTCGCAAGTGACGTCCGGTGTCAGATGACTGTGTTCAGCGTGCCTGACAACGGCTTCGCGCAGTCAGCGCCGAAATCCGCCGCACCGCTTCCCAACGCTGGGCAGCGGCGACTGACCGTTGAACCCAATAGATTTGGTAGCGAGGGCATGATTCGGAATTCTAGGAATCTGAATTTCCGCAAGATTTACCTCGACTTCGAGTCGTAGACCACGCGGGGAAAGCTGGCGACGCACCTGGTAGCAATCGTCATTTGATAGAGGCTACAGAACCCGCACCGTAAATCTCCCCTTGGATGAGGGCGCCGTTCGATCCTCCGCGCCACACGAATTGAGTCTGCTCGTCACTGATATCGTCCAATCGCCGGTGCCAGGCACGCGTCTTTGTGTCGCTTCAGCCCGAAGGTTTCAGCGCCCTTTATGGCCACGCTGCCGCTAAAATTGGCTGGCCCAAAGCATCTCTAAAGACGCTAGGGGCGAATTGGTCAATTTCTTTGCTAGCCAGGATATTCATGTCCACCACAGCAGGCTCGCAGCGCGGAATTCCGTTCATGCCCCTCATTATTGCGTCACTGCTGTGCGCTGTGCAGCTCCTGCTAACGTTCCCTGGCCAGCTTCTCGTCGACAGCGAGGAAGCGCTGCGCCAGGCATTGAGCCATCACTATGAGGACTGGCACCCGCCGGTCATGGCTCTTGTCTGGGGATACCTGATCGAAATCAGCGGCACTCGTGGCGCCCTGTTGGTATTGCATCAGGGGCTGCACTGGCTGGGATTTGGGTTGATCGCGGACGGCTGCTACCGCGCCAATATGGTAAGAAAAGCCTGGATCATCCTTGCTGCTGGCGCGTTCCCGCTGTTTCTCATATACGGCAAGATTTTGTTGAAAGATGTCGGTATGGCATCGGCGTTCGTCGCGGCGTTCGGCCTGATCTTCTGGTTTCTTATACAGAACCGAGCAATTCCTTGGTGGGCATGCATCCTGTCGGGCGTGTGCCTGTTATATGCAGGATTGATCAGAACTAACGCGGCCTTTGCACTTGGCCCGCTGGTCTATATCTATGTCACTCGCGGCCGCCAATTCGATCTAGCGAAGATCATTGGCTGCTCGGTCGTGGTAGCGGCGATTGCAATTCCGCTGTCGGGCCTAATCAACCATCGACTCATCGGAGCCAAGCCGCAGGATCCTCTGCAGTCCTTGCGGATTTTTGATTTGATGGGAATCGCGGTGCATGCCCGCGATACCCGGGTGTGGGGCGAGAATTCTCCGGAGTTGAGCTCGATCGATCCCTGCTATACATCTATTGAGTGGGATACGTTCAGTCCGTGGGGGAGATGCGCGCATATTCGCGGGCAGTTCGGAGCCTCACCCGACATTAATACGATCGATCAGGATCGCGTCAGACAGCGTGGTCAGCTGTGGCGCAGTGCAGTTCTGCGGCATCCGTTGGAATACGCGGCCCACCGCTTGAGCCATTTCAACTCCAGCATCTATTTCCTCGTTCCATCGCTGCATCTCAGGTACGCACAGGGCAGCGGGTTTAACTTTACTGAGCGGGACATCAGGCTGGATTATCTGAAGAGAACCTTTTTACTCTGGCCGGTGTTCTGGCTTGCCATCGGTCTGTGCGGTACCGTCTTGCTGGAAGCCCGAACGGAGCTTACAGCGGCAGTCGCCATCGGGAAATCGCTGATGATGTCCGGACTCTTATATTCGGGCGCTTATCTGCTGTTTGGTGTGGCGACTGACTACCGATATCACTACTGGTCAATAATGGCGATCCTGCTGGGAGCGATTTTGGCGGCGGATGAGTTTTCGAAGTCATACATCAAGCGGCCTTGGCGCGGCGGACTCGCGGCAGCCCTTGTACTGGCAGTTATAGTTGGCGGATACGCCGTCAGAATTGCGGATGTGCGGCCCTTTTAGCTCTCACGGGCATGTGCGCACTGATTGCCCGGCCCCGAGCGGCGGTCTTGCTTCTGGTTGCTCCGTTGGTCTGGGGCAAAGGCAGCTGCGAGTTCATCGAGGGCGGATCGGCGCGGCTTCGAAGCGACATTTCTTGCCGGCGTACGGCGGCAAGATTAGGATTAAATCGCTCTCGGTGATCGGTTCATATGCTCGAGGAGCACCGACGTGCGGTGACCTTGACCTTCTGCTCGATCTGGAAGTCGCTCGCGGTGCTCTCAACGCGCCCGCAGAGAGCGACGGGGGCATCGTTGGCGAGGTGCGCACGTGAAGATTCGGCTCGAAGCCCATGGAGCGGCCACGCTCGTGATTCCGGAGGGCCGGCTGGATTTCGGGACTGCCACGGGATTTCAGGCGCAGCTCGAACAGGTGCTGGCCGGCACGCGGACGGCGCCGGCGGCCGTGATCATCGACTGCGCGGGGCTTGAATACGTGTCGAGCGCCGGACTGCGCGTATTCCTGCTGGCCGCACGGAGCTCGCAGCGCGCGGGCCTCAGATTCGCGATCTGCTCGCTGCAGCCGGCGGTACGAGAAGTGTTCGAACTGAGCGGATTCAACCGCGTTATCGCCGTGCACACCGACCGGGCAGCCGCCCTGGCGCCGCTCCAGCAGGGACGCGCGTGACCGAGCAACGCATATGCGTTGCGAGGGATGCGGCGCAAGTGCCGGTGCTGATGCGGTTCCTGAAGGAGTTCTGGTCGGCCGCCGGCCTGCCGCCCGCCGACTCGGTGAAATTCGAACTCGCGCTTGAGGAAGTCTTCATGAACTTGGTGATGCACGGCTCGTCGGAGGCCGGCACGCAGGTCGAGGTATCAGTAATCTTGTGCGATGGGGGCCTCACGCTCATGGTCGAGGACGACGGCCCGGCATTCGATCCGCTGCTCCTGCCTGCGCCCGACGTCGCGGCAAGTCTTGAAGAGCGCAAGGTCGGCGGCCTTGGCGTGTTTTTGGTGCGACAAATGATGGACGCGGTCAGTTATCAGCGTGTCGCGGCCCGCAACCAGTTGCGAATGACGAAACGGCTGATCGCGGGGGGTGCTGCGCCGGGCGTCGCCTCGGGCGTCTGAGCATCCTTCAGCTGCGCGTGGCCGTCGGTGCAAAGCAGGCTAAATTCAAGTACTGTCGCTTGAGGCGGGTAGACATGTTCGAGATCCAAATGGGACCGGCAGGGGAAGTCGTGATGGCGGGGCGGCTCGATGCCACCCAGTGCGACGCTGCGCTCAGGTTCCTGAACACCGTGCCGCAGCTGCGAGTCATCGACCTCGGCCGGCTTGAATATATCGCCAGCATGGGATTGCGGGTGTTCTTGCTGACGCAGAAACGGGTCAAGGGCGTGGGGACGGAACTGAAGCTGATCAACGCCTGTCCGCAGATCCACGATATCTTCCGCTACGCCGGTTTCGACCGGATCATCGACATCAGCCGCGCGCCGGCCTAGCCAATCCACCCGCATGGTGCTTCACCGTCCGCGGGCGGCCAAATGAATTACTCGTGGCTCATGCGCGCGCCAGTCGCGCTTGCGCCGGTGCTGCTGTTCCTGCTCGTGCTCGTGCACGCTGACAGCTATAAGCTGCTGCGCCCCCGGACAGTACTGGCCCTGGTGGCAGCCGGCGCGGTTGCCGCGGGCGCAAGCTACCTGGCCAATATTGGTGCCTCGGCGCTGTTTGCCGGTGACCTTACGCTCTATGCGCGTTACGTCTCGCCGTGGATCGAGGAGGCATTGAAGGCAATGGTGCTGGTCTTTCTAATTCGCAAGCGCTACGTCGGACTGCCGGTGGATGCTGGCATCGCCGGCTTTGCGATCGGTACCGGCTTTGCGCTGGTCGAAAATCTCTACTACCTCGAGTCGCGGCCGGAAACGGCGCTGGCAGTACAGGTCGTGCGAGGCTTCGGCACCGCGATCATGCATGGCGGGACGACGACGGTCCTGGCGATGATCTCTGTAACACTCTACGAGCGGCGGCCGAACGGCGGCCTGCAGCTGCTGCTGCCGGGCTTCCTGGCGGCAACGGCGCTGCACGCGGGGTTCAACGTGCTTCTGGTGCGACCGGCGCTGGCAACGTTCGCGACCATCATAGTGCTGCCGTTGGTGATCTACCTGGTGTTCCAGCACAGCGAGCGCACGCTGCGCGGCTGGCTCGACCAGGACCTCGATTCGAAGGTAGAGCTACTCGAGCTGATCAACACGGGTAAGTTTCTCGACAGCAACTCTGGCCGCTACCTGCAATCGCTGCGAGAGCGGTTTCAGGGCGAAGACCTGGCCGACATGCTGTGCCTGTTGAGATTGCATGGTGAACTCGCGCTGCGCGCCAAGGGCGTCCTGCTGCTGCGCGAGAGCGACATCGAGGAACCGCCGCTTGACGATGAGACTCGGGACAAGCTCGCGGAACTCGCGCAGCTCCAACGCGCGATCGGTAAAACCGGCATCCTCGCCCTGCGTCCACTGATGATGGCAACAGGCAAGGACATTTGGCAGTTGAAACTACTGGCAGCTTAGCCATTTCGGGCAGCGTGCCCGCGAACGATTATGATGTTGAGGGTATTAGGCCATCCGTGGCTGAATCGGCCATCGACCCGGCACCGGAGCGGCGTCAGAGGGAATGTAAAATGAATACTGACCGTGGCGCAGCCTGCCGGCCACCAACCTTTTTGCCCGTGGCGTGTAATTGTGGATGAGAGCACGGACATAGAACTGGTGGAGCGGTACCGGCGAGGCGATCGGGCCGCTTTTACCGAACTGGTGATTCGCTACCAGAAACCGCTGTTTAACGTGGCGTTCTGGACCGTACGCCGGGTGGAGGACGCAAATGACATTATCCAGGAAGTGTTTCTGAAGGTTGCGGAACGGCTGAATGAATACAACCCGCAGTTCAAGTTTTTCAGTTGGATATATCGCATTGCCGTCAATGAATCGCTCAACATGCTGCGGCGAAACAGACGGGAAGAGACGCTGGATGAGGAGCACGACCTGCCTGCGGCGGACAGCGCCAACCCGGAGCGGCAGGTGGGCGATGCGCAGCTCTCCGGGCGTATCCGGGGTGCGCTGATGCACATGATGGCCGACGACCGAATGGTGCTCTCGCTGCGTCACTTTTCCGAGTGCAGCTACCAGCAGATCGGGCAGATCCTGCAACTTGATGAAAAGACAGTGAAATCCAGATTATTCGAGGCTCGGCAGCGCCTTCGGGGCAAGCTGGGGAAATTGCGAGGGGAATGGAAATGACGTCTGACGAACTCCTTGAACTCATGCACGAGGTCCTCGACGGGGGGGCTTCAGCAAGTGAATCACGCAAACTCGACCAACTCCTGTCGCAGGACCCGGTGGCGCGCGCTGAATTCGAGGATCTGCGGCGCCTGTTCGCAGCCTTGAACACCATGCCAAAGGAGCTGCCCCCTGAGGATCTGGTGTCCACCGTGGCTGCCAGAATACCCCAGTCTCCGCGGCCGAGCGTATGGCGGAGCCAACTTTTCTCTCGCTTGGGTGTACTTCGGTTATCGTCTGTACAAGCCCGGGCTAACACTGCAGGACAACCCGATAAAACGTGGCCAGTTTCCCGATTCGAAACATCTTCAAGGAACGATAAAATGAGCACAGATAAGGGTCTCTTCTCTAAGCGTATCGTCTGGATAGGTGCCGGTATCGCCGCCGTAGCGGTTGTCGTCGCCACGCAGTTTTTCGACATTCCGTCCAATAGCGGCGTCGGCACGATCGTGCCCGCCCAAAGATTCCAGGCGACGCAGCCTGGGGCGGGCGACGTTAATGCCAGTCTCGGGGTGGGCTCGACGCAGGTAGTTACTGTGGTTGGCGCTGACGGCGATCATGCGCTCAATGACCATGCGCTCAATGACCATGCGCTCAATGACCATGCGTTCAATGACCACGCGATCAATGACCACGCGATCAATGACCACGCGATCAATGACCACGCGATCAATGACCACGCGATCAATGACCACGCGCTTAATGACCACGCGCTCAATGACCACGCGATCAATGACCACGCGATCAATGACCACGCGATCAATGACCACGCGCTTAATGACCACGCGCTCAATGACCACGCGATCAATGACCACGCGATCAATGACCACGCGATCAATGACCACGCGATCAATGACCATGCCGCTGCGGATGGTAACGCTAGCGCAAACTAATTCGGGCGTTGCATGAAACGGGGCCAAGAGAGATAAGAAAGCTGCGAGCGTTTCGAACGCATCGCCAACCGCCGGCGTCACAGCCGGCGGTTCGTTTTCAGACGCCCTTTGCCTATTCTGTAACCGCTCGACGGGTGCGGAGATCGGGTGCGCGCTAGCATTCTGTGGCTATTCCTGACCTTGGCCGCAACCGCTGCCTTCGCCGCGGACGATAGCCCTCTACATATCTGGGGCACTGAAACGCAAGATCTCAGGCTCTTCTATTACGATTACCTGAGCTACCTCGAGCCGCATGCAGTGGGCACCTTTACCAACTCGCTCGCCTGGCAGCGACGCATGTTTGACTGGGTGCCGTCTGAGAAGTCGATCGTCCTGCTGCAGGATTTCTCCGATTACGGCAATGCATCCGCCCGTCCTGATCCGCGCGACATGCTTACCTTCGACATCGCGCCGCTTTCCCATGCGTTCGAGACCTATCCGGCCAGTGAGCGCCTGTACTCGCTGATGAATCATGAGTTGATCCATCTCGTGCAAGGCGATCTCGCCAACGATCAGGATCGACGCTGGCGGCGGTTCTTCCTCGGCAAGGTCGCAGCCGGGCCGCAGAACCCAGAATCGCTGCTTTATAGCTACCTCACGGTGCCACGCCACACGACGCCGCGCTGGTATGGCGAGGGCACCGCAGTGTTCTTTGAGACCTGGATGGGTGGCGGCGTGGGGCGGGCACAGGGCGGCTATGACGAGATGGTGTTTCGGGCGATGGTGCGCGACGCCGCTCACTTCTATGATCCTCTGGGCCTCGTTTCGCAGGGTACGCGGGTCGATTTCCAGACTGGGGCAAACGCGTATCTCTATGGCACGCGCTTTGTGACCTGGCTTGCATATACCTATTCTCCGGAAAAGGTCGTCGCTTGGGTCAGGCGCGGCGAAGGCAGCAAGCGCAATTACACCGACCAGTTCCGCGCGGTATTCGGGATAACGCTGGAACGGGCCTGGCAGAATTGGATCGCTTTCGAGCACGAGTTCCAGCAACGCAACCTCGCCGAGGTCGGCAAGTTCCCACTCACGCCATACCACAGGCTGGTCGGCCGAGCGCTGGGTTCGGTATCGCGCATGTATTACGACGAGGGGACCGCTACGCTGTATGGCGCCGTGCGATATCCCGGCGTCGTCGCGCACATTGCGGCGCTGAACACGCGTGACGGCAGCATCCGGCGGCTGACGGACATCAAGGGCGCCATGCATTACCGGGTCACATCGTTCGCCTATGACGCGCACAGCGGCACAGCCTTTTTTGTCAATAACAACTCTGGGATGCGCGATCTGCTCGCGGTGGACGTCAAGAACGGCAAGCAACGGATGCTGCTCAAGCGCGCGCGCATCGGCGAGATCGCTTTCAATCCGGCTGATCGCTCGCTGCTCGGTGTGCGCCACATAGACGGATTGGCGACGCTGGTGCGTATTCCCTACCCGTATACGAACTGGGTCGCGGTCCACACGTTCCCGTTTGAGCACGTGCTCAGCGATCTCGACATCTCACCGGACGGGCGGCTGTTGTCGGCCACCATGAGCGAGGACAATGGTGACCAGTATCTGCGTGTGTGGGAACTCGAGAAAGTCCTGGCCGGAGATTTGAAGCCGCTCTCAGAATTTCGGTTCGGGCAGTCTGTTCCAGAGAGCTTCGTATTTTCTCCAGACGGACGCTATCTGTACGGCAGCAGCTACTACACCGGCGTATCCAACATTTTCCGCTACGAAGTCGCCACGGGTGCGATCGAAGCCGTTTCGAATACGGAATCCGGCTTCTTTCGTCCGCTGCCGCTCACCGACGGACGGCTGGTGGTGCTGACCTACACGGCCGCAGGCTTCGTACCGGCTATCATCGAGCCACACCCGCTAGAGGACGTCAGTGCGATCACATTTCTCGGCGCGCAGGTGGCGGAGAAGTTTCCCGAGGTGAAGACATGGCAGGTACCGCCCGCGAGCAACGTCGACGACCAGAAGCTGATTGTGGCGCAGGGGCCGTACATTCCGCTGCGAACGCTCGAACTCGAAAACGCGTACCCGGTGCTGCAGGGCTACAAGAACGCCGCCGGAGTAGGCTACCACGTCAACATCGAAGATCCGCTGGAGTTTGCGAGCCTAGGCGTTACCGCCGCCTATACGCCGGAAAACAACCTGCGCGGCGATGAGCGCGGCCACATAGACGTCACCGGCACCTACCGATTCTGGAACGCGGAATTGGCATGGAACCGCTCCGACTTCTACGACCTGTTCGGACCGACCGAGCGCAGCCGCAAGGGCTACGCCGCCAAGCTTGGCTACGATTGGCTGCTGATCTATGACACCCCGGAGCGGCTGGATCTCAAGTTCAAAGTGGCGTATTACGACAAGATAGACACGCTCCCGGGCGCCCAGAACGTTCCAACCAACTTTACGCGATTGTGGACGGGCGAGGTCGGGCTCCACTACACGAACGTGCAGCGCTCGCTGGGCGCAGTCGACGACGAGAAAGGCATCACCTGGGCGCTCCTATACGACGTAAACCAGGTGAACGGCCAGGTCATTCCGCAGATTCTCGGTAACCTCGATCTCGGCTTTCCACTGCCGCTGGAGCATTCGTCGATCTGGCTGCGCAGCGCCGCCGGCATCGCCAACGGCGACCCCGACAGTGTCGTCGCGAACTTCTACTTTGGCGGTTTCGGCAACAACTATGTCGACGACAAAACCATCAAGCGATTTCGCGAGTACGATTCCTTACCCGGATTCACAATCGATCAGGTCAGCGCGCTGAACTTCGTTCGCGAATTGGCGGAATGGGAGCTGCCTCCATACATCTTCGAGGCAGCGGGGAAGCCGGGCTTCTACCTGACATCGCTGCGGCCGTCGCTGTTCGGGATGGGCCTATGGTCGGATCCCGGCAATGATTCCCGGCGCACGGACTACGCCAGTGCTGGCGGACAGGTGGATCTGAACTTCATCGTTCTGCACCGCTATGACATGACGCTATCGGCCGGCTATGCGGTCGGCTATCAGGACGGCCGGCACCAGGGAAACGAGTGGATGATCTCATTGAAGATCATGTGAAGGGATGATCAGCGAAGCCGCGCGCGGCGACTGTAGCCCGCGCGCAATCGCCTCTCATCTCAGATGACGTGGTATACCCTCGGCAGCTCGTGGCGAAATCGTGGGTCGCTCTCCAGCTCCCACCCCTTGGGGTCACGAAGGAACGACAACTACCCTGATACAGGCTGTTGCTATGAACCGTTATCCATCTAATCGCTATAGACAACGAAATTTGTGGTAGCGGGGGCATGAATCGGAATTCTAGCGAGACTTTCTTCGACTGAAAGTCGACAGCTACGCCTGCCAGGAGGACTAGCCGAAGCGGCAGGCGTTGGGTGGGCAAATACCCCGTGCCCTCCTCCGGCCGCAGCGACGTTCGATTCGGTGACCATGCCGCCGAGCGAGTCCGTTCATTCTTCGCGTTCAGACTCCCAAGCGCGATCAGCCCAAATCAACGGCTCGGTCGCGGGTTGCCTGCCTAGGCCTGCATCGGCAACAGTTCGGCCAGCGCGTACAACGTCTTTTGCGGAAAGCGCTCTTTCGGGTAGTACTTGGTGATAACCGCAATAGCCTTCTCGTAGCTACGGATATCGAGATGTCGAAGCAGATAGCGGATGTCATCCTCGTCGTGAAATTCTGCGCCGATTCGCATCGCCAGACACTTCATCGCCAGCAGATACTCCGGTTGAGCCACCATTACACGCAGGTGATCGAGTTCAATGAATGGCGCAAACTCCCCCTGCGCACTTAGATAGCCCTTTACGCCGTCATTGAGCCAGTCCGGATTCAGACCTGCCCGAATGGCCACCCGAGCGGCCGCTGCGCGTACGTCTCGAGGCGGACGAAACAGCGCATCGACGTCTTGAGTCGACGGTCGGGCAGCATATGCAAGACACATGACCGCACCGCCGACCAGGAACAGCTCGCCCGCAGCGTCCGCGCCGCGCAACTCTTCATTCAAGAGCTCGAACAGCCGTCGTATATCCGCCTGGGTCAGTGGCCCCACGGGATTTCAGACCCGCTCGCCCACGGTCGCGTCTATGAAGATATTGCGAGCGCGAAATGGCGGCGGCGAGTGTGTGAGCAGATGCAGGCGCAGACTCTGCAGCGCAGTGCCGAATACGGGGTCGGGCAGCGGCGTAACCGCCCGCGTCCACGCGGGCAGCGCGACCGAACGCTTGGCGCAGGCATATTCCACCATCGCGGTGATGTAGTTCAGGACAAAGGGAGTCAGTCCGGGCGGCGGAGGCGCCGCAACCGCATCACGCAATTCCCCTGCCGAAAAGGCCGCGAGCAGCGAGTTGAGTTCGGCCAACGCAAAACCAGGTGAATGCGCACGGGCGCATTGCTCAAGACAAGCCTGAAACTGCGCCGCGGGAGCCGAGAGTACCCGGCTCAATACGTAGCCAGACATATCCATACCCGCACGCGCGGCAGCGTGCTGAATGGCGGCTTTTTCATGTCTGGATAGACGAATCTGCAGCTGCTCTGATTTTGCCAGCTTGTCCATGTTGGTAGCATCCGCCAAAGATAGATGAGTGTCAATACGAACGTATTGACACCGTGGAGGAGCATCATGCCGGCCATCAGGCAAACACCTCAAAATCGACATCGCCGACGGGGCGAGCAAAATCGCCCCAATTGCCCGACGCGCGCCAATCGGCGTGGATGCCGAGCTCGCGCAGGATGTCGTTACCGCCCCTCCCGTTCTGCAGCGCACGGGGATCCAGCAGATGCAGTCACAGGGATGAGCGCGCGTATAGTGCGGTCCGCGCCCGGACCAGCTGGGCCGGCTCGCCCACCAAGTAAGAACAAAACATCCACGGGAGACGGGCCATGGTAAGAATTGTTGCATTCGCCCTGCTCAGCACGCTGTTCTTCGGTACCACCGCTTTCGCGGCCGATGCCGTCGACGGGACCTGGAAGCTCAACGTCGCAAAGTCGAAGTTAAGTGGAATGGCGCCGAAGAGCGCGACGCGAGTCTGCACCGAGAGCGCCGACGGCCCGACCCTCGATCAGAAGGTGGTCGGCGCCGACGGCAAAGAAATGTCCATGCACGCGACCCTCACGTACGACGGCAAGGACCATCCGATCACTAGCAATCCCGACGCCGACAGCGTCACCAGCAAGGCAATCGACGCCCACACCAGCGACTTCACGCTCAAGAAGGGCGGCAAAGTAACCGGCACTGTGCACCGCGTCGTGTCGGCAGATGGCAAGACGCTCACGGTCCACAACACGGGCACGCACGCCGACGGGAAAACGTACGACGATACGCTGGTCTTCGACCAGCAATAAGGCCGCATAAGGCAGTGGCCGGGGCGTGAACGATACTCGCGCTCCGTTGCCCTGTTCCGGGGACGGCGGGGGCCCCGCGACTCGAATGCGAGCGCGGCTCGCGCAGGGCGGCGACGTCGCACGCGCGATGCTGCGCGAGCTGTTCCCGAATTCGATTTGGTTGGAGGCCGACTCTAGCGGTCAGTATCTGTGGGCGCAGTTTGACAGCGACATCGTGTCCTGGCTCTACGACAGTCCGGCAGATCGCGCTGCTGCAGACCGCGCGGACTTTGAAGCGCTCGCTAACTCAATGTGTTCTAACGAGTCAAAAGTGGTAGCGGGGGATAGTCTCGGCACTCATATTCGGCGGGTAGGGCTCGGGTAGGGCTCGCCGGCCGGGCCAAGCATACGCCCCCATGAGAGCCGGAGCCCCGGATGACGGCGCGGCCCCAAATCTGCAAGTTCATCCTTTAAAAGCCGGGAGTGACGACCATCGGCTCGCCACTCAAATTCATGGCCCCGGAGAGCCAGTACCCGTCTTCGGCTTCTACTTCGGCGGCGGCGGGGGCGGGGGCGGCGGCTTCGGTGGACCGTCCGTGTACCAACTTATAGGCAATTTGGCGGACTTCTTATAGGTCTTCGTGTCGCTCGTGGCGGCAGTCCCGGAGGCATTGGTCGTGACCGCGGTCGTGGTCTTGGGTACCTTTGCCGCAGGTATGCTCTGGCTCTTCGTCTTGTCGACCTCGTTGCTAGTGCCGGTCGTCGGCGCATCGGCCGCCATCGCGCCGGCGGCGAGGCCCAGAGTCAACACAGCAGCGGTAAGCACAGATCCTGATTTTTTCACGAGGCCTCCAACGGGTGTACTTTAGGCTAGCAGCTAGGATACGCGGAATGCCGCAGCCGCTATTCGTTATACGAAAACATAAGAGTGGTAGCGGGGGCATGATTCGGAATTCTAGGAGTCAGAATTTCCACGAGATTTTCTTTGACTGAGAGCCGACAACCAACGCTGCCGGGTAGGCTACTGGAGCGTTACGGGTTGGGCGAAGAGCAGGCACCCTACCCCACCCCTAATCATTCGGGCCACCAAAGCGCCGTCGTGACGAGTATGGCTTTGGCCTTCGCCGATATCTTAGCGGCCAATGAGTGGGAGGCCGTCTGCAGGATCTTTCAAAAACGACGTCTTCTCTCGCATAAGATGGGTGTGGTTGACGAGGACTACGTCAGGAAGGCGAACGACCCGGCGGCGATTGTGGGCCACAAAATTGGCATCGGCCGGAACGAAATCAAGACGGCCACAGGATTCGTCGAGGCTCTTGGCAAGCGACTTTTCGATGGATTATTTAGCGCCGGACTCTAGGCAGCGCCACCCGTGGCACCAGTGCCTGCCGGCGTGTTGACCCACGCGCGCGACCAGTCGATCACGCTGCCGATGCCGGATGAATTTACCAGTTCGAACATCGCCCACAAGGGCTGATTTGCTCTTTAACATTTCGGGCTATTCTGGCCTATATTCGGACGGAAATGGTCACATCCTACTCGCTCGACGAGCGGCGACATCATCTGCGGCTGCATCGGTACGGACGGTTTCCGCTCGTTGCGCGTATAGACCTGTTGCATATCGCCTGATCTCACGATGAGGTCGCAAGCTTCTTCGCACCAAGTACCTGCAGCTGATTTGTCTGCTCTGGCGATGCAGGCAGAGCGGGAATTGAAGGGCAACATCCTGCCTTTCTGGCTCGCGAAGGTCCGCAATGCTGAAAATGGGGGCTTCTTCGGCTTCATCGACGCCGACATGGTGGTCCGAAAAGGCGCGGCACGCGGCGGGCTGCTGACATGCCGCATTCTCTGGACCTTTTCCGCGGCCTATCGCCGCTACCGGGACGGCTGTTATCTCGAATTGGCCACCTGGGCCTACCGGGACCTGGTGGACCATTTTTGGGACGCGGAAGCCGGCGGCTTTTT